>Ga0137384_10005081_pt1 | contig 10537 bp, 10 predicted proteins | sample SagtaG_2_FD_104922 | JGI IMG/M metagenome (GOLD analysis project Ga0137384, IMG submission 104922) | Vadose zone soil microbial communities from Sagehorn Ranch, Mendocino, California, USA - Sage2_R_60_16 metaG | ecosystem: Environmental > Terrestrial > Soil > Vadose zone | place: USA...
AGGTTTTATTTGTGGGTTGTGGGTCTGAGCAAGCCATAAGCCGAGTTCTGTACCTGGAGTGCCTTACGACACTCCAGCGGCAATCATCTCTCTAGGATATTCTCTTGAGCACAAACGGCTTAAAACGAAGCAGCCATAAAAGCGGGTTCATGCTGTCAACGCTGCTGCCTCTAGCCCTGTTTGACAGCAACTTTGACAGTAACTGGTGGTGACGACTCCCCACGGCTACAAGCCGGGGGCTTCTGGAATGACGCGGGTGTGTCGTCCCACACCGATTAAGGCTTCTTCAAGGATATTTTTGCTCCCATTGTGGTCTCGGTCGAGGATCAGACCACAGTGGGGACACTCATAGACCCGCACGGAAAGCGGCATCGGTTGGCGATGCCCACACGCTGAACAGGTCTGGCTCGTGTAGGCCGGGTTGACTCGCACGACTTGCCGCCCAGCCTCTTCCGCTTTGGCTTGCAGCCGTGCAAAAAACTGCGACCACGAGACATCCGCAATGCTCTTTGCCAGTTTCGGGTTGCGAATCATATTCCGCACGACCAGCGCCTCCATCGCGAGCAACCCGAACTGTTTGATGAGTTTGCAAACCTCTTGCTCAATAAAGTTTTTCCGTCGATTCCCGATCCGCTCATGCACGCGGGCCACGACCTTGCGCTTCTTCGCTCGCTGCTTGCTCCCTTTGGGGGCCTTGGAGAGCTTGCGCTGGGCGCGAGTGAGCACCGCCTCTTCGGCGTTCCTTTGATGGGTCGGTGCAACACCATTTTCACCTGCCCGAGTTTGGCAAGCACGAGCGTCCCTGTGTTTTTCTTGGAGCCTGGGAGGAGATTGAAGCTATTGCCATATTGTTTGAACGTGAGAGAATCATAGCGAAAGGGGGATTTAAAACGCGGATATCCAGGCGTTTGTCCTTCAGCCACTCGACGATAAAAGGCCTCAAACGCGAGATCGACGCGTTTGAGCACATCTTGCAGAACCTGCGATGGGACCTCACACAGGTCCGGTCGGACTTCTTTGCAGCCGAGCAACTCCGCACATTGAGCTTCATAGGAAAGAACGACGCTTGCCATGCGATAGGCGCTTTTGCGTTCATCGAGCGCCGCGTTGTACACCTCGCAGCACAACCCAAGCCACCCCTCAAGCCTATTCACTTGCTTGTGAGTCGGATAGATGCGGAATTGATACGTTTTTCTGGGCTTCGCATCTTTCTTTGGCTTCTTCGATGGCTTCTTCGACATGCTTTTGTTGCTCGCTGTACTGCTTCACCACAGAGAGCGACGCTCCCCCTCTTGTCCTGACCAAATACGAGTTCGTCCACAAGGTCGGCAATTTTCGTTGCAACACAGGAAATTCCTGGCGCAAAAAACGAGACGAACGGCCTTTCACCAGCTTCATCAGCGATGAATGCCAAATTGGGGTCGACACTCACGAGAAGATGCACATGATCAGGCATCACTTCGAGTTCTTCGTTCTCTGCCTGGTGCTCTTCAAGACCTCACGAATGCTCTGGTTGAACCGCTCATCAATCGGCGGAAGGAACGCGCCTTTCATCCCCATGGATCAATCACAGGGGCTTTCGGGCGCGGAAATGGGTAATGCCGACCCGCTTCTGCTGAAGAAGCTCTATCGACTCCTCTTCATCAGGCTCTCCTGCGTCTTGTTGACCATAACATCGGCGCGAGCACTGCGGCCAATCTGGGCTTCCAGTGCCGTCGATTGAGAGCCAAGAACAGGGTTCGCTTCAAAGTCGGCAGGTCTGGTGGCATCCTGTCCGGCTGAGATCCCCAGCACCCGAAACAGCAGGGTGAGTCCCGTACAGCAGACCAGGTTCACGGCGAGCGCACTCACCGCGGCATAGACTGGGATGTGGAGCCCCGCAAAGGAAATGGCGTACACGGAACTCACAAAATTCTGGGTGATGACCATCCAGGTGCCAGCAATCAGACCTCCTACCAGCCCAATGGCCAGGGCATGGCGGTGGAACCACGGGGTGTAGAGGCCGATGAAGACCGCCGGCAAGGTCTGGATAATCCAGATGCCGCCGAGGAGTTGAAAGTTGATCACATCGGTGGTCGGTAAGAGCAGGATAAAGGCCAGTGCTCCCAGTTTGATGAGCAGTGAGACCGTTTTTGCAACGCGCGACTCCTCGCGCTCGGCGCAGGTCGGTCGAAAGTACTCCTTGTAGATATTGCGCGTGAACAGGTTGGATGCCGCGATCGACATGATCGCGGCGGGAGTCAAGGCGCCAATGGCAATGGCGGCAAAGGAAAAACCCGCGAACCAGGGGGGAAACATCTGTGCGAACAGTGCCGGTAAGGCACTATTCGCTTTATAGACGGGTGAGGGATGGATGCCGGCCGCAATGGCCATATAGCCAAGCAGGGCCATCAGACCAAGCAAGAGGGTGTACGCTGGTAAGAGTGCAGCGTTGCGTCTCACGACTTTGCGACTGTTGGTACTGAGGATGCCGGTAAGCGTGTGCGGATAGAGGAATAAGGCGAGCGCGGACCCCAGCGCTAACGTCGCATAGGCGCTGTACTGTTGTGGGGAGAGCAACACATGAAACGTGGCTGGATTGTGCGCGGCTTTCTGCTGGACTGCTGCGAAGATATGGCCGAAGCCCCCTAGCCTCATCGGGATATAGATGAAAGCCACGAGCACCACCAGCCAGATGCACACATCTTTCACCATTGCAATCATAGCCGGAGCACGCAACCCACCAGTGTAGGTATAGGCGGCCAGAATGACAAAAGCGATGACCAGCGAGACCTCAATTGGCACGCCCATCTCGGCAAGCACCACCTCGATGCCATAAATCTGCAGCGCAATATAGGGCATCGTGGCCAGGATGCCCGTGGCCGCTACCAGCAACGCCAAGAGGCTGCTATCAAAGCGCTCGCGTACAAAATCAGCAGGGGTGACGTAGCCGCGATGCCTGGCCACGACCCAGAACCTGGGCAAGACAAGGAACACCAGGGGATAGACAAGAATGGTATAGGGAACGGCATAAAAGCCAAGGGCTCCCGCTGCAAAGACGAGTCCAGGCACGGCGATGAACGTGTAGGCCGTATAGACATCGCCGCCCAGGAGAAACCACGAAGTGATCGTGCCAAAGCGTCGCCCTGCCAATCCCCATTCTTGTAACCTGTCAAGGTCCCCAGGGCGCCAGCGCGAAGCCCAAAAGCCGAGGACTGTGACAGCAGCGAAGATGAGAACAAAGACGCTTAACATTGCCCAATTGACCATGTCGCTTCCCCTTTTCCGCGTGCTTCCCTTTACGAGCCGGGCAGCAGCAACTTCAGTTCTTGAGCCATACGCCTATCCATCAGAATCCCATACAGCTCTGAGATATCCACCTCTGCGAACTCACGTGAGGTGGCTCCTATATGTTGCAGATCGGCGCCCCGAAAGAGGGCACCGGTGAGCACAGCGCCAAACAATTGTGCGCCTTGCAATTTAGCTCGTGTACAGTCGGCTGCACGCAGGTACGTGCCGCTCAGGTTCGCCCCGCTCAGATTCGCCTCCTGGAGGTTCGCCTTACTCATATCTGCCTCACTGAGGTCAGCACCCATCAAGTTCGCCCAGCTGAAATTCGCTTTGCTGAGGTTAGCCATACGCAGAGAGGCCTCAGAGAGGTACGCTCTCCTCAAGCTGGCCCCGGAGAGATTCGCCTGGCTCAGGTTGGCTTTGATCAGATTCGCTCCGTACATCGTTGCCCCACACGCGTACGTTCCGCTCAAGTTGGCCGCACTCAATTTTGCCAGGCTCAGGTTGGCTCCGATCAGATTGCCCTTGCTCAGGTTCGTTCCGGTCAGATTGGCACCAACCAGGGTAGCCCCACTCAAATCAGCCCGGGAGAGATCGGCACCATTCAGGATCGCTTGCGCGAGATTCGCTCGGCTTAAGTCCGCTCCCTCCAGCTTGGCGCCGCTCAGATTCGCCCCCTGCAAGTCGGCCCCGACCAGGTCGGCCCTACTCAGGTTCGCGTCAATCAAGTCGGCCTCCACCAGGTTTGCCGCAGTCAAGTCGGCCCCGCTTAAGCTCACGCCGCATAAGTCGGTGGCACGCAAATCAGCTGCACGCAAAGACGCCCCGCGCAGGTTCGCGCCGATTAAATTGACGCCGATCAGCACCGCTTTGCGCAGGTCGGCTCCGCCGAGGTTGGCCCCGCTCAAGTTGGCCTTGCGCAGATAGGCCCCACAGATATAGGCCCCACTCAAGTTGCTCTCAGAGAGATTGGCCTCCCGAATGTTTCCTCCGCTCAAATCGGTTTTGCGCAAGTCGGTTCCGCTTAAGTCCGCATAGTCCAGCATGGGAACGCGCTCTTCCCGCTGCGCACGGATAATTTCGGCAAGCGCCTGGTCTCTTGTCAGCGTATAGATGATCGCTTCAACCATCTCTGTCCTCTCCTGTCTGCGTAAGAGCACACGCCCTGGTGTCCTCCCTCTCGTGAGTGGGCGCATGGCCGCAGGGAGGGCGTGCGACTCTACGTTAGTCGAATGATGTGGGCACGCTCGAGATCCCCTAACAGTCCGTAGAGTTCGCTTCCCCTTTTTCCCGTCAGTCGTGCTAAATCTACGATGGAGCGACGTCCGTCAATTAAGTACACGAGCTGCCGGTGGACCCGTGAAAGTCTCTGCTGCTCGATCAGACGCAGCGCCGCATCGAGGTGCTGTATAGGGTAGGGCGCTCGAGCAGCAGGTGTGTTGCCCCGTCCTGTTTCCCCAATCCCGTCCCTTTCGCCTGCTGCCTGTGGTCCTTCTTGCCCATTTAGGGAAGAAGGCATCGATGTCTGCGAGTCTGGACTGCTCGTATTGGTCATATGCGCAGGAGGTCCGAGCGCCGGCGGGCCGGTAACACGACCCCTGGCAGGCAGAGTAGGTTGGGAGCCGTGAACTCCGGCCTCTGAAGAGGCTGGCGCAAACAGGAAGCGACAACTCTCCCAGGTACTCAGCCAGTTCCGTACCCTGGCTGAATCGCGAAGTCGACCGACGCGTGCCTCGGTGATCTGCCCATTGACAAAGACGATGGTGCCTTCCTCAAGAAAGATTCCTTCCCCTCGTTTCGCTATCAGCACACCGCTCCTTCTTTCACGTTGGATGGAGGAGATGACGCTCACCAAGCGGTCTGTCAACAATTCTTGCTGCTGGGACATCCTTCGACTCCATGAAATGACCAGTCCCTCTCCGGCACAGCACCCTGCAGATTCATGTGAAAGGGTGGAATAACACGCCGCAGGAATAGTAACACAAGAAGGCTTTCTCAGCAATAAAACGAGCCGTGTGGTAGTACTTTCGGGCCAATCGTGTTGTCGACGTCGAGAAGGCCACTTGTCTTGACTTTTACCTCTGGTGTAGAGTACTAACTATGCCAGATTGATACAAGATGCTTCGTAGTTGTTCTTGCACACAGTGTGCGAAAGGAGATACGGTGTGATTGCCCGCCCTTCGAGAAGGAGGCGTTCCTGGCCTCTCATCTTGCTGATCGTCCCATTTATCGTCCTGCTTTATCCGCCGTTCTACAACGTTCGGCAGCCTGAGCTCATTGGTATACCCTTCTTCTACTGGTTCCAACTCCTGTGGATACTCATTACGGCCACGATCACAGCGATCGTCTATTTCCAGGGAGCTTGAACCTGGTAGCGTACACGTACCTTGCCGCACAAAGACGTGTGCAAGGTGCGTGTTCCCCGGATTCACTAGAGCGCTTCGCGTCGGGAAGGAGCTCTTCTCGTGGGTGTTCCTTCCCGCCACGAGGGGCCCTCCTCAGCGCGAACCTGTAGGAAAACTGACCAAAGAGCCGTTAAAAGTTCACAACCACAACCACGCGATATTAACCCAACCATAACCAGACCGTTACCGCTCCTCCCTTCTCCGCTTTCTCTATTGCCGTCATACTGGATAAAAGAATTTAAACATATGGGTACATGTAAGAGGCTTTTTACAGAGAGGTCCTCCCCGGTCGGGAGTTGAAACGCCGGGTGAAAAAAGGCCAAGCAGGGTTCCTGTCTATGTGAGAATCATAAGGCCGAATTCCTTGCTTGAAGGAGAGTCAGTGATGCCGATTTACTTTCTTCGTCATGGGGAATCTGAGGCGAACGAACGGAACCAGTTCGCTGGACACCAGGATTCTCCCCTGACGCGCTTAGGAATCGAGCAAGCAAGGCAGGCTGGTCGTGCCATTGCCCGTAAACGCCTGGACTTTGACGAAATTCATGTCTCACCGCTCCAGCGTGCACGCTTCACCGCCCAGATCATCGCTGAGGTCAGTAGGAACACTGCTGCAACGATTCACGTCTCCGATGCGCTCCTGGAACGGCACTTTGGCTTTCTCCAGGGACGTAACAAGAGCCTCTGGAAAAAGATCCTGGGGCATCGGCGCTACGATGAGATGCTGCACTCGCCCTACAGTGCGCCTCCGGACGGAGAGACATGGGAAGAGCTGTATATCCGCGTGCGGAACTACTACGAGCAGGTGCTCCTCCCAAGATCGCGGCGCGGTCGCACGATCCTCGTCGTCGCGCACAAGTATGTCGTGGAAATGTTCGCCCTCATCATTGCGCGTTTGGTTCCCGAGGACTCCTGTGACTTGAAGGTCCCCAACTCCCGCCCATCCTCGGAAAGTGACCTGTGCTCCCTGGCGACACATGTGCCACAGTCGGTGAATACCCTGGGGGAGCTGCTTGAGACTCACCTGCCGCTGCTGATGTTGGGCGGTGCCGTGCTCGGTGTCCTCGTCAAACTCATCACAGGTTGGTCGCTCCCTCCCACCGCGTTTCAGGCAGGAGTGATCACGTGCCTGCTCGTGAGTACGTCTTTTGGCCTCTTGTATGCTGACCCTGCTCGCCTCACCGGGGTGGTAGGCGAGCTCAAGGGCATGCGAGGGAGCCTGCTCCTCCGGGTGTTCCTTGGGATGGGACTGCTCGTGTTCGGCCCAAATGTTCCCGTCCAAATGCTCGGCATCTTCTTCTTACTTCCGCCGTCGACGCTGGTCCCGACACTCGCCTTGTCATGGGGGAGAGATTACGCCGCCGCACTCCGCATTACGCTCGTCCTGTCTGTCCTCTCTCCTCTCCTGCTGGGAGCCTCGGTCGTCCTGAGCAGGGCGCTGGACTTCTCCCTCTCTGGGGGGAACACGCATTTTCCCCTACCAATACAACTCAGCGCGCTCCTCCTGCTGGCAGCAGCACTGGCGCTCCCCGCTTTTGCGGCGCAATGCTACCGCCTCAAGCAGCCCATCAAAGCCGGTGCCCTGAGTACCAACTGGGGGTGGATTGGGGGAGCGGCATCACTTCCACTTGCGTTTCTCCTGACCTCCTATTTCACTCCTGCTTCTCTGGTTGAGCAAGTGGTGACACCAGGGGGGGTGAGGCTCCTAGGCAATACATTCCTGCTCATGGCTGGAGCATTCGGAGGACTCCTCTTCATTGCACAATTGATCAAGGTACACGGTAGGGAGGATGAACCCGGGCAGGCTCGGCGGTTTGCGGCAACCACGCCAAACGTGTTTCTCTGGTCAGCGCTTATCCCCGCACAGTTTGCTCACGATCCTTCGTTGGGGCTGGGAATGCAGGTGATGTGGGCGGCCATGCTCTTCTTTGTGGGGCTCGTGATCAGAGAACGGTGGCGCGTGCATCATGTGGGTGAGAACATTGCGCTCCTCCGAGTGAGCTTATCCTGGTCCGAAGTGACAGCCAAGATTGCCTCCGTGCCAAAGGTGACGACGTCATCCTCCTTGCGAAGCGAACAGGGTCGCGCACATCGTGGCTAAAGATGAGGTCTACCTGGCCCATGAGTGTATTTTAATCCAAAAGAGACGACGTGCCATCTAACTGAGGCTGAGCTTGCTTTTCATCTTCTTTCACAAGCTCTTACGTAGTTAGATGGCACATCGTCTCTTTTGGTCAAAAAGGCACTTACAGGCCTAACGGCGTGGCCGTGTGAGCGGAAATACGAGGCGACTTTTTCAAGTGCCTGGCATTGCTTGGGAGAAGGTGGCGTGCAGATTAACACACTGCCTGTTGGAAGCGTTCGAGCGATGGCTTTGTACTTCGGTTTATGAAAGAGCAGGGAAGCAGGCACTAACGCAATGTTATCAAGCTGCGCTGTGCGTAGTGCTTTGGGTGGTCTTCTCAGTTGGTAGGGAAATATGCGTATTCTCATAAGCTTGTTTGCATCATCAATTGCTTTGCGTCTCGTGCCATGTGGACGTAGATCAAGGAGGTGTCCGGTTTCTCATGACCGAGTAAATCTTGTAGCTCTGCTGCGGTATAGCCTTTTGCTGCTTTATATGTGGCACATGTGTGGCGCAAGGAGTGACAGGAAAACTTTTTCGTGATGCCTGCTGCTTTGCCATATTTGTCTATAATATCCCTGACACCCTGCACTGATAAGCCCTTGCCCTCATAGTTCAGAAACACATGCTCATCGCTGCTGCGCGGTCGTGTTGCAAGATACGCTCGTAACGCCTGGGTAGCTTTCTTCTCAAGATACAGCGTGCGTTGCTTCATTCCTTTGCCGTTAATCAGCATGATACCTTCAACCAGGTCAAGAGCTGGTAAGGTAAGTCCTACCAGCTCGGCTACTCGAATGCCAGTTTGCAGAAACAATTGGAGGATCGCATAATCGCGGCTATTGCCTGCGGCGGCATTGAGGAGTCGCATATATTCATCAACTCGTAAAAAGACTCTGCTTTTGCGCTCCTTTTTCGGCATGCCAATGTTGGTCGTAGGGGAGGAGTCAAGCAGCTTTTCCGCAACAAGAAATTTGCAGTATTCACGGATCGCAGCGAGTTTTCGAGCCCTGGTCACTCCTGAGCGTCCTTGCTGTGCAAGACTGGCAAGATAGTCTATGATGTGAGTCCGGCTGATCGCCGTTGGTGTTGTGACAGAAATATCCGTCTCAGAAATATAGTGAAAAAATTGTCTCAGGTCTGTGCGATAAGCAATGATGGTATGCTCGCTCACATTTCGCGCATGCAAGCTGTTCATAAATCTGGTGAGTGTAGTGTCAAATGGTGTTGTGTTCTGCATACATTTCCTTCCTGTCACAGGTTAGCGTATTCTCCTGGGAACTGCATAACTTCCGCTGCCGTTGTGTCATCTGGTCACAGTTTGCCGGATTTCTCTTTTTGGCGCAAGCCCGGAATTTTGTAAAACTTGATTTCTATAACTAGGAAAAAAGCGCGTTATATTCAACCAATTTTGTTGGATTTATGGGGAGTTGTCAAGCGGCTGGTAGGTATAATCTCTCATTATACGCACCTAAGCCCACGATACGGTGTAATTTGATTATCGTTTCCGATTCGAGTAGTGCCACACAGGATCTTCGTTGTCATTGGTCACTTCCAGCAGTGCTTCCATCGCCTAACGTGTTTTTTGGTCCTAGATCAGAAGTCGGTATGCTCTCTTGAGCAGATGGAGCCGATCAGGCTTGTATATCATTGCTTGGCGAAGACGGGGAAAGAGAAACAGTTGACTGCGATGGACTGGTCGTGGAGTCTTCATCAATGATAGCACCTCTTGCTTTACAGGTATCTAATTGCTCTTTCGTCAGTCCTTTGACTCCACGTAAGACGGTACCCTTCAGGAATAGTACATCTTCAAGGTTGGCTTTGAGGAGATCGACTTTTCGCAAAGATGCCTGTGGCATCCATACCTGCTTCAGATCAACCTCCCTCATGTAGGCACTGTCGAGTTGGATACCTGTCGCGTCCAGGGACTGAGGGCCTCCCTTATTCTGACTACGGGCAAGTGGAAAAGCTTCCTTGATCGAACATCCCGGAAAGAGAGCGCTCATTTTCTTCAGGATACCACATTAAACAGGACAATCAGTAGGCTTAGAGTCACACAAATGGTGATTGTGACTTGGTAGGTGAGTGCATATAATTTCTTAGGCAAGGTTCCAATGAAATTGACAGTTCCTAACAGGCCGAATAATCCAAAGTGGCTTGCTGAGCCGATGCAGATTTAAATGTTACTGTTCAAACAGTCAAGTACAATTCGTCCAAATTGAACCTTACCTTAACCTCTTATTCATAACCAGTGCCACTGCTCGCAAATCTCGATGATATGAGATGCGATAGTCCCCAGCACTTCAGGCGAGAATAGAGGTGAGGTAAGGATTTTTTGAGCACAAAACTTTTTGAGTACTTCTTGGCGAGACCAGTGTTTGAGATATGGGAGTGTTTCCAGTATTGCTATTCGAATAGATTTTAGTTCTGAAGGTTGGGCAAGGATAAGCGGTGAAAGCTTTGTAATAACCGCTACTGATAGGTCCTTCTCGTAATAAGCTAGGGTATCTAAGATTTGCATCATCAGATGTGTCCGTTGATCTCCAGTAAAGCGAGGTACTAGAGTCATGAGTGCCACGGTTCGAAACTTCTCATCATGAATTTCTAGGGAGGTCTGCAAAGCTTGCTCCAGTAGGCTTCCTGTCAAGTGGGGAGCCAAAGAAGAGAGCACCTGGACTCGAAGAAACTTGTTTTGAAGTGTTAAAGAAACCTGGAAAGCGTGCTCTTGTAAGCGACTAGTAAA
>Ga0137384_10005090_pt1 | contig 10533 bp, 5 predicted proteins | sample SagtaG_2_FD_104922 | JGI IMG/M metagenome (GOLD analysis project Ga0137384, IMG submission 104922) | Vadose zone soil microbial communities from Sagehorn Ranch, Mendocino, California, USA - Sage2_R_60_16 metaG | ecosystem: Environmental > Terrestrial > Soil > Vadose zone | place: USA: California...
AGGTGATATTGAGCGACAACTGGAGCATCACGTGACGGGTCGTTACTCGGCGGATTATCGCCACCCCATGGCATAGTTTTTCCAGAAGATAATGAGCATCGCTGAAAAATTCGCCGCCATGGAATACGGTCCAGCGCCGGAAGATGCGAAGGAGGCGCTCACTTGGCTCGACCGCCACTCGCGCCGCTTCGGCCACTTCATCAATGGAGCATGGCGGGAGCCTTTTGCCCGAGAATACGTCGACACTACCGACCCTTCCACTGGCGAGAGGCTAGCCAGTGTGGCGCAAGGATCATCCGCCGACATTGATGCTGCTGTCCAGGCTGCACGCGCCGCGTTTCCAAAGTGGCAATCCATCACTCCGCACGCGCGGGCACGTTATATGTACGCTCTGGCGAGGCAGGTACAGAAACACTCCCGGCGCCTGGCCGTGCTGGAAACCATGGACAACGGAAAGCCGATTCGCGAGAGCCGCGACATCGATATCCCGCTGGTGGCCAGGCATTTTTACTATCATGCTGGTTGGGCGCAACTTCTGCCGCAGGAGTTTCCGGACTACACAGCCTGCGGAGTCGTGGGACAAATCATCCCGTGGAACTTTCCGCTGCTTATGCTCGCCTGGAAGATTGCCCCAGCTTTGGCCACCGGAAACGCTGTTGTGTTGAAGCCGGCTGAGTTCACACCGCTGACTGCGCTGGCATTCGCGGAAATCTGCCAAGAAGTCGGACTACCCGCCGGCGTGGTGAATATTGTTACTGGCGACGGTTCCACCGGCGAGGCACTAGTCAAACATCCCGATGTAGACAAGATTGCATTCACGGGCTCGACGGAAGTGGGTCGCGCGATTCGTAGTGCGACTGCGCAAAGTCACATTCGGTTGTCTCTGGAGCTCGGCGGCAAGTCACCTTTCATTGTTTTTGAAGATGCCGATCTCGACAGCGCCGTAGAAGGGCTGGTGGATGGAATCTGGCTCAATCAGGGACAGGTTTGTTGCGCCGGCTCACGGCTTCTCATGCAGGAAAGTATTGCTGAGCCATTGATCGCGAAGATACGCGAACGCATGATAACCCTCCGCGTCGGTCCACCGCTCGACAAAGGAATCGATATTGGTGCCATCGTTGCTCCTGTCCAACTCGAGCGCATTCAGCGCCTGGTGAATCAGGGCGTCGCGGAAGGCGCCACCTGCTGGCAGCCTCAAACGGAAATGCCGTCGCGAGGCCTCTATTTCCCTCCGACCTTGCTGAGCAACGTTCATCCCTCTTCGATGGTGGCCCAGCAGGAAATTTTCGGCCCGGTGTTGGCCGCCATGACTTTCCGCACTCCCAGTGAGGCAGTCGAGCTTGCCAACAACACGGCGTACGGTCTTGCCGCATGCGTGTGGAGCGAAAGCATCAATATTGCCCTCCACGTTTCGGCACAAATAAAAGCCGGTGTAGTGTGGGTGAATTGCACGAACTTATTTGACGCCTCCTGTGGCTTTGGCGGCTATCGTGAAAGCGGATACGGCCGCGAAGGTGGGCGGGAAGGCCTGCTTGAATATCTCGAGCCGGCATGGTTCAAAAGCGCCCCTTCCCTGCCCGCCGCGAAACCTAGCCCAGGAGAAAATGCGGACAGCGACCGACAAACCGCAAACCCCGCTCCCGTTTCTGCTGAGATTGATCGTACCGTGAAACTATATATCGGGGGCAAGCAGGCGAGACCGGATTCTGGTTACAGCATGGAAGTCCGCGGCCGGAATGGACAAATACTCGGTGAAGTCCCGCTCGGCAATCGCAAAGACATTCGGAACACGGTCGAAGCTGCTCACAAAGCCGCTGGCTGGGCCAAGACCACCGCGCACAATCGCGCTCAAATTCTCTACTACATGGCAGAGAACCTGTCCCAGCGGCGGGACGAAGTTGCTCATCGCTTATCCGCTGCAGTAGGAGAGGCACAAGCATCCGCCGAAGTAAACTCTGGGATTGAGCGCATCTTTTCCTACGCTGCGTGGGCGGATAAATTCGATGGGGCCGTGCACAATCCCCCATTTCGCAACATTGCGATCGCGATGAACGAGCCGATTGGAGCTGTGGGCATCATTTGTCCGCATGAAGTACCGTTGCTTGGCTTTCTCTCTCTTGTCCTGCCCGTTGTCGATGCCGGCAATACCGTGGTTGCTGTCCCGTCCGAAACGTATCCGCTCATCACCGGAGATCTTTACCAGCTCTTCGATACCAGCGATCTGCCTGGCGGCGTGGTCAACATCGTTACCGGATATTCATCCCAACTCCTCAAGGTTCTTGCCGAGCATGATGATGTCGATGCCATCTGGTGTTTCACTGACCAAACCAGCGCATTTGCGGCGAAATCATTCTCAACTGGAAATTTGAAGCAGGTCTTTACCAACGAAGGCCGCGCCATTGACTGGTTCGACGTGAAGCAAGGCGAGGGTCGATGGTTTCTCCAACACGCCACTCAGGTGAAGAATATCTGGGTACCCTACGGCGAGTAATTCGACAACCCCTTGAAAACTCAAATCCGTTGACAACAAACGCCAGCGCTGTCTAGACTCGGCCTTCTTCAACTTTGAATTCGAAACAAAGTAAATTTTGAAAAGAGCTCTGTGAACCCTATGGCGAAACGTTCCCGCATTGCCGTGGTCGGAAGCGCAAATATTGACCTGACTACCTTTACTGAGAAGTTCCCAAAGGCGGGAGAAACAATTTTCGGCCAGAAGTTTGACCTCGGTTTTGGCGGCAAGGGTGCCAACCAGGCGGTGGCTTCACGACTTTGCGGCGCGGACGTTTTTATGGTCGCCAGGGTGGGCAGCGATCTATTCGGTCCTGCGACCATTCAGAATTTCAAGAAACTTGGAATCGATGCCACCCACGTAAAGCAGATCGAAGGAGTGTCCAGTGGAGTGGCGCCAATTTTTGTGGAGCCTAACGGGCAGAATCGCATCTGGGTGGTCAAAGGCGCGAACGATCTGCTTAAGCCCGCGGACGTGGAGGCCGCCGCCGATCTGCTCAAAACCGTCGATTGCATCGTCCTGCAGTTCGAAATTCCGCTCGAAACCGTCTATTACAGCGTCAGTTTTGCACGCAAGAATGGCATTCGCTGCATCGTCAACCCTGCCCCCGCTCAGCCGGCCGACATGAATGCTCTGGCTGGCCTCGACTATTTCGTGCCCAACGAAAGTGAAGCCGAGACCATCACGGGAATGCCGGTACGAAACGTCGATGAGGCAAAAAAATGTGCAGAAAAACTGCTCTCGGCTGGGGTCAAGCGGGTCATCATTACACTTGGAGCAAACGGCTCGTTGCTGGCTAGTCGCGAAGGCATGGAGCACATCGCGGCATTCAGCGTGAAAAGCGTAGACAGCACCGGCGCGGGCGACGCATTCATCGGCAGCTTTGCCGTGTTTTTGGGAGAAGGCCTGCCGGAACGCGAAGCCGTCCGTCGAGCCAATCTCTATGCCGGACTCTCGACCACCGGAGTCGGAACTCAAAAATCATTTTATGATCGCGCGCGCTACGACGCAGACTGGGCAGCGCGCGCCAAATCCTAGCCCTGCCTCCAACCTCTGCCGATGGCGCGGCGGAACGGCTGGAACCTGCAACTCTCTCGTTGGTGTCACAAAGACCAGCGACGGTTGCGGTTGACAAAGGGGGTGCTGAATGGCTATGGTTCTGGCCGCATATAAATTTTAAATTCGCAATTTCTAATCTGTTCAGCCGTCGCACGACAAAGAAGAGTCAAGAATCATTTGAGCGCAGACCGTCTGAAGCTCTGTTCGAAGTGTGTTCTTCGACGTCCGCGAATATGGCGGTGTTGTGACCAGTAGCCTGGTGATTCCTGGGACATGACGAGTCTCATCATGACGGCTCGCCAAGGGGGATGTTGATGCTGACCAAACGCACGCTGCTCGCAATTTTCTGTTTCCTCATATTTCCTATTTGCCCACTCCTCTACGGTCAGGCGACCGGGAGCTTGTCTGGGACCGTTTCGGACAAGACTGGATCCGTCGTCACGGGGGCGAAGGTGACGATCACTTCCCAAAGTACGGGTGTTGCACGCGACGCGAAGACCGACGATACCGGACATTATCTCGTCCCCTTGCTTTCGGTTGCCGAATACACCATTCGCGTCGAGTCGCAAGGCTTTCGGCCTTCAGAACAGAAAGACATTCGGCTGCAGGTGGATGAACACCGCGAAGTAAATTTCACGCTGGCGCCGGGCGCGGTCACAGAAAACGTCGAAGTAAGCGCAACGGAAGTGGCGGTGCGAACCTCAGATCCGACGTTGGGACAAGTAATCACCTCGCAGCAGGTCGCCCAGCTACCGCTGAACGGCCGCAACTTCGTCCAGTTGGCGACATTGACTCCCGGCACGACCCAGGAAACCAATCCCGATAGTTTCTTCAACGGTGGTCCCAGCAGCGAAGTTTCAACTCGCGGTTCTTTTTCGCTTTCGGTGGGAGGATCGCGCGCCAGCAGCACTGATTGGCTGCTCGATGGCAACGATAATAACGAACTCACTGCGGGCGGAATCGCTGTTGTGCCTTCGATCGATGCCATTCAGGAATTTAAAGTACTCACCTACAATTACTCAGCCCAATACGGCACCAGGGCAGGACCAACGGTACTATTAAATACAAAATCGGGATCGAACAACCTTCACGGATCCCTGTTTGAGTTCTTTCGGAACACAGTGTTGGACGCTCAAAGCTTTTTCGCCGCCTCGAAGGAAAAATTCAACCTGAACCAATTTGGAGGCTCCATAGGGGGTCCCATCAAGAGAGACAAGACCTTCTTCTTCTTCGATTATCAGGGCACCAGGCGACGTCAAGGGATACCTTTTACCGGGCAAGTACCCACGGTCGCCATGCGAAATGGTGATTTCTCCGGCGGGCCGCAACTCTACAATCCTTACAGCACTCATTCCACCGGAACGTTCCGCGATCCCTTCCAGTGCGATAACGCCGGCAATCCGCTTCCGGTTGCTCCCGATGGAACTCAAGCATCGGGCATACCTTGCAACATAATCCCGCCCGGCCTGATAAATCCTATCGCACAGCAAATGATTAATCTTTATCCTTTGCCCAATGTGCCCGGGACGCTGGTCGGAAATTTTGTCAACACGCCATCGAGGAAACTCGACGAAAACTCCTTTGACGTTCGCGTCGACCACAATTTCTCGACTAAGGATACGTTGTTCGGCCGCTTCAGCTTTGATCAAGCCACGACGTTCATCCCCGGCGGTTCGCCCGGATTCGCGGAACAGAACGCATTCGGCAGCACCCAGAACATAACCAACCACGGCCGGAATATTGCTTTGTCCGAAACCCACATTCTCACTCCCACCAGCATTAATCAACTAAGCGTGGGCTACAACCGGATTTTCAATAATATTGCGTCTTTCGGTAGTGGTAGTTGCGAGTCGCAAAAACTGGGCATCCCTGGCGCAAACCTGGGAGGCATCAGTTGCGGATTGACTTCGACGATTGTCGGTGGCGGTTTCTGGTCTCTAGGTGATCGCGGATTCGCCCCTTTTACCGGTGGAACGAACGTTTTTTCCATCTCTGACTCGTTCGACATGATTCGCGGTAAGCACAATATCCGGGTAGGGGCCGAAGTCCGCGCCAACCAGATGAACGTAAGAACAAACGCTTTCCAGGACGGGTTCTGGGTCTTTAGCAATGCTTGGACCGCTTCCGTGGTGGACCTCGGGTTTACGAAAGCATCCGTAGGGCCAGGCGGCGACAACATGGCTAATTTCCTATTGGGTTTGCCAGATTTGGCCCTGCACGATCAGACGTTCAAGGGTGCCACGACGGGCAGGCGCTGGAAATTGTTTCGTCCCTACGTGCAAGACGATTGGCGCGTGACAAGCAATTTAACCCTGAATCTCGGGCTGGCTTGGGCCCTGGTAACACCAATCACGGAAGATCAAGATCGTCAGTCAAACTTCGACTTTAAGGCCGGCAGATTTCTTATTCCGGGACAAACCTCGGACTCGAGAGTCGGCGTAGAGATGGACAAGACAGCTTTCGAGCCGCGAATCGGACTGGCCTGGAAGCCTTTTGGTAGCGAGAAGACCGCAGTTCGTGCGGGCTATGCGATTTTCCATGATTCTTCCTGGAATCAGGGAGGACAAGGACTGTGGGAAAACCCGCCCTTTTTCGCCGAGTCTGCGTTCGCGTCTTTTTTCCCCGATCTCTGTCCCTCGCCGTTTGCGCCGTCCGGGCAGCCATCTGCCTGCGCCAATAACGGGATGGCGATCCCCTTTGGCACCGGACGCACCATGTCCAACGGGTTTCCCCTTCTTTCACAGCCCACCGATCCCGCAACTTTTGGTGGGAACATCTCCTCACAGAATCTTGATTTCAAACTAGGAAGAGTTCAGCAGTACAACCTCAACGTTGAACGCCAGATTCCCGGAAACGTTGTGCTCACCGTCGGATATGCGGGATCGCGCAGCTCACACATCCTGGTCGACCAGATGAATTTAAACGTTAGCTCCCCGACAGCTTGCGGGAAGGTCCCCGGGTACACATTTGGTTGCGGTATAACCAACACGCCATATCCGCAATACCAGTCGATCTTTAATATCAATGATATTGGCAGGGCTCGATACGATTCTCTGCAAGTGAAGGCCGAGACCAAGAGCGCTCTGCACGGCCTCTACGGCCTGTTGGGCTATACTTACGCTCGAGCTTTCGACAGCGGGTTCCCCGACGGCCTCGGTACCTCATCCGGAACAACGTATTTTCCCCTGCCAGGAACTAAAAACGCGGATTGGGCACTCTCTCAAATCCAGCTCAACCATAATTTCACTGGCAGCGTGATCTACGAGTTGCCTTTCGGCAAAGGCAAGCAATTCGGCAATGATTGGAGTGGGGCCGTAAACGCGTTCCTGGGAAACTGGGAAGTCGATGTGATCGAAAAGATCACGTCTGGATTCCCGCTTTTCCTGGTCACGAGTAACAACGGTTCCGGCGTAAACTTCGGCAGCAGTACCAACCGACCCGATCAGGTTTGCAACGGCCGGCTCAGCAATCACACTATCGCAAGATTTTTTGATACCAATTGTTTTCAAGCGCCCGCCGCCGGAGAACTTGGAAACGCGAATCGAACCCCACTTTACGGCCCTGGTTTTGTGAACACCGATTTCTCAGCCATCAAGCACTTCCGCATTCGTGAAAATACCGATCTGGAATTCCGGGCTGAGTTCTTCAATCTCTTTAACCATCCCCAGTTCTATCAGCCTGGCCAAGACCTGGCTTCTTCGGACTTTGGGCAAATTCTGAGGACGGTGAACAACCCGCGTTTGATTCAGTTTGGTCTTAAGCTTGCGTTTTAGGATGGCGTTTTAGGGCGCTGGAATGCATCAATTTCGGACAGGCTGAGTAGACCAGACAGCTGGGTTGCTTAGCCTCAAGTTCCTTCAACCCACGTCATACAAATTGAGTCTTTACGTTCGAGCAGAAAACCTAACCCAAGGATGAATGGGCCTGCCTGGATACTTCTGTCAATCTACAAGCTCAATGAGGATAAAGAGCAGGTTTTGCTTGGCAATCGCCTGTTTGCTCCTGGCGAACTCTCTCGGGTGGGCCCAGCAGCGGCGCAAGGTCATTATCAACCAGGACTGTTCCGGCCCTGGCGGCAGCAATATGCAGACCCTACTCCTACTGATTCAGTCTCCTGAAGTCGAGGTTCTGGGGATAACCGTAGTCAGCGGAAACCAATGGCGCGACGAGGAAGTGGCTCATACTCTGCGCCTGCTCGAAATCATTGGCCGCACTGACATTCCCGTAGTCCCCGGCGCGGTTTTTCCCTTAGTGCGCCGGCATGAAGAAACTCAGCTGTGGCAGCGGCGTTATGGAAAAGTGGCCTTCGGGGGCGCATGGGATGAGCGATGGTGGCATGAGGCGTTCGTCATTCCAGCTCTCCCGGAAGGGCGCCCCGTGACCAAGCCCCTCGACGAAGACGCCGCCCATTTCTTGATCCACAAAGTCCGCCAATACCCGCACCAGGTGAGCATCTACGAGGGCGGTCCGATGACTAACCTCGCCCTCGCAGTTGCGATGGACCCCGAGTTCCCAAAGTTAGCGCGGGAGCTAATCTTTATGGGCGGAAGCCTGAGTCCGCAGACCGACGATCCTGAGTTTCTAAATGCTCCCCGTCACGAGTTCAATTTCTGGTTTGATCCCGAAGCCGCGCGCATCGTATTGCGTGCGCCTTGGACAAAGATGGTCTGCACCTCGACGGATATTTCGGTCAAGACTCGCTTGACACCGGCAATGATTAGTGAGATTCGGGCGAGCGGGACACCTCTAGCACGCTACATCGCGCGCTTCTATCAAACTGGACAGGGCGGCGAGTACATGTGGGACGAACTGGCGGCGGCGGCCTGGATCCGCCCGTCTCTGATTACAAAGCGCGAAACTCGCTACATGAGTGTGAACCTCGACCGGAGCGCGGGATACGGAGACACCCTGACCTGGATTGAGAAAGATCAATCGAAACTCGGAGCACGGCCGGTAGAGATACAACTCGATTTGGATACCGAGAATTTCTATCGAATGTTTGTGAGCTTGATGAGCGCGTCCACACCCTCTGCCCAGTGACTAGATTTCTTTTGTTGCGGTTGCAAAGCAAAGTGTAGAAAGGTTGGCGTGGCAGGAAAGTAGGCATTACAATGCCAGTTCTTTTTGCCTGGCACTAGACCAGAGAACCTCAACAAATCATCAGAAGCAAAACCTAAGAACGTACGAGGACTTCACCATGAAGGCGCGACGCTGGTTGGTTCTATTGATCGCTGTTCTGGCGCTGGCAACGGCGAGCGGACTGCAGGCACAAAAAATCAAAGTCATTGTTGATCAGGACGCTCGCGGTCCAGCTACCACCGACATGCAATCAATCCTGATTTTTTTGCAGTCGGACAAGTTCGACGTGCTGGGGATCACCACGGTGAGCGGGGATCAGTGGGTGAGGGAAGAAACTCTGCGCACCTTGCGGCTAGTGGAAATCGCCGGCCGCACCGACGTTCCCGTGGTGGCGGGCGCCGAATTTCCTCTACTAAATTCTAAAGAGGAGACCGAGCGCTGGGAGAGCCTTTACGGCAAGATTCGCTACAAAGGATGCTGGAGTGATTTCTCCAAGCTCCCGCCCAATACTCCCGCCGCGTTTCGTGCCCCCTATCACGAGCCTGATGTTGTACCCACGCTGGTTGAAGGAACGCCTCACACTAAACCGCTGAATGAGACCGCCGCAAATTTCATCGTTCGCATGGTGCGTAAGTATCCGGGCGAAGTAGTCATCTGGGCCGGCGGTCCATTAACCAACATCGCGCTCGCCCTGCGACTCGATCCCGAAGTTGCGGCCTTAGCGAAAGGACTCGTCCTGATGGGCAGCGGTATGTACGCAAATCAGGGTGGCATTAACAGCATTGACGGGCGCCGCGAATTTAACTGGTGGTTTGATCCCGAGGCGGTCCGGATCGTGATGCGCTCGCCGTGGAAAAAAATCACAATCACGCCCATCGACATATCGGTCAAAACGACCGTGAACCCCGAACTCAAGGCTGCCATCGCCAAAGCCGATACGCCCGTGGCCCGTTACCTCACCGCATACGCCGCGGAAAGTTTTATGTGGGATGAACTCTCAGCAGCGGCCATGATCGATCCTTCCATCATCACCGGACAGAAAGAACTTTATGTAGATATTGACGTTGACCACGGAGCGAGCTACGGCGAAACGCTCTTCTGGGACGCGGGCGCCGAGCTTCCGCCCTACGAAAGACTGGCTACTGTCCAGTTCGATGTTGACACAAAAAAACTATACGATCTGTACATAAAATTAATGACCCAGCCTCCGCCGCACCCGAAGTAGAGTCGGCATCTTGCCGGCTACTGCAGCGCAACAGATTCGGCAGAGGCCGGAGCGCAGTACCTAAGGAAGAAACATGGATTCAGTATCACCTCGCATAACTCGACGCCAGTTTGTGGCATCCTCGTCGGCCGCTTTGGCTGCCGGCAGTTTCGTAAGCCAGGCTTTCGCCGCGAGCTCACCGGTAGCGGGACAAAACCAGATAGCAGGTCGCGGCCCCTTCCGCGTAGTCATTGACACTGATCCCGGCGTAGACGACGCTCTGGCACTCCTCCTTGCTATGCGCTCACCAGAATTAAAGATTGAAGCCATCACTCCGGTAGCGGGAAATGTTCCGCTGGAGCTGTCGCTTCCCAATGCCTTGCGAATGGTCGAGATCGCCGGTCGAACGGATATTCCGGTTGCAGTGGGCGCCAAGGCCCCTCTGCTGCGCCGTCTGGTAACCGCTGCTTATGCACACGGCGAGAACGGGCTGGGAGGAGCCGTCTTCCCCGAGCCGAAGATCAAACCTGTCGCCGAGCCCGCTGCAAAATTCATTTCACAAATAGTTCGAAAGTATCCCGGCGAGGTAACGCTGATCACCATAGGTCCGCTGACGAACATCGCCACCGCGTTAAATATGGACTCCGAATTAGCACGCATAGTGAAAAGCCTGGTCATGATG
>Ga0137384_10005092_pt1 | contig 10531 bp, 8 predicted proteins | sample SagtaG_2_FD_104922 | JGI IMG/M metagenome (GOLD analysis project Ga0137384, IMG submission 104922) | Vadose zone soil microbial communities from Sagehorn Ranch, Mendocino, California, USA - Sage2_R_60_16 metaG | ecosystem: Environmental > Terrestrial > Soil > Vadose zone | place: USA: California...
ATGCCATCCGTCCAATGGGAAATTACAATTCACCTTATCTTCTCAATCTTTCCACATCCGAACATCAGTGGTGTTTCATGTGTATCTGATGCGTGCCAGAATATGCGCTTTGCTGCTTCTAACGACTGGCATACAGCCTTGTGCATATACATGTCAGCGTAACCACCTCCGTATGTAATGATGGAAAGCAAGAGAATTTCATCTCACGACGAGAGGAGAACACCCCAATGCTATCGCTCAAACATCTGCCTCAGCTCGCAAGTCTGTTTTTCATGGTGCTATTGGTCGCGGCGTGCGGGAACTCCACTCCAAACACCACTTCCACCAGTTCAACATCTCTGCTGAAAACAGCCTCAGTGACCGTAAACGGCCAATCCAAAACCATTCTCACCACTGCCCAGGGTATGACCTTATACTACTTTACGGCCGATACGGCGACGAAAGCCGCCTGCACGGGGACATGTGCAGGGCTCTGGCCACCGCTGCTCTTCACGGGTACTGGTTCGCCCACCAGTGCATCGCCCCTCTCAGGCACGTTAGAGGTGATGACAAATGCCAATGGCAGTCAGGTTGCCTATAATGGACATCCCCTCTACACCTACTCGAAGGATACCAGCCCTGGTCAGGCCACTGGAGAGGGGTTTAATGGGAAGTGGTTTGTCGCTCCTCCCACTCTCCAAGAACAGAGCGCGCCCCAAAGCCCCCCGGCATCGGATGGCTATTAGGCTTGCTCAACGTCCAGCCGGCAACCTCGTGTTTTTCTCTTCTGATGCGTTAAAGACAAGTAAAGAGTCTGGGAACTAGTTTCCTACCAGTACCCTTTCAGTGTGAACGTGAGCTGGCGAGGCGAAAAAGTGATTCAGGACCAGGCTGCCAGCACCACGCGCCCAGCTTTCATACCCGAGTTGCTCTACTCTAAAATGCAACTGCTTCCCCATTTGCGAGAACAGATGCTGTCCCAGCGTCTGATGCATCGGTTCAAGAAGCAAATCACCTGCTATCATGCTCGCATCAGTGTCGGGACCGGAGAGTACAATGCATTCTGGATTGAAGATGTTGACAAGATTGGCAAGGGACACACCCAACAGTATCCCTGCACGTTGGAAGGCTGCAATAGCCGCTTCATCGCCGTTCTTCGCTCGTTCTATTATCTCAAAGGCTGTGGGTTCCTGAATTTCCCCTCCAAGACTATAGGTGGTCGCCTGTACATATTCGAGGTAATTTTTGACGATCCCGAAATCGGAGATATAAGTCTCCAGGCAACCACGATTGCCACATTCACAGAGACGACCATCGGTGGTCACCGCTGTATGACCAAACTCGCCTGCTCCCCCGAATGCTCCACGATAGAGGTCGCCATTGATGACGATACCCAGTCCAACACCACGACCAACAGCCACCACCAGGAAATGACGGTATTGCTGACCAAGACCGAAGAGTTTTTCATAAATCGCCAGGCAATTGACATCATTATCAAGAAAGACGGGGATACCCAGGCGCTCTTCCAGAGGACGGCTTATTTCGACGTTTTGCCAGTTCATCAACCATGAATCGATACAGCGCCCCTGCTCGGCATCATTCAACCCGTTCATGCCAAAGCCCACGCCGATAATCTTCTCCTTTGGAATACCACTTGTAGCAAACAGTTCTTCGACGCACTGCGCTATGAGGTCTAGTGCCTGCGCGTCGTTGTCGCGTAGCGGGATAGTCCATTGGTGGGAGTAAACGAGGTCGCTGTTCAAATTCAGAATAGTGGCCGTCAGTGTGGATGGTTGAGGAATTAGCCCAATGGCGAAGCCTCCCTCAGGATCAATTTCCAACAACCCCGCTCTGCGCCCTCCTGTTGATTCTGCATACTCTTTTTCCTGGATCAGATGACGATCGATGAGGTTATTTGTAATTTTTATCACCGTCACCTGGCTGAGACCAGACAACGTGGCTAATTGTGGACGTGAAACGGGTCCATGCGCCCGTATCAAATTCAGGAGAATGCTCTGATTGATGCTGCGAATCAACAGTCGATCAGCAGATTTTATTTGTTGGTGCATAAATGTGTTGCCTGGCCCTGTTTGTTTTTTAACTAAGTAAAATAATTTTACCGAAAAAACATGCTATTGTCAAGATAAATCTCAAGATTAAGCACTAAAACTCTTGACAGAAAGTTTCTTACTCAGTATACTAACTTTAGTTACTTAGTTTAGTAAGCGCATTTTCTTTGCAGTATCAAGAAGGTTGGGTGCTACCCTCCTGTATTTTGTTCGTTCTCGATCTCACACGTTTTCGGTTCTCCTGGTGGAAAACAGCATAGTATAGACGCTCAATATGAAAGGAGCGAAGAAGCCCATGTCTCAACCAACATCTCGACTCGAAGAGACGATGAATCGGCGTCGTTTTGTCAAAGTTGCAGGGACAACGACACTCAGCGTTGCAGCGTTGCTGGCTGGCTGTGGCGCATCATCCACAGGCAACAATGCCAACAGCAGCACTGCCGCGATCGAATTCCTATCCGTGCAGCAAGCGACCGAAGGATGGCCGCTCGTCCTGTCCACCATCACCAGTGAGTACGCTAAGACGCACGCTGGCACCACATTCAAGAACAACTATATAACACAAACAAGCTTAAATCAGAAAGTTCAATTGCTTGCTGCGCAGGGAGCCCTTCCAGTCCTCTATAACAGTCCACCCCCTGATCTGATGGCACAGTTGGTGAAGAATGGTGAGGGACTGGACCTGGAGCCAGTCTTCCAGCAACTAGGGGTCTCCCAGGAACTCGTTCCCGCAGCCGTCACGGTCATCAAAAAAGTCAACAATGGCAAGCTCGTCGCACTGCCATTCGAGCTCAACATCGAGGGGTTCTGGTACAATAAACGCATGTTTGCACAGAACGGCCTGCAGCCGCCAACAACATGGGATCAGTTGATCCAGATAGCGGCCAGTTTGCAGCAGAAGGGTATTCAACCGTTTACCGCATCGGGGACACAGGGGTGGCCGATCACCCGCCTGGTAGGCAACTATCTGCTCCGCAAGCTGGGTCCCAATGCCCTGGACAGCGTGAAGAGTGGTCAGGCAAAGCTGACCGATACAGCGTATGTCGAGGCAGCTCAAGCAGTCGCCAACCTGGGCAAACAGGGCTACTTCGGCAGGGGTGTGGCCACGCTCGATTATGCACCGGCGCAGGATCTCTTCTTGCAGGGCAAAGCTGGCATGTACTATATGGGCAGTTGGGCGCTTCGTGATTTCAACACCCTCACAGAGGTCAAGATCGGCGCGGAAAACATTGGCTTCTTCCCATTCCCGGCCGTTGCTGGAGGGACAGGGACCACAGACCAGACCCCCGTCAACGCCGGTCAGACCAGCTCTGTAAACAAGCAAAAATACAATACCGCCATAGGCGGGTGGCTCGCGTACGTGGCGAAGAACTACGGAGATGTGGCGCTGCAGAAAGAGGGGGCGGTGACGGGCTTCGTTGCTCATAACAAACCCGCGAACCTGCCAGCACTGACCACGGCTGTCCTGGACCAGGTTTCCAAGATTTCACAGCCCGTGCTGTGGTTCGAAGCAGCATTCTCGACGAAGGCCACTAACCTCTCGCAACAGAATGCGGCTCCACTGGCGACGGGTGCCATGTCCCCTAAGGACTTTATGGCTTCGATCCAGGAAGCATTGTAACTGCCGTGACAGGAAGAATAGTCTTACCATATTGGAATCCAGTGGCAGTCCCACATCTAGTGCTCAACATCAGCATGGTTGACCTGCGTGACGTTATCATGGGTACAGAGCCCAACGAAGCCCTCTGGATGTTATTAAATGGAAACTCTGTTGCGTGATCGCAGAGCGCTACTGGTCTTTATAGGACAGGCGGTGCTCGTCTATTCGCTCATCGTTCTGATACCGATTGTCTGGTCATTGATTTATACCGTCTTCGAGGGCAGCGTTATTTCTGGCTTCCAGTTCGTCGGTTTTCACAACTACGTTGCACTCTTCAGCGATAAGACGTTCTGGCAGGCTTTGCTTTTCACGTTGAAATACGCCGTCGTGGTGACTGTAGGACAAGTGGGCATCGGCCTGCTACTGGCGCTATTGTACGTCTTCTATCTTGGCAAGGCGTCAGGGCTGATCCGCACGCTGGTCTTCTTCCCGGTCGTCCTGCCTACAGTGGCCGTGGCGCAGTTGTTCTCGAAGATCTTCGAAATCACCCCACAATATGGCCTGGTGAATTCCCTGCTCCACGTCGCACATCTCGACGCCTGGATTCAGCCGTGGCTGGGGCAGGGAGGCTCAGCGTTCTGGGTGATCGCCATCATGGATATCTGGCGCTCGATGGGCTTCTACGGTGTGCTCCTCTTTGCCGGATTGGTCGACATCCCCAGCGACATTCTTGAGGGAGCGCGAGTTGATGGAGCTTCCGGGCTACGACTCGTCCGCTACATCGTTCTGCCGCTGCTGACTCCCATCCTGTTCTCGTCTTTCATCTTCAGTATCAATGGGACGCTCAAGGTGTTTGACAGTGTCCTGGCCCTGACCAACGGGGGACCAGGACAGGCAACGACGCCGCTGACTCTGTATATGTACACCACGGCATTCTCTAACGGTCAGTACGGGTATGGGAGTACCGTCGCAACGTCGCTCGCCATTCTCAGCCTCTTCGTGACCCTGTTGGTTTTTAGATCCGCACGCCGAGACGTTGCCTAGACAAGGAGGTTCGCATGAGTCAGGTGTTGACAGGCCAGGTAGACAAAACAGGGGCGTCCGTTCACCAGTTGCGAGAGAGGAGGGGCTCGCCTATGCGGAACCTCCTCTCTCGAACCCCCGTGTGGATACTGATAGGGCTGCTACTGGTAGTGGAGATCTATCCACTCCTCTGGTTACTGCTGTCTTCATTCAAGACGAATGATGAGTTCTCACAGGGCACATTCTGGGCCATCCCCTCAGGGCTCGACTGGCAGAACTACGCCCAGGCATGGACCTCTGGCATGGGTACCTACTTTCTCAACAGCATTCTCACGGTATTTCCAGCGCTGTTGCTGATCCTGGTAATCAGCCTCGCCGCGAGCTTCGCGCTCGAAGTGATGAAGTGGCGTGGAAGTAACCTGGTGCTCCTTGCCTTTCTAGCAGGAGTGATGATTCCGTTGCAAATGGTGCTGTTACCATTGTTCACCATCTACTTTCAGACGCAATTGATCAATACGCGGTGGGCGCTGATTATCACCTACACAGCCTTTGGCTTGCCCCTCTCGGTGTTTCTGATGGCCGGATTCTTCAAATCCGTCCCACGCGGGGTGATCGAGGCAGCGGTTCTTGACGGAGCAAGCATCTACCAGATCTTCACCCGTGTGGCACTGCCGATGGTTGCCAATGGGCTGGTCACCATTGCGCTGGTACAATTCTTTTTCCTGTGGAATGATCTCCTATTCTCACTAACCTTCATCAGTAGTGACGAACTGCGTACCATTCAGACGGGACTGTTGAACTTCAGCGGACAGTATGGCCAGGTCCAATGGGGGCCAACATTCGCTGCGATCAGCCTGGCGGTCTTTCCAACGCTCATCATCTATCTGATACTCAACCAGCAGGTCATTAAGGGACTCACTGCTGGCTCAGTCAAGGGCTAAGTGCCGATGCAGGTTGCACGCTCGGCCTTTCAACCGGATTGGGCGATCCGCCCTGTCAGAGATGCCTGGTGGAATCGTTTCGCCCGACCACCAATGGTGGTACAATTCATGAGCATAGGAGAAGAAAGAAAAAGATACGATGACACAACAGGGATCGACGCCAGCGGATAGCGTAGCGGATGTCACGATCGCAGACATCCGCTTCGAGCATCATCGTGAAGCACTTGGGGTGGGCGAGGCCCGTCCAAGACTCTCCTGGACAGTGGCGACCACAGCCTCCGGGTGGTCTCAGACCGGTTACGAGATAGAGGCCTATAGACCAGGTGGGCGGCTCCGCGACCGAACGGAACGGATCGCGTCCAGCGAATCTGTGCTGTTGCCCTGGCCCTTCGCGCCGCTCTCGTCCCGTGAATGTCTCACCGTGCGCGTGCGTGTCTGGGGGGTCGACGAGCGGCCATCGGCGTGGAGCGCATCCTATCCGGTCGAAGCAGGGCTGATCCACACCGACGACTGGACGGCACAGTTCGTGACTCCCGACTGGGAAGAGGACACCAGCCGACCCCAACCCTGTCCTTTGCTACGCCGCGAGTTCGATGTGCATGAAGGTGTGGTGAAGGCGCGGCTCTATGTGACGGCCCTGGGCGTCTACGAGGCAGAGCTTAACGGCGTTACCATCGGCAATGCTATTCTGAACCCTGGCTGGACCAGCTACGATCATCGATTGCACTATCAGACGTTCGATGTGACAGACGTACTGCGTGAAGGGCGTAATGCTCTTGGCGCGCTGCTGGGCGATGGTTGGTATCGCGGACGGCTCGGCTTCGCGGGCGGGCGGCGTAACATCTATGGAGACCGGCTGGCGCTGCTGGCTCAACTTGAGATCGACTATGCCGATGGCACCAGCCAGCATATCGTCACCGACGAAAGCTGGCGCGCTGCGCGAGGACCCATTCTGAGCAGCGACCTCTACGACGGCGAGAGGTATGACGCTCGTCTTGAACGGCCTGGGTGGTCGAAACCTGCCTACAATGACCATGACTGGGTGAGTGTGCGACGGCTCAACCGTACCCTCGCAACCCTCACCTCTCCATCAGGGCCGCCGGTACGCCGTACCGAACTCGTTCCCCCGATGGCTATCACCACTTCGCCCTCAGGCCGCACCATCATCGATTTTGGCCAGAATCTGGTTGGTCGACTCCGCCTGCGCGTCTGTGGCGAGGCGGGGCAGACAATCACCTTACGCCACGCGGAGGTGCTGGAACATGGCGAGTTATGTACGCGCCCGCTGCGCCTGGCACAGGCCACCGACTCCTACACGCTGCGGGGCGATGATGAAGAAATCTGGGAGCCACGCTTCACCTTCCACGGCTTCCGCTATGCCGAGGTAGAAGGCTGGCCCGGCGAAGTGCATCGTGACGACATTCGTGCCGTGGTCTGTCACTCTGATCTGGAGCGCATCGGCTGGTTCGAGTGCTCAGATCCGCTCATCAATCAACTCCATGAGAATGTGGTATGGAGCATGCGTGGCAACTTCCTCAGTATCCCGACGGATTGTCCACAGCGTGACGAGCGGCTAGGCTGGACAGGCGACATCCAGGTGTTCGCGCCAACAGCCTGCTTTCTCTACGAGAGCGCAGGCTTTCTCGCCTCATGGTTGGCCGACCTGGCCGCCGAGCAGGATACTGCCAGGGGTGTCGTCCCTTTTGTCGTTCCCAATATCCTGCCCATGCACTCCATACCGGCTGCTGCCTGGGGCGATGCCGCGGTCATCGTGCCGTGGGTGCTCTACCAGCGCTATGGCGACTATGGCATTTTGGCGGCACAGTTCGAGAGCATGCGAGCCTGGGTGGAGCATATTGCCAGCCTCGCCGGGAAGGGGCACCTGTGGAACACGGGCTTTCAGTTCGGCGATTGGCTCGATCCGAGTGCCCCGCCAGACAAGCCAGGAGATGCGCGCACCGATCCGCACGTGGTCGCCACGGCCTATTTCGCCCGTTCGGCCGAACTGCTGGGACAGGCCGCAGGTATTCTTGGTCGAACAGAGGAGGAAGCGCGTTACCTCCACCTGGCCGCAGAGGTGCGTGAGGCATTCAATGCCGAGTACGTCACCCCCGCTGGACGAGTGCTCAGTGACGCCGAAACTGCCTACGCGCTGGCGTTGCAGTTCGGTCTGCTTAAAAATGCTGAGCAGCGGCAGCATGCAGGTCAACGGCTAGTCAACCTCGTGCGCGGGAGCGGGTATCACATCAGCACGGGTTTTGTAGGAACGCCGCTGATGTGTGATGCATTGTGCAGTGTTGGATACGACAACGCGGCCTTTCACCTGCTCATGCAACGCGAATGCCCGTCGTGGCTCTATCCAGTGACGATGGGAGCCACCACTATCTGGGAGCGCTGGGATAGCCTGCTTGCAGATAGCTCTGTCAATCCAGGCGAGATGACCTCGTTCAATCACTACGCTCTGGGAGCCATCGCCGACTGGCTGCACCGTACCGTGGGGGGGCTGTCTCCTGCCGCTGCGGGATATCGCCACCTGGCTATGCGACCACATCCAGGTGGTGGGCTCACCTCGGCTCGCGCGCGGCACGTGACCCCCTATGGCATGGCCGAGTGTGCGTGGACGATTGAGGATGGACACATCGAGGTGGTGGTCGTCGTTCCACCCAACACGACAGCCAGTGTTACCCTTCCCAGAAGTGATGAGGCCGTCATCGAGATCGGCTCTGGGACGCATCGCTGGATCTACCCCTACCAGCATCCCAGTCATCCCCCGCTCTCACTCCTCAGCAGGCTTGATGACCTCATCGACGATCCAGAAGTCTGGACCTTGATAGTGAGGACAATACGCCAGCATTTGTCAGGTTTTGCCCGTCACCTGGATATCAGCATGCTCATGCTTCATAACAGCAATATGACTCTGGAGGAAATGGTATCCCTGCTGCCGCAAGCCGACAACAAGTTGCGCTCCGCACTTGAGGCCGAACTGGTTGCCCTTCTTGCCTGAAGAAAGATGAGCTATGGAGGTGGAGGGAGGCTTGAGGCAACGACGCGAGGTTCAATGGTTGGGAAAAAGGCCAACAGACGGACCTCTCCCTCAGCAACATTGCGAACCTGATGAACCGTTTGCGCTGGAATGAAGACACTGCTGTTGGCCTCAACCAAAAAGGTCTCTCCGTTGATGATAACCTCAACTGGCCCAGAGAGAAAGGTGAGTGTTTCTTCACACTCATGGTAATGGGAGGCAATCACGGCATCAGGAGGAAGGGTCTGATCCCAAAGAGTGGTTGCATGGGCTCCCGTAGCTTTCCCGATAATTTGCCGATACCCATCGGTCTCGGGCTGGTCAGCGTGACGAACAATGGTCATCTTGCCTCCACTCTGTTTCCCCAAAGTATATGAAACATGTTTTAAAAAATATGGACAAATAGAGCCAAATATGGACTTTTATTCCACTTTTTCAGAGCTTGGCTTAACTTCCTTTCCTTCTTCATCAGTGAACCCCTGCGGATAAGCAAGCTCATAAATAGTAAGGCTTCCCTGGTCAGTGGGATAGACTTTATCTCTATTTTCAATCTTTCGCTCCCTTTAAACCGATGTTCTAAAAGGATGATTCTTTTGAGTTATCGGGTGTGAGAACTTCTTCAATAGGAGAGTATGACCTTATTTACCTGCTCTCTTCCGAACTCATGCACCAGAGCATGATAAAGACAAACCAACCCACCGGGCGAGAATGGCTCGTGCGAGAAGACGAAGGAGCAGACCTCTTCAGGAGTAAATGGGACTGAAAACACGCGCCGGTGCTCAAAGCGGTCACGGATCGATCTCTGCAAGTTTCCGAGTACCTCTTCCACACTTCTCTGGAGTTTGACGATCCCGAATACCCCCCACATGCAAAATTCCGTATCGACAGCGAAACTCAAAAACTGGATATCAGAAGCAGAGAAGTCCGTAGGTGCGTGTAATCCTAACTCCTCCGCAAGACCACGAATAGCACAACGATAGATATCGGGTGCCTGATCCGTTGTACTGCGATCTACCGGCCTGGATAGCCCTTCAGCAAGGCTCACATCAAACACATTTGGCCGACAACCCAGGCTCTTGCCTCTCTGCACAAGAAGAGTATATCCATCCGAGGTAAGCAGTATGCTAAACGAGTGCGCAACCAGGGGAATAGCCTCGTCCCACTCGACACTAGCTAGGTACTTTTCGCGCATCTTTGGCTCTTGTGCTATCGTGCTTGTCACCAAAAACGTGTTGTAATCAGATGGTCGAAACCACAGACCCAGAATCATATCTTCATTGACGGGATCACGGCCAATGTTGAACTTGACCAGGTTATAGCGTTCTCCATTCCACTGATAGGAATCCCCTTGAGCTTTGCGTTCTTCTTGCTCCTGAGCAATCCGCTCTTTGCGCATCTGGAACTCTTCAGGAAGTTCTAGCGCCATTGGAATGTAGTGTGAGTGAATATGCTGTGGCAGATACAGGCTGGTCCCATCGCCATCGAGAATCAGTTCGGCTGTCTTGATCTTGCCAAAGGTGAAATATCTTTCCATCTCTTTATAAATCATGCCATATTCTACCAAATGCAAGTGAGAATTACCAGCAAAGGTAGTATCTGGCGCGAGGGCCTCAATGGAACATCCAAGTAGACGAGCAAGAATTGGGCGAACATGGTGTGGGATAGGACGGTTGCCAGCCGCCCAATTGTAGAGAGTAGACTCCGACGCATGCTGCATAGACAGCAGCAGGAACAACAACAGGAAGCCGAGCAGCGCGCCGCCCAGCAAGCCCGTCTGCAAGAGCCAGCCAAACGCCCCAGGGACCACGAGAAATCATCCGGCTCTATCTGACCGAGATGGATGTGATCACCGGAGACGAGGAGATGGTCTTTACCCACTCCTACGAAGTCTATCGGG
>Ga0137384_10005094_pt1 | contig 10530 bp, 4 predicted proteins | sample SagtaG_2_FD_104922 | JGI IMG/M metagenome (GOLD analysis project Ga0137384, IMG submission 104922) | Vadose zone soil microbial communities from Sagehorn Ranch, Mendocino, California, USA - Sage2_R_60_16 metaG | ecosystem: Environmental > Terrestrial > Soil > Vadose zone | place: USA: California...
CTCCCCAAGAGCACGAAGCCGCCGAACCATCTCGCCGACTTGACTTGAAGACACTACATGATCTTTTTAGTTAAGTAAATAAGCTATTTTCATCAGAGATGATTTTCTTGCGCCGCGCGGCGGCCTCCCGACAGTCGCCGCACGCAAGGATGACATCCTGCGCTGCGACGATGGCCGCGACCGTCGCGTCGGCGCCGAACGACGGTTCGCCCGCGAATGAAAAAAGCCCCGGCAGTTTCCCGCCGGGGGCTCTCGACCATGATCGGATGATCGGGTTCAGAAGTTGCGCTGTGCGCGGACGTTGAAGGACACGGTGTCCTGGTTCTTGAACTGGTACACGGCCGTTGGCATCGGCGCGGTGGGGGTCAGCGTCGCCGTCCCGGTGAATCCCGTATTGAGGTGGGTCCACATTGTTTCCGCGGAGAACGTCAGGTTCTTCACGGGAGTCCAGCGGGTGATGACACCGAGCTCGGAAACCATGTAGTTCGGGTCGCAGGTCGCGGTCGCCTTGTTGGCGACGCCGATCGCCTTGAAGTAGGACGCGCAATATTGCCCCTTCGCGGTCGTCATGTCGTTCGCATTGCCGCCATACCTGACCCAGCCGACGCCGCCGAACAGACTGGTCGACCAGTACGGATCCCAGTTGTGGTTGAAGGCGCCGCGCAGACCGAATGCCGTCGTCAGCTTGAGGTCGCCGGTACCTTCGTTGGCAACAGGCAGGTAGACCGCATCCGTGGTGGCGCCAAAGGCAACGCTCTGGAACGCTCCCGCGCCGCCCTTGCCGAACATGGCAAAGCTCGGTGAGGCCGCACTCGTGGAGATCACGTTCTTGGTGTCACCCACGGCGTAGGATGCATCGATCTTGATGTCGTCGCCGGCACCGGTCGGCAGATTCTTGACCTGCAAGGCCGCCATCACCGAACCGCCCCACTTGGACGCCGGATGACCTGAAATCATCGACAGGTTCGTCGGGGCCGCCGTCGTGGCGGTCAGGTTGTTGTAGGAGGCGTTCACCTCGTGCAACGCGCCCGACAACTGGAACAGACCCCAGGCCTGATCGACCTTGATATTGCCGACGATGTCAGGCACCTGCGTCCCACCATAAGCGCTGCCGGTGGTGCCGGTTGCGTTCAGGCCAGTGGAGAGATTGTAGATCGCGGTACGGTTGCCCACTGTCGGATCATCGAGACCGATGGTGCCGGAGACGCCGTTACCGAACTGTACGGTGTACTGGATGTTGTTGACGCCGGTGACGGAGTCATGGCCGCCGATCAGGAACGAGCTGTTGTTGCCCGGAAAGCCGTTCCACGGCGTTGCATAGGCTGACGAGGACTTACCGAAGGTGAAGCCGGCGAACTGGATGAACACATATTCAACAGAAAGGTAGCCGCCGCCGTTAGTGCTCAGCAGGTTGGTGTTATTGCCGAGGTTGGTTGCGAGCGCGTTCGGGTTTTGGGTGGAGTTACCCAAGGTGTCGAAGTTGAAGTCGCCCTGGGCGAAGGTACGAACGACGCCGTACTCCGTGGCGGTGCGGGTATCCACCGTCAACGCCAGGCGTGAACGGGTTGCGAAGTAGTTGCGATAGCGGTTGTTTTGTCCCAGATCGCCGCTCCACGCGGGCTGATCATAGATGCCGCCATTGAACGTGGTGTCGATGCGCAGATAGCCGCCCAGCTTGATGCAGGTGTCGGTGCCCGGGATATAGAAGAATCCGGCGCCATACAGCGAGCAAACCCTGACGTATTCGATCGCCTTGGCCTTGACGGGAAGATCAGCCGCCTGCGCCCCACCGATCGCCAGCAGACCCGCCGCTGAGCCGAGGACGAGGCCCTTAATCATCTTCATTTGAAACCTCCAACTTGCTTGTTCACGAGGGGTCGGACCCTGCTGTTCCCCCAGGAAGGTCCGACACCCTCGCCTCTCGAAAACCGCTCAGCCGCTTCGCGCCTTCCGCTCTTCAGCGCGAGGACTTGAGCGAGCCACTTGCAACGGGACGATCGAGAACCCCCCACCGTCATTCGCGACTATGCCTTCGCTACTTCTATTATCAAAATAGTTTATTCGCTCAGATATTCGATTGCGCCGCACCTGTGACCTTCTGGCAACGCTCACAACCAGGTGATGCGGCGCGGTGACACTTGGCCGGAATGTGGGTCAGCTGAGTTAATCAGCGGACCTTTTTTCTTGTTTCAGACAAGGAAACGCACAGAATAAGCCATGGCAAACACAGGCAAGAGAAGCGCGGCCCCGCTCGATCAGGCCGGGAGCGCGATCCGGGGCCCCGCCCTGAAGAATCAGGACCAGATCAGGCGATTCACCTGGGTGATCGCGTCGATCGGCGTCCACCTCGAGGAACTCCGCTACTTCTGGGCCAAGACGCTCGGCATCAGCGGCCCGCAATGGATGATCCTGATGGCGCTGGCCGACATGGATCAAGGCGACGGTGTTCCGGTCAACGTCGTATCGAAAAAGTTGCATGTCGACTCGTCCTTCGTGACGACTCAGTCGAAACTCCTGGAAAAGAAAGGCTTCCTGCGGCGGAAAACCTCGACCGAGGACGCCCGGATCGTGCAGATGTCGCTGACCGACAAGACCTACAAGCAATTGACCGCTCTCGCCTCGCAGCAGGAGAACCTGAACGAGTTCATTTTCGCGGAACTCGACGACGGCGAACTGGAGGATATGACGGACAAGCTCCATGCGTTGCAGAACAGGCTGGAAAAGGCCTGCATGAAGGTGGTCCTCGATATCTGATCGTCGGCAGTTTCGGGGCGCGGCGACGTTCGCAGGAAACGAATTCGCCGCTCGCGGCGCGCGAATGTCAGATCGGCAGCGCTAGTGCCAGGCGCGATGCGATCCAGTCGAAAATGAACTCATTGGCGAGCGTCGGATTGTCCGCGTGTCCATCCGCTGCCGCCGTTTCCTCGTTCGCAAATATCTTGAGCGTGACGTCGCCGCCGGATGCTCTGAGCCGGTCGTACAATTGCCGCACGCGATCCGGCTCCAGCCCGCCACCCTCGCCCGCCGCGATCAAGACCGGGCATTTGATATTCCGCGCGACCCTGCTCACGATGGGACCGATCACGAGGTTTCCGTCATCGCGCGCGATGAGGTCCCTGAGGAAATCCCGCTCATGCAGGTCCCACAGCCCGCCGTCGCAGACCGCGGCGGCAATACGGTCGTCAAACGCAATTCCCCTCGCGACGAAGGAAGAAATCCACCGATCTGTAAGGATCGCAATACGGCTCGCGTCGACATCGTCCCTTTCGAGGAGATAGTCCATGATGTGTCCGATGGCCGTTTCCAGATCGCGTCGGCCGACCACCTCGTCGAAGCGCGTATCGACGTCGGCGCCAAAGAGGTCCACCGCCAATAGCGACATGCCACGGTCACTCGCGTAGCGCGCCGCCTTGTAGAGATATTCCTCCTTGCGCTGACCGGGCTCGGCCACGCAGATCACGACCGGCGCGCGAGCTGGCGCCTTTGCGGCAGGCAGAAAATACCCCTCCAGCGAATAGTCGCTGAGCCAGGGCATCTGAACAACCTCGCCCCGCGGTGTCCGGTGCCGGACATAATCACGCGCGCATCGGCGCATGCCGGCGATGGCGGCCAGATAGTTCTCCTCCGTTGCCTCGAAGGGAAACGCCGCAGCCTGATAGTAGTTCATTGCGCGCAGCCAGTTGCTCTGCGCCGTCAGACCATTGCCGCCGCCGAGCGCCGCGGCCGCGCGCGCGCAGCTGTTATCGGCGGCCTTCTTCCACTCCCGGTACCAGGAATTGTCATCCGAGAAATCGATGGCGCGCGCGGTGGCAGTGCATTCGGCGACGGTGGAGCCGCCGACCTCGGCTGCCCCGAGCAGCCTTGCGAACTCGACCGAGAGGTCTTCGCGTTCGGGCCGAAGGGCCCAGCCTTGAAAGCCGCGCTTGAATTCCAAACGATGGATGTTCAAGCCCATTTCCCCCCGTCGAAGCTTGCCGACGGCCGGACTCGTCTTCTGTACGCCTTGCTCACGCATCACGACCTACAGATGCTCGTCCAGTGAGGCAAAAGGCTGTCGATATCTCCAAAATTCTGCGGCGGTTTATTTTTCTTTGTGTCAGCTATCTGCCTGCCGAGTGTCGAGATCGTCCTCCACTTCCTCACCCAATGAGCGGACTTATGTCAGGCCGGTGGCACGGCGGCGTCAAATTCATTGTTGCTGTCCACCGAACGGTTCGGTGGCCCGAATTTCGCAACGTTGGCTCCACAAGGCGTCCATACATGTGGAGCCGCCGTGGCTTGGCGTATCAACGCACCCGCCATTTTTCGAACACGATGGAAGCAGCTGGAGACATATGCGGCGAAGAACCGGACCTTCGTCAGGGCCAACCGACGATGGACGAGCCGCGGGCTGACGACCGGCCCCACACCAATCCGTCTTCGGTCCGCCCAATAAAAAGGGCCGGTGAAACCGGCCCTTTAGCTATCGTTGGTGGATCGGCGTCATTCCGCCGGCGGCAGCGCCAGCGGCTCGGCTTCGGGCGCGCTCGGCACGATCGCCGTCTGCTTCTCGCGCTCGTCAAGGATCAGCTTGTCGCGCTTCATCGCAACTTCGCGGATGCGGGCCATCGAGGCGCCGGTGCCCGCCGGGATCAGCCGGCCGACGATGACGTTCTCCTTGAGACCCTCCAGCGGATCGACCTTGCCGTTGACGGCGGCTTCGGTGAGCACGCGGGTGGTCTCCTGGAACGAGGCCGCCGAGAAGAACGAGCGGGTCTGCAGGCTCGCCTTGGTGATGCCGAGCAGAACCGGCGTTCCGGTGGCGATCTTCTTGCCCTCCTCCTTGGCTTTGGCGTTGAGCACATCGAACTCGATCTTGTCGACCTGCTCGCCCGAGATCATGTCGGTCTCGCCCTGGTCGGTGATCTCCACCTTCTGCAGCATCTGACGGACAATCACCTCGATGTGTTTGTCGTTGATGAGCACGCCCTGCAGCCGATAGACCTCCTGGATCTCGTTGACCAGATAGGCAGCGAGTTCCTCGATGCCCTTGATCGCCAGGATGTCGTGCGGCGCCGGATTGCCTTCGACGATGAAGTCGCCCTTTTCGACGATATCGCCGTCCTGCAGATGGATGTGCTTGCCCTTCGGGATCAGGTACTCGCGGGGCTCCTCGGTCTTGTCCATCGGCTCGATCGAGATGCGGCGCTTGTTCTTGTAGTCGCGGCCGAAGCGGATGGTGCCCGCGATTTCCGCGATGATGGCCGCGTCCTTCGGCTTGCGCGCCTCGAACAGTTCGGCCACCCGCGGCAGACCGCCGGTGATGTCGCGCGTCTTGGCGCTTTCGGTCGAGATACGCGCCAGGATGTCGCCCGGCTTGACCTTGGCATTGACGTCGACAGAGAGGATCGCATCGACCGACAGCATGTAGCGGGCATCGCCGCCCCGCGGCAGCTTCAGCACCTTGCCGTCCTTGCCCTTGACCACGACGGCCGGACGAAGATCGGACCCGCCGCGCGACGAACGCCAGTCGATGACGACGCGCTTGGCGATACCGGTGGACTCGTCCAGCGTTTCCGAGATCGACTGTCCCTCGACCAGATCCTCGAAGGCGATCGTGCCCTCGGCTTCGGTCAGAACCGGCCTGGTATACGGATCCCATTCGGCGATCCGCTGCCCGCGCTTGACCATGTCGCCTTCGTCGACATGCATGCGCGAGCCGTACTGGATGCGATGGGTCGCACGCTCGGTGCCGTCGGCATCGACGATGGCAACCACCATGTTGCGCACCATCGCGGCCAGATGGCCTTCGCTGTTCCTCGCGATCGCCTTGTTCCTGATGACGACCTTGCCATCGAAGTTCGATTCGACGAAAGACTGCTCGTTGATCTGCGCCGCACCGCCGATGTGGAACGTACGCATCGTAAGCTGGGTGCCGGGTTCGCCGATCGACTGCGCGGCGATCACGCCGACCGCCTCGCCGTGGTTGACCGGCGTGCCGCGGGCAAGATCGCGGCCATAGCATTTGCCGCAGATGCCGTTGACGAGTTCGCAGGTCAAAGCTGAGCGAATCTTCACTTCCTGGATGCCGGCCTGCTGGATGGCGTCGACATGCGTCTCCTCCATCAGCGTGCCGCGCTTGACGACGACCTTGTTGGTCGCGGGGTCGCGCAGATCCTCGCCCGCGGTGCGACCGAGAATACGGGAAGCCAGCGAGGCCACCACGGTGCCGGCGTCGATGATCGCCCGCATCTTGATGCCGAGCTTGGTGCCGCAATCATCCTGCGTGATGATGCAGTCCTGTGCGACGTCGACCAGACGGCGGGTCAGGTAGCCGGAGTTCGCGGTCTTCAACGCGGTGTCCGCGAGGCCCTTGCGGGCGCCGTGGGTCGAGTTGAAGTATTCGAGCACCGTCAGACCTTCCTTGAAGTTGGAAATGATCGGCGTCTCGATGATCTCGCCCGAGGGCTTGGCCATCAGGCCGCGCATGCCGGCGAGCTGGCGCATCTGCGCCGGCGAACCGCGCGCGCCGGAATGCGCCATCATGTAGATCGAGTTGATGTCGGCGTCGGCGCCCTTGGGCGTCTTCTTGGTCGCGGAGATCTCCTTCATCATCTCCTTGGCGATCTCTTCGGTAGCCTTCGACCAGGCGTCGACCACCTTGTTGTACTTCTCGCCGTGGGTGATCAGGCCGTCATTGTACTGCTGCTCGAAATCCTTCGCCAGCGCACGCGTGGAGTCGACGATCTTCCACTTGCCGTGCGGCACCACCATGTCGTCCTTGCCGAAGGAGATCCCGGCCTTGAACGCGTTGTAGAAGCCGAGCGCCATGATGCGATCGCAGAAGATCACCGTCTCCTTCTGGCCGCAGTGGCGATAGACCTGGTCGATCACGTTGGAGATTTCGCGCTTGGTCATCAGCTTGTTGATGGCGTCGTACGAAATCTTCGGCGATTTCGGCAGCACGTTGCCGAGCATCACGCGCCCGGCGGTGGTCTCGATCCAGCGGCGGGACGCCTTGCCGGTCTCGTCGATGCCATCCCAGCGATACTTGATCTTGCTGTGGAGGTGGATGACCTTGGAGTGCAGGGCGTGCTCGAGTTCGGCCATGTCGCCGAAGATCTTGCCCTCGCCCGGCATGCCCTCGCGCATGATCGACAGGTAATAGAGGCCGAGCACGATGTCCTGCGACGGCACGATGATCGGCTGGCCGTTGGCCGGGTGCAGGATGTTGTTGGTCGACATCATCAGCACGCGCGCCTCGAGCTGCGCCTCCAACGACAGCGGCACGTGCACGGCCATCTGGTCGCCGTCGAAGTCGGCGTTGAAGGCGGCGCAGACCAAAGGATGCAGCTGGATCGCCTTGCCCTCGATCAGGACCGGCTCGAACGCCTGGATGCCCAGACGATGCAGCGTCGGCGCGCGGTTCAAGAGCACGGGATGCTCGCGGATCACCTCGTCGAGGATGTCCCAGACCTCGGGCCGCTCCTTCTCGACCAGCTTCTTGGCCTGCTTGACCGTCGTCGACAGCCCCTTGGCGTCGAGTCGCGAATAGATGAACGGCTTGAACAGCTCGAGCGCCATCTTTTTCGGCAGGCCGCACTGCTGCAGCCGCAGCTCGGGACCGACCACGATCACCGAGCGGCCGGAATAGTCGACGCGCTTGCCGAGCAGGTTCTGCCGGAAGCGACCCTGCTTGCCCTTCAGCATGTCGGCGAGCGACTTCAGCGGGCGCTTGTTGGCACCGGTGATGACGCGGCCGCGACGGCCGTTGTCGAACAGCGCGTCGACCGCCTCCTGCAGCATGCGCTTTTCGTTGCGGATGATGATGTCGGGCGCGCGCAGCTCCATCAGCCGCTTCAAGCGGTTATTGCGGTTGATGACGCGGCGGTAGAGGTCGTTGAGGTCCGACGTCGCAAAGCGGCCGCCGTCGAGCGGCACCAGCGGCCGCAGATCCGGCGGGATCACCGGCACCACGGTCATGATCATCCATTCCGGCTTGTTGCCGGAATGGCGGAACGCCTCGACGATCTTCAGGCGCTTGGCGAGCTTCTTGTGCTTGATGTCGGAGTCGGTCTCCCCCATCTCGGCGCGCAAGGTCGCCTCGAGCTTCTCGAGGTCGAGACCCTTGAGCATCTCGCGGATGGCTTCCGCGCCGATCATGGCGGTGAAGGAATCCTGGCCGTACTCGTCCTGCGCCTTGAGGTACTCGTCTTCCGACAGGAGCTGACGGTCCTTGAGCGCGGTCAGGCCCGGCTCGAGAACCACGTAATATTCGAAATACAGGATCCGCTCGAGATCCTTCAGCGTCATGTCGAGCAGCAGGCCGATGCGGGAGGGCAGCGACTTCAGGAACCAGATATGGGCGACCGGGGCCGCCAGTTCGATATGGCCCATGCGCTCGCGCCGGACCCGCGACAGCGTCACTTCGACCGAGCACTTTTCGCAGATGATGCCCTTATACTTCATCCGCTTGTACTTGCCGCACAGGCACTCATAGTCCTTGATCGGCCCGAAGATGCGCGCGCAGAACAGGCCGTCGCGCTCCGGCTTGAAGGTGCGGTAGTTGATGGTCTCCGGCTTCTTGATTTCGCCGTAGGACCAGGACAGAATCTTCTCCGGAGACGCGATCGAGATCCGGATCTGGTCGAAGACCTGAGCCGGAGTCGTCGGGTTAAAAAGATTCATAATTTCTTGATTCATCGTCTTCTCCTCGCGTGCCGATCGAGGCCGGCAGCAAATTCGAAAATCTATCGGGTGGGCGCCCTGCCCGCGGGTGACGAGCAAGGTGCCGGGGCCCGGCCCATCGGGGCCGGGCATTGAAGCACAGGGTTACTCGGCCGCCTCGGAGGTCGTCGCCGGTCCGATCTTGGAGTTGTGCAGGTCGACGTTGAGGCCGAGCGAGCGCATTTCCTTGACCAGCACGTTGAAGGATTCCGGAATACCGGCCTCGAACGTGTCGTCGCCGCGCACGATCGCCTCGTACACCTTGGTTCGGCCGGCGACGTCGTCCGACTTCACCGTCAGCATCTCCTGCAGCGTGTAGGCCGCGCCGTAGGCTTCCAGCGCCCACACCTCCATTTCGCCGAAGCGCTGACCGCCGAACTGCGCCTTGCCGCCCAGCGGCTGCTGGGTGACGAGCGAGTACGGGCCGATCGAACGCGCGTGGATCTTGTCGTCCACGAGGTGATGCAGCTTGAGCATGTAGATGTAGCCCACCGTCACCTTGCGATCGAACGGGTCTCCGGTACGGCCGTCATAGACGGTCGACTGACCGGAGGCGTCCAGCCCCGCGAGCTTCAGCATCTCCTCGATGTCGGCCTCCTTGGCGCCGTCGAACACCGGGGTCGCGATCGGCACGCCATGGCTGAGGTTCCGGCCGAGTTCGATCAGTTCGTTGTCATTGAGCGACTTGATCGTCTCGTCGTCACCATAGATCCGCTTCAGCGTCTCCTTCAGCGGCTTGACGTCCTGCCGGCTGTAGTAGGCGTCGATGGTCTGGCCGATGCGCTTGCCCAGGCCTGCGCAGGCCCAGCCGAGATGCGTCTCCAGGATCTGCCCGACGTTCATGCGCGAAGGCACGCCGAGCGGATTGAGCACGATGTCCGCGTGCGTACCGTCCTCGAGGAACGGCATGTCCTCGATCGGCACGATCTTGGACACCACGCCCTTGTTGCCGTGGCGGCCGGCCATCTTGTCGCCGGGCTGGATCTTGCGCTTCACCGCGACGAAGACCTTGACCATCTTCATGACGCCGGGCGGCAGCTCGTCGCCGCGCTGCAGCTTCTCGACCTTGTCGAGGAAGCGCTGCTCGAGCCCCCTCTTCGACTCGTCGTACTGCTTCCGCATCGCCTCGATCTCGGCCATCAGCTTGTCGTTCGGCGAGGCGAACAGCCACCACTGCGACTTCGGATATTCCTCGAGAACGGCCCGGGTGATCTTGGTGTCCTTCTTGAATCCCTTCGGACCCGCGATGCCCTGGCGGTTCTCCAGCATCTCCGCGAGACGGCTGTAGACGTTGCGGTCGAGGATCGCCTGCTCGTCGTCGCGATCCTTGGCGAGACGCTCGATCTCCTCCCGCTCGATCGCCAGCGCACGCTCGTCCTTGTCGACGCCGTGACGGTTGAAGACGCGCACCTCGACGATGGTGCCCTGCACGCCCGGCGGCACCCGCAGCGAGGTGTCGCGGACGTCGGAGGCCTTTTCGCCGAAGATCGCGCGCAGAAGCTTTTCTTCCGGCGTCATCGGGCTTTCGCCCTTCGGCGTGATCTTGCCGACCAGGATGTCGCCGGCGCGCACTTCCGCGCCGATATAGACGATGCCGGCTTCGTCGAGGTTCTTCAGCGCCTCCTCCGAGACGTTCGGAATGTCGCGCGTGATTTCCTCAGGCCCGAGCTTGGTGTCGCGGGCCATGACCTCGAATTCCTCGATGTGGATCGAGGTGAAGACGTCGTCCTTGACAATTCGCTCGGAGAGCAGGATCGAGTCTTCGAAGTTGTAGCCGTTCCACGGCATGAACGCGACCAGCACGTTGCGCCCGAGCGCGAGCTC
>Ga0137384_10005102_pt1 | contig 10524 bp, 10 predicted proteins | sample SagtaG_2_FD_104922 | JGI IMG/M metagenome (GOLD analysis project Ga0137384, IMG submission 104922) | Vadose zone soil microbial communities from Sagehorn Ranch, Mendocino, California, USA - Sage2_R_60_16 metaG | ecosystem: Environmental > Terrestrial > Soil > Vadose zone | place: USA...
CACAGCGCAGAGCGCCGCGCCGAAGCCAAAAGCGGCCGCCGGGCTGACGAAGGTCCAAAGAGCGCCGGCAACGAGGCTTGAAGCCAGGTCGCCGACACCGTTGACCGCGTTGAGGACTCCGAACGCGGTGCCGAGGCGGCGCTCCTCCACAATCGAGCTCGTGAGCGAGCTTTCGACGGAGCTCACCACCGGGTTCTGAGCGCCGACGAACAGGGCCAGCAGCGCCACCGCCGCCCACCCATGCCCCAGCGCTGCGACCACGCACGCCGCGGCAAACGTCACATAAGCGGCGGCGAGCACCGGCGCCTTGCCGACCCGGTCCGCGAGCCAACCTGCCGGGAAGGACACCGCCGCGCCGACAGCGTTGTGCGCCAGGTAGAAGCCGACCGCGGCCGACAAAGCCACGGTCCGGCTCAGCTCAGGCTGCAGCATCTGGGCGGCGCGCAATGTGAAGAAGGCGGTGGCGAAGTTGCCGGCGCCGAACAGCGCCACGGGCGCGATCAGCCGCCAGAAAGGGCTCGGTAGAGGCACGCGGAGTGGAACAGGCTGCGCGCTGTGGTGCCGCGGGTCGTGCGTGAGGATGGCGAATAAGGCCACAGCCAGGACCCCTGGAATCAGGGCCACCGCGAACACGCTTCGAAATCCGCTGCCGGTCGCGAGCAGGAGGAACGCCATCGCCGGACCCAACAGCGCGCCAACCGTATCGAGCGCCTCGTGGAACCCGAAAGCCTTGCCGAGGTCGGCCCTGCCCACTGAGCCGGCGAGCATCGCGGAGCGGATCGGCTGGCGCAGCCCGCGACCCATCCATGCCAGCGCACGCGCGACGATCACCTGGGGCCAGCTCGTCACCGCGAGCAGCAGCCCGAGCCCGACCACCGTCGTCCCGTAGCCGCCGACCGCCAGTCCCTTGCGCCAGCCGATGCGGTCGCTGTACCAGCCGCTCCAGAGCTTCACCGCCGCGGCCGATCCGTCCGCCACGCCCTCGACGATGCCGACTGCCAGCGCCGGCGCTCCCAACCCCGCGGTGATGAAGAGCGGCAGGATCGCGAACACCATCTCGTAGTTGGCGTCGGCCGCGAGGTCGGCGATGCCGATGCCGACGACGTTTCGATTGAGCCACGAAGCCCGCCTGGTCCCCAGAGCCGGCTGTTGCTGGCTCAGACGATCTCTAGTGGCTCGTCTCGAAATGGACCGCCATCGTCATCAGCGACGAACGCGTTCGCGTCGACGGCCTTGCCCTTCTCGACAGAAACGATGACGTACACATAACCCGCCCATGCCCGCTCTGTGTCGAACACGGACGCGCGGGCCGGGTGGTCTGGATGGCTGTGGTAATAGCCGACAATGTCGAGCCCGGCTCCATCAGCCTCGCGCTGGATGCGGATGTGATCGAGAGGATCGATCTCATAACGGTCGCGGGATCGCTCGACAATGATGTTCCTGGCCCGCCGCACCTCGGTGGCAACGTGTTCACCTGGCGGACCAAGCATGATGCCACAGATCTCGTTCGGATAACCCTCGGCGCCATGCGCCTGGACGGCCTCGAAAGCAGGCCGGCGGATCTTCATCGGTTGCCGTAGAGACCGGTCGAGAGGTAGCGGTCGCCGGAGTCCGGGAACACTGTGACCACCACGCCCTCGCGGACGGTCTCGGCCAGCCGCCGGACCGCCCACAGCGCGGCGCCGCTCGAGTGGCCGACCAGAAGACCCTCGGTGCGGGCCACGGCTCGAGCCAGGTCGTACGCCGGCTCGGTGGGGCTCCCCCAGACCTCGTCAGCGACGCTCGGGTCCCAGATCTTCGGAACGATTGCCGTCGGGAGATGCTTCAGGCCCTCGAGGCCGTGGAACGATTCCTCCGGCTGGACCGCGATGGTTCGGATCGAAGGATCGTGCTCCTTCAAGCGACGCGATGTGCCGACGAACGTTCCCGTCGTGCCGAGGCCTGCGACGAAATGCGTGATGTGGGCCGACGTTTGCGCAAGGATCTCGACGGCCGTGCCCTCGTAATGCGCCCGCACGTTGGCGGGGTTCGAGTACTGGTCGGGATAGAAATAGAGCTCCGGGTTCTTGGCGACGATCTCGCGCACCAGCGTGATCGCGCCGTCCGATCCCTCGAGCGCGTCGCTGTAAACGATCTCGGCCCCATAGGCGGTGACCAGCGTCTTGCGCTCGGCGCTCACATTGCCAGGCATTACGAGCTTGACCCGATAACCTTTGGCGGCGCCAACCATCGAATAGGCGATCCCGGTGTTGCCCGAGGTCGAGTCGATGATGGTCTTGTTGCGCGTCAGCGCTCCGCTCCTCTCCCCGTCTTCGATCATGGAGAGCGCTGCACGGTCCTTCACCGAGCCGCCCGGGTTGAACCATTCGGCCTTGGCGTAGACCTCGAGCTCGGGAAACTCGCGCTCGAAGAGCCTCACGCGAAGCAATGGCGTGTTGCCGATCAGTCCGATGATGCCGGGGCTCACGGTTCGCTGTGCCGCCATTGCGTCAAGGATAGGAACCAGGCCCTTGCGACCGTCGATTCCCGGCTAAGTGAGGAAATGCGCGGCGATGATGCCGATGACGACGTAGATGCCGCCCAGCGCGTAACCGATCACGGAGCGCCGGTATATGCTCCCGCCCTCAGGCGCGAGGATGTTGAGTACAGCTTTGCCGATCAGAAACCCCCCGCCGAGGATCGCGATCGAAGGCGAGCGGACCAACACGCCGAACAACAGCACAATGCCGAAGGCAAGGACCTCGACGAGCTGCAGGAGCGTGTAGGCCGACAACTATTCGGCGAGGGCCTGAGCGAAGTCGGCGACGATGTCCTCCGCGGCCTCGATGCCGACCGACACCCGGACGGTCCCGGGCCGCACGCCAAGCCGAGCTCGCTCCTCGGCGCTCAGAGCGCGATGGGACGTTATCTCCGGATACGACACGGTGGTTTCGAGGCCGCCGAGGCTGGCCGCGAACCTGACCATCTGGATCCGCGAGAGCATTCTCTGCACCGCCTCGCGACCACCTTCCAGGTCGAACGCGAGCATACCACCCGTCCCTTCCGGCATCAGCCGAACCGCAACATCGTGTGACGTCGAGCCGGGCAGACCCGGATGGTGGACCCGGGCGACACCGGGCATCGTCGGTAGTGCGCGCGCCAGGGCGATGGCGTTGGCGCCATGGCGGCGCATGCGAACATCGAGCGTTCGCAAACCACGCAGCGCCAACCATGCATCGAACGGTCCCAGCGTGCTGCCGGTCCGCACCGATCGCGCGCGGGCGGCGGAGATCAAGTCCGCACTTCCTACGACCACCCCCGCGACAAGATCCGAGTGGCCGCCGATGTATTTGGTGGCGCTGTGCATCACCGCGGTTGCTCCCACCGCAAGCGGGCGAAAAAAGACCGGCGTGGCAAACGTGTTGTCGACGAGCAGCGGCACACCTCGATCGCGCGCGACGCTCGCGATCACCTCGACGTCAGGCACTCGGCACAAAGGGTTCGTGATCGTTTCGACCAGCGCGAGACCCGCTCCGTTCATCGCGCGTCGAACCGCGTCGAGGTCGGTCATGTCGATGAAGTTCGCTTCGTAACCGGCGGGCTCGAGGTCCTGCCTGATCAATGCGAGGGTGCCGCCGTAAAGCTCCCGCGTGGCAACAATCGTGACCGGACGCGGCGCGAGAGCCAGGATCGCCACGTGCAGCGCCGCCATCCCCGAGGCGGTGGCGAGACCGTCCTCTCCGCCCTCGAGATTCGCGACCGCCTGCTCGAGCATCGCCCGATTGCTGTTGGAGTTACGGCCGTAGTAATGTCCAGGCCGCTCGCCCCGGGCAACGGCGTCGTAGTCCTCGAGGTCCGTGTAGACGTGGACCGCGGCGAGGCTCAGGTCCGGCGCGAGCGGGCTCCGGGCGACCAGTTCGCGGCCGGCATGCACCGTCCGCGATGCCTGCTTCACGGCAGGCTCGAAGCCTGTGCGTAGTAGGCGCCGGCCCCGAGCTCACGCTCGATTGCAAGCAGCCGGTTGTACTTGGCGACGCGCTCCGATCGGGCGCATGCGCCGGTTTTGATCATGCCCACCCCGGTCGCGACGGCGAGATCGGCGATGGTCGTGTCCTCGGTCTCGCCCGACCGATGCGAGATGACGGCCGAGTAGCCCGCGGTGCGGGCGGTGTCGATCGCGTGCAGCGCCTCGGTCAATGTACCGATCTGGTTCACCTTGATCAGGATCGAGTTGGCGACCCCCATCTCGATCCCCTTCTCGAGCCGGCTGACGTTGGTCACGAAGAGGTCGTCTCCGACCAGCTGGACCTTACCCCCGAGCTTCTCGGTCAGCAGCTTCCAGCCCTCCCAGTCGTCTTCGGCCATACCGTCCTCGATGCTGATGATCGGGTAGCGCTCGATCCATTTTTCATACAGGCTGACGAGCTGCAGCCCGTTGAGGGCAAGGCCCTCGCCCGCGAGCTTGTACGCGCCGTCCGAGAACAGCTCGCTAGCAGCGACGTCGAGCGCGAGGGCGATCTGGTCGCCCGCTTTGTAGCCCGCCTGCCCGATCGCCTCGACGATGAGCTTGAGCGCGTCCTCGTTTGAGGGCAGGTCGGGAGCAAAGCCCCCCTCGTCCCCCACCGCGGTGACGAGGCTCTGGGACTTCAGGACCCGCTTCAGCTCGTGATACACCTCGGACACCGCCCGCAGCGCGTCTGCGAACGACGGCGCGCCAACCGGGCAGACCATGAACTCTTGAAGGTCGACCGACGTGTCGGCATGGGCGCCGCCGTTGAGAATGTTCGCCATCGGCAGCGGAAGCAGGTGCGCCTGCGCCCCGCCGAGGTAGCGATAGAGCGGCTCATCCCTCGCCTGCGCCGCCGCGCGCGCGACCGCGAGCGACACGCCAAGGATTGCGTTCGCCCCGAGCCGAGACTTGTCGATCGTGCCGTCGAGGCCGATGAGGGCGCCGTCGATGGCCGCCTGGTCCGATATGTCCATGCCGACGACCTGGTTGGCGATCGTCTTCTCAACATTGCTGACTGCTTTCAGCACGCCTTTACCGCCGTAGCGGTTGGGGTCTCCGTCGCGGAGCTCGATGGCTTCGTGCTTGCCGGTGGATGCGCCGGAGGGGACGATCGCGGTGGCGCTCCCGGACTCGGTGCGTGCGGTGACCGACACGGTGGGGTTCCCCCGCGAGTCGAGCACCTCCTGGGCGCTCAGGCCCACTAGCCGGATCACTTCCGGAAGTCTAAATGCTCGTCGTCATGAAGACGGCTCGGGCCATGGCGGGATGGGCAGCCGCGGCACCACGCTGAAGCCGTAGTTGAGAAGCACGGTGGCATCGGCGGCCGAGTGCTGGGTGGCGTTCATGACGACTGCAATCAGATGCCTTCCATCCCGTGTGGCGGTGGCCACGATGCAGCCGCCGGCGTTGTCGGTGAGCCCGGTCTTCAGTCCGGTGGCACCGGGATAGCTCCACAACAGTGGATTCAGGTTGTGTGGATAGAAAGCCTTGTGGTCCGCGGTGGCGGCGATCGCGACTTCCTTCTGGCTGGCGATCGCAGCCAGCGCGGGATAGTACTCGTCGAGGTACGCCGCAGCATGAGCCAGGTCGTGCGCCGACATCACATGACCGGGCGCATCGAGCCCGCTGGGCGTGACGAAGTGGCTCGCGCTCAAGCCGATGCTCTTGGCCTTCTGGTTCATCTGCCGGATGAAGCGGTCCCGCGGCACTATGCCCCCCGCCAAAGCCTCGGCCGCATCGTTGCCCGAGTCGAGAAACATGCCCTGGATGAGCTGCCGGACGGTGAGCCGCTCGCCGGGCGAGATGCCCATTAGGCTCGGGATCACCTGCGTCGCGGCTTTCGTGACGACGACCGTGCGGTCCAGCGATCCCGCGTCGTCGACAGCCACCATCGCCGTCACGAGCTTGGTGAGGCTCGCCGGTGCGCGCGGGGTCTCGGGATCGCGAACCCACATGACCTGGCGCGTGTCCAGGTCGACGAGATAGGCGGCGTGGCCGTGAATCGGAAGCGAGGGCTGTGGCTTGAGAGCGAGCCACAGGTTCGAAAAATCGAAGTGGTCGAAGTTGGCGGGTGGCGGAACGACCCCATCGTTGCCCGCAGCGGTGTGTTGAGCCGTGAAGACCACACCAGCAGGTCGATTCGCCAGGACGAAGCCGCTGGTCATGCCAGCGCTCAGGAGCAGAGAGATGGTGGCGAAGAAGACAACCCGATCGCGTCGACGCCTTCGTCGGCCGCGAATGCGCTGAAGGTCTGTTGCTGAGACGTGGGCTGGGACGGTGGGACCCCCTGATTAGGTTGCCGAGATTCTAAGGCACTTCCTACTCCCGACCCGCCGGGCCGCTACGCGGGAGCCCTCCCGTCCCTACGGCGCGGGGATCGCAGAGGTGTGGGAGGGCTAGGGAGCGTGCTCAGGGGCGTACTTCGGCGGTGGCGGCATCGCGGGGACTGGCTTGGTCGTCGGCTCGCCGAGGCGTGTTGCAAGCTGATCGCTGGCCGCCTCCATGGTCGTGATCGCCGTGGCCGAGTCATTGGTATTCATGAACACGGGTTGTCCGTAGTCATAGATGCGCACTGCCTTCCACGACGCGGCCACGAGCTGCGTGCCATAGAAGGTGTATGTCCCGATCACGCCTTCACGAGTCTCCTCCGACCACATCTGGTCGAAGATGAAATTTCCATGCGCGTACGTGATGAGCTTTCCGTGGTAGATCTCGATGCCCTGGTACCAGTGGGGGTGGTTGCCGATCACGATGTCCGCGCCCCAATCGATCGAGTCGTGGCCGATGACGACCGGGTCATCTGGCGTCGGCACGCCTTTGTCGGCCATCGGCTGCCGCTCGTATTCCTTGCCCCAGTGAAACTGCACGACGACGATGTCTGCCAGCTGGCGCGCCCGCGCGATGCCGGCCTTCAGCGCGGTCTTGTCGATCGCACGACCGACTCCGTTGAAACCGATGAACCCGAACTTGACGCCGCGCACGTCGATGACGGCGACCGGACCGAGACCGCTGGTCAGGATCCCGTGGTCGTTCAACAGCTTGTCCGTCGCCGCGACACCGGCCGGACCGTAATTGATGAGGTGGTTGTTGGCGAGGTTGACGACCTTCGCGCCCATCAGAGTGAGACCGCTCACGAAGCGCGGGTCACCGCAGAAGGTGAAGCTCGACGCGGGGCTGACCGGGCACCCCGAGAACAGGGGCGCTTCGAGGTTCACGTACGTGATGTCCGCGTTCTTCGTGAAATCGGCTGTCGGCCGGAAAGGCCACAGGTAGTCGTGCCGGACCGCGGCGAAGTACGCCACCCCGCGCGCCGGAATGATGTCGCCGGTCACGACCATCGTGCGCACCTTCGCGGGGTCGATGGGCACGTTGTACGTGGGATGAAACAGCTCCTGCAGGCTCAGCACCGGAGGCTGGCCGGTCCGATACGCAAACGAGGGTTGGTCGGCGCGGTCGAGGGCCGGCCCGATGACGGGAGCGGCCGTGACCGGCGTGGTATGCGCAACCGGCTGCCCGCCGCTCGAGCATGCCGCGCCAAGCAGGCCGGCCGCCAGGAGCGCAGCCGCGTACTTCATCGATCCAAGGGGAGGCTGACCAGGATGTCTTCGATGGCGATCAACCGAGCGACGTACGAGCGTACTGGATCGCCCAGCTCTGCGCTCGCGCGAAACAGCTCGCGGTTGCCTTCCGCGCGGCGGATCTTGAGCATGTCGGCGTGCAATGCGTCGAGGGCGCCTCGCCTCAGGGCGACCTCGACCATGCTGCCGAGCCACGAGGCGTAGAGGGCCACCTCCTGGGACCGCGGGTCGGCGCTCGTTTCGGGGAACGGCCGGTGAACATGCTCGGTCCAGAGGCGGCGCAACCGCCTCAGGTCATCCGATTCCTCACGCACCCGCTTTGAGCTGCGCCACCACCGCGTCCGCGACCTGGCTGGTGCCCACCGAGGTCGGGTCATCACGCATCTCTTTGAGGTCATAAGTGACGCTCTTGCCGAGCGCGATCACGTCGGCGATGGCAGTCTCGAGCGCGTCGGCCGCGGCCACTTCCTCGAGGTGGCGGAGCATGAGGACGCCCGAGAGCATCACCGCCATCGGGTTGACCTTGTTGAGGCCCGTGTACTTCGGCGCGCTGCCATGGGTCGCCTCGAACACCGCTCCGTTGGTCCCGATGTTCGCGCCGGGGGCCAGGCCGAGGCCGCCGATCATGCCGGCCCCGAGGTCCGAGATGATGTCGCCGTACAGGTTCGGGCAGCACAGGACGTCGTACTCCCTGGGCCGTAGAACCAGCTGCATGCACATGTTGTCGACGATCCGGTCCTCGAACTCGATTTCTCGGTTGCGTTCAGCCACCTTGCGCGCGACGGCAAGGAACAGGCCGTCGGTGTGTTTCATGATGTTCGCCTTGTGCACCGCGGTGACCTTGCGGCGCTTGTTCTTGCGCGCATAGTCGAATGCGAATTGCACGATTCTCTCTGAGCCGCTGATGGAGATTGGCTTGATAGACAGTCCGCTGTCGGGGCGGATCTTCTTCTTGGCGAGCCCGGAAATCTCGTCGATGAGATGTTTGGCGTCTGCCGTGCCCTGCTCGAACTCGATGCCCGCGTAGATGTCCTCGGTGTTCTCGCGCACAATCACGAAGTCGAGGTCGTCGCGCAGGTTGCGAGCACCCTTATAAGCCTTGACCGGACGCACGAGCGCGTAGAGATCGAGCTCCTGGCGAAGGGCCACGTTGACGCTGCGGAATCCCGAACCGATCGGCGTCGTGATCGGCCCTTTCAGCGCGACCTTGTTCCTGCGGATCGATGCGAGCACCGGTTCGGGCAGCGGAGTCCCGAACGCCTTGATCGCAGCCTCGCCGGCCTGCTGGACATCCCAGTCGAACTCCACTCCGGTGGCTTCGATCACGCGTACTGCGGCATCGCAGATCTCTGGGCCTACCCCATCACCAGGAACCAGGGTGACTGAGTGCCGCGCCAAACCTTAAGAGTGGTCTAGCAGCTTACTGACGATTCTTGAAGTAGTCGGCGTTGATCTTGATGTACTCGCGCCACTGCTCGGGGACTTCGTCCTCCGGAAAGATGGCGTCGACCGGGCACGGATCAACGCAGGCGCCGCAGTCGATGCACTCGTCGGGGTCGATGAAATACATGGTCGCGGCGTCATCGGTGTGAATACAGTCGACGGGGCAGACCTCTACGCAAGAGGCATCTTTGACCCCTACGCACGGCTGAACAATGACATAAGCCATGTGCCGCAAGGGTACCATGCACCCGTTATGCCGGAGAGCGAGCCGAAGCCGAAGCTGATCGAACTCGTAGCGCCTGGCGCCGGCCAGGGCTGGAAGGCCGTCTTGAAGAACGGCAAGCAAGCCGTCGTCCACGAGATCAGCGCCCCGGCAGCTGAAGCTGCGGCTGCAGTGCCACGTATTCAGAGGCTGGCCGAGCACCGCCATCCCTCGCTGGCGCCTGTCCTGGCCTGGGGCACCGACCCCAACGGACTGTGGGTCGCGGTCGAGCCGAATGAGGGCACGCCGCTGGGCACGATCCTCTCCCGCGGACCGCTGACACCCCCAGCTGCGGCCGCCCTCGGCGCGGCCGTGCTTTCAGGTGTGGCCGCCCTGCACGAAGCGGGCATCGCGATGGGCGGCTTCGGCGCCGCCGCGATTCGGGTGACCGGGAACGGTGAGGTGCGCATCAGCGGCCATCCCGCGGCCGCCGTGCGCGGCGCCCCGTCACAAAGCGACCTGCGCGCCGATGTCCGCTCGTGCGGCATGGCCATCTGTGCCGCGTTCGGCGTCGATCCCGCCGGCGCGCCTGCCCCGCCCACCATCCCACCAGGGCTCGTGGTGACGATGCGTTCGATGGCCAGCGGCGCAATGGGCCCGGCCGCTGATCGCGCCCAGGGCGCGCTCCGAGAGATGGCCTCAGCCCTGCTGGCGCCCGACCGCATGACCGCCGCGCAATCGGAGCTCGCGCTGCGCGCGGGCGGCCGCGAGATGCCCTCGATCACCCCATACCTGCCCAAGGACACATATCCGCCCGCACCCGCTCCGCGGCCGACGGCGCCGCAGCAGACCCAGGCCCCTCAGCCATGGGGCGCGCCCGTGCCGGCGCCTTCACAGCCACAGACCTCGCAAACATGGGGTCCGCAGGCCGCAACGCCCGCTCCTTCGGAGGAGACGCAGGCTCCTGCGACCTATACCCCGCCTCCGCCCGACGAGCCGGTCCGGCCCTCGGTCTCCTACGATCCGCCCGCGCGCCCGACGGAGACATACCCACCGCTCCCTGGGCCGCCGGAGCCGCCTCCATACGTGCCGCCCGCGCGCAGCGAGCCCGCACCGTCGGAGCCCGCCCCTTACGAGCCGCCTCCGCGCGCGGCCGAGACTTTCCCTCCGGTCGCCCCGCCTCCGGCCGCCGCGCCCGTGCCGACATGGGACGCGAAGCCCGCGGCCCCCGCGGCACAGCCAGGCGAGGACACCTGGGACACCGTGCCCACTCCCCCTTCCGCCGCGACGCCGCCAGCCCCTGCAACGCCCGC
>Ga0137384_10005104_pt1 | contig 10519 bp, 11 predicted proteins | sample SagtaG_2_FD_104922 | JGI IMG/M metagenome (GOLD analysis project Ga0137384, IMG submission 104922) | Vadose zone soil microbial communities from Sagehorn Ranch, Mendocino, California, USA - Sage2_R_60_16 metaG | ecosystem: Environmental > Terrestrial > Soil > Vadose zone | place: USA...
CGCGGGCAGGGACAAGCCCAGGTGATCACGGGCAGGGACAAGCCCAGGTGATCGCGGGCAGGGACAAGCCCAGCCCCTACTATACCGGCTCAGTATAGTAGGGGCTGGGCTTGTCCCTGCCCGTGATCACCCACCACGAACGTTCGCTCTCGCCTCAATACACATTCCTTTCAGCAATCTTGAAGAAATTTTGAGCTTTCCTTGAGAAGGTCTGAGTATGTTTTCTATACAATTGTAGTAGGTAGTAGTAGAACATACGCAGAAAGGGAAGCAATCCTCCATGAAATACAGTTCGTTGAGCATGGTGACGAGATGGAGACATCTCTTGCTCATACTCTTCTCGTTTGTCCTCTCATCGACAGCTCTGGTCGCTTGTGGCAATACCACAACACCAGCTACGACGACAACGAATCCAGCCAATAGCATCCATAAGATCCAGCATGTCATCGTCATTATGCAAGAAAATCGCTCGTTCGATTCCTACTTCGGAACCTATCCCGGAGCGGATGGTATTCCTATGAACAACGGCGTGCCCACCGTATGCGTGAACGATCCTCAAAGTGGCCAATGTGTAAAACCTTTTCACAATACGCAAGACCTGAATCATGGAGGACCGCATGGATCAGCGAATGCCAGCGCGGATATCAATGGTGGCAAGATGGATGGCTTCATTGCGCAGGCCGAGAAGGGCAAAGGGAGTTGCGTCGATTCCAACGATCCAGCCTGTAGCGGGAGTGGCAGAACCGACGTGATGGGCTATCATGATTCGCATGAGATCCCCAATTACTGGTCTTATGCAAAAAACTTTGTCCTGCAAGATCATATGTTTGAGCCGGACGCGTCCTGGAGTTTGCCCGCTCACCTGTTTATGATCTCAGCATGGTCGGCCTCGTGTAGCAAGCAGGGTGATCCATCAAGCTGTGTGAGTAACATCAAGGGTCCTGTACCACTCAAGCAGGCCAATAAATATACTGCCGACTATGCCTGGACTGATCTTACCTATGTCCTGCACAAAGCAAACGTAGGCTGGGCATACTATGTAGCGCCCGGAACAGAGCCTGACTGTGCCGACGACGCTGCATCGTGCCAGGCGGTGAAACAGAAAGCCAAGACACCTGGCATCTGGAATCCATTACCGAATTTCGACACAGTACATCAGGATGGTCAGCTTGCCAATATCCAATCAATGAACAACTTCTGTATGGCTGCTAAGAACGGCTCCCTGCCTGCCGTTTCGTGGATTACCCCTAATGGTAAAGAGAGCGAGCATCCACCAGCCCTGGTGAGCACCGGTCAATCCTATGTGACGGGTTTGGTCAACGCCGTGATGCAGGGACCGGATTGGAATAGCACGGCCATCTTTCTCGCCTGGGATGACTGGGGCGGCTTCTACGACCACGTTGTTCCACCAAAGGTCGATCAAAACGGTTACGGCTTGCGCGTTCCCGGTCTGGTCATCAGCCCTTATGCCAGGCAGGGCTATATCGATCATCAGACCCTCAGTTTCGATGCTTACCTAAAGTTCATTGAGGACGACTTTCTCAACGGTCAACGCCTCGACCCAAAGACAGACGGCCGACCTGATCCGCGACCGACCGTACGCGAGAATGTGCCCATCCTCGGTGATCTAAGCAGCGATTTCGATTTTTCACAGACGCCCAGAGCGCCACAAGTTCTTCCAACATCGTCGTAATACAGTGAATATAGCGGAGAGAGCAGTCGATCCTGCTCTCTCTTTGTAATCTAGCTCGCAGTAAAAAATGTATGGTAATAAAACAGTCATGACGGTTTAAACACTAAACTCTATCGTTTAATAAGGAGAAGCTAGAGATCACTTCATTTCTTGAATGGTTAACGTCCACTCAGCTTCACTATTAACATCAAGGTACACTTTACCACCACTATGCTCCTCGGTCTCACCCGTTGTATTACCAGCTTTACACAGCGTATTGACTGCCAAATCTTGCATAGTGCCATCTGCTCCATACACTGTAACCATCAAGTTATAGCTTCCTCCATAAAAGCTACTGGGGTTGCATTTCCACTGAAGTTTCCAATCGTCAGGTACGCTAAAGATGGCTGTTTTCTTGATACCGTTGCCCTTGATTGTTTGGGTTGTGGTCCATCTGGGGGTAGGTGTAGGTTTCGTCGATTGGGCAGTATTCTTCGAATTGCTTTGTTGCCCTGCCGATGAAACAGGTGTAGACTGAGTTACATTGGTGGTACTTGAATTGGAAGTTGTTGTGCTATCCTCTCCATGAGCGCTATTGCCTGCTGCATAGCCAATCAGAAGAGCTACGATGATAGCAATGATCCACGGCCAACGGCGCGGTTTACGAACGGGGGGTTGTGACATCGATTGATACCCTGGTGAAGAATTGGGTGGATAGCCAGGGCCAGATGCCTGAGGAAAAAGGGGCTGTTGTTCATTAATGGGGGATTGATACATGCTTTCAAGAACTCCTTTACGTATAGTTTAAGAATAGGAATATAAGAGTATTATGAAGCGGATAATGGTTTGACCATACGCATGAAACATTGATGACTATATAGGCCTAGAAGCGCTTCTATCACATACTCTAGTATCAGTATACTTAGATCACCAAATGGCTTTGCGGTGAACATATTGAGTTCGCCGTGTCTATTGCAACCTGTAAGTCCCACATTACTGTATTATGAATACCAAAGAGATATGATGAATGAACAATAGGTAGTTGTAAGGACAGAGGAGAAGTATATGCAATTGCTTATACATCCTGAAATTTTTGAGCGTTTTCCTGGTACGCGCCTGGTTGTCGTCGTGGCGCATGGTATAGATAATCAGCATGCCTCGCCCGGTATCGCAACACAATGGCGAGCCCCATGGAGCGCAGCCTCGCAGGAAGGTGCACGGTAAGGAGTGGTGGTTGTCTAACATGCCAACTGACGAATTTGTGGACGGGCTGTATCGGCTTGGGCTGGATGAGCGCTTTATTGAGCCATTTCTGTTGTATCAGCAAGAACTGCTTGAATGGAATATGCGCTTTAACTTGACAGCTATCACCGAGCCCGGCGAGATACAAAGCAAACATTTTCTGGATTCGCTGTCACTGCTTACCGTGTATGATCAGCCTTCTGCGCATCTGCTCGATATTGGTTCGGGAGCGGGCTTCCCAGGGCTGGCTTTGAAGATCGTGCGCCCGCAGTGGCAGGTCACTCTGCTTGAGGCAACCAATAAAAAGGTCACGTTTTTACAACACATCGTCGATATCTTACAACTGAGCGACGTTGAAGTCATCCATGGGCGTGCTGAGGAGCTGGCACACAAACCTGGCTACCGGGCACATTTTGATGTCGTGACTGCCCGCGCAGTGGCTGCATTACCCAATCTACTGGAATATAGTGCCCCGTATTGCCGTGTTGGTGGCTCTATCATCCTACCCAAAAAAGGTGATCTGACAGAAGAACTGGCGCAGGGAAAACGGGCCGCCGCTCAGTTGGGTTGTGCGCTGAAGGCCGATGTGTCTGTGGATCTACCGGGTCTGGCTGATGGGCGTCGTCTGCTGGTGTGGCGTCAGCAAAAATTATGTCCTGTGCAGTATCCCCGCAGTGGTGCGGCAATGGCCAAGAAATCGCTTGGTTAGTAAGCTTGAAACGCTATTCCCTTGATGAGGTAGACCAGGGTGGCCAGGTCGCCAACGAGAAAGGTCTCCTTCACCTCTAATGGACGCGCTTCACCCTGTCTGTTGATCCAGACTGTGGTGTAGCCCAGCTCCGTTGCGGGGACCACATCATATTTGAAGCCGAAGCCAGCGTGCCAGATATCCTTTGTATCCAGCCCCAGGCGCTCGCGTGCGAGATGGAAACCCTGGTGCTGGGGTTTGTATGCGCCGGCTTGCTCGGCGGTAATGATTGCATCAGGTACGATACCCAGGTGTTGTTGTGTCTGGGCGATGATGGCATCATCAGTGTTCGTGATCAGTGCGACTTTGACGTACGTTTGCAATTCACTCAGTGATGCCTGGGTATCGGGAAATGGTTGCCACTGTCCCATTGAGTCAGCAAAAGCCTCGATATCTTGCTCTTCATAAGGGAGAGCGAAATCCTGAAAAGCCTTTGCCATCGTCTCGCGCAGGACCTGGCGATAGGGATGGTACTGCTGAATGAACTCGAATTGCACACTCTCCCAATGGCGCTGTAACGCTCGCGTATCGATGCCCTGGATGCCTTTGGTCGCCAGTTGGCGAGCAAAGAAGAGCTGGATCTCTTTTTCCCAATCGATAAGCGTCCCATAACAATCAAACGTGATGGCCTTTGGCAATGTGGGCATGGGTCACCTCTCGATGATTATCTTACGCGCATATCGAATTGCGGACTGGAAAGCACGTCGTGCAATTGGATCGTCTTCCCGCGCTGGGGGCTGACCGAGATCATGGCAATCGGCGTTTCCAGTAGCTCTTCCAGGCGATTGAGATACGCTTTAGCCGCATCGGGCAGTTCGCTATAAGCGGAAATGCCGGAGGTGTTGCTTAGCCAACCAGGCACCTCCTCATAAATAGGTTCACAGGCTGCGAGATCGTTGAGGGTGGCAGGCAGGCTATGGATGATTTTGCCGCGCAGATTATAGGCGGTACAAATTTTGATGGGGGGGAAGGTATCGAGCACATCAAGTTTGGTAATAATGGCAACGTCGAGTCCGTTGATCTGCGCGACAAAGCGACCGGCTACGGCATCGAACCAACCGCAGCGCCGCTCGCGACCGGTGTTGGTGCCGTATTCATGGCCGCGATCACGCATTTCCTGACCAATAGAATCGAACAAGCCAGTTGGCATAGGCCCGCTGCCCACGCGGGTGATGTAGGCTTTATAGACGCCAAGTACCCGATCAATGGAGCGAGGAGGCAGGCCCGCACCGACTGCAGCATTGGCGGCCATCGTCGACGACGATGTCACAAATGGATATGTACCAAAATCAATATCTAATAACGCCCCTTGAGCGCCTTCAAGCAGGATGGTTTTGCGATCAAAAAGCGCGTCATGCAGCATTTGCTGTGTATTAGCGATGTGTGAACGAAGTTGCTGCCCATAGGCGAAATATTCACCGTGGATTTCTTCAAGCGAGAGGGGGGGCTGGTTGTAGATCTGAGTAATCATGCGGTTCTTTTGTTGGAGAATGGTAGAAAGTTTTGCCCTGAAAGCGTCAACGTCGAGCAGGTCTGCCATACGAATGCCGCTACGTGCATGCTTATCGACGTATGCCGGGCCGATGCCGCGCTGTGTGCTGTCTATCTTATCCGCTCCGCGCGCCTCTTCCTCCAGGCGGTCCAGGAGAAAATGATAAGGCATCACGACATGCGCTCGTTCACTGATGTACAAACGTGAGATAGCAACGCCCTGTCGCTGCAATTCATCCATTTCGCCGATAAGGCCCTTAGGATCTACTACTACACCATTGCCTATGATACAGGTGATATTAGGGTATAAGATGCCTGAAGGGACAAGACGAAAAGAGAACTCTCCCCGTTCATGTACAACGCGGTGTCCTGCATTGCTGCCGCCTTGATAGCGTACGACGAAATCTGCGCTCATCGAGAGCTCGTCTACAATCTTGCCCTTGCCCTCATCTCCCCATTGTGCTCCGATAACTGCAACTGCCACCATGATACTGTTTCCTCTCAGCTTTCTAGCAACTTCATATTGATAGCGAAAAATTCCACTATAAGCATACCACCTCACAGGTGATATGTGTAACCTGTTCCAACATTTTGTGACCACCATACGGTCTATGGCGGCCAGCATACGGTGTCAAGACAACATTACAAATCTGTAATGTTTCAGGTCCCAGGAGCACAGTGAATGTACTATTCATGGATATTCCTGGCTTGAATTAAGGCTGTTGAATGTAATTCAGCAGCAACTGGTCAGTGATTTGCTCTATGGGAGCGCGATCATCAGTAAAGACGATTCCGCCATCGGAATGACCAGGCATCACCACTGGTGATACTTCGTTGGCAACCTGTCCCATCACCGTTGTTGGTTGAAATTGGCTGAGATTTGCTTTGAAGACATCTACCGAGGTAGGTTGCATCGTTGCCATAACTTCAGTGTTGATTGATCCGGGGATATTGAACACGTAGACGCTAGGGAAGACCTCGCTCATGGTATTGATGAAGGCCTGCATCAGCCGGTAGTCGTGACTGGTGTGTGCAGTATTGAGGGCGACCACGCCAGTCGGGGAGAGATGTGAGCGAATCTCGGTGAAAAACTCCTTCGTTGTCAGTTGGAACGGGATATACGGTTGTTGAAAGGCATCGATAGCCACCACATCGTAGCGAGCGTGCGTGGTTGCCAGGAACGTACGCCCATCCTGAACATAGACGTGCAGGTTAGGCTCATTCATAGCAAAGTATTTTCTACCCACATTGACAATCGCAGGATCTATTTCGACGCCATCGATCTTCACCGGTCCATACACCTGGGTAAATTGCCGGGCGATGGTGCCGCCGGCCAGGCCGATGATGCCGACGCTGTGAAGTTTATCAGCCGTGAAGCCTTTATTGAAGTAGGGAGCAGCCAGGAAATAATCCCAGTACCATCCCGTGAGAACTTTGTTGCTGTCAGGATAATAGATTGAATGAATGGCCTGTCCTTCGTTAAGGATAAGTTGCCTGGTGCCATCGGGCTGCTGCGTGACCTGGATATAATTGTAGAGTGACTCTTGCTCGTACGTAAGATTGGGGATCTCTTTCAGGGGACCGAGCGGGAGGACTAATGCCACAAGAACGAGCAGCATAGCGGGTCGCAGGATGGGTCGGAGTCCCCAGAGTGAAGCGGCGAAGAGGGCTGCGCCAAATATCAGAAAGGTGCGCCTGACGCCAAATGTCGGAATGAGCCAGAGTACGGGCAGGAAAGCACCTAGAATACTGCCAAAGGTGGAGATTGCGTAGAGTGATCCGCTGATACGTCCACTCTCTTTGATATCGCTGGTAACCAGGCGTAGAGCAAAAGGGGAAACGAGCCCCAGCAGGATCACGGGAACGGCGAAAAGCAGGACTGTCCCTACCAACGAACTCAGAAAAGCGCTGACCGAAACAGTCGCCATAGCCTGGATGGACCATGAAAGGATACCCTGGCTGACGAAGGGAATCAGCGAGGTGGTGAGCGCTGCGACTGCGGTAATTGCACATAAAAGCTGCTTAGAGGGATAGCGGTCCGCGAGGCGACCGCCAACGAAGTAGCCGATAGTGAGATAAATGAGAATGAGGCCGATGAGTACGCCCCAGATGTAAAGTGAGGTACCGAAATAAGCGCCCAGCAGGCGTGAGGCGCACATCTCAAGGGCAAGACTGGTCATACCACCTATGAATACAAGTATGACAAGGAAATAGCGCACATGTTCCCCCTCAGGCAGTTGGCTGCGAGTATTGGTGCTGACCGAGAATGAGTAAGCTTTGTGTCTCATTTGGTCTTATCAGGATCGGCCCTGGTGTCCAAACTATTATAGCCTATCTGTTCATTGATAGCTAGCCTTTTGATTGCGGCATCGTTGGTGGTTCGCTCATACTTCAGGGCTATGTGCTGAAGTCCCTTGTGTTGATAGTGATGGTAGGCGATGATGGATTGCTCAGGGATTGTCATATCGGCTCGCGAAGTAAATGTGGCGTCAAAGGGTCCGCGCACGATCAACCAGAGCCAGGGAATTTGCTGCTCTTTATTGACGCGTTTCATATTGTCGCGATCGGTTTTGCTGGCCGCTGCAAAGCCGCTTGGGTGGCTGTGGTAGACGCCCACAACCTGGTCTGGATGCGCGAGTTCGACTTCCAGAAGCTCTTCAGGGGCAAATTCAAAGTAAACGGGAGAAGAGAATACATTGCGCAATGGTAATGTCCGCTCGATATACCAGTTCCCAGCATCATCAATGCTGCCCAGGAGGACGCCACAGGCTTCGATATGTGGGCGTGCACACAAGTCCAGGAATAAGTTTTTTTGAGCGGCGACACTCAGTGTGGCTTGCTCTTGAATGTTATTTATCTTCATATATTGTCTGCATTATAACCGCCTTACCAATGGTTTTCAATAGGTAGGATGCAGCGTTAGGACGGCTGATCCATGCTATACTGATAGACAAGCAGCCGTGTTATGATAACAGAAATGATGTCTGTTTCTCTGGTGTGCTAGCTAAGACCAGAGCATAGAAGGATGTGATTATGCCATTGACTGTGCAGAAACTTCAGCAGCGTGTCGTCGAACTAGGAGAGAACGTGGAGGATGCAAGCGTTCCTCTGGTGCAGGTTTATGTAACTCAAGCGGCCGGAGCAATGGCACCGCCTCCCGAACGTTCAGACGCCTCCTGGCAAGCAGTTGAGGTTGGGCAGATGTGGGGGATGGAACATCGTACGAGCTGGCTGCTGGCTACTTTACAGCTCTCGGACGCTATGAAGGGTCGGGCGACGGTCTTACAACTGCATTGGGATGCGCGTGATGATGACGCGTTATTACTGCGTGTGGAGGCCACGGTATTTCTCGATGGTCACGCCATAGGAGCGCTTGATTGGCGGCATTTGTCATTGCTGCTGCCTGCGGAGGCGTGTGACGGGCAAGCGCACCAGCTTACGATTCAAGCCTATACTTATCGACCTTTATATTTTAGTGGTCTGACGATACGCACGCGTAATGAAGGTGTGTGGCGGCTCTATCATATGATGTCGACGGTGCTGGAGTCTGCACTGGCTTTAAACGAAAATGATATAGCGCGACACACATTATTAGCGCACCTGAATACCGCGTATAACCGGCTTGATTTACGCGAGGGTTGGCACAGTGAGGCTTTTCAGACCTCAGCATTGGCCGCGTGGGAGTACCTGCAAGCGCATTTGCACGATCAGCTTGTCGGGGGAAATCGTCCCGGCATTGTCGTGAGTGGGCATGCCCATCTTGATCTTGCCTGTCAGTGGCCCTACTGGCGGACGCGGCAGAAGATAGCGCACACCATATCGAATGTATTGGCGCTTATGAAGCGCTATCCGGGCTATTATTATAGTCAGAGCCAGCCGCAGGCGTTGCAGTGGTTAAAAGAAGATCAGCCGGAAGTGTACGCCCAGGTGAAGGAGCGGGCTGCCGAAGGGCGATTTGAGCCGGTAGGAGCGATGTGGGTCGAGGCCGATTGTAATCTCACCTCCGGCGAATCGCTGGTGCGCCAGATCATGCACGGCATACGCTTTACGCAGCAGGAATTTGGCTATACGCCGCGCCATATCTGGTTGCCTGACGTGTTTGGCTACAGCGCCGCGCTCCCACAGATCATGCGCGGCTGCGATATACCGCTCTTTATGACCACCAAGATTAGCTGGAATCAGTTCAACCGAATGCCCTGCGATACCTTTCGCTGGCGAGGCATCGATGGTTCGGAGGTGCTGACCCACTTTATCACAGCCCCGGATCTGCATGCTGAGACCAGGTACTACACATATAATGGTCCGTTGAGGCCGGGAGATATGACGGGCACCTGGAAGAACTATCGGCAGCAGGCGATCAATGATCAACTACTCTATCTTGGTGGATGGGGAGATGGTGGTGGAGGTCCCACGGAGGAGCAACTGGAACGTGTAGAGACGATGCGTGATCTGCCGGACTTCCCAATGGTCAAGATGGGGCGCGTGGATGAGTACTTCACGATGCTCTATGAAAGGGTGTGGGATCATCCGCGTTTGCCGTCCTGGGTAGGCGAGCTATACCTGGAGTATCATCGAGGGACATACACCTCTCAGGCGCGTACCAAGCAAGCCAATCGGCGGTCAGAATTCTTCTATCGCGAGGTGGAGTTCTTCAATGCGTGGGCCAGCCTGTATGGTATGCTTTCGCAGCAAGAAAGGCTGAATGAAGGGTGGCGGAGCATCCTGCTCAACCAGTTTCATGATGTGCTGCCTGGCTCATCCATCGCCGAAGTGTATAGCGACGCCGCAAAGCTGGATAGCGAGGCGCGTGCAATAGGTGCGCACATTCGTGACGAAGCTCTGGAGGTGCTCAGAAGGCAACTTGACTGGGGCGAGGGACGGTTGGTGGTCCTCAATACGCTGCCGTGGGAGAGAAGCGATGCTGTACAACTGTCGGGAAGTGTCGCGACAAGCGTGAATGGAGGGCAACGCACAACGGATTGGCAAGGTAATGAATGCGTGCTGGTAGATGGCATGCGTGTGCCCTCGTATGGGGGCAGAGTGTTAGCTGGTGGGACTGGCAAGATAGATAGTGAGGTCGGTGAATGTTCTATAGTGCGGAATGACAATGGTGTAGTGACCTTGCAGAACGACTACTACGAGCTTGCACTGGATGACAATGGGGAGATCGAGCGTCTCTACGATAGGCGTGCGGGGCGCGAGGTGTTGGCACCTGGGCAGACGGGCAATCAGTTGATCGCTTACGAGGACCGTCCTTTAAACTTTGATGCCTGGGATATCGATATTTTCTATGAAGAGAAGTCCTATCCTTTGCGCGAACATATCGAGATACGCATTCTTGAAGAAGGACCAATCCGCGTAACCGC
>Ga0137384_10005106_pt1 | contig 10516 bp, 4 predicted proteins | sample SagtaG_2_FD_104922 | JGI IMG/M metagenome (GOLD analysis project Ga0137384, IMG submission 104922) | Vadose zone soil microbial communities from Sagehorn Ranch, Mendocino, California, USA - Sage2_R_60_16 metaG | ecosystem: Environmental > Terrestrial > Soil > Vadose zone | place: USA: California...
CCCAGTCCCAGTCCGAGGTCCAGTCCCAGGTCCAGTCCCAGTCCGACGCCGCGGGCCACGCCGAAGGCGACGCACCGGCCCAGGTCGACACCCAGGCCGGCGCCGAAGCAGACGCCCAGCGCGAAGCAGGCGCGGGCCGCGCGGGCCGCGGCCAACAGGCGGCTGATCGAGGAGGCCAGGCGGGAGATCGGCGGCGAGGTGGCCGACTCCCTGTCCAGCATCCAGGAGCTCTCGCAGGCGCTGGGCGACAACGCCGGCGAGCAGGAGCAGCTCGAGTCGCAGGTCGAGGCGAGCCAGGCGCAGATGGGCTCGCTGGACCGGGAGATCCAGCAGCGAGACGCCGACATGGCCGATACGCAGCTGCGGATCGACGGCGAGCGGGCCGACATCGCCATCCTGGCGCGTGAGCTCTATCAGCAGCCGAGCTCCCTTCCGCTTCGCCTGGTGATGGCCAGGAGCCTGCGCGACGCGTTCACGCAGGCCGGGGACATGACCGTGGCGGCCCTGCGCGCGGACACCCTGAAGCAGAACCTCTCGGACGACCTGGACCGGCTCCAGCAGGACCAGTCCGATCGCCAGGGCGCCAGGGACCAGCAGACGCAGGCGCAGGCCGAGCTGGCCGCCGCGCTGGGCCAGCTCCGGGACCTCGAGCGGCAGGAGCTGGAGACCGCCACCAGGCTGCAGGCTGCGATCCACAAGGGCCGGTCGGCGCTGGCCAAGGTCAGCCGGAAGAAGGTGAAGGCATCGGTCGCGCAGCGCGTGGCGTCGATGCTCGAGCAGCAGGACCAGGAGCTGATCGCCACCACCGAGCAGCAGGTCTGGCAGCAGGCGCAGCTCGCGGCGTCCCTGTCCGGCGAGGACCCCCCGGAGAGCCCGCCGGCGGGCGCCAGGGGCCGGACGCAGGGGGACGAACAGCTGGCCTGGCCGATCGAGGGCGCGGCGATGACCCAGGGCTTCGGGCCGACCTCCCTCTCGCTGGAGCCGGCCATGTTCGGCTTCGACCACTTCCACTCCGGCCTGGATCTCGCCTCCCCCGACACGGCCGTCACGGCCGCCGGGGACGGGGTGGTCGCAGCCGTGGGTTCGGGGCCCAGCGGCTACGGCACGTACGTGATCGTCGACCACGGCAGGGGCCTCCTGACGCTCTACGGCCACATGGCCGTCGTGAGCGTGCGGTCCGGCCAGCGGGTGAGCCGGGGCCAGCCGATCGGCGTGGAGGGCTCGACCGGCGCCTCGACCGGCGTGCACCTGCACTTCGAGGTCCGGCTCGGTGGCACGCCGGTCGACCCCCGCCCGTACCTGACGGGCTGAGCGGCGACGCCAGCTCCCGACCCGGTTGCCCAGGGGCCGGAATGCCGGCCGGCCGGAGCGGCGGGCCTGGACCTCCTCCTCCTCCTCCTCCGCCGCGGCGGGCGCGAACGGCCGCCTCCTACCTAGTAGACTAGGTATACGTTTTACCTCAGTGGGAGGAGGAGGGAGAAGGTGCAGGGTCGGAGACCGGTTCCACGTCGCCACGTCCGTCTGGTCCTGGTGATCGCCGGGGCGCTGCTGTTCGGCCTGATCGCCACGCGCGGCCAGGTCGGGACCGGGGCGGCCCTGGAAAGCGGCACCGTCGCCTTCACCGCTCCGGTCGGCGGCTGGCTCTCGTTCACGAACGGCCGCCTCGTCTACGGCCAGGACGCCCAGGGGAACCGCATCCCCGACTTCTCCTACGCCGGCTACGGGGGCGGCGGCGCGCCCGTCCCGGTGGTCCCGGCCAGGATCACCCTTTCCGCGCCCACCGGTGACGCCACCTCCACGATCCAGGGCGCGATCGACCGGGTCTCGGCCCTGCCGCTGGACGGCAGCGGGTTCCGGGGAGCGGTCGTGCTCAACCCCGGCACCTACAGGATCAGGACCAGCGTGCACATCCACGCCAGCGGCGTGGTGCTGAGGGGCGGCACCTCCAACCCGGCCGACACCGTGCTGCTGCCGACGGGCGGCGTGGCCAGGACCCTGGTCAGCATCACGGGCAGCGGCCACGTCACCCGCACCGGGGCGAGCCACCACGTGACGGACGGCTACGTCCCCGTCGGCTCCAGGACCCTCACGCTCGACAGCACGTCGGGCCTGGCCGTGGGCGACGACGTCATCGTCCAGCGGCCGCAGACGCAGGCCTGGATCAACGCCATCGGCATGAACCACATCCCGCCGCGGCCGGACGGCAAGCCGATCCACCAGTGGTCGCCGAACCCCGGCCTGCAGTTCGAGCGCAGGATCGCCGCCATCAGCGGCAGCCGGGTGACGCTGGACGTGCCCCTGACCAACGCCCTGGAGAAGCAGCTCACCAGCGCGACCGTCTGGAAGTACACCTTCGCCGGCCGGATCAGCCAGGTCGGGCTGGAGAACGTCAGCAGCGACGGCATCGCCATGCGCGGCGATCCCAGCGTCACGCACGGCAGCGGCTTCTTCAACGTCACCTTCGTGAACCTCGACGCGGTCGACAACGCGTGGGTGCGGAACACGGTCGTGACCCGCTACTCGCAGCCCTACCAGGTGGGGGCCGGCGCGATCCGGGTGTCCCTCCTGCACACCCGGTCGCTGCACATGGAGCAGATGATGCGCCAGGACATCCTGGACCAGCCCTTCACCTTCGGCGTCAGCGGCCAGCAGGTCCTGGTCCGCGACGCGGTCGTGACCGGCTCCAACGTCCACGCCTGGACGACGCAGGCGCTCGTGCCGGGCCCCAACGTCTTCTCCGACTTCACGGAGACCAACACCGGCGGCGACAAGTTCGACTCCGGGCCGCACCAGCGCTGGGCGTCCGGCATCCTGGCCGAGGACATGACCATGCAGAGCACCCCGGTGGCGCAGCAGCGGGCGATCGACTTCGCGCCCTGGCCGGCCACCGAGCTGGAGGACCGCCAGTGGTTCGGCAGCGGCCAGGGCTGGGCGGCCGGCAACAGCGTCCTCTACAACGTCAGCTCGACGACCTGGCGGGTGGAGGACCCGCCGACCGCCCACAACTGGGCCATCGGCATGCTGGGCACGAACATCGGCCCGCGCCCCCATCCGCCGCACCAGAACGGCGAGCTCCAGTCGATCGGCATGTTCGTACAGCCGAACAGCCTCTACGACCAGCAGCTCCTGGAGCGTCTGGGCTAGCGGTCCTCGGCGGAAATTCGTGACCGGGCAGGCAAGGCCTTGCTCTGGAGTAGCCAGGCGCGGCAGCGTCCCGGCCGAGGGACGCGACACCTGGTCATGGAACTACGTCATGCACCACCAGGGCTCCTCCGGGGCGAGGCGGGCGCGCCTCGCCCCCCACCGGTCTCCTCTCAGCAGGCGGGCAGCAGCTGCCAGGTGTCGCCGCTGGCCGGGGCCGGGATCGACGGGATCGCCTTCCGAGCCGCCGCGTCGTTCGCGTTCCCCGGCTGGGCCGCCGCGTTGGCCACGGCGAACGCCTCGCTCTGGTCGAACGTGCCCAGCTCCGGCTTGGGGAACGCGCTCTGGCCCTGCACGGCCGCGGGCAGGAGGAAGTCGACCGCCTTCTTCATGCTGCCGCCGTTCGGAGCCTGGTAGGCCCAGAGGTCGACCCCGACGTGCTGGCCGGTCGCGGCCAGGCGGCACAGCGCCTGCAGGTTGAAGTTGCTGTAGTGCCAGGGCCGGGTCCGCGCCATCTCCAGCGGCTGGCTGCCATCGGCGCCGATCTGGACCGCGATCCGCTTCGTCTGCGCGGCCTGGACGATCGCCGTCGCGACGTCGGCCTGGCCCAGGTAGACGGCGATGGCCGCCGCCTGGGCGTCGAAGAAGCTCCCGTGGTTGTTCCTGGCGCTGGCCTCGTGCTGGCCGTCGGGGCTGGTGCTCAGCCAGGTCTGGAACTTCGAGAGCCAGGCCCGCATGCCCGCCTGGTCCGCCGCCGTCCAGCCGGGCGCGCCCGAGTCCAGCACTGCGGCGGCGTCGATGACCTGGCCGAGCTGCTCCGACGACTCGATGATGCCGACCCCGGTGTGGGGCTGGCCGGGACACGGGATGATCTGCGCGAACTGCAGGTTGGGGTTCATCCGCGTGCTCGGATTCAGGAACCACGTCCGCACGACCAGCTCGGCGCGCTGCGCGTAGCGGACGTCGCCGGTGTAGTACCACGCCAGGGCCAGGTCGTAGACCGCCGTCCAGGCGAGCCCGCGCTCGCCGTGGTCGGTGATGGCGTCGGCGGCCGGGTTGCGCTGGCCGTCCCTCTGGACGTACGGGCAGCCGTTCGCGTCACCGGCCGGGTTCGGCCACCAGTAGGGCGCCTGGCTCAGGTAGTCGTGCCTGTCCCCGCTGGGCGGCACCTCCTTCTTGTCCATCACCGACCACGGGCCGGCGGTCAGCTCCCCGTTGGCGGCGGCGAGGAGCGTCGCCAGCTCGCCCTGGAGCCGTGAGTCGCCGGTCGCCACCGCCTGCCGGTTCAGCGCCAGGGCGGCGCCGTCCAGGACGGCCGTGGAGGGACCGGACGCCGGCGGCTGGGGCGGCGTCGCGGTGGGCGTCACGGCGATGGCCACCGGCGCGCTGGACCCCGCCTCGTTGTTGGCGGTGACCGTGACGACGTAGGCCTGGCCGTTCTTCAGCCCGTCCAGCACGGTGAACGTCGAGTGGCTGTTGCCCAGGGTCAGCACCGTGCGCCCGGCGAACGTCACGGACCTGCCGCCCGGGTTCGCCGTGACCGTGTAGGAGATGATCGGGCTGCCGCCGTCGGAGCGGGCGGCGCCGCCCGCGGACGGGTCCTTGAAGTGGACGCTGATCCTGCCGTCGCCCGCCCGCGCGCTGACGGACTGCGGCGCCATCGGAACCGTGACCGGCGTGGCCGGGACGGCCGGTGTGACCGGCCGCGAGGGCACCGACGGCGAGCTGGAGCCGCTGTCGTTGCGAGCGGTGACCGTGAACGTGTAGGCGGTGCCGTCGGTCAGGTTGGGCACCATCACGTACGCGCTCCTGCGGAACGCGTCGGCCGAGATGGTGACGTGGTCGCCGCTCGACGACGTGACGGTGTACGACCGCACGCGGGAGCCACCCTCGAAGACGGGCGGGTTCCAGCTGACGTAGGCGAAGCCGTTGCTGGCGAAGGCTGCGACGCGGCTCGGCGGCTCGGGAGCGCTGCGGCGGCCGAACCGCCGGCCCAGCAGCTCCCTCGCCCCACCGCTCAGGCCCGCGTTCTCGCGGATCGACTCCGGGGCCTGGTCGACGGTGCGGACGATCTGGTTGCCGGCCAGCGTCACGTTCGACGCCGAGGAGTCGGGATCGCCCTGCTGCCAGAAGTTGTGCTCGATGTCGGTCGGGTCGTTGCCGGTGGCGCCGGCCCGGTAGTCGACGTGCCGGCTGCCCCAGTTGTCGAAGTTGATGTCGACCATCACGTTGTCCTCGATGGTCACGTACGTGCCGCCGTTGTCGGTGTTGATGTCGTGGCCCGAGCCGTACTGGTCATAGGTCACGTTGCCGACGACCTTCTCTCCGCTGGCCAGCGAGCTGCCGGTGAGGCCCTGGGTGTAGATCGCCCCGCCGTCGGCGAGCACCTGCATCTGGTTGAAGATCAGGTTGCTGGCCACGAGGTTGTCGTGCGACGGGTTGGGCTGAGCGGCCATCTTGATCTTGTCCAGCCAGCCACCCCAGCCCATCGAGATCGCCGTGTAGGCCGTGTGGTCGATCTGGTTGTGCTGGATCGCGGTGCTCTCCGTCCAGCCGTCGAGGATGGCGACGCCGCCGTGGTACTCGACCGGCAGGTCGTACAGGTGGTTGTCCAGCACCTGGATGCCGCTGGTGGCCTGGGCCGGAGTGGGGTCGGCGATGTCCACGCCGCCCAGCTCGAGGCCGTTGCCCGAGATGTCGGTGAAGACCGAGCGCCTGACCGTGGCCGACTGCGACCCGTCGCCCAGGTCCAGCCCCGCCGCCCCCAGGTGCACGAAGGCGTCGTCGACGAACTGGATCGAGCGGTCGTACGCGAAGGAGAGGTTGCCGGGCGCCTTGGTCCACGCGCCGAAGGGGCAGGTCCCGTTGGGCACGAGCTGGCAGAGCCCCTCGGTCAGGTTGGCGCCGGCCCCGGTCAGCGTGTAGTTGGCCTGGATCTCGCTGAAGCCCTCGCCGCTGCTGGGCTGCAGCCAGGTCGCGTAGGAGAACTGGAGGCCCTGGAAGGTGATGTCGTGCACCGGGCTGTCGGGCGTGCCGTGGCCCGAGACGAGCGTCTCCAGCGCCGGCGCGACGACGCTGGCCCGGCGCAGGTCCTCACCGGGCCGGGGGACGTAGTAGATGGTCCGCGCGGTCCGGTCGAAGTACCACTGGCCGGGGGTGCCCAGCAGCTCGAATGCGTTCTCGATCGTCTCCGGCAGGGCCGCCGCGCTGCCGCCGCCCACCAGGTTGATCGTCCGGCCGCCGTTCACGCCGGGCGGGAACTTCACCCGCCTGGTGGAGTTGTCCCAGCAGGGCTGCTGCATCGTGATCGCGGTGTCGACGATGGTGGCGACCGGGCAGCGGTTCTCTGTCCAGGCGCCGATGCTGTTGGTGCTGGTCTCCGACCACAGGCCGTTGCCGCCCGTGTAGACGAGCTCGATGTCGGTGGGGTTGCGCCAGCTCGCGTAGGCCGATGAATCGGCCGTGTAGCCGGCGGCGACGCCGTTGGCATCCCTCGCGATCTTCAGGGGCACCGGCGGCCGCCCGTGCGCGCGGTCGGCGCGCACGCCGTCCACGTAGAGCTGGCGGGTGTTGGCCAGGCCCGCCGGCGCGGGCGCCGACCAGAGGTTGCGGGCGGGATCGCTCAGCCTCCACCCCGTGACGGAGAGCCCGCCGCTGACGATGGGCGGCTGCTCGGGGTCCCGCGCCCGGTAGACGACCGTGTGGCCGTTGGTGCCGGAGTCGCCCGGGTCCAGCGTCAGCGGCTGGGCCAGCTGGTAGACGCCCCCGGCGAGGTTGACCACGATGTCCCGCCGCATGTCCTGGTCGACACCCCGCACCAGCTGGCGCGCCCGCTCCAGGGTCCGCACCGGCCGGTCCTCGGAGCCCGGGCTGGCGTCGTCGCCCCTCGGCGAGACGAAGAACGAGGTGGGTGACCCGCCTTCGTCGGCCTCCGCCAGGGCGGTCGCGGCAGCCCGCGGCAGCGCCGGCGCCATCATCAGGGCCGTCGCGGCGAGCGCGAGCAGCCGGGCGACGCGATGACCGGTCGTGCCTGCCATGTGTTCCTCCCCCTCTCCTGCGGCGGCCGATCGGGCGCGGCGGCGGCCCTGACCGCGGTGAACGCGATTTCCCTCTTCGACGGCAGCACCGTCTGCCATCCCCGAGTATCCCAAGTCATCGGACCTCAGTCAACCACCGCGCGCCCAGGCAGCCCCAATCCCGGCCAGGTCGCCCGCATACATCCGATCTATCGGCGGCGCACCGGCCTCGGTGGCCTCGCCCCGGGGTAGTGGGGCGAGGCCGAGGCCGGCGGCCGCTCTCACCGCGCCGGCGCGCTCAGCTGCTGGTGGGCGGCGCTCCACCCCGACTTGTCGACGGTCGGGAGGGCTCCGCCCACGCCGGCGGTCCGGTGGCCTGCCCGCAGCGTGACCGGCTGCCCGCCGTGGCGGCGACCGGGGCCGGCGCGGGCGCCGGCCTCGCGCTGGCGGGAGCCGCTGCCGCGCCCGGGCACCCCGGCACCGGAAGGGCGCTCACCACGAGCGCCGTCGGCCGGCCAGACCGGGTCCAGGCATGATCCCCTCCTCTCGCCATCCGGGCGACGGCTCTGCGCCGCCCGACTGATGCGTCGCACCGGTGCAGCAGGGGGGGCGAGGCAGGCCTCGGCCCCTCGGCTCTACCCGGAGCCCTCCTCGCGGTTTCCTCCTCCCCCTCGTGAGTCATGCGGTCCGCAGCTCGTCCCCGCCCGTCAGCCCGGTCCCCGTCGCCGCCACCTCGCCCGGCACGCTGTCGATGGCCAGCGCAATCGCCCCCCGCAGCGGCGCGTCGTGGATGAATCGAGCCGGCACCATCTCGGGCGGGAACGGAACGGCGAATCGCACGCGGTTCGTGAGCGCCGCCATGATGAGATGGCTCGAGCTCATCAGCCCGCCGCCCAGGGCGATGCGGGCGGGATCGATCAGGATCGCCAGGTTGGCCACGTGCACGGCCAGCTCGGCGAGCGTCTCGTCGACCAGGAACCGGGCGCGGACGTCCGTGGAGGCGAACACCTCCGCGGCGGTGAGCCGGCCGCCCAGCAGCCGGCTCCCCCGCTCGCCGATGGCCCGTCCCCCCACGAGCTCCTCGAGGGGCGCTCGCCCCTCGGCCGCGCCGGTCTCGTCGGCGACGCCGCGCAGGTTGTAGGCGATCTCCCCGGCGGCGCCGTGGGCGCCATCGACGACGCGCCCGCCGACCAGCAGGGCCGCCGCCACGCCGGTGCCCAGGCTCAGGAAGATCGCCGGGTCGGCGCCCTGCAGGCTCCCCCAGCGCAGCTCCGCCACGGCCGCCGCCTTGACGTCGTTGCCGACCGCGACCCGCTCCACGCCGAGGCCGGCGCGGAGCAGCTGCGGCAGCCCGAGCCGGTCCAGCCCGGGCACGTTGGGGACCAGGTCCACCCGGTCCTCGTGCACGACGCCAGGGCTGACCGCGGCCGCCGCCAGACAGCGTCCTCCGATGTCGTCGGCGGTCTGGGCGATGCAGGCCCTGGCCTCGGCCAGAGCCCGCTCCACAGCCTGCTCACCGCCCTGCTCGGCCTCGGTCTGGAGCCGCGCCTGCGCCAGGATCCGCCCACCCAGGTCGGCGGTCGCCACCGCGGTCTTGGTCCCTCCGAGGTCGATGGCGACCACGAAGTCGCCGCCGGCTGCGCTCACCACGTCAGGCCGGCTCTGTCACCGCGCCCGCCTGCCGCTCCGTGAACGTCTCGTGGATCTCCTTCGGCCCGAACGGCCAGATGTGCTCGACGCGCGCCCAGATCAGGAAGGCGATGACGCCCAGCGCCAGCCAGACCAGGGACAGGAGGATCGGCTTCAGACCGGCCGCGTAGTAGACGTAGGCCCAGCCGACCAGCGCGACCAGGCTCGGCAGCGGGTACAGCCACATGCGGTACGGCCGCGGCAGGTTGGGCTGGCGCACGCGCAGCACCGTCAGGGCGACGACCTGGGCGACCGCCTGCACGAGGACGAACACCGCGAAGATCACGGCGATCACCGTGCTGAGGTCGAAGAAGGAGCCGATGGCCGTGATCGCGCCCATGACCAGCAGCGCCAGGTACGGGAACTTGAGGCGCGGGTGCAGGTGCCCGAAGCGCCGGATGAACACGCCGTCGCGGGCCGCGTTGTAGGGGACGCGCGAGCCGCCCAGCAGCCCCGCGAAGACGGAGGCGAAGGCCGTCACCAGGATCAGCGCCGTCACCAGCTGCGCGGCCGTCTTGCCCCAGTTGGTCTCCAGGACGAGCGACGCCACGGACGGCGACTTGGCCACCTGGTCCCAGGGCACGACCCCCTGGACGCCGATGTTCATCACCAGGTAGAGGACCATGATCGCCAGGACCGAGAACACGATCGAGCGGGGGATCACCCGGCCGGGGTTCTTGATCTCCTCGCCCATGTACGCCGTCGTGTTGTAGCCGAGGTAGTCGTAGATCCCGATCAGCAGCCCGGCGCCCAGGCCGGCGAAGAACTTGCCGTCGAGCGTGAACGCGCCTGCCGGGAACTTGAAGGCCAGGGCCGGGTCCCAGTGGGTGAACGAGGCGGCGATCACGAGCACGACGCTCGCCAGCATCACGCCCCACAGGACCAGGCTGATCTTGCCGATCGACTCGATGCGCCGGTAGAGCAGGAACACGACCAGCCCCGTCACCAGCAGCGAGATGCCGTGGATCTCGATCCAGTTCATGTTGGGCCACAGGTAGCCCAGGTACTGGACCAGCCCGATGACGCCGGTCGACATGATGAGCGGGATGGACAGGATCGCCGTCCAGACGAACATGAACGGCATCAGCTTGCCGGTCCAGTACTGGGAGGCCTCGCGGAGGTAGATGTAGGTGCCTCCCGCGCCGGGCATGGCCGCGCCCAGCTCGGCCCAGACCAGGCCGTCCGCCATGGCCAGGACCGCGCCCGCGACCCAGCCGATCAGCGCCTGCGGACCGCCGAACGCGGCCACCATGAGCGGGATGGTGATGAACGGCCCGATGCCCACCATCTGCGTCATGTTGATCGCGGTCGCCTGCAGCAGCCCGATGCTGCGAACGAAATGGGACTCGCCGGCCTCGCTCCTGGAGCCCGCCGCGTCCTGCCGGAGCGTTCCGATGTCGCCTTCCACCGCCTTCCTCCTCTCCCTCACGAAGGATCTCCTGAGTGCCGTTAGGATAGTTTCCTAACAAACTGTGGTCAAGGGCGTTCCGCCGTTCGCTTACACTGGTCAGCGCTCGCCGGCCCACGGCCGCGACGAGTGGGAGCCCTTGACCCCAGCAGGTACCGATCCAGTCGTGGTGAGCAAGCCGGGTACACCGCGGCTGCTGCGCGCCATCAACGAACGGGCCCTGCTCGACCATCTCAGGCGCCGGGGCCCCACCTCCCGGGCG
>Ga0137384_10005113_pt1 | contig 10511 bp, 6 predicted proteins | sample SagtaG_2_FD_104922 | JGI IMG/M metagenome (GOLD analysis project Ga0137384, IMG submission 104922) | Vadose zone soil microbial communities from Sagehorn Ranch, Mendocino, California, USA - Sage2_R_60_16 metaG | ecosystem: Environmental > Terrestrial > Soil > Vadose zone | place: USA: California...
ATACGCGACAGCGCCGAAATGTCGGTCTGGAATTCCGGCTGGCTTTCCAGGATGACACGAAAATCATTGGTCGGCGTGTAGATCGAGGCGACTTGGCGCGACCCGAAGGCATTGAACATCTCTTGCCGGATCTGATCGATGGTGATCCCGTAGACGCCGGCCTTCTCGCGGTCGATCTCCACGTTCATTTGCGGGTTCTTGATGTTAAGATCGGTGTTCACGTCGCGCAGGCCCGGCACCTGCGCGATCCTGTCGCGCACTTCCGGCGCGAGCCTGAACAGCGCCTCGGTATCGCCCGATTGCAGCGAGTATTGATACTCGCTCTTGGACACGCGTCCGGTCAAATTGATGTTCTGCACATTCTGGAAAAACACCGCCATGCCTGGAACCGTATTGGCGCTGATGCGAAGGCGTTGGATCACGGCGGTCGAGCTTTCCCGCGCGGACCTGGGCTTGAGGGCGATGTAGATGCGGCCGGTATTGGCCGTCGGATTCACGCCGCCCGGGCCGACCGAGGGATTGATGTAAGCGACCGCCGGGTCGGCACTGACGATTTCGTTAACCTTGGCCTGCAGAGCAACCAAGGCCGGGAAAGAAATATCCGTCGCGGCCTCGGTGCTGGCGGAAATGAAGCCGGTGTCCTCGGGCGGGAAGAAGCCCTTGGGTATGGCGATGTAGAGGTAGACGGTGCCTGCCAACGTCGCGATGGTGATCGCGAGCGTGACCGATTTGTACTTGAGCACTCGGTCGAGCGACCATTCGTAGCCTTTGAGGCAAGTGTTGAATGCGGCCTCGAATATCCGCAAGACGATATTCTGCTTCTGATCACCACGATGCGAGCGCAGCACTCGGGCGCACAGCATCGGCGTGAGCGTCAGCGAGACGAACCCGGAAATCAGGATGGCCATCGCGATCGTCACCGCAAATTCGCGGAACACGCGTCCAACCATCCCGCCCATCAAAAGGACGGGGATGAACACCGCGATCAGCGAGAAGGTGATCGCGATGATGGTGAAGCCGATTTCCTTCGATCCCTTGAGGGCGGCCTCGAACGGGCGCATGCCGCCCTCGATGTAACGGACGATGTTCTCCAGCATCACGATGGCGTCGTCGACCACGAAGCCGACCGACAACGTCAGCGCCAGCAAGGTCATATTGTTGATGGAAAAATTGAGCGCATACATGACGGCGAAGGTGCCGATGAGGGACACCGGCACCGCCAGCGCCGGAATGACCGTCGCCGGCACCGAGCGCAGGAACAGGAAGATCACCAGGACCACGAGCGAAATGGAGATTCCGAGCGTGACCTCGACGTCCCTGACCGAATTTCGGATCGAGACCGAGCGATCGGCAAGGACATCCAATTCAATCGCGCCCGGCACCTGCGCCCGGTAGGCGGGCAATTGCTCTCGCACCGCATCGACCACCGCAACCGTATTGGCGCCGGGCTGCCGCAGCACCGCCAGCACCACCGCGCGCTTGTCATTGAACCAGCTTGCGACCTGGGTGTTCTCGACGCTGTCGATGACGCGGGCGATTTCCTCGAGCTTGACCGGCGCGCCATTGCGCCAGGCCACGATGACATTCTTGTATTCCGCGGCCGTGCGCATGGCATCGGTCGCCACCAGCGTAACGTTCTGGTTCGGGCCGTAGAGCGTCCCCACCGGCGAGTTCGAATTGGTCGAGGCGGGGACTCGGCGGATATCGTGCAGGGATACATTCCGGGCGGCGGCGGCCACCGGATCGACGTGCACGCGCGGGGCGTATTTCTGCGCGCCATAGACATCGACCTGCGCGACGCCTTGAAGCTGGGTGATCTGCTGGCCGAGCACAGTCTCGGCGTATTCGTCGACCACCGATATCGGCAAGGTCGCCGATCTCACGGAGAGCATCACGACCGGGGATTCGCTCGGATTGTTCTTGTTGAAGCTCGGCGGCGTCGTCATCTCGATCGGGAGCCGGCGCTGCGCCACCGTCAAGGCGGTCTGCACGTCGAGCGCGGCGCCGTCGATGTTGCGGTCGAGCACGAACTGGGTGACGATCTTGCTGCGACCCAGCGTCGATGTCGACGTGAGCGAGCTGATGCCCGAGATCGTCGACAATTGGCGTTCGATCGGGGCCGCCACCGAGGATGCCATGGTTTCGGCGCTGGCGCCCGGCAATTGGGCGTTGATCGTGATGGTCGGATAATCGACCGTCGGGAGCGCGGCAACCGCGAGCAGGCGGTACGCGAAAATCCCGAATACGATAAAGGTCGCGGTGACCAGTGTGGTGAGCACTGGACGGCGGATGCAAAGTTCCGACAGACCCATGTTCAAGTCCCCGCTTTGGCTTGGCGCGCGGACACTTTTGAGCCATTCCTGAGAAGAAGCTGGCCCTCGGTCACGACGGTTTCTCCGCCATTGAGGCCGCTCTCCAGCACTGTTTCCTGGCCCAGCGTGCGTGCGGCCTTGACCGGCTGCACCTTGGCCACCCCGTCCTCGACCACATACACGAACGTCCCGGTCTGACTGGCCTGGATCGCGATCGAGGGAACGGTAACGGCTTCCTCCTCGCGGAAGTTCAACCGTACCGTGACCAAGGTGCCGGGCCACAGCAGCTCGTCGGTGTTCGGCATGGTCGCCCGCACCGGCACCGTTCCGGTGGTCGCATCGACCGTGTTCTCGATCATGGTCACCTGCCCGCTGGCGCGCCGCGGATCGCCCGGAATCACCGCTTCGATGTTCGCTGATTCATTATTCCGCGCCGCGCGCAGCTCGGGCAAGTTTCGTTGCGGCACCGCGAATGTGACGTAAACCGGCGCGGTCTGGATGATCGTGGCCAGCGGCGTCAGATCGGCTTGGCGGGCGATGTTGCCGACCTTCGCAGCCGCCATGCTGACGCGACCGTTGATCTGGGCGCGAACGGTGCAGTAGCTGATCTGCACCTTCAGATTTTCGACCAGGGCTTGGTCTGCCTGCATGCCGCCTTGCACGGACGCCACCTGGGTCTTGGCGTTGTCCAGATTGGTTATCGGAGTGGCGCCCTTGGCGACGAGGTCGGTGTAGCGGCGCACGTCGCGCTCGGCAGCATCGAGCGCCGCCTGATCCTTCGCCAACGTCCCTTGGGCTTGATGGAGCTGGGCTTCGAGCGTGCGCGCATCGAGCGTGAACAGGATATCGCCCTGCCGGACCATGGCGCCATCTTGGAAGTGAACTCCGACGATCTCGGAGTCCACGCGCGTCTTGATCGCGACACTGGCGATCGGCGTCACCGAGCCGAGCAGGTCGACGCGGACCGGCACGCGCTTTTTCATCGCAATCACGACATCGACCGGGGGGCTGCGCTCACCTTGCCCGCGGGGGGCCTGCGCGACCGCACCGCCTGAAGGCCACGGAATCCAGTCTGTCGGAAGAATGCCTGACTTGGCGCTGACAATTGCCGCCAGGGCAAGCACGCCAGCCGACACCAACACCGAATTCCGTTTTTTCATATCCGATCTCGGACCGGACGCTTGTCGCCCAGTCCTTCCCTCTGTGTGAGTCTCCTGCCAGGGCAATTCTTCTTGTTCTATTACTGTCATGCATAGCATATCGTCCAGGGAAATGCATCTCCTACCTTGCAGTTCAGCCCGTAAATTGCTTGTAAACACGATGGAAGGGGGGCGTGCCGCAAGCTTCCCGGATCGGCCTTGCGGCACCGCACCGCCGCCGATCCCGGACCCTTGACCCCATGCGCATCGCGACTTGGAACATCAATTCCATCAAGCAAAGGTTGCAAAATCTCCAAGCCTGGCTCTCGGAGCGCCAACCAGACATCGTCTGCTTGCAGGAAACCAAATGTATCGATGAGGCCTTCCCGCGCGAGCCGCTCGAATCGCTCGGCTACAATGTTGCAGTGCACGGTCAAAAGGCCTTCAATGGGGTGGCGATTCTGTCAAAGTTTCCCTTCGAGGAGGTGACGCCGCGACTGCCCGGCGATGGCACCGACGATCATGCCCGATTCCTGGAAGCCGTCGTATCGACCGCTGGTGGCGTGCTGCGCATCGCATCGATTTATCTGCCCAATGGCAATCCTCCGGACGGGGACAAATACACATACAAAATCAAATGGATGGAGCGGCTTGTTCACTACGCCTGTGAACGCCTTGCGCGGGAAGAGCCGTTGGTCTTGGCGGGCGACTACAATGTTATTCCATCCGCCCTTGATGCCCGCGACCCGGCGGCCTGGGCGGGCGACGCGCTGTTTCTGCCTCGCACGCGAGAAAAGTTTCGGGCGCTTTGCGGCCTCGGGCTGACCGATGCGGTCCGCGCCGGCAGCGACGCCGGCGGCCTCTACACATTCTGGGACTACCAAGCCGGAGCCTGGTCCAAGAATAACGGCATCCGCATCGATCACCTCCTGCTGTCCCCGCAGGCGGCGGATCGGCTTGTCAAAGTAGATATCGACCGACATGTCCGCGGATGGGAAAAGCCGTCCGACCATGTCCCGGTCGTAGCCGATCTCGCGCTCGAGCCAAGGTGAGCGGCGCGAGTCTTCGATCCGATTCCTACTCGCGCCGTCCCATGAGCCAGTTTTCAAGATACCGGTACGCCAGGGCGCGCTCGTCGTCGGTCGCTTGCGCGAATGCGCTCGCATAGGTCTCCGTGATCCAGGCCTCATGCGGCGCCGCACTATCCTTGGCGAGGGTCAGCCAAAACAAGCCAAACGCAGCCTGCCGCGAGACGCCATCGCCCTTGAACAACATGGCACCGAGCAAAGCTTGCGCCTGAGACTGTCCTTTTCTTGCCGCCAGCCCCAGCCACTTCGCCGCCTGGCGTGGGTCTCGCCAGGCACCGTTACGGTCGAGATAAAGCCGGCCGAGATTGTATTGAGCATCGGGATCGCCGAAATAGGAGGCCGCATACCAGTACATTTCGCGCGCGCGGTCAGGGTCCGGCTTGACCGCAGAATTGGGGATGCCCTCCAGATAGTACTGACCGAGCGACACGAAGGCGTTCGCGACAAGGCGCGCCTGCGGCGTGCCCGGAGCATCGCCGCCATGCGCCTTCGTGAGGCGGCTGAAATATTCAAAGGCGCGGAGCGTATTCTTCTGGACCCCCTCGCCGTCCGCATACATTCGGCCGAGCTTCCATTGGGCCGCCGGCATGCCCTGCTCTGCGGCATATTCCAACTCGTTCACGGCCTGCTCGGGATGCCCGGCCCGCAGCGCCTGGGTCCCCAAACGGAATGCCTCGAACGGGGTCGCCGGGCGCGAAGCGCCCTCGAGCGGTGCAATTGGAACGGCCGCCAACGGAGTCGCTCGGCCGATGCCCGGCGCCGGATTGGCGCCCGGACCCGCCAGCGGCACCGCAACCGTCGCGCTTTCGGGGGTCCGCGTGCCATCGAAGCCTGCCGCCGGCGACAACCCCAGCGCGAGCCCCAGCAAGCTGATGCTCACAACTACTTTAGATGTCCGCATAACACGCCTTTTCGGCAGCGCCGCCCGGATGGGTCACCGCACCCTGACGGGCCGGTCCCACCTGCTCGGCGTATTTCCACAAATATCCGGATGTGAATTCGGGCTTTTTCGGCTTCCAGGCCGCGCGCCGCTTGTCGAGCTCGCTCTTGGAAAGCCTGACGTCAAGCGTGCCCTTGTCGGCGTCGAGAACGATCATGTCGCCGTCGCGGACGAGCGCGATCGGTCCGCCCACCGCCGCCTCGGGCCCGACATGTCCGACGCAAAATCCACGGGTTGCGCCCGAAAATCGGCCGTCCGTGATGAGCGCGACCTTGCCGCCCATGCCCTGCCCGTAGAGGGTGGCGGTCGTCGCCAACATCTCGCGCATGCCCGGGCCGCCCTTGGGCCCCTCGTAGCGGATCACCAGCACTTCGCCTTCCCGGTATTTCTTTTTCTTGACAGCCTCGAAGCAAGCCTCCTCGCGATCGAAACAGCGCGCCGGACCGGTAAATTTCAAGCCCGACATGCCGGCAACCTTAACGATCGCGCCCTCGGGCGCGAGATTGCCCTTCAGGCCGACGACGCCGCCGGTCGCCAACAGTGGCTTGTTGGCCGGGCGGACGACGTCCTGATCCTTGTTCCATTTCACGCGCCTGAGATTCTCGGCGATCGTGCGCCCGGTCACCGTCCTGCAGCCGCCGTGCAGATAGCCGTGATCGAGCAGCGTCTTCATCAGCAGCGGAACGCCGCCAGCTTCGAACAGGTCTTTGGCGACATAACGGCCGGCTGGTTTCAAATCTGCGATATAAGGTGTCCGTTTGAAGACTTCGGCGACGTCGAACAGATCGAACGCAATGGCGCATTCGTGAGCGATCGCCGGCAAGTGCAGCGCCGCATTGGTCGATCCGCCGGACGCGGCAACCACGGCCGCGGCGTTTTCCAACGCTTTTCGGGTCACGATATCGCGTGGACGCAAGCCTGCCTTGATGAGATCCATGACCTGCTCGCCGGCGGTCATGCAGAAGGCATCGCGAATCTCGTAGGGCGCCGGCGCTCCCGCCGAATAGGGCAGCGCGAGCCCGATCGCCTCCGAGACCGTCGCCATGGTGTTGGCGGTGAACTGGGCCCCGCAGGCGCCCGCCGATGGGCAGGCGCTCCGCTCGAGCAAGTCAAGATCGTCCTTGGACATTTGCCCGACGGAATGCTTGCCGACGGCCTCGAAGACGTCTTGGACCGTGACCGGCTGTCCCTTGAAGGTGCCGGGCAAGATCGAGCCTCCGTAGATGAAAATGGACGGTACGTTGAGCCGGCACATGGCCATCATCATGCCGGGCAACGACTTGTCGCAGCACGCAATCCCGACGAGAGCGTCGTAGCCGTGGCCGCGGATGGTCAGCTCCACCGAGTCGGCGATCACCTCGCGCGAAGGCAGCGACGATTTCATGCCCTCGTGCCCCATGGCGATGCCGTCGGTGACCGTAATGGTGCAGAATTCTCGCGGAGTGCCCCCAGCGGCGGCCACGCCCTTCTTGACGGCCTGTGCTTGGCGCATCAATGCGATGTTGCAGGGGGCGGCCTCGTTCCAGCAGGAGGCGACCCCGACAAAGGGCTGGTGGATCTGCTCGCGCGTCAGCCCCATGGCGTAATAGTAGGAGCGATGGGGCGCGCGCTCAGGCCCCTCGGTGACATGCCGGCTGGGGAGCCTCGACTTGGGGTGGGTTTTCGCGTCCATCGACCCTGTCCGCCCGCGGCCCTTTTTGCTCGCGCCGAACCGAATGCGCGGGGTCTTTCGCGGGCCGCTATCGTCTCATAGAACGGTATGGCCAAATCGCGGCGCGAAGGGGTGTGGCGGAAATGTTTCACAAGTGTTGCAGGCTTGCCACAGAGTTATGCACTTAATTAACCACGTCAACCCCGGGAACCCCGCTCAGGGGCCTGTCGCGGCGAGAATGCCCCATGCCAAAATCGGCGCTGCTGCACCGGCCCTTCTTTGCTCGCAGCGTGCACTTGGTCGCCCCTGAGCTGATCGGCGCTACGCTGCTGTTTCGCGGCGTGGGTGGCGTCATCGTCGAGGTCGAGGCCTACCATCACACCGATCCGGCCGCGCACAGCTTCCGCGGGCGCACGCCGCGCAACGCCGTGATGTTCGGCCCCCCGGGCCACGCTTATGTCTACCGCTCCTACGGCATCCACTGGTGTCTCAATTTCGTCAGCGAGCCCAAGGGAAGTGCGAGCGCCATCCTGATCCGCGCCCTGCAACCCACGCAGGGAATTCCGATCATGCGCCGGCGTCGAGGCGTCAAGGAGGAGCGCCTGCTCTGTTCCGGACCCGGACGCCTGTGCGAGGCGCTCGGCATCACCAGCGATGAGAACGGGCTGGGGCTGAAGCCGCCGTTGTTCGAGCTGCGCCGACGAGATTGCGCGCCCGAGATCGCGATGGGTCCGCGGATTGGAATCAGCGTGGGGCTCGAGCAGCCGTGGCGCTATGGCCTCAAAGGTTCGCCATTCCTGAGCAAGCCATTCAAGCCGTCATGACCGTTTGCCGCACCGGGCCTCACAGCGGTTTCGGTTTCAAATAATGGATGTCACTCCACATCGGGCGCGAACAGCTCATCGGGAGTGACCACGCGCGGCGAGAGGCCCTGTTCCTCCACGAAGCGTCCGATGGCCGCCAAGGTGGGCCGGTTTGCCTCCAGCCCGTAGGACCAGAAATCCTTGCCGAGCAGGCGCCATGCCTCTTCCAGATGATCGAGAAGCCACGGCAGCGAAAGGTGCAGTGCATCGGTATCGTAGAGACCCTCTATGGCCAGATCCTTCGCCGCCCGGAATGCCTGGTAGATGCTCTTTGCAGCCCACGGATGCTGCTCCAGCACGTCCTTTCGCAGCACCACGGTATGCATGATCGGAAAGACCCGCGTACGGCGGTAATAGTCCTGCTCGACCTCCTTGAAGTTCGGAAACAGCCGGGCAATGCGCGGCGACCCTTTGAGAAAAAGCGACGGGATGTAGATCGAGAGCAATGCATCGAGCTCGTTCGCTTCGAACATGGCCTCGAGCATCGCACCGGCCGGAAGGCGATCCAGGCGCACATTCTTCGGCAGGTTCAATGCGATCAGCGGTGGCTCGGTGAAGCTGTTGAGCCCGCCCATGAACCAGTGCAGATCGGACGGGGCCACCCCGTAATCGTGCTGCAGCATGCCGCGCATGAAAACGAGCGCGGTCGAGCCGTACTGGCTGGTGCCGACGCGCTTGCCCTTGAGATCCGCCGGAGCCTGGATGCCGGCATCGGTGCGCACATAGATGCAGGAATGGCGGAAGATTTTCGAGAGCGCGACCGGGATCGCCACGAACGGGCAATTCCCGCGCCCTTTGAGCGCGCTGTAGGACGCGAGCGACATTTCGGAAACCTGGAATTCCTGGTCGTCCAGCATGCGCTGGAAAATCTGCCGCGGCCGCAGCACCGTGATATCGAGATCGATGCCCGCGGGCTGCACCCGTCCGTCTATCAGCGGGCGGGTGCGATCGTAATCCCAGCACGCGAGCGTAAGCTTGAGGTTGGACATATCGGCTCCGGCTTCGGCTTGCTTAGAGCATGTCCCGTTCCTTTGGAATCGGGACATGCTCCAGATTCCTCGGGTGGCGCATGTTCTTGACGGCGAACCGGTATCCACTTCGCCGGAACATGCGCTAGCTCAGGCCCGCGCCCTTCAGACGCTCCAGCGCCTCCAGGATCTTGCGGCGACGCGTCTCTGCCTCCTCGCGCCGCTCGCGTTCGCCTTCCACCACCTCCTCGGGAGCGCGCTTGATGAAATCGGCGTTGGCGAGCTTGCCGTCGATGCGGGCGATCTCCGCGACGATGCGCGCCAGCTCCTTGTCGAGCCGCGCCCGCTCGCCCGCAAAGTCGATGACGCCCTTGAGCGGGAGGGCCGCGATCTCACCGCGCACGACCAGCTGAACGGAGCCGGGCGGCGGGCTCGGCGCGACCGAAAGGCTCGACAGGCGCGCCATCCGCCTGATGACATCCGCCCAACGCCCGGCGCGGGCGTCGGTCGTGGCCGAGACCCCCGCGAGCACGAGCGGAATTTCAGTTCCCATGATGTTCATCTCGGCTTTCAGGGAGCGGATCGTGGCAATGAGGTCGATCACCCATCCGATCTCGGCTTCCGCATTCTCGTCCGCGAGCGTCCGGTGGCTTGGCCAAGGCGTGAGCGCGAGCAGGTCGTCGCGAACGGGCCCTTTTTCTGCGGTGACGCTCCACAGCTCCTCGGTGATGAACGGCATGAACGGGTGCAACATTTTGAGGATTTCGTCGCGAACCCAGGCGGTGGTCGCCCGCGTTTCGGTCTTGGCCTCGTCGTCCGGGCCCGCCAGCACGGGCTTTGCGAGCTCGAGATACCAGTCGCAGAATATGTTCCAGACGAACCGGTAGACCGCGCCCGCCGCCTCGTTGAACCGGTATGCCTCGATGGCTGCGGTGATGTCCTGGGCAGCCTTTGCGGTCTCTTGCGCGATCCACCGGTTGAGGATCTGCCGGGCGCTCCCGGGGTCGAAGCCCGGAACCGTGATGCAGTCGTTCATCTCGGCAAACCGGCAGGCGTTCCACAGCTTGGTTGCGAAATTCCGGTAGCCTTCGACCCGCTGGGTGGACAGCTTGATGTCGCGGCCCTGCGCCGCCAGCGCGGCCAGCGTGAAGCGCAGCGCATCGGCGCCGTGCTTGTCGATCAGCTCGAGCGGATCGATCACATTGCCTTTCGACTTCGACATTTTGGCGCCGCGCTCGTCGCGCACCAGCGCATGGAGATAGACGGTGTGGAACGGCACCTCCTTCATGACATGCAGCCCCATCATCATCATGCGGGCGACCCAGAAGAAAATGATGTCGAAGGCGGTGACCAGCACATCGGTCGGGTAATAGCGCGCGAGCTCGGGGGTCTCATCGGGCCAGCCCAGTGTCGAGAACGGCCACAGTGCGGAGGAAAACCAGGTGTCGAGCACGTCCTCGTCGCGGGCGAGCGCCGTCTCCTTGCCGTAATGCCGGCTGGCTTCCGCACTGGCCTCCGCTTCGTTCAGCGCCACGAACACCTTGCCGTCA
>Ga0137384_10005120_pt1 | contig 10503 bp, 8 predicted proteins | sample SagtaG_2_FD_104922 | JGI IMG/M metagenome (GOLD analysis project Ga0137384, IMG submission 104922) | Vadose zone soil microbial communities from Sagehorn Ranch, Mendocino, California, USA - Sage2_R_60_16 metaG | ecosystem: Environmental > Terrestrial > Soil > Vadose zone | place: USA: California...
GCGACCGCCTGATCAGGTCCCGCGCTGGTGTCTGGCTCCGGCGCTGGCGTCTGGCTCAAGCCGTTTTGGCGGTGCGCCCGGCGCGGCTTCCTACTGCGCTCCGATGTTTGGTGACCGCACCTGGTAGGCCTTGCCGTCGTAGGTCACCGGCCCTGGCCGGATACCGAACAGGAAAGTCAGGTTCAGGCCCGCGTGCACGAGTTTCGACCGTGGCCTGAGCATGAAGCCGGCACCGCCGCGGGAGGGGGAGAGCGGGCCGACGAACATCGGTGCGACCACGAGGCCGGTGAGCCGGCCGCTGCTGAGCTTCTCGTTGCCCGTGGCGCTGCGCCAGGCTGACAGCGAGAGGTAATGCGTCTTGGTGCCCCACTGGACCACCCACGTGCCCGCGGTAGACAGGTAGTCGTTTCCGGCGAAACGTATCGCGGACGTCGGCATCGGCTGCGTGGCAAGGGCAACCGCTCCCGACGCGGCGATGAGGATGTTGTTCAGCACCTTGATGTGGTGCAGGAACCCGGTTGCCTTGAAGGCCGGCTGCGTATTCGACCCCGTGACGACGATGGTGTTCTGGTAGAGCGACGAGTTGCTGATCTTGCCCTCGGCCTCCAGAGCGCCGATGACGTGGTCGCGGCCCCGGACGTCGCCATAGCTGATGTTGAACCGCACGACGTTTCCGGTCTGGTGCCCGGGAGCGGCCGGGGCGCTGTAGAGCAGCAAACCTGCGCCGTGATTGTCGTACGACAGGTCGTACTCAAGCACCGAGTGCGACACCTCCCGGTCGAGGCCGAACCCGCCCCCGTCGTGCACGTTCGCCGACATGTTGCCGTGCGAGACGTCGTGCGCCATCACGATCCTGGTCGAGTCGTAGGCCCACATGCCGATCGGCCCCTCGGTCGTGGAGCCGTTGGCTCCTCCGTTGGCGAAGGACCGCGAGTTCACGACGCTGGCGCCGCTGACGCTGCCGAGCTCGATGCCGCTTCCGGTATTGCGCACCTTGTTCGCCGGGTCACCGAAATTGCGGAACACGCGCACCCGCGACACGTAGACGTTCGCGTGCGCGTAGCCAGGCGCGGCCGGGTTGAAGTCGGGCCCGTAGCTCACCAGGCCGCCGTCGAGGTTGCCGTGCAGGGTCGAATGCGTGACGTGCACGTTACGGAAACCCGCGCCGTCGTGCACCGCGCCTATCGCGATGCCGAAACCGAAGGCAGTGGCATCGACCTTGGTGATGTAGACGTGGCCCAGCCTGCCCTTCGTCCGGTTGCTGTACATCTGGATGCCGGCGGCGCTGGCGGTCTTGGCGTGGATGCCCCTGAGCTTCAGATTGCTGATCGACACGCCGCTCGTGTCGAAGATCATGATGCCGTTGCCGGACGACACGATCTTCGCCCGGCCCTTGCCGTACGAGCTGATCAGTATCGGCTTGCGGACGCTGCCCGCGTCACTCGGGCCGATCAACAGTGTCCCCTGGTACTTGTTTCCGCCGAGCAGCAGCAGCCGGGTGCCCGGCTTCAGGACCGCCCTGTCGGCGCGGGCCAGCGTCCGCCACGCTGTGGCCGGCGTTGTCCCCGCCGCGGTGTTGTGGCCGCCGGGCCGGATGTAGTAGGTGAGCGGGCCCGAGGACGTCGCCGCCAGCAGCTTCGACGTCGCCGAGTCGACGGCGGGCTGCACAAGCGTCCAGCCTGTGACAAGTCCCGCCGCAATCCCGAGGACCGCAGCAGCACGCAGGCAACGCATGGGTATCAATCTAGCCAGCTAGCACCACTGATGCCGACAAGAAGGGACAGGAATCCCGGCCGATCCTTGGCTGGGCCGCCCGATCGGGCGGCCGGTCCGTGGTCGGGCCGCCCGATCGGGAATTCCGGCGCCTGACGTGACGCTGTACCGGTGCGGGAGCCAGACCGGGAGGTACAGGGGTGGGAATCTTCGGCACGCACAAGACTCGCATGATCACGGCCGACGAGGCGCTGCCCGGCCGGTCGCAGCCGATCAGCGTCCCCGCCGTGCACGAGGCGCTCGGTACGCCGCTGCGGCCGCCCTACCCCGACGGCGCGCAGATCGCCGAGTTCGCCATGGGCTGCTTCTGGGGAGCCGAGCGCATGTTCTGGCAGACCAAGGGCGTGATCTCGACGTCGGTGGGCTACGAGGGGGGCTTTACCCCCAATCCCAGCTACGAAGAGGTCTGCAGCGGCCGGACCGGGCACGCCGAGGCCGTCAGGGTGGTGTTCGACCCGGCCCGGGTCTCATACACCGAACTGCTCAAGGTGTTCTGGGAGTCGCACGACCCGACCCAGGGCATGCGGCAGGGCAACGACGCCGGCACCCAGTATCGCTCGGCGATCTTCTGGCGCTCCGCCGAGCAGAAGGCGGCCGCCGAGGCGTCGGCCGCGTCTTACCAGCACCGGCTCACGCAGGCCGGCTACGGCACGATCACCACGGAGATTGGTCCGGCAACGGAGTTCTACTTCGCCGAGGACTACCACCAGCAGTACCTTTCAAGCAATAAAAACCCGAACGGGTACTGCCCCGATCACGGCACCGGCGTGGCCTGCCCGGTCGGTGTTGTGAAGGCCAGCGACTGAGAATCTTGGCAGTTCTCACAAGGTAGCTGGCTACGTGGGGCAGGTCTCAGGGCCGCGTGATCGCGGTCTTGCGGCCCTCTGCTCGCTGACCTTAGGTGTCGTGGCTAGGGCGGTCGGAGAAGCGCGGCAGGCCGACCAGTATAGGTGGCTATGAATGAGTCATGCCAGTTTGTCGCCAATGATCTCGTCACACAACGACAGGCACTCCGGGCAAATAGCCGCAAGCCCGGGGACCTTGGGCCTAACCCTCGTTGCCTCCTTGGCGCTAGTTTCAACCGACATGGCGGCAAGACCAGCGACCTGATCGCGACGCTTCCCGCGGAAGCGGCATCGCGCCTCTCTGTCCTGCTCCGGCACGGCCAGCATCGGCCCAAGCTGGGTGGTGGCGGCGCTGCCGGAGCTGAGCACGCCCTCAGCCACCTTGACGCACGCCTCGCAGATATAGACGCCCGGTACCGAGATCAACTTGCGGACCTTGGGCTGCGGCCTGCCGCAGAACGTGCACGCTAGGTCGAGCCACGGATTGCGGCCGCGGCCCCAGCGGCGAGTATCGCCAGCCACTTTGACGATCTGGTGAACCCGCTGGTGGCTGAGCCCCAAAGCGGCAGCAATGTCACGAAGCGATGCGCCGCGCAGGTGCAGGCACCACGCCGCACGGTGGAACTCAGCGCGGGCCACTTCGGCGTCGTGCTCAGCACCGATCAGCCGCTCCCGGGCCTGCCGAGCCTCACCCAGCACAACTTGTCATCCACGCCGTCTACCGTATCTAGACACTCAACAGTGGCCAAGTCATCGCGCGCCATTCGCTATGAGCACCGGACGACACTCCGGATGGATATAGGGCATCGGACAGGGCCTGGCCGAAACTGTCCGGCGACGTTCACGATGACGCGGCGATGCTCGTGGTGACGGCTCCGGCCGATCAAGATCAGCCTGCGCGAAGCACAGAGGAGAGCTCCCTGAGATGGTCCTTTTCGTTGCGTAACGTGAGCAGCCCGATGGTGGAGTCTGCTCGCAGGGCCGCCGTTGTCTCAAGCTGCGATTGGGCTGCCTGCGGCGCGCGCCTCATGGCGGATGTTCTGCAGGGTCTCCCGGGTGCTGGAGGCGAACGGGATGAACAGTGTGGTGCCGCCGTGGCGCTGCCACAGGCCGATGGCCGCGCCGGGCCCGGCTCGCCCCGTCCTGACGTCCAACAGGTACCGCTAGCACCAGCAGTACCTTTCAAGCAATAAAAACCCGAACGGTTACTGCCCCGACCACGGCACCGGCGTGGCCTGCCCAGTCGGCGTGGTGCGCGCTGACGGCTGAGCCTGCTTGAGGCGTCCTGTCTGTGCCGCGGGCTTGCAGACCTGCTTGATGGGCTCTGCGGCCCGCTACTTGGCGTCTTGGTGACGTAGGGACTGTGCTCTGCCTTGATACGTTGGCGCTGGCCACACCAGAACAACGTCAACCGTCCAGTCAGGCTTGCAGCGAGTACCGGCCAGAACCGGGAGCGTCAGGCGGCGGCGAGTGGGTGAGCGTGCGCCTGCTCGTAGAGTGGTTCCGGTGCCAGGTCGATGCCGTTGGGCCACACAACGGTGCCCGCCTCAGCGTCGACGGTGACTTGAGCGAAGTACTCAGGATCGTTGAGCGGCTCTAGAACACCTGTCCAGTGTTCAGCCGAGAAGTCGACGTCGCCGACTGTGCCGTCACTGAACAAGAGCCGAAGCACGTGGTCACCGACCACGGCAACCCCCGACACAATCGGAAGGTAGTTTTCGCTCACGCTCATCATCCTACGACAGGGGTGCGATGCCGAGCAGAGGCTCGTTCTTCCTGGCGCGTTCCCAGTTCGCCAGAATCTCCTCGCTCCGAAGGCTGGCCCATTCCCGGACGAACTGAAGAGCCCGAGAGTCAAGGCTGCCAGCAAGAATATTTCCATCCACCGAGACTGAGGCGCGGCGACCCGCATGGTAGGCATGGAAGTGGGCTACGGGGTGATCGCGTTCGTTCCAGTACATGTAGATCACCACTCCGTAGAACGCGCTGACACGTGGCATGGCACGACGATAGCCCGGCTAGAGGCGCCGAGGGCCTTACTGCCCCGCCCGATCCGGGCCTGCACGAACGTCAGCGCCCTTTCGTCCGTGGATACCGCCCCACGACATGATCGAGTGACGTCCAACAGGTACCGGTAGCACCAGCAGTATCTTTCAAGCAACAAAAACCCAAGCGGGTACTGCCCCGACCACGGCACAGGCGTGTCCTGCCCGATAGGCGTCGTGAAGGCGGACGGTTAGGCGCCCGCGGCAGTTCTTGCCGTGTGGGTTTGCACGTGCCGCAGGTAGTGAGACCCTGCGGCCCGTTCCTGCTGAGGTAGACAAACTCCACGTCGGCAGGCGTGGACGGGCAGTTGCTGTTGGCTCTCGGTTGAGCTACTATTTCTCCTATGAGAGCCCTGAAGAGAACGCCTCGATGAAGCAGCTGGCAGTCGCAGACGATGTATATGACCAGGTCGTGTTGCTGGAGCGGGCCTGGGCGACCTCAGCGAGTGACGTCATTCGCCGGCTACTGAGCGAGTTCCGCAGCGCTGAAGATGATGGTGTCCGTGCGAAGCCGGAGCAGATTGCCGTGCATGCCGTCTACGCCGGTAGCCGTACCGAGGGGCTATACGACCCGGTCACCCTGTCACTGACCATCACGACGGGGCCTCTTGCGGGCCGGACGTATACCAGGCCCAGTGGTGCAGCGGTGGCCCTTGTGGCGACGCTCAGCCCCGGTGTGAACCCCAACCGGAACGGGTGGTCATTTTGGGTCATCTCGAAGACCGGACAACGTCTTCAGTCGATTAGGCACAAGTAACCCAGAGTGTCAGAGGTCAGGAAATAAAACGACGGCCCCTTGCGGGGCCGTCAGGCCGGTCCGCAGACCGGCGGGGTTGCGATCAGTATAACCAGAATCCCTCAAACTATGTTTCCGAGGAGCACCCGTGGCCACCGTCATCGCCTACGTGGACGGATTCAACCTCTACCACGGGCTCCGCGGCAAGTACCGTCGGCGGTACCTCTGGCTTGATCTTGAGCACCTGGTCCAGCGACTGCGACCCAACGATCACATAGTGGCGGTCCGGTACTTCACCGCACTGGTGCGGGACGAACCAGCTGCACTTGCCCCCAGCAGACCTATCTCGATGCGCTCGGCGCTCACAGCGGCGGCACCGTTGAAGTTGTCCTTGGCCGCTACCAGAGCAAGACCATGGCCTGTCGGCAGTGCGGCAACGTCTGGATCAGCTACGAGGAGAAGGAGACCGACGTTAACATCGCGGTCTCTCTTGTCGCCGACGCAGCGGCCACCGCATCTGACATCGCGATGATCATCTCTGCTGACAGCGACCTGTGCCCGGCTATCCGGACAGCCCGGTCTCTGAACCCGGGACGAGGGATGTCGGCCGCGCCGTGCACGGCCGAGTCGAACCAGAAGGCAAGGTAGCCGCTCACCCGGCCGGCCGCCAGGTAGGCCATCGACAGGGTTGAGCCCAGTGAACGGAAATCCCATCTGTCGGCCAGGAACAGCGGGGCGGTGAAGCCGGCCGCCAGCGCGCGCCGGCCGCCAGCGGACTTGCCGTCCTCGACGATGACGACCCCGGCTCTGCTCGCTCGCCCTGAGCCGGGTGGGGATACCGTCGCCGAGCGACCATGCGCCGCGCCCGCGTTCGGCGACGTGAACCCGCAGAGCCGACGGGTCGCCGACGACCGCCGCCGCTACCGCGCCGTGCTCGACCAGCGCGACGTTCACGCAGTACAGCGGCGTTCGGCAGGCGTAGTTCCTGCTCCCGCAGATCGGATCGACCAGCCAGTACGCCGAGCCGGCGCCCGGCGCCCGGCCGCCCTGCTCGCCGCCACGACCGGTAGTCCGGCGGCCTCAGCGAGTACCTGCCTGATCACCTCTCGGCCTCGACGTCGGCGCTGGTCACGACGTCGCGGTCGGCTTTGGCGTGAACATCGGCGGTGCCGGCGGCGTCGCCGGCGAGCCGCAAGGCACGCCGCACGGCATCGACCGCCGCCAGCGTCTGCGGCCGGAACCTCACTCCCTCAGCGTGCGGCCGCACCCTAACGCGCGGCCCGGGCACGACGTCCCGGCGGGCGCCCGAAAGCGGATCGAGCAACGCGGTCATGCGCGTCATCCGGTCGCGTTGACAGGCCGGAGCGGCGCGGTAGTCTCGGGGTAGGCCCGGCGCCGAGGCCGCGGGCCGCCGACTACTCCATCGGAGTGGGATCGCGGCGACCGGCCGAGCAGAGGCACCGTGACGGTCCTGCGCCGTTGGCGGCATAACCGGCGGGTAGCTCGGGCCAGTGTTTCAGGCGGCCGTATCTGAGCAGTTAAGCTCCCACATCGCGACCGGAGGTGCGCCGTGTGGGAGCGGCTTGAGCGGCATGAGCTGAACCGCCGGGGCCGCGGCATGGCCTCGCTCGCGCCTGGACAGCGCCCGTTTACCTCGCGGCCGGCCGGGACCGATCTGCTGCCCCAGATCAAGCACATCGTCGTGCTCATGATGGAGAACCACTCCTACGACAGCTACCTCGGCATGCTCGGCCGGGGCGAGGGATTCAGGCTCGGGCTCGACGGTCAGCCCAAGGCGGCGAACCCGAATGCCGACGGCAAGACGATCCGCAGCTACCACGCGCCGTCGACCATGCAGGCCGAAGGCGTTCCCTGCCAGAGCTGGCACGCCAGCCAGTTGCAGTGGAACGACGGGCGAATGGACGGCTTCGTCACCAGCACGCAGTCGATCGACCAGGGCGCCGACGAGACGGTCGCGATGGCCTACTGGACCGAGCGCGAACTGCCGTTCTACTACGGCCTCGCCCGTACTTTCCCGCTGGCCGACCACTGGTTCAGCTCCTGCCTGGGCCCGACATTTCCCAACCGCAGGTTTCTGATCGCTGGCACGGCTAACGGCCTGGTCGACGACCTGCCGCTGCACCTGCTCGACTACCCGCCGGCCGGGACCATTCTCGACATGCTCTCCCGGCACGAGATCTCGTGGATCAACTACCACCCGGTATCCGGTGACCGGTCCAGGTTCCGGCGGCTGGCCCACCACAAGCGGCGCATGGCCCGCCGCCGGCTGGGCTGGCTCAGCGAGGGCTTCCGCGACGCCGGGGATGTCAAGAAGGACATCGTGTTCACGGCGGACCTGTTCCCGCTCGGCATCGGCAGGCACATGCTGCACGTCCGCGGCATGGACACCTTCTTCGACGATGCCAAGAACGGCACGCTGCCGGCCTTCAGCATCGTAGATCCGTCGTTCGAGGACTTCTCCGAGGAGAACCCGCAGGACATAGCCAAGGGCGAGAGCTTCGCGGCCGAGGTGATCAACGGCGTCATGCACGGGAAGGGATGGCCGGGCACGCTGCTGATCTGGACCTACGACGAACATGGCGGCTACTACGATCACGTGCCGCCGCCGGAGGCCGTCCCGCCGGACGACGTGGAGGGACAATGCATGGCCCAGCGGCCCGGCTGGCTGTCGCTGCTGCACAGGCTGCTCGTCCCGCGGATGGCCGAGGACGCCGAGGACGACGAGGACGGTCGCGGGCCGTTGCGGTACGACCGGTACGGCATGCGGGTGCCCGCGGTGATCGTCTCGCCCTATGCGCGGCCTGACTACGTGCTGTCGGACGTGCTCGACCACACGTCGGTGCTCAAGCTGGTCGAGGAGAAGTGGAACCTGCCGTCTCTGACCAGGCGAGACACCGCCGCGCTGTCACCGCTCGGCGCGCTGGACCTGACGGGCCCGCCCGCCTTCCTCGAGCCTCCCCGGCTGCCCGAGCCCAGCCTGACGTGGGGCACCTGGTAGCAGCCGGAACCCCGGCAGCAGGATGCTCGGCTCGGCGTATCCTGCCTGGCAGGGCGGGCGAGGCGGATAGATTGAGCTATGGGCGCCGACCGGCCGATCTTCGTACTGGGCTGTCCCCGATCCGGGACGACCCTGCTGCAGCTCATGCTGCACGCCCACCCGCGGATCGCGATCCCGCCGGAGACGCGGTTCGTGCTGACCAGCTACGAGGGCCGCAACAAGTTCGGTGACCTGCGCGCGGAGGCGAGCCGGCGGGCGCTGGGGCGATCGATCGTGACCGAGCGGCAGACGCTCTTCTACGACCTCGGCCTGGACGCCGAGGAGGTGCTCGAGGAGATCGTGGCCGGCCCGCCCACGCTCGGATCGGCGATCGGGATCGTGTTCCGCGCCTACTCCAGGCGCTTCGACAAGCCGCGCTGGGGCGACAAGCGGCCCGGCTACTACCAGTACATCCCCGCGCTGCTGCGGATGTTCCCCGATGCCCAGATCGTGCACCTGATCAGGGACGGCAGGGACTGCGTCGCCTCGCTCCAGACGATGCCGTGGTTCAACCAGGACTTCTACGCGGCCGTGTGCACCTGGGTCGAGGCGATCGACAGCGGTCGCCGGGCCGCGCGTCAGCTGCCCGCCGGCACGTACTTCGAGCTCAGGTACGAGCAACTGGTTGCCGAGCCGGCGGCACGCCTCGCCGAGCTCTGCGGCTTCCTCGGCGAGGAGTACGACCCCGCGATGGCCGAGCCGCGCAAGATCGCGGGGCGCACGATTCCCGAACGCAAGTCCTGGCACGCCGACACCCAGCGGGCCGTGACCGCGGCGCCGTCGGGAACGTGGCAGGACCGGCTCGCGCCGTGGGAGATCGCGCTCTGCGAGGCCGCCATGGGCGGCCGGCTGCGAGCGCTCGGCTACGAGGTCACCGGCAGCGGCGGCCGGCCGTCGGCCGCGCATCTGGCCCGCTACGCCCGTTCCGCCGCGCTGCACCGCGGCGCCGCGCGCAAGCGCGGACTGCGGGACCGGCTCGAACGCCGCAGGGAGCCCGGCCCGGTGGAGAGCCAACTCTGACACCTTGACTGCTTCCTCACCCGCAGCGACCATGACGGGTAACGCGGCTCAGACCGGGGGATTGCGGACGAGGTAGTTCATGAAGTTACCGCCAAGACCGCTCTTTGCGGGAGCGGCAGTCGTGGCGCTTGCCGTAGCCGGCTGTTCTTCGGCAGGCCAGCGGCCCGCGGGAGCGGTATCGCGGTCGGAAGCGTCACCCTCGGCCGGGTCGCCGACCGCCGCATCGCCCGCGTCGCCGTCGGCCAGGCCGGCCGGCTGGGCGGTCGCCACGTCGGCGGCGGCCGGCGGCGGGATGGCCGCGCTGGTCGCCGCGGCCAGGAAGGAAGGCGCGCTCAACGTGATCGCGCTGCCGGCCGGCTGGGCGAACTACGGCGCGATCATCAAAAGATTCACCAGCCTCTACGGGATCACGGTGCACTCGATCGCCCCAGGGGACCGCAGTCCCCAGGAGATCGCCGAGATCAGGCGTGACGCCGGCACCGGCAGGGCGGCGGATGTCCTGGACGTCGACATGCCGGTCGCCGTGGCGGACAGCGGGCTCTTCGCTCCGTACCGGGTCGCCACCTGGCAGTCCATCCCGGCCAGCCAGAAGGCGCCGGATGGCGCGTGGGTCCAGGACTACGGCGGCTTCATGTCGGTGGGCTACAGCTCGGCCAGGTTCGGCACGATCACGTCGCTGCGGCAGCTGCTCGGGCCCAGGTTCTCCCGTGCGGTCGCGCTGGACGGCAACCCGGCGCAGGCCAACGCGGCGCTCTACGGCGTCATGATGGCCAACCTCGCGCTCGGCGGAAGCCCGGGCAGCATCGCCGGCGGCGTTGCCTTCTTCCGCAAGCTGCGGGCGGCAGGGAACTTCGTCTCCGTGCCCGCGACCACGCCGCTGACGATCGAGGCGGGCAGCACCCCGGTGGTCTTCAACTGGGACTACCTGAATACGCCCGCCATCGTCGGGCAGCGCGCGCGGGCCTGGAAGGTGTTCATACCGCGCGGCGGCGCCGTCGGTGAGTCCCACGCCCAGGCGATCAACGC
>Ga0137384_10005121_pt1 | contig 10503 bp, 8 predicted proteins | sample SagtaG_2_FD_104922 | JGI IMG/M metagenome (GOLD analysis project Ga0137384, IMG submission 104922) | Vadose zone soil microbial communities from Sagehorn Ranch, Mendocino, California, USA - Sage2_R_60_16 metaG | ecosystem: Environmental > Terrestrial > Soil > Vadose zone | place: USA: California...
AAGGCGGCTACAGACCTATGGAGTTTTCGCAACTGGAGTTTTTCGTGACTGTCGTGGAAGAAGGAAGCTTCTCGAAAGCCGCCGAGCGAGTCTACCGCACCCAGCCTGCCGTGAGCATCGCCATTCGCCGTCTCGAAGACGAGATCGGCGCACCCCTCTTTGAGCGGTCGCAGAAGACTCAGGCGCTCACCGAGGTCGGCAAACTCGTTTACGATTACGCAAAGCGGATTCTCTCGCTGCGCGATCAGACCATCGACGTCGTCTCGGAGCTAAGGTCCCTTAAGCGGGGGCGGGTCCGCATCGGCGCCAACGAAAGTACCTCGTTGTATCTTCTGCCTCATCTCATTCTGGACTATCGGGCCCTTTATCCAAACATCATGGTGGAAATCTTCCGTCACGCTTCGGAGCGCTTACCTCGGGAAGTCCTCGACCGCAACGTGGATTTCGCGCTCCTGGCTTTTGAGCCGGTAGACAGCGATCTCGAATCTTTTCCAGTTTTGCGAGATGAACTCGTGCTAATCATGCACCCCGAACACCACCTGGCGAAACGTCAATCCGTCGCCATTGAAGACCTTGGTAACGAACCGTTCCTGGCGCATAACGTCAAGACCGGCTCGCGCCACAAAGTCATGGAGACTTTCGCCCAACACCATACGCCGCTCAATATCACCCTCGAGTTGGCAACAATTGAAACCATCAAACGTTTCGTCCAACTAAAGATTGGCCTCGCCTTCGTTCCCCGCATGTGCGTCGCTGAAGAGCTGGAGCGCGGCTCTCTGGTCAGTGTTCCGGTCGAGGATCTTACATCTGTTCGTACGCTTTGGGTCACACATCCTCGCGGCATAACCTTCTCGCATGCCGCCGCAGCATTTCTCACAATCCTGCACAAACACGCTAAGAATCACATTAACGACAAGTAAGACACGCGGTTCTTGAGTGCGTGGCTTTGCATAAAAATTCGATCGAAGCTGTTAACGAGTTCTTCTTCGTCGCGGAGGAGATGTTTGTACAAGCCCTGGCTGCCTAAGCGCAACGTCATTAGTACAATTAATTCCGTCATAAAAAATCTTATTTTGACTTTGACAACCTCGACCTCTACGATCGCCCCTTAAACTTTTAATGAATTATCAGTAGAACCTGCAGCCTTTGCTTTAAAGTGAAGGAAGACATCACAATCTCCAATCCTGATCAGAGAACTCTGGAGCAAGGCGCGCCTGGCTATCTGCCGCCTGTTACTTTTAGGAAAATGAAACCAGAACAAGCGGAAGCGCGAGAACTAGCGACCTTTCTTGAAACAGGTCAGACTCTGGCAGGAACCTATGGACTAAAGGGCGCGATTTCGCGGGTCCTCGAAACGCTGGATCGTCATCACGGCATGATGCGTGGAGTGGTGATGCTACTCGACCCGGACACGCTCGACATGCGCATAGCTGCTTCTCATGGTTTGGACGAGAGTGGAGTTCGCCGAATTAAATACAGAGTCGGCGAAGGGATAACGGGCCGAGTCGTCGAGACCGGCAAGCCGGTCGTTGTGCCTCAGGTCAGCCGCGAACCGATGTTCCTCGACCGGCTGGGCGTTAGGAAGACGGCACTCAGCCGGCAGGAATTGACTTTTATTTGCGTCCCAATCCTCGTTAACCGCAAGCCGGTTGGAACACTCGGCGTTGACCTTAAATACAAGGCCGATCGCGACTACGACCGGGCGACAAAATTCCTATCGATTATTGCCACGATGATCGCCCAGGCAATCAAGGTTGATCACCTGATCGAATCAGACAAACAGCGCCTGCTGGACGAAAACATCCACCTCAAGCAGGAACTTCGCGAGCGTTATGATTTCAGCCATCTCATCGGCAATTCCAATCCGTTGCGACAGGTTTACGAGCAGGTAACCCAGGTAGCGAGAACGAACACGACGGTCCTCTTGCGTGGCGAATCAGGGACCGGAAAAGAGCTAATCGCCCACGCCATTCACTACAACTCGCTGCGGGCGAACAAACCTTTTATCAAAGTCAGTTGTGCGGCGCTGCCGGAGACGCTAATCGAATCTGAATTGTTTGGCTACGAAAAGGGAGCATTCACCGGCGCGCAGAATCGCAAGAAAGGGCGCTTCGAGCTGGCAGAGGGCGGGACGCTATTTCTGGACGAGATCGGCGACCTGAATATATCCACTCAGATTAAGCTGCTCCGCGTGCTGCAAGAGCGGGAATTCGAGCGGCTGGGAGGCACCGACACAATCAAAATTAACGTGCGCCTGGTCGCCGCCACGAACAAGGATCTTGGGAAAGCAATCACCGAAAGGAATTTCCGGGAGGACCTTTACTACCGCCTGAATGTTTTTACGATCTTCATGCCGCCCTTGCGCGAGCGCAAATCTGATGTGCTCCTGCTCGCCGATCATTTTTTAGAGAAGTTCGCGCGCGAGCACGGCAAACGAATCAAGCGGATTTCAACCACGGCGATAGATATGCTGGCCAGTTATCACTGGCCGGGCAATGTTCGCGAGTTGGAGAATATCATCGAGCGCGCGGTCCTGGTTTGCGAGACTGGAGTAATTCACGGGCATCACCTTCCGCCCACGCTGCAGACTGCCGAAAAGTCAGGCACCGTCACGCGGCTTTCGCTGGATGCCGCAGTTGGCGCCTACGAGAGCGACCTCATTCAGGACGCGCTTAAGACAACTCGCGGAAATCGCAAGCGGGCGGCTCAGCTGCTCGACACGACCGAACGTATCCTGGGATACAAAGTAAAGAAGTACGGTATCGACTGCGATCGCTTCCGCTCCTGATGCAGGTTGGCTCATGCCCTTAAATTAAATCTCACCAGTAATGATGTACTTGCGGTCGTATTTGTTGCGTGTAGATCGCGTCGAGCGCTGACATAGCATTATCGGTCAGTGGCGGCAGGTCGGAAGCTGCGGCGTTTTCGTCTACTTGCTCTGGTCGTTTGGCGCCGGGGATCGCGCAGGTCACCGCCGGAAACATCAGGATCCAACGCAGGGCCATTTGGGCCATCGTCATTCCGGGCGGCACATAGGGACGAAGCGCTTCAACCGCCTGCAAGCCCAGTTCATAGTCCACTCCTGAGAAAGTCTCACCGCGATCAAACGCTTCGCCCTGCCGATTGAAAGCCCGATGATCGTCAGCTGCGAAGCGACTATTGGAAGTTAACTTCCCTGATAAGAGACCTGACGAGAGCGGCAGCCGCGCGAAGACCCCAACTCTCCGCCGTTGCGCCTCGGCGAAGAACAAATCACGCGGACGTTGACGGAAAATATTGAAAATGATTTGAACAGATTGCACGCCCGGGTATTCGATTGCCTTTAGGGCCTCTTCAACTTTTTCGACACTGACTCCGTAATAACGCAGCTTGCCGTCCCTGGCGAGATCATCGAGCGACTCGAACACTTCGGGCATATAATAGACCGCTGTGGGTGGGCAATGCAGTTGCAGTAAATCCAGCGTGTCCGCCTTTAGATTCTCAAGACTCCGCTCAACAAAGGCTGTGATGTTCTGCCGGTTGTAACCGCCGGCAACATGCGGATTGAGACGGCGGCCGGCTTTGGTGGCAACATAGAAAGGCTCGCTGCGCTCGGCACGCAATTGGGCCAACAGTCGTTCACTGCGCCCATCGCCGTAAACATCCGCCGTATCGAAGAGATTGACGCCTCGGTCCAGCGCACGATGAAGTGCGGCGAGGGAATCCTGATCATTAACGGCGCCCCATTCGGCGCCGATAGCCCAGGTTCCGAAGCTAATCGAGGAGACCTTCCAACCAGTACGTCCCAGTTCGCGATATTGCACGATGATCTTCCTGTATCCGACTTAGAACCAACTCTCGGAAGTTCCGGACCCAGTCAAGATGACAGCGACGTTCATTGTACAAGATTGAAAGGTGTCCTGACGCTCTTAATCGCGCAATTGTTTTTTGATGATGCTCGCGAAATCTCTGGTCACCCCCTCGTGCCGGTAGATTACGCGACCGTCAGGGCCAATGATGTAAACGGCCGGCAGCGTGCCGACTCCATACCGCTCGGTAATGTCTTCGCCTCGCAAGAGCAAACCGTACGTGTAGTGTTTTTCTTTCATCGCCGCTACGGGATCGTTCTTCTCCCAGGAGCTTACTCCGAAAACCGCGACTCCTTTGTCTTTGTATTTCTCGTGAAGTTTTTGCATTTGCGGCATTACTTCCGCGCATGGACCGCACCAGGTGGCCCAGAAGTCGAGGACTACGATTTTGCCACGATATTGCGCGAGCGTCTCCAATCGGCCTTCCGCGTCGCTTAGTTCCCAATCGGGTGCGGTTGCGCCTACAGCAAGTAACTTGCTGTTCTCTTTCGATTTCTCAGATTTCTGAGCGGGAACGTTCATCGCGAAGCAGGAACAGAGCAACAACATCATCAGCGCGATAGCGAGTCTCATCGTGGTTTGTTCGTCTTTCGTTTCTCGAGAACTTCTTGCGGACCAGGGAAGGCTGCTAGAACCGGTGAGAGTAACCGAGCGTGATGAAGTAATCCGCGAAAGCGGCATCGCCCGCACCACCAACCAAAATATCCGAGACGCTTCTCTTTCGATTTCGTCGTACTGCTACGGGCACTCCTACCGACCATGTATCTCTTCCCCGGAAATATTGCAGACCGGATTCCACGGACATTGCGTAGCCCGGTCGCCGGAACCCATTGCTCTTGCCGATCAAGTCCCGAACCGGAACGCCCTCGATCCGCCAACCGATGGTAAACGCGAAGCGGCGAGTGTAGGGCAGCGGCCTGGCAATGCCGACACGGGCCAAATACTGATCCGATACCGACATGATCGCTTCAGACGGACGAGATCTGCCGGTCTGGACGCCATTCATGTCGCGCGGGTTGAGCAGGTACGAGCCTGAAGCGTAGATCGTCGTCTTCTTAATTCGCTTATACGCCTGTATGTCCAGAGGAATACCCCAGCCGCCATCACCCAGTTGGATTGATTGATCCACTACCGAGGTCACTCGGGTGCCATTGGCGAGCGTCGTCGTATCGGTGACGCCGGGGTTCCCGGTCGGTAGCTTCAACCCGATCCCAAAAGAAATATTCTGCCCCGACTCGCTCGGCGGCTTGAATAGCCAGATCCGCGCCATCACGCTTATGTCACCAATTCCAGAGCTGTGAAAGATCTGCGTGGATGAGCCCCGCTGCCTGGTCGCGTGCTGGAGTGGCACAGCCACCGTCAAATTGAAGCGCCTGGTGACCGCGTAGGTTAGCGCGACATCATACAGATAGATGTTGTTAACGACTTCAGTCCCGTCCGCAGCACGTTGGGTTTGTTCCTTAGTGCCGACGTAGTGTCGATGGGAACGTTGTTTACGTAAGCCGATCGAGAGTTGCCATCGCCCCCGGTCGAGAAAACCGGAATCGTGCGAACCAGAGCCTTCACCGCCTGCGCATTGCACGCCAATCACGGGCGCGCTTTGACGTGCGGCAATTCAACCCTGCGCCCAAGCGCGTGGACCAGTCGAAAAGAAGCCAGCCAGGAGGAGAACTGACGTAATCCAAACGGGTTTTCTGTAAGAATTTCTGAGTGATTCGAACATGGCACCTGCCTTCGAGTTCGTGCGAACATTCCGACTTACTTCACAAAAGTCCAAAAAAACAGATCGAATGAAGACCGAACTTGCAGGCTATTCTTGCTTGTTAATTTGAAGCCCGGTCGCGGGTTCGTTATTGAATGAACGGTCGTTCGTTGTGCAACAAGTTAGGTAGGAAAAGCAGACCGCTGACTCAACGAACCCGCGACCGGGAAATTAGTTATTACGCGAGGGACGATACATTACATTGTGATAAGTGTCATGAGCCTGTTGGTTGGTCTTCGTCTCCAACTTTAGTTTGAGAGGGCACGAAAAGAGGCGCAGATTTGCACGGCAAACGATTATCGTAGGTGAACGAGACGGCGCTGCAAGGCGGTGGTGGCAGCCTGGGTGCGGTCGCTGACTCCCAGCTTGCTCAGAATACTATTGATATGGCTCTTCACGGTTGCTTCACTGATATTCAGGCGGCTAGCGATCGCCTTATTACTGTTGCCGGCCACGATCTGTTTCAGCACCTCCGTCTCTCGTCCCGTGAGATCAGAGCTGCCCATTCTCTCCGCCAGTCTCGCCGCCACATGAGCCGGGATCCGCCGCGACCCCGCGTGCACTTTGCGAATTGCGTCTTCCAGTTCTTCGAAGAACATGTCCTTTAGCAGATAACCCTGAGCTCCGGCTTGCAAGGAGCGATAGATATCTTCGTCGCCGTCGAAGGTAGTAAGGATGATCAGCCGAGCGTCCGGGAATTCTTTCCGAATGGCAATTATCGCTTCGACGCCTCCCATTTCCGGCATCCGTAAGTCCATCAAAGTGACGTCCGGTCGATGGCGCCGATAGAGTTCAATCGCCTGCTGGCCATTGGTTCCCTCGGCAACCACAACCATATCCGAGACGGTGTTGATAAGTGCGACGAAACCCTGACGCACAACCGCCTGGTCGTCAATCACCATGATTCTGATTGGAGTATCAGTCATTAGAAGTTGTGGTTGTTAACCTCAGGAGCGGGGGCAAGCCCCCTTCCCGACCTTAGAGGTTACTGAAGTTAAATCCTCATTCTTAATTTGAATGGCTCTCAAGCTAGATATATCGTACAACTCAATAACCTCAAGGTCAGGAAGGGGGCCTGCCCCCGCTCTTTGCCTATCATTGAAAGTTAGATCTTACAATTCCTTAGCCACTGATTGGCACCTCCACCAGCACTTCGGTACCTTCACCCGCCCGGCTATCCACTTTCAGCGACCCTCCAATCCGTACCACACGTTCCTGCATGCTGACCAGACCAAAGTGTTTTCCCTCCCCGTTCTTCGACTCCTGGTAATTAAAACCACGTCCGTCGTCTTGCACGCTGAGCTGCACCCGGCTCGCATCGAATCTCAGATTGATCAGAATATTTTGCGCCTCCGCGTGTCTCACCGCATTATTAATGGCTTCCTGTCCAATGCGTAGAAGATTGCCTTCAATCAGCGGGCTCAGCGGCCGGAATGTTCCGCTGACTTCGACTTTCGCCCTGACCGCGGTCTCAGTTGTCAGGCGGCGCGCGGTATCACTCAATGCCGCCGGCAGATCATTTGTATCAAGCGCCTGCGAGCGAAGATCCCAAACATAGCGGCGGGCTTCCGCAATGCCGTGACGCACCAACATCCGTACCCGATCCAAATGAGTTCTTGCCAATTCCGCGGAAGCCGGCATGGTTCGGGCGACGACCTCCAGTTGTACCGAGATGCCCAGCATCTCCTGCGCCAGATTATCGTGAATCTCGCGAGCGATGCGGTTTCGTTCGGCGAGTACAGCGGCAAATTGCGACTCAACATGCTTGAGACGGAAGCGATAAAGTTGCCAAACGATTAGCGCCCCCATGAAAGCGCAGAGAGCATAGAACCAATATGTTTGGTAGAAGTGCGGTTTCAGATAAAGATCGAAGTTGGCGCCGGTGGGACTCCAGACACCATCATTGTTGGAAGCGATCACGCGAAACTTGTAGTGACCGGGCCGCAGATTTGTATAGTACGCAACGCGGCGCGTGCCGCCATCCACCCAGTCACGATCAAATCCTTCGAGCTTGTATTTGAACCTGACTTTTTCGGGGGCCACGAAACTTAGCGCCGTGTAATAAAAATCAAGCCGGCTTTTGCCGGGCGACAACTCAACTGTTTGGGCCGGGCTGATCGATTGATCGTCGGCGCGAATCTCTTCGATGGCAACCTGGGGTGGCTGACCGTTCAGCTTTATCTTCTCAGGGTCGATCATCGCCACACCCTTGATCGTCGAGAACCAAAGTTTGCCGTCAGCGCTCCGCCAGCCGGCGGGATGCCCGCCGCCACTACACTCTCGCGTGACCATTCCGTCCGCGGGTCCGTAAAGCACCGGCGTGACAGCGCCGAGGGTTCCATTTGCAAAGTCATCTAACTCCTTCTTATTCAGCCGGAAGACGCCCCTGTTCGAACTCAACCAGAGGCTGTTTTGGCGATCTTCGAGAATGCTGTAAATAACGTCATCAGGTAACCCATTGCGAGTGGTGTAGGAGGTGAACTTGCCCTGCTTTAGCCGATCGAGTCCACCGCCACTGGTACCAATCCACAGCGCTCCTTCGGCGTCCTCATGTAGCGAAATCACGACATCGCTGGAAAGTCCGTCGCGAGTCGTATAGTTCGTAAACTTTTCGTCTCTAAACCTGGTCAAGCCGCCCAGCGTGCCGATCCAAATATTGCCCTGCGAATCTTGATAGATCGTTCCGACAAAATCATTGGGAAGTCCTTCTGCGATCGTGTACGTATTGAAGTGCTCACCGGTCAATCGAGTTAGTCCACCACGCGTGCCAATCCAGAGATTGCCGCTGCGGTCAGGATAGATTGATCGGACGAAATCGTTAGCTAGTCCATCAGCGGAAGTAAGTGTCTTGAACTTTCCATCTTTGAATCGATTCAGTCCGTCGGGAGTCCCAACCCAGAGATTTCCATGGTCATCGCCAAACAGTGCCAGGATGACATTGCTGGATAAGCCGTCCGTCGTTGTGTAGGTAGTTACCTTACCTTCTTTCAGGAGATTCAGGCCGCCACCGTTTGTCCCGATCCAAATATTGTTCTGACCGTCTTCGTAGATCGACTTGATCAGATCGCTTGCGAGTCCTTCCCTTGAGGTGTACGTGGTGAATTTTTTGTCCTTCAACAAACTAAGACCGTCCGATTCTGTGCCAATCCATAAACTGCCTTCGCGGTCTTCAAAGATCGAAAGAATGATTTCGTTTGCCAGTCTATCGCCTGCACGAAAATTGGAAAGATGTCCTTCCGTGAACCGGCTCAAGCCACCGCCTGTCCCGATCCATATGCTGCCCTCGCGGTCCGTCTTCAGAGAGGTAATCCGATTGTTTGGCAAGCCGTCGCGGATGGTGTAGGTAAGAAACTGATCACCGTCGAGCCGGTTCAGGCCGTTAGCTGTGCCAATCCAAACGTGACCGTCCAGGTCCTGATCGATCGAGACGACGTTATTATCGACCAGGCCATCCTGCCGTGTGTATTTGGTGACTTTACCGCTTTTGTAACAAGCCAGGCCATCTGACGATCCAATCCAGAGCGCGCCTTGTTGATCTACAAACAGAGCATCAACACCATCCCTGGGAAACTCATCCTGGGCGAAAGCCTTGAAGACACCCTCGCCAAAACGTACGACACCCGCAGCGGTCGCCACCCAGAGCGAGCCATCGAGATCTTCAGACAAAGCATTAATGACATTGGCCGGCAATCCCTGCTGGGTGGTGAATGCTGTGAACTTTGAATCTCGCAGCTGGACGAGACCATCGGCAGTTCCGATCCAGAGAGCGCCTCGCCGATCTTCCAGAAGTACTCGAATGTCATTACTCTTCAATTCCGGCGTATTCTGTTTGTCAAAAACAGTGAACTTGATTCCGTCAAACCGCGCCAGTCCTTCTTCGGTGGCGATCCAAATGTATCCGCTCTTCGCCTGGGTGATCGCGTGGACGGTGTTTTGTGGCAGGCCATTTTCAGTCACCCATACTTGTCCGTTGAACTCTGAGAGATCTCGCAAGGAATCGAGCCCCGCAGTCTGCCCCTCGGCAAGGAGCAGAAGAAGCAGGCAAGGAATCCAAAGCTCGGGTCTATTGATCAGGGCTGATGCGCGCATTGATTGTGCTCGACGGCTTCAGAAGGCAGTTATCAGCCCCTGAATTTCCGTGATAGAACATTTGAAACGATCGACGAAATCACACTAGCCACTGGGAAATGGATTATACTCAATACTGTGCCGGCTACGCTGTTACCTTAATCCATTTTGCCCTGGCCCGGAGACTCTGGATTGCCATTTGCCATCCTAAACATCCTGGTAGCATTCATGGTGCTGGCAAATTCGACCGGTGCGCCCAGAGCACGCTGGCGGAGCGCCACTGAACCAGAGTTAAGAAAGCTGATTCCAGCGCGCGCGCCTGTTATAAAGGAGAACATCGAGACCGAATTTCGGACCGCTTCAGGTGTGACGGACGGGCGCGGCAAATTTATTGCCGGGGTGGTAATGATTACAGCGGGATACTCGGCCGAAGGTAAATACTCCCATTTCTTTATTACTCAAACGCCGCTAAAGATCGGCAACATGCTCCTGAAACCAGGCGACTATGTTTTTGGCAATCAACGAATAAATAACGACCTCATTAGGGTGAGCTTTTACCGGGCCTCCAGCGGTGAAGCGATCGGCAGCGTCGACGCGCACGCTAATCGCAAGAGCAGCCTGGTTCGCTCGCTTCTCATCACTCCACCCGTTGATGGCCGCGCGACGATCCAGGTCGGCCGCTTCTTTTTTGAATACAAGTTGGGATGAATGAATCAGTCCCGTCATCGAACGGTATTAATGTAATTGAAGTAGCATGAAATGATTTCGCTCACCAATAATAACGCCGAAGGCGTTCGCTAATTCCAGCCCAGGGCAACGCCCTGG
>Ga0137384_10005123_pt1 | contig 10500 bp, 5 predicted proteins | sample SagtaG_2_FD_104922 | JGI IMG/M metagenome (GOLD analysis project Ga0137384, IMG submission 104922) | Vadose zone soil microbial communities from Sagehorn Ranch, Mendocino, California, USA - Sage2_R_60_16 metaG | ecosystem: Environmental > Terrestrial > Soil > Vadose zone | place: USA: California...
CCATATGAGAGCTAAATGTTGCAGTCATCAGCTCAGCAACATCTGGCTCTCATGCTAGAGAAAGCAGCCGGTGTATCTCTCCTAATGTTGTCACCCAGGCGGCTGATGCTGCCTCAATCAGAACAAAGTGGTCGGCACCGGGAAGCTCGATCAGGCGGACAGTATCGCCTGTTGCGAGGGCTTTTTGTTGATACACCTGACTGACCCTCAATGGTATCCTGTCATCTTGTGTGCCGTGAATGAGCACCTGGGGAATCTGTAGCGGTAGGAGAGCGGCAGGATTGGCGATTGCATAGCGTCCTGGTACGTCGTCGGGTCCGCCTCCCAGCAGCTCTGCGACTGCTCCATTCCCAAGGTTGAGCCGCCAGGCTGTATGCAGATCGATTGCTCCAGCCTGACTTACTGCTGCTGTAAGCCGCAAAGGGCTAGAGGAGTTTGCCGAAGAACTGTGTTTTGCTGTTAGCCTGGCGCGACCTGCCAGCCAGAGCGCCAGGTGACCTCCAGCCGAGTGCCCGACCGCTAGAATCTTGTGAAGGTCGAGATTATAGATAGGGGCTATGGTAGTGAGATAATCGGCTGCGCGTGCAACGTCTTGCAGTGTGCCGGGCCAGCCTCCTCCAGGATCACCAATACGGCGGTATTCAATATTCCAGACCGCCAGATTGTGCCTGACGAGGTCCTCCGCCAGATTGCTCATTAATGAAAGATTATAAGGAGCACGCCAGAAACCGCCATGAATAAGGATCACCACAGGGTGTGGACCAGGAGTATCCGGTATATAGAGGTCACCAAATTGTTGCGGATCATATCCATAGGTTAGCCGTATATTTTTTCCAGGCGTTAATGATACCTGGTGAGATGAATAGGAACTCATCTGTATATCCTCCATGTCCCGGACGTGTGTCTCCATCAGTTAGTCACTGTCCATTTACAAGCCGAGGTAAGATGACACCGGCTTTCTCGTGAATCGCAACGTCAGCATACGTATCCAACGTCGTGGGCTGCAAATTTACAATGATGAGTGGCACGTTGCGTTTAAGTGCCAGGCGTGGCAACGTGGAGGCGGGCGTTACCTTGAGCGAGGAGCCTATAACCAGAAAGAGATCGCATGCCTCAGAGATCTCTTTGGCGCGTGCCAATTCTGTTTCGGGAACACGTTGCCCAAAGAGAATAGTGGCTGCTTTGAGAAAACCTTCACATAGCGAGCAGCGGGGATCGACCTCTCCAGCGTCAATACGTTGCTGGAGATCAGACATGGAGGAATGAGCACCACAGAGCGTACATGCTGCAAAGCGGGATGTACCATGTAGCTCGATGACCCGTTCTGGCGCGTGGCCTGCATCCTGGTGTAACCCATCAAAGTTTTGTGTGATCACTCCCAGCAAACGTTGACGATGCTCTAATTCTACCAACGCTTGATGTGCTGCATTGGGACGCGCTTCCATCACTCGTTTGGTAAGACTGTGGCGTATTGCCCAGTAGCTTTGGCGTGCCTCCGGCTTATGGAGGAAATCGCGATAATTTACTGGTGGATGTTGTTGCCAGATAGAGCCAGGACTGCGAAAGTCCGGGATGCCCGACTCAGTGCTGATCCCGGCCCCTGTCAGAGCGACAATGTGCCGGGCGTGTTGCACTAGCTCGGCAGCATCATAAAGTTGTTCTTGTAGCATAAACATTATTATATCGCTGAATAGTGCTGGTAACGATCACCTTTCTGGCAGTATACTGCGCCATATATTGTGATCGCAAGAGGAACGTTCATGATCTCTCAAGCTGTACCTTTGTCACAATAAAACTTGCACTGGGGCCTGTTATGAGTAGTCCGAGTTGCCCATTGGTATAAGTTATATCGGTGAGCGTTGTTTGGCCCGGTGCGAGTGGTGCGGATTGATTATTGATTTTAAAGCTGAAATGATTATTTTGCGCTGCTACCTGGAGCAGGTTCTTTTTATGCAGACCAGTTTGAATAGCCGATGATGATCCATTCCAGAGCTGTTTTGGCGGTGCATTACCACCATCGTAGCGCAAAATCAGGTAACTGCCAACGTTGTTGATCACGAATGCGTAGCATTGGCTACTCTGTGGTTTCAAGTAGAAGACAAGCCCATAGTAGATCTGGGTTGGTCCCTGCACTTGCGAGATTTCAGTTGTTAATGTGAAGTTGGCTGGTAGTGTGCCAACTGCTCCTGGATAAGGGAAGTGTGTAGCAGTCTGGCTATCGGTTGTGAGCGTGTATTGCCCCTTCTCGATAGATGCTGTGAGGCCATTGGAGTTTCCTTGAGGCCAGACATTATTGTTGCTCGTGTCGAATGTGTCAATGAAAGATCTGGCTGGCGAAGGAGTCGATGTGGTCAATGTAGTTTGAGAATTGGGGAGGGACCATTTATTGAGCATGAAGAAGGCCAGAACGACTATGGTTAGCAGTATGCCTCCGATACTCTGAAGACGACGCCAGGTTTTTGGGCGCGAGGGAGCCGGTACACCCATACTTATGTTGCTTATGTTTGCCCCTGGTGCTCCATAAAAGGGAGAAGGTGGTGCGTTGTTAGTAGATGGATTGAAAGATGGAGGGAGCACATATGATTGTGTCGGATTGTATGTAGGGGGAGTTGGAGCTGTACTGGGGGCTGAAGGGGCAGATCTTTGTGGACTCTGTACTGTTGCGTTTTTATCTGGAATGGTGGAATAGGGATTGACAACAGTAGCGGTTGCAGATTCCAGGGCCTGGGCCATCGTTTCTGCTGATTGAAAACGTTGTGCAGGATTTTTTGCCAGCGCTCTTTCTGTAATTTGCGCCAGGGAATCAGATACATCTGGGTTGATCTGTTGTACAGGTTTAGGCGGAGTATGCACCTGTTGGTACATCAATCCATTTGTGGTGGTAGCTTGAAAGGGAGCATAGCCTGTTAGCATTTGGTAGAGTACAATGCCCAGCGCATATACATCAGTGCGGGCGTCAACTGATTGGCCGTTGACCTGTTCTGGTGCCATGTAGGCCGCCGTGCCGACAATCTGTCCTGCGCTAGTCGTTAGTGGATGCGAAGGTGAGGCATTGCCTATGTCGCCAGTGTGTGTTTCTTCTTGACTGAAGTCAAATATTTTGGCGATCCCAAAATCAGAGAGGAGCAACTGATAGGGATTGTTAGTCGAGAGAAGCATGTTTTGTGGTTTAACGTCACGGTGTACAATGCCATGTCGATGCGCATGGTGGTGCGCACGAGCCATTTGTAATGTGTAATGGATGGCACGGCGAGCCTCTAATGGTCGTCCATTTGGAAGGTTTTGCCGGAGGGTACCGCCTCCAACGTATTGCATGACCAGGTAGGTCAGGCCACGATCCTCGCCAAAGTCATAAATCGAAACGATATTTGGATGTTGCAAATTGGCAATAAGTTGTGCTTCTTGCTCAAAACGCGCCTGGAAATTGGCGTCGTGCGCTATGTCCGACAGGATGATCTTGATTGCAGCCTCACGTCGTAGTCGGGTATGGTACGCTTTATAAACGCGTGCCATACCTCCCTCGCCTAACCTGGATTGGATGAAATAGTCTCTTATCTGTGTTCCTATCAGCGGGTCCTGTTTCATGTGCTGTTCCTAGTAACCATCCTGTTATGTTATCGACTATGTACCACTACAATCTACAGGAACATTTACACTATTCGTCAGCCCCGTGAACGTGAGTGTGAAATTGGTGGCGCACGAAGCAATCGGTATCGCAATGGTAACTGACATTGTCTGACCTGCTGCAATAGTACCACTGGCAGGGGTGATTGTCACTCCTCCAGTTTCGCTACTGGATGCGGTCCAGGCAAGATTGCCCTGTGTTCCCGAGCTACTCAATGTCTCATTACATGTCCAGGCCCCGGCACTAGACTTGCACATTTGTGCCACTGCGATTTGTTGCTGGTTGACGTTCAATTGTGGCGGGGATTGTACGGTCAGAGTCACAGAGACCGTTACCTGATTGTTACCACTGCTAAACAGTATCTGACCTTGATAGGGGCCCGCCGCGAGCTTCTGACTCGCTATAGCCACGGCGACCGTTACCGCCTGCGTTCCGTTCTGATCGATTGAGCCACTGCCTGGATTGATGTTTAGCCAGTTACCATTTGCTTTCGCTGTAGCTGTCCATGTGCCTGCCAGGCCGCAATTATTCAAGGTCACTGTTTGAGATGCTGGATCCTTAGCACCAACAGTACCAACGAAATTCAAACTGGTGGGAGTCACCTTGAGACAGCCAGCTTGAACTGTCAGCGCAACAGTTAGTAATACTATATGGGCATTCAGTGAGTTAGTGAATGTAATCAGTGCTTTATAGGTTCCAGCTTTGAGAGTAGCAGGCTGCGCACTTACCGTGATTTTCTGTGAGGCCGGAGCCTGGATTTGCCCAGAGGTGGGCGTCAGTTGAAGCCAGGGAGCCTGTTGCTGATCCCAGGTCGCGTTCCAGGTGAGGAGCGCGGTTCCTGTCGTATTGAGTGTAATTGGCGATGGTACAGCCTGCTTGTCGCCTTCGTTGGTCGGTCCAAGCGTAAGGGCATTTGGGGTAACACCACTCAAACTGGTGACGATGACCGTCGGTGTAATTCCTACTGTTGGTATAGAGGTAGGTGTAGCAGGCGTGACCGGTGGGGCTGGATCTGTAGCTGTAGGGGTTGGTGGTGCTATAGCGGTTGGTGTAACCGTCTCCTGGGTGAGAATAGGCGTTTGCTGTATTATGCTAAACGATAGCGTAACACTACGCGAACCAGATGTTTCGGCTGCTTGAATCGTATGCTGTCCTATTGCCCAATCCGTACCAACCTGTATGTTGACACTGAATGTACCATTACTGCCGACCTTTATTTTATCATTCACAAGTGAAGCTTGGGTAAGCTGTTTCTCCAGTATCCATGCTTCTGCCATATTGATATTGTTTGATATAGTTTCTGGCTTTGTTGGAGAATATGGTTGTTGATATGAATAATAGATCGGCGTCGTATGATCAAGTGTCAGTGTGACAGTACTGTCGGGAAGAAAGTGGCTACCATTCAGATGGAGTATACTTCCCTGAACAACGTTTGTGCCACCGGTCAGTGTGAGAGTCGGTGTGGATGCTAATAGACTGAGGCCCATAGCGCTGAAAATGAGGATTAATAAGACTAATACTGCTATTAGTCCTATACGCAACCAGGTGATGAGGCTATGAGACCGACTGGAAGTTTGTCCACCGGTTAAATACTGAGGGGACGTAGATGGCATCGACAAAGGATATGGCGTATCAGGAGGTAACCAGCCATGCTGGGCCGGTGATATGTAGTCGTCTGTTGGCCCAACATTCTGGCTCATGCCTGATGAGGGGGCGAAATGCGCGTAAGGCTGGGGTGGAGTTCCCTGCCAGGCTGTACCTCCTCCGAATTGAGGCGTTCCCTGTGCCTGCGATTGGCCGTCGATCTGCGAAGTGCCTGATACTTGTGGAATATTCTCACGGGTGGTGAGATCTGCTACGAGATGCCGAGGTATCACCCTGGATGAGGATTGCTCTTCATCTGGGGCAGAGAATTCTGGATCGAGCATCGCAATACGCCGTCGTCTCTCTTCTTCGTCTTCTTTCTCGGCGATATCTATTGGGACGGTGTGATATGTTTTTGGTTCTATCGATACAGGGACAGTGGCATGATCTGTCCCTATAGAGCCTTTCGCCCTTTCTGACGACGTAGATAATGAGGCAACAATGTGATCTGCCTTTGAGTTTGTTAGTGTTCCTGTATGTAAGTTTTGGGCAATAGTCTGATAATTAGTGATAACACTGGTTCTTTTGTCACAGGACTTGCAGAATGTCTCTTGATCAGGCATTTCTGCTCCACAAATTTCGCATATACGCATGCTGTTTTAGCCTCCTGAGAGGAGTAGTTTCTTTTATATAGACGCGTAAAACGTAAAAGTGCTGCCGACTCACCTTGTTTTCTAGTACTTCAGTTTTGCAACAGAGGTTGGTAGTCTTCCAATTCCATTCTATATGCCTAAGCACTTGTAAGATCTTCTATCTTTGTTCGCTGCCCTGTACCTATTTGAGTTGCATATCTGAATAATAGACGCGCTGCTTTTTCGTCTTTTGAGGATTGCTCTCACTCAACCACTTCAGGAGGCTCTACTGGTCCTTTCAAACCCATACGGTGCTTGATGTCATAGTGCAGGATAAAATCTAGCTCTTCGTCCGTGAACTGATAGTGTTGAGCCAATAGACGGTCGATGTTGTCAATGATGGGTTTGGCCTTTTTGGCGTAAATGGTATAACTTCCAGTTTTGCCTCGTTTCAGATGCCTGGCGTTGTGGCGGAAATCATCCATAAGTTGTTGACAATATGCCTTTAGAGCGTGAATTGTTGTAGGATCTTCCGGGTAGGTGAAACGAAAACCGAAGATCATATAATCTTTCAGATTAAAAGTATCGAATGTTGTAGTGTAATACCACCAGAACAAAGAACTATTGAACAGGGCTACAAATACGTCGCAATCATAACCATCCTGGAACGTACACTGCTTATTGGATGTCGTATGATACGGCCAGGCAAAATTAACGAAAACCTTCCAATACAAACCACCTGCCGAGCGATAATACATGGAGTTCTCCTGAGAAGTCTTTGCCAGATAGGTACTGACCTTGTGTTGTTGCTGCACTTTCTCCATGATGTTGTTTTCTCGTGTATGACCAAATTTAGGATAATAGTGACGGTTATCTGGATCGCGGGGTGTAGTGATCTGGCAATAGGCGAGGAGAGGAAATAGCAAATGGCGATGCTCCACGGACCATTTCGCAACATGTGTACTGAAGCGTTTCTCCTGACCCACAGTTTTTGCCAGGTAGATAGCGGTCGGGATGCTGGCAATTTTGCCTCCTGAGAATAGCATGGAAGGACGAAAATGGTAAAACGAGAGCCAGCTATAGGGGAACCAGCGTAGGAAACCTTCAATAAAGGGTATCATATTCCTGGTCGCGAACGCTGCTAGAGGAAGTATCATTCCGTTCCGACCGCCTGGAGCGAGCAGACGATGACTACGCTCTATTACGCAGGTATAGAGATTGGCGCAAGAAAGGGTGCTAAAGTCAGACAGCCGATAAGAGAAATTTTTATCGTCGTATTCGACATAGGGAGGATTTCCAATAATGACATGAAAACCTCCTTTTTTGAGGATATCACTAAATTCGATGTTCCAGTGGAATGGTTGATGTGTTGCGCGCCATTGAGCAAAGGCGGTATTATCTTCTGGATGCGTGTGGTATTGCTGTGCAAGGCGTCTATCAAGAATAGCACGCTCAACGGGTGTATCGTCGCTGATCGCGATAGAGCCAACTAACGCATTACCGGCACGAATGTTGTGCTCGATATGTGGTAGTGGCTCGATAGCTTCCACGTGTTCAACTTGTGCCATCAGTTTCAAAAAGAGACGTAGTTTGCAAATTTCTGTCGCCTCTGCCATCATGTCAACGCCATAGAGATTATGTGTGATAATCGTTTTGAGGATTTCATAGCGATTGGGCCTGTGGTTTTGAGCAGAACTATGTCCTATGCTCTCCATACGGTTAAGACATGCGATGTAGAGTGGTTCAAGGACATTGAGTGCCGCAAAGAGAAAGGCACCAGAGCCGCACGTTGGATCAAGTATCGTTATCTGCTGCAACTGTTCATAGAGGACATCGAGGAGATCTGTCTCTTCTATACGATGGATCACGTCTAATGTAAAGAGGTCGAGATCGAGATTGTGCGTAATGAAATCGTCAATTGTGTGCAGCTTTCCCGCTGCCATTTGTTCTTTCAGGGTAGTATAACGGGTTTGACGTGCGAGATATTCACGTGTTGTCTCTCCTGGGAGATACCTCTTATCTCGAACCGGAGCATAGATGTAGCGATCAGGTTGATGTTGAAGAAATCGCCATATTCTGCCTCTAGTGCCGAATAATGCGGGATAGAGGTGATCAAGTCGGTCAAATAGATGCGGGATGATAGTGTTACGAGCAATATATCCTGTGACATCTACCTTGGTATAATAGGCCCCCATTTGTTGTTGATTAATATATTTCTCAAAGATATATCCCAAAATGCCTGGATGAAGCTCATTACCCTGTCGTAGTGGCGCTTCGTCGAGATGCCATTGATAGGCATTAAAAAAGGCGAAGAGCCGTTTAAATGCTGTATCGCCTATATGGATGGTTCGATAACGCTGTTCAAGATCATGAAGGGTAAACTGGTCACCATCCAGGTAGGGAATCTTGCCGAGCAGTGTCTGCAATTCAGGTGAACGTGCAGGTGATCCTAACCCCTCAAAAAATAAGGGTAACAGAAAAAAAGGGTAAAAGGTATCATGCCCCTGATGATTTTGCATCATATGAAGATGATGGACAAGATACTGAGTATCGCCATCGAGAAAGCCCTTATGTTGGATAAAATAGAGAAACATTAAGCGATTCAGCATAAGTGATGCGTATTGTTCACAATCGGCGACCTGGGGAATACCCTGTATGCCATTGACGAACTGTTTGCGCTCATTCTTAAATCGCTCATAGAAATTACGGGTAGCTTTCTCAATCTGAGGAGCCTCATGCGCATGTAAATGTAAAGTAGGAGGATTGAGTGAAGATGCTTCTGCCTGTTGCAAGAATAACTCTTGTGCAGTTGCACCGTCTACGCTTGTTGTCTCGACATCATGTGTCATTGTGCCGGGTCCTCTAATTCATGGTTTTTTTGTAGTTGGATTATTTAAAATGTAATGTAATTCTTTGTCTGTGAAGCCATAATAGCTGACGATTATGTGATCAATCTCACTTAGTACCTGCATAGGTGTAGGTATTGTAGTGTTTATCACCATGAATTGTTTCTTCACTGCTTCTGGTATGGCTTTTTCCCCTGCTTGTTCGTTCATTGCGAGAAGACATTGAACGCAGTCAAGTATTTCCAGGGCTGCGGAACGTTCTGTTTCCATGAAAGAGAGCAGCAACAGATCGGCCCTCCTGGTAAGAAATTCAAGCTTATGATAATTATAATTTCCCACGTATCTCCCTGCATTTTTCTTAAATACTAATGCGGCAGAACGCTGTGCGCGTAAGAGCTTCCCAAGTTGTGCTAGCTGCTTCAGCATGAGCGGCGAAGGAATGTTTAATGTACTGAGAAAATCCATAATGAGCCATCTCGTGACATCAAAACCATCTCCTCGTACCTGCCAGTACCAGAAGAATAATTCTCCTGCTAACAGTGATAACGCTGCATGGGCCATTTCACTGGTTGGCAAGTGAATATATCCAACTTTTGATAGAGGAATTGGTGCCAGTGTTTGTTCGTCCAGACAAGGGGGCGCGTCCAGAAAAACAGAAATAAAGTTTCTTGCTGCCTGAGAAAAGCCAAGATCTTTTGTTACAGCATCGCTTAGATGCTGTAAAGGGTAAGGGAAGAGCGTTTTTGCCCTATAAAATCTGTCGAGTAGCTGTTGTTGTGCCTTTGTTGTCAGTTTGGCAATACCGTTAGAAGCAATATTGTCGCTATCTATTTCTGTGTAATGGACGGTCTGGAACAGCGTCGGGCGATCTACAGCCTTCCAACGGTACATTGGAGTGACAAATAGTTGTGGCGTGCTTGTATGAGCGCTGAGCCAGATGGTACAGCGCTGGCTTACATTGGGAAAGAGGGCCGATGGTATATTGTCATAGGATGAACACCAGGTATGACCGACCGCGCAGAGCTGCTTACGGAGATCAGCATATGTTTTCGTGAAGGTGATAGAGAGAGGTGTGATCATTCCGAGGCGACCCTGTGGTGTAGATAGCGATAGAGAGCGCATGAGGATATATGCATAAAGATCTGGATAGGTATTGGTGTGATATTGCGATAGCGAGTATGGAAGATATTTGCTAGAAATATAGGGTGGATTGCCCATGATGATGGTAAACCCTCCTCGCTGTATGATATCAGCGTATTCGATAAACCAGTGGAAGGGACGGTGGAGTTGTCTCCACTGCTCGAATGTCTCCTGATATCGGCCATGAAGATGAGAAGCGGTGAAAAGAAAGTGATCGACTGTAGTGCGCAATGAGGAGTGTTTCATCTGGATTTGCTGTTTTTGTTCGGCCAGAGGGAAGTGATGAATATCTGAGTGGGTCTGAAGCTGACGAAATTGTGCCTGGATACTGGCAATCTCTTGAATTTGTTGGGTGAGATAGTCTAACGCTTCTTTTGTATTGGAGGCGTCTAATGGGTTGTGGTTGATCGTTTCTCTCGTCTCATCCAGGCTGGTGAAACCAACGACTGTATTTCCTGTGCAGATATTGAAATCGATGTCTGGCAGTGGTTCAATATCGACAAATCGGGTAATGGGCGCAACCAATTGAAGAATGAGACGCAATTTACATATCTCTGTGGCTTCCTCCATTATGTCAACACCATAGAGATTGTTGACAAGAAGTGCCTTGAGGATAACATACTGGGCGTTGGGAGCACTACTGATCAATTGTAATGCCTGAGAAATGCTAGAA
>Ga0137384_10005128_pt1 | contig 10492 bp, 4 predicted proteins | sample SagtaG_2_FD_104922 | JGI IMG/M metagenome (GOLD analysis project Ga0137384, IMG submission 104922) | Vadose zone soil microbial communities from Sagehorn Ranch, Mendocino, California, USA - Sage2_R_60_16 metaG | ecosystem: Environmental > Terrestrial > Soil > Vadose zone | place: USA: California...
CCGCCGCCGCCTGTGCCTCGGGCCCGACCGCGACCCGGAGGTCGAGGAGGCCATCGCCGACCGGGTGATCGAACGCGACGGCATGGTTGGCTTCGCGGGTCAGCCCGTGGTCACGCTGTGGTGGGACGGCTCGGGCTGACCGGCCCACGGACCTGCGCGAGGGCCGCCGCCATGCGCTCCGGCGGTGTGGGGTGGGTGAACACGGCCAGGTAGGTCCACCGGGGCGGGTCCAGGTCGGCCAGGTTCGACACGGCCAGGGCGCGGTGGGTTCGAACGAACACCTCGACGTCACCGGTCATGTCCAGCGAGAAGCGATCGGCCGCGGACTCCCACCGCCGGGACAGCCCGCTCTCGAACGGCAGCACCAGCAGTTGCAGCGACGCCGCGGCCAGCACGACGAGCGGCACCACGCGGGGATCGCCGGCGGAGGCGGCGCCGGCCGCCCGCAGCACGGCCCCGGGCCGCAGGAGCAGCCACAGCGCGGCCACCGCGCCCACGATGCCGGCCACACCGAGCAGCGTTCCCTTCGCCACGTGCCGGAGCCGGCGATGCCCCAGCTCGTGCGCCACCACCAGCCTCAGCTCGGCGGGATCGGCCCTCGACAGCAGCGTGTCGAACACCACCACCCGGCGGGTTCGGCCCAGCCCGGAGACGTAGGCGTTCTCCTTCCTGGTCCTGCGGCTGGCGTCGGCCACCAGGACCTCCCGGACCGGCACGCCGCACCGTTCCGACAGGGCCAGGAGGTCCCCGGCCAGGCGTTCGTCCGCCAGCGGTTCGAACCGGTTGAACAAGGGCTCCAGCACCGCCGGGGCAACGAACGACAGCAGGAGCACCAGCCCCGCGGCGGCCGGCGCGACGGCCCACGGCCAGGCGCCCGGCAGCGCCCGGGCCAGCCCGACGAAGCCGAGCACCGCCGCCGGGGCCAGCACCAGTCCCACTGCCAGGCCCTTCAGCCTGTCGGCGATCCAGCCGGAGAGTCGCTGGGTGGAGAACCCCCACCGTTTCTCGCGCAGGTAGCCTCGCCAGAACGACAGCGGCAGCCCGGCGGCGAACTCCAGGCCGACCACGATGCCGACCCAGGCCGGCGTGGCGCCCCACCACGGCAGGCCCTGGAGGGCCCGGCCGAGCCGATGGCCCGGCCACCCGAATGCCAAGAGGGCCAGAAGGGCCACCGAGAGGACGAACCCCCCCGCCATGGCGGCGTAGAGCGGCCGGTGGTACCGCCGGGCCCGTTCGACCTGGTCGAACGTGAACTGGTCTAAAGCAGGGCCGTGCTCCACGCGTGCGATTGTGACGGGCGGCCTCGCGGATAGCCGATGGAACAGGTTCAACCGGAAAGTTTCGGAGATGGGTGGATTCCGTTCCCCGACTCTCGCTATGATGCGGCGATCCGGGCGCTCTGGCCCGGCGGGGGGAGACACCATGAGGGGGCCGTTTCGCCGGGTAACTCTTGTCGGCTTGTCTCTCGCGGTTCTTGGACTGGTATTGCCAGCAATCCAAGCGGGTTCCAGTTCCGCAAGTTCCGGGTCGATGCACAGGCCCAATGTCCTGGCAGGGGGACAATCGATCGGATCCGGCATCACCTACATCCACGATCCGATCGGTCGGCTGGTTGGGGTGGTTGATCCAACCCAGGGCGTCGCCGTGTACCGCTACGACGCGGTGGGCAACATCCTCTCGATCGCGCGGTATCCGATCACTCGACTCCTGGTGATCGAGGCGACTCCCAGGCAAGTCAAGCCAGGCGGTCAGCTGACCGTGTGGGGAAACGGGTTCGACCCGACCCCTGCCAACGACGCCGTCCAGATCGGGACCGTGCTCGCCACGGTGACCGCCGCCACCCCGACGCAACTGACCGTCAAGGCGCCGTCCTCGAAGGTGGTGGGGAAGATCTCGGTGACGGCGGGGGGGCACACGGCATCGAGCTCGTTCACGGAGACGGTGGCGAATCTGGCGCCGTCGGTCACGTCCGTCTCACCGACGATCGCCGTCCCGGGCGCCTCCATCACTGTCACGGGCCGCAACTTCTCACCCCAGACGGAGCTGGACCGGGTGACCATTGGTGGCACTTTCGTTCCCGTGACCGCGGCCACAAACACGAGCCTCACCATCACCATGCCACCCTTCAGCACGGGCGGTTCCGTGACCGTGAGCACCCCCACAGGCACCGCCGCCACCTCGATCGACGTCGTGGTGGACGGCAACCCGTCGTCGATCGTGTCCGTGGGGCGTTTGACGCCGAACGTCACGCAGACCGTCCAGGTTCCCGCGACTGGCTCCGCCGTCCTGCTGATGGAGCTGGAAAAGGGCAGCCGTCTCGTGGTCCAGACAAGCAATCCCAACCCCCCGGGCTACAACCCTTCGGTTTCTGTCTTCGCCCCAGATGGACAGTCCGTCTGTTGCCCCTTCTCTCTCTTCACTCCACCCGTGAAGCTCGGGGGTACCTATCGGGTGTTCGTCACTACCACCAATTCGACCGCGGGGTCGATCGACCTTCTGGCGTCGGCGAGCAACGACACTGTGGGAAGCATCGTGCCCAATGGAGACCCCGTCACCGTCACCGTGTCCACCGTCGGAGGGGGCGCGGTCCTGACGTTCCCGGGGACCGCCGGCCAGCGGGCCAGTGTGTCCATGACCGACGTCGGTTTCGCGGGCACGCTCGCCCTTCAGCTCCCCGACGGCACGCCCCTGGCGAAGACCGCAACAGCCACCGGCGGCTTTCTGGATGCGACGACCCTCCCCTTGACGGCCACGTACAGGTTGTCCGTCCTGGCAGACTCCACCTGGACGGGGAGCGCCACGGTTCAACTGTACGTGTTCAACGACGTCACGGGCACGATCGAGCCGAACGTCCCGACCGACATCAGCAACACCATTCCGGGCCAGAACATCGAGCTCACGTTCCCGGGGACCGCTGGACAGCGGGTCAGTATGGAGCTCCTCAACCCCACGTGGGGCGGTCACTGCTGGATCCTCAACCCGGACGGAACCGTCCTCAGCTACGGTTTCTTCAGCGCTGGGATGTCGACATTCCTCGACGCGGCAACCTTCCCCACCGATGGCACCTATTCGCTGCTTGTCGACCCGGACGGATCGAGCGTCGGCAGTGCGAACGTGACCGTGTACACGTTCGACGACTTGTCCGGAACCTTGACGCTCGACGGTTCACCGGTGACCGCGGACTTCGGGATCCCCGGCCAAAACGGCGCGTACACATTCGACGGCACGGCCGGGCAGCGAATCAGCATCTCCACGACCAATCCGTTCAGCGGGGGCGTATCCATCGCGCTCAAAGACAGCGGAGGCAACACCGTCGCTGTCGCCAATCGTTACACCAACCCCGACGGCACGTTCGACGACTTCATAGAAGCGATGAACCTGCCGGCCACCGACACGTACAGCCTCTCGATCGACCCGTACCGAGATGCCACCGGGACAGCGACGATCAGCGCATTCGTCGTGTCGGACATCACACACAAGGTCTCCTCGAATGGGACGGTCTACACGGTGACCACAACCACACCTGGCCAGAACTTCCTTGGCACGTTTAATGCGGTCACGGGGAAGACGGCCACCTACACACTCACCACGGACACGGTTTCGTACGGCAGCGCCTCGCTCCTTGCGCCCGATGGATTGATCCTCGGTTCGGGGCACTTCACCAAGGGGTTCATCGACACCGTGACGATCGGGCCCTTGACCCTTCCTCAGAGCGGAACCTACCAGGCGGTTGTCGACCCGGACGGTCCTTACACAGGCCAGGTTCACGGCAGCGTGACCGTCACGACCCGACGGCAAAGCTCGAGCCCTAGTTCCGCCGGCATGTCATCGCTCAGGGCTGACCAATCGCACCCAGAACCGCGGCCGCCACAGTCATTGGCCTCTGCCGCTTCGAAAAGCGGCCCCGCGCCGCGGTCGTGCACCCAGACTCCCTTGACTCGCCAACTCGACGCGGCGGCTGCCTCCGGATCGCTTCCAGCCGAGATCACCGCGGTCACCGGCCTGGTGAAGGATTCGGCGACCGGCCGACCTCTGCCCAACATCACCCTCTCGATCGAGGGCGCCCACGCGTGCACCGACGCCTCCGGAGCCTTCGTGCTCTCGATGCCGCCCGGCCAGAAGGTCATGGAGATCGACGGAACGAAGGCCGCGCACAACTACGGCTTCTACGAGGACGGCATCAACGTTCAGGAACGGAAGCTCACCGTGCTGCCCTACACCATCTGGCTAACTCGCCTCGACACCGCGCACGAGGTGTACATCCCCTCACCGACCACGAAGCGCACGGTGATCGCGAACCCGCAGATCCCTGGCCTTGCGCTGATCCTTCCTGCCGGAACGGTCATCCGAGACCACGACAACCACATCGTCCACCGGCTTGGCATCACGCCCATACCAGTGAACCGCCCGCCGTTTCCTCTCCCTGTCGGTCTCGCAGTCCCGGTCTACTTCACGATCCAACCTGGAGCCGCGTACGTGAGGCCGTACGGGGCCCGACTGATATATCCCAATGTCAACAACCAGCCCCCAGGGGCCCGCGTGACGTTCTGGGACTACAACCCCGACGAGCACACATGGTTCATCTACGGACACGGCCGCGTCTCGAAGGACGGGAAGCTGATCATCCCTGACAAGAACACTCGGATCTGGGAGTTCAGCGGCGCGATGATCCAAGGGGGTAGCTGCGACGGTCCTCCGCCTCCATGTCCGCCCGATACCCCCCGTCTCGATCCCGACACCCCAGGAGACTCGTGCCCAGTGGTGGGTCCTCCCGATACCGGCGGAGACCCAGTCGATCTTTCCACCGGTCTCTTCGTCTACGCACGCACGGATCTGTACGAGCCGGACACCATCCCGATCTCGATTGGTTCTACCTATCGACAACTGGATCCCGTGGTTCGCAGCTTCGGGATCGGCGACACGTTCGCCATGGACCTCCATGTCTGGTCCGGCGATCCCGCGTCACAGATCACGTTCGTCCAGCCCGACGGCTCGTCTGTTGACTACCTGCCCGTGGCGAACGCCTATGGATTGGGGCTCATCTACGCTTCGATCCAAACTCCGTCCAAGTTCGTTTCCTCCTATCTTGCCTATGACCTGGACGACGGCTCATATCACATGAGGACGCGCGATGGGATGGTTGACAGCTTCAACACGTCCACCGGCCTCTTGGTTGCAATCTCAGACGCCAATGAGAACTCCCTTACGAATCAGGGCGAGAGCCTCTACTACTCGCCTCACGGTCGTTGGGCTCTTGCCGAGCGCGCCCAGACAGGGTTAATCATCGGAGCCATCGACAGCGCCGGTCGGTCGGTGCTTTATGGGTATGGGGCAGCTTACGGCGAGCTCGACACCATCACCGATGCGACTAGCGCGGTGACGACGTTCGGCTGGACCAATGGGAGCATCACCTCGGTGACGGACGCTCGGGGCAACATCTGGCTGACGAACACATACGGCCCGGACGGCCGAGTCCAGAGTCAGACGCTGGCCAATGGCGGCGTGTATCAGTTCGCGTACCAAACGAACGCGTCGAACCAAGTCCTTTCGACCACCGTAACCGACCCGCGAGGCATCATCAGCACCACGGACTTCGACGACAGAGGGTATGCCAACGATCGTACCGATGCAGTCGGAACTGCGGACCAGGTAACCCGCTCGTGGCAGCGGGATCCGGCGACTCGCCAGGTCACCACCGCCATCGACCCACGTGGGGTCCAGACGACCTACACGTATGATGCGGAGGGAGATGCGACTGCCGTCACGTACGCGGCAGGTTCGCCAATTGCGGGCACCTACACAGCGACGTTCGACATCACCTCCTTTCCAGAACCACAAGCGATCTCCGATCCGCTCGGCCACACCGTTCGGTACAGCTACGATGCCGCTGGCAATCTCAGCACTGTGAGCGACGACCTCGGTCGCAAGGGATCTCTCTCCTACGACGTCGATGGACAGCTCGTTGCAGTCCTAGACCCTGCCAAGAACCGGACCAGCGCCTTCTACGATCACGGTGACCTCGCGAACCTCCGAGATCCGCTGGGTCGAACAACGAGCTTCCTCTTTGACGGCGCTGGCCGGGCCGTGGCTACAACATCGCCATCGGGCGCGAGGGCCGCCGTGCTCTACAACAATTATGGCGAGGTGACCAACCAGACGGACGCGTTGAACCAAATCACCAGCCTCGCCTACGACCCTGTTGGCAACCTAATCAGCCTGATGGATGCGCGCGGCAACACGACAACGTGGGCATTCAATCCCTCCAACCAAATCACCAGTCGAACCGACGGCTTGGGCGTTCAGGATTTCTTCACGTACGACCTCGACGGGAACCAAGTGAGCCACACCCTCCGGGACGGCACGCGCGATGATGACGCTTTCGACAACCTGAATCGACTGAGGATTGCCTCCTTCGGTGCCGCCAATAGGGCCTACGATACTACGGTCCAATATATCTACGATCCCTCGAGCCGCCTCGTGGAGGTTATCGACTCCGTCGGCGGCACGATTGCTCGGACTTATGACGACCGGGATCGACTGCTCAAGGAGACCACCCCGCAAGGCGCGATCAGTTACGGATACGACCAGGCTTCGCGCCAGACTCGGATGACTCTCAGCGGTCAGCCGCTGGTCCGATACGACTATGACAACGCCGACCAGTTGACGCGGATTCAGGGAGCGCCCGGCATCGCCTCGTTTGTGCATGATGTAGATGGTCGCCTGGCAAAGCTCACTTACCCGACGGGTATGGTTATGCAGCGTTCATACGACGCCGCGTCGCAACTCGTCAGTATCATCTACAGCCAAGCCACGACGACAGTCGGCGACCTTGCCTACAATTACGACCTGTCGGGGCGCCGAACCGCCGTCACCGGGACCCTCGCTGCCATGTCACTGCCGGCGGCAGATTCTACGCGAACGTACAACGCGGACAATGAAGCGCTCACGGCGAATGGAGCGACACTAGCTTATGACACGCGGGGGGATTTGACCGACGATGGAACGCATACCTACCAATGGAACGCGCGCGGTCAACTCACAAGCATCGATGGCACAGCTGATGCGTTCACATACGACGGCTTTGGCCGTCGTACCACGTCGAGTGTCGGCGGGAGCCTGACGGTGTTCCGCTATGAGGGGAACAACCCCGTCCAGCAGACTACTGGACCACTGAAGGACAGTTACCTGACAGCTTTTGGCCCGGACAGTTACCTGACCGTCACTGAGGGGTCGACGACGAGCGGGATGATCAGCGACGCTCTCGGATCGGTCGTGGGTCTCACAGACAGCTCCGGGACTGTCCAGACCACTTACACATACGACCCGTACGGATCGGCGACTCGGACCGGAGCGTCCCAATCAAATTCGCGGCAGTTCACCGGCAGAGAGAACGACAGCACGGGTCTGGACTTCTTCCGAGCCCGCTACTACATGCCATCTCTGGGCCGTTTTGTCAGCCAAGACCCCCTGGACCTTGCCGCGGGCCCAAACGAGTACGCATACGTTGGTGACAATCCGGTAGATACGACGGATTGGTCAGGCATGTCATCATCGCAGGATTGCGTCCCTTATCTGGATCTCACCATCGACGGTGGAGTACCCGGGCTGGACTGCAAGTTCAAGCCGGATCCACCCGGTGAGCCGGGTAGCACACCACCACCGCCGCCGCCGCCGCCACCACCGGGGTGGTTCCCACCACCACCGCCACCACCTCCACCGGGGTGCCATGAGACGGGTCTGTCCTGCAACAAGGGAGGATGTCGGATACTGTGTATTGACACGAACCTACGTGCTCAGGACGCCTGTGGAGCAGCTGCGGGGCTCGCTGGCATGGCTGGTGGCAGGGCCCCCCTGGGGCTTTCTCTCGGCATCGGCGCAGTTGCTGGCTGGGCTTGGCAATATTGCACCCGAAATACTCCTCCGGGTGCTACGTTTTGACGAGGGCACATTATGGCTCCGCGCTGAATCGAGTGGGTACCCCCTAAGCCCCTGTCGCGAAAACCCCGCTGAGTAGCTCGCCTTGGGATGAGGAAAGAGGGAGAATTACAAGCACGTAAGTCTTCCCTTTGAAGGAGGTCGTGGGTGGCCTACAACCTCATCCCGTACGATCGCCAGCAGCAGTTCCTGCTGCCTCCCAGCCTTGAAGACTGGCTCCCTCATGACCACCTGGTCCGGTTCGTCATCGACGTCGTGGGCCAGCTGGACCTGGCCCCGTTCTACCGTCGGCACCGGGCGGACGGTTGGGGGCGGGCGGCCTACGACCCCAAGATGATGGTGGCCCTGCTCGTCTACGCCTACTGCACCGGGGTCCGCTCCTCCCGGGAGATCGAACGGCGGTGCAGGGAGGACATCGCGTTCCGGTTCATCGCCGCCAACCGCTGCCCCGACCACGCCACGGTGGCCCGGTTCCGCTCCGAGAACGGGGAGCCCCTGGCCGGGCTGTTCATCCAGGCCCTTCAGCTGTGCGCGGAGGCCGGCCTCGTCCGGGTGGAGATGGTGGCCCTGGACGGCAAGCGGGTGAAGGCCGACGCGTCGATGTCGGCCAACAAGACCCGGACGGGCATCGAGGAAGAGGTGAAGGCCATCCCTGGCCTCCTTGAACTCTGTGTGGCAGTTCACGGTCTCCTGCACGAACTGGCTATTACCGATGGGCTGGCGAACGCCACCCGGCTGTTGGTGTACTCCACGGAGCGGTCCAGGAAATGCTCGGCCAAGCCTGGGCCCGGGCGGACGATCTGCAGCCGCGCCCCGTTGACCCCTGCCGGGTAGAACCCAAACCTCTCCGTGCCCAAGATGTGATCGACGCCCGCCTCGACATTCTCGGGGGTCAGCTCAACAGGGTTCGGGTAGAGCGAGATGTCGTGCTGGAGATGGTAGCGCCCCACATGTCAGCTAGCGCGGCGCTGGACGTAGTCCCTGACCACGAACTCGCCCAGACCTTCGCCTTTCGACTGGAACACCCGGCCGTTGGTGAGCCTGGCCAGGCGCTCCATGAACCGCTGCAGCCCGGGTGTGTCCTCCAGCATGAACACGTTCAGGGTCACCCCGGCCCTGGCCAGGCGCATGGCTTCCTGCAGGGTCTTCTGGATGGTCTCGGGCACGGGGGGCCAGGAGAAGAAGACCTCCTCGCCCTCGAGGTGAGCGGTGGGTTCGCCGTCGGTGACCATGATGACCTGCTTGGTCGCCCGGGGGTGCTGCTGAAGGAGGCGCCCGGCCATGTTGAAGGCGTGCTGCATGTTCGTCCCGTAGACCCGCTCCCAGCCGCTGGCGGCGAGGTCTTCAGGCTGCAGGCGCCTGGCGTAGTCGCTGAACCCGATCAGGTAGAGCTTGTCGTGCGGGTACCGGCCCTCGATCAGCGCGTGCAACGCAAGGGCCATGCGCTTGGCCGGCACCCAGTGGCCCCGCAGCGGTCGATGGCCGAAAGAGGGAGAGGTAAGAGCGCTTGAGTGGTTCCTTGAATTCCCTTGACGCCTTCTTCGACAGAAGATACATTCCGCCCGCCCATTAGAGGATTGGAGAATGCAATGAGGACCCGCCGCCTCGCCCCAGCGCCTCTCCTTCGAAGATTCTCGATGGGCGTTCTTGCCACTGCCCTTGTCGTTTCCTCGATGGGTCCTTCGGCTGCTACGGAGCCCCAGCGCGTCGCCAAGCCCCGAGCACAACGGTCTATTGAGTCAAGGAGGGCGCCGGCACCCAAGCTCAGACGACAAGTGGCCCCTCGCGACGCCAGCCGGCAGAAGGTCACCGGAAGTAGTCCGCGATATCGCAGGCCTCTCGAGGGCGCCTCTCCGCAGAGCAACAACTACTTCAACTCCATCCTGGCCAACCAGCCTTTGATCTACTTTCGTCTGGACGAATCGGGAGGGTCGGTTGCAAACGACTCCTCGGGCAATAATCAGACTGGGTCGTATGGGCCCGGAACGCTGTTCAATGTACCGGGAGCGCTGCTTAGCGACTCCGATGCAGCCATCTCCAGCGGGTCGGTCACTCAAAGCGGCACGATCTTGCCTACGGGGGGAGCGGATCGGACTTTCGAGTTCTGGGTTCAGAACGGGAATCTTCGGGACTGGTCGGTCACTTCAGGCGACCAGAGCACGCACCCATTCAACCTGGTCTTCAGCTATACGAGCTGGGGTTCGACCTGCATCGACCTTCAAGCCGACACCAACGCCGTCCTCTGTGGCCCGATCAGCCTGGCCGACGGCAAGTGGCACCTCATCGACGTCACCTTCAAAGCGGGCACCGTCGCCGGGTACGTCGACGGCCAGGTGATCTCCACGGCGTCCCTCACGGTCAACACCGCCGCGGGGTTCCCTTTGGTGATGTCCCTCGGGACCAGCTCGGGGTCACCTGGGTTGGATGAGGCGGCGTTCTACGGAACGGCCCTTTCGGCGGCCAACATCGACGTGCACTGGACCTTCGGGGGATCGAGCTCCGGGGTGAAGTGCACCACCCCATCCACCTCCTCAACCTACGCCCAGGGCGTGCTGGC
>Ga0137384_10005136_pt1 | contig 10484 bp, 9 predicted proteins | sample SagtaG_2_FD_104922 | JGI IMG/M metagenome (GOLD analysis project Ga0137384, IMG submission 104922) | Vadose zone soil microbial communities from Sagehorn Ranch, Mendocino, California, USA - Sage2_R_60_16 metaG | ecosystem: Environmental > Terrestrial > Soil > Vadose zone | place: USA: California...
AAACGATCATGGTCAATTCGAATCCGGAAACGGTTTCCACCGATTACGACACGAGTGACAAACTTTATTTTGAGCCGCTTACCCTTGAGGACGTGCTCAATATTTACGATCAGGAAAAACCGGACGGCGTTTTCGTGCAGTTCGGTGGTCAAACACCGCTCAATCTTGCGAGTGGGTTGAAGGGGGCAGGCGTGCCAATTCTTGGGACTCAACCCGAAAGCATCGAGACGGCTGAAGATCGACAATTGTTCGCGGCCATGCTCGACAAACTTGGCTTGCGACAAACCCCGAATGGATCAGTGACCAGCACCGAAGAGGCCGTCGCGATCGCCAACAAAATCGGCTACCCAGTGCTCGTCAGGCCAAGCTTCGTCCTAGGCGGTCGCGGGATGGAGCTGGCGTATAACGAGGGCGATTTACGGCGATATGTGGATGCGGCGAGCGTTGATCGTGGCACAGACATCTTGCCTGTGGGGCAGGCGGGCGTCTCGCCTGCTGAATCGCCGGACAGAGTGCCCGCCGGCGAGCTACCGGTGCGACGCCCGGTGCTCATCGATCGTTTTCTCGAAGACGCAATCGAGGTCGATGTCGATTGCATTTCCGATGGCGAAACGACCGTGATCGGCGCAATCATGGAGCACATTGAAGAAGCAGGGATTCACAGCGGTGACAGCGCCTGCGTCATTCCGACGTTCTCGCTGTCACAAAAAGTTCTCGACGACATTTCGGTGGCAACCAAGGCAATGGCGCGCGAACTAAAAGTGCGCGGACTTATGAACGTGCAGTTCGCAGTGAAAGGCGACGACGTTTACGTTCTCGAAGTAAACCCGCGGGCATCGCGCACCGTTCCGTTTGTAAGCAAAGCGATCGGCTTCCCGCTGGCGAAGCTGGCCGCCAAAGTGATGGCTGGAAAATCATTGCGCGAGCTCGGATTCACCAGGGAAATCGTGCCGAAACATTTCTCGGTGAAGGAAGCGGTTTTTCCGTTTCTGCGTTACGAGGGCGTAGATATTGCACTTGGTCCCGAAATGAAATCGACTGGTGAAGTCATGGGAATGGATGTCGATCTGGGCCTGGCGTATGCGAAATCGCAGATGGCCGCGCCGCCGCCGTTGCCCAAGGGAGGAAACGTTTTTGTTAGCGTGAAAGACAGCGATAAGCAGGCAGTTGTGCCAGTGGTTCGAGAGTTCGTGAAGCTCGGGTTCGGGATTATCGCTACGTCCGGCACGTTTCAGGTTTTGAAGGCGGCAAAGATTCCCGTAACAAAAGTGTTTAAAGTGCGAGAAGGCCGTCCGAACGTTCTCGACCGGGTGAAAAATGGCGATATCAATTTCATCATCAACACACCGAGCGGAAAGATTCCGCGCGAGGACGAAGTGCGCATTCGCAATGCCTCTCTCGCGCAACGCATTCCGATCATGACCACGGTGCGCGCTGCCTTGGCCAGCGCGAACGGAATCCGCTCGTTGCAAAAACGCAAAGTGCGCGTGCGCAGTTTGCAGGAATATCACGCTGAAAAATCGTCGCAAACGCCCAACGGCGATTAAGCGCACTAGCGTCTCCCATGTCGTCTTGAACGTTCGTCGTTGAGCATTACGATTGAGCAGATGAAACTACTATTTTGTTGTTTGACCGGATTGGCACTTGTGACTGCAATCATCCGCGCCGAAGAAAAGAAACCAATGAACACATCCAACGAAGTCGCCGTAATCAAAACCAGCGAAGGGGAAATGGTCGTGCAGTTTTGGACCGACGCAGCGCCGAGCACAATTGAGAACTTTAAGAAACTGGCGCGCTCGGGTTTTTACGACGGGACGATTTTTCATCGCATCGTTAAAGGGTTCATGATTCAGGGCGGCGATCCGAATTCAAAGGACCCTGCGAAAGAGAACAGCTATGGACAGGGCGACCCGGGTTACAAAATCAAAGCCGAATTCAACGATCACTCACACGAGCGCGGCGTGATCTCGATGGCGCGTGGGCCCGATCCGGATTCTGCCGGTTCGCAATTCTTCATCTGCCTCGCGCCCGTCCGGCGGCTCGATGGGCAATACACCACGTTCGGCAAGCTGATCAAAGGCGCGGACGTCCTGGAAAAAATCGGCGAGATTCCAGTCACTAGAAATAGCGCAGGCGAGACGAGTAAGCCGACGAAACGGGTCGTGATCGAGAGCGTCAAGATCGTGCCGGCCGATTCCGTGAAATAATGAATTGTTGTAGTCGCTTCGCTCTGCGAAGCGCGGCGCTGATTTCGTAAACACCCCGCGCCGCGCCGTCCAGAGGTCGGCGGCTACAGCTCCAGCGATCGATTCTCATTAATGGCTAAACCGGACAAAACAAAAATCGCGCTCATCCAGATGCGGTGCGGGCCGGAACCCGAGAAAAATTTCGCTCGTGCTGTCGAATTCATCCGTGATGCGGCGAAAAAAAACGCGCAGATCGTTTGTCTGCCCGAACTTTTTCGATCGCAATATTTTTGCCAGACAGAAGATCACAAGAATTTCGAATTGGCCGAGGAAATACCCGGAAGATCGACATCTGCGTTGGGAGATGTGTCACGAGAAACCGGAGTAGTAATCATCGCATCGCTTTTCGAGAAACGCAGCGCAGGCGTATATCACAACACTGCCGCAGTCATTAACGCTGACGGAAAATTGCTGGGCAAATATCGCAAGATGCACATTCCTGATGATCCCCTTTATCACGAGAAATTTTATTTCACACCGGGCGACCTCGGATTTCAGGCGTGGCCAACCCAGCGGGGAAAAATTGGCGTCTGCGTTTGTTGGGACCAATGGTATCCGGAAGCGGCACGGCTAACGGCATTGCGCGGCGCGGAGATAATTTTTTACCCAACCGCTATTGGCTGGCATCCGAGCGAAAAAAAAGAATTCGGTGCGGCCCAGTATTCGGCGTGGGAAACAATTCAGTGCAGTCACGCGATCGCCAATGGTTGTTACGTCGCGGCTGCGAACCGCGTTGGTCATGAAGCACCCGCAGGCGGCGAAGGGATTGAATTTTGGGGGCAGAGTTTTATCTGCGGTCCCGATGGCGAGGTCATCGCCAAGGGTTCAGTAGATCGAGAAGAGATTGTGCTCGCCGATGTGGAATGGGATCGCGTGAATGAGCATCGTACGCACTGGCCATTTCTGCGGGACCGGCGCGTAGATGCGTATGCAGGAATCGAGAAACGGCTACTCGATTGATAGTTTCATTTTATCCAGAAGCGCCGTACCGTTTCGGCATGAAAACAATAATTATATCTCTAGGCATGTTGTGCGCTTTCGCTGTTTTCGCGCACGCGCAGGATGTAACGAAGGCCACCGCTACTTTGGAGCCGAGATCAGGGAGCCAGGTTGCTGGCACGGTCACGTTCACAAAGACTGGCGACGAAGTGCGCGTCGTTGCCGACGTCCAAAACCTCAAACCGGGCAAGCACGGTATCCACATTCACGAGAAAGGCGATTGCTCGGCGCCGGATGCGATGTCGGCGGGCGCGCATTTCAATCCGGCACATCAACATCACGACGGGCCGACGGGGACGGAGCGTCATGCCGGCGATTTCGGCAATATTGAAGCTGATGCTTCCGGCAAGGGGCACCTCACCTGGAAAGGGAAACTCGATCTGAGCGGTCCAAATTCGATCATTGGAAAATCTGTAATCGTGCATGAAAAAGAGGACGACTTGAAAACCGATCCTGCAGGCAACTCGGGTGCAAGGTTCGCCTGTGGCGTGATTAACGCCGCCGATTGATCTGTTCAAAAGCTAGTAGTCGCGGGCCGAATTGCTGAAAATCGACATGCAACTGCTGACGCTGAGCGAGATTCGGCGGGCCGCGCAAAACGGGGCGGTTCCTGCGCGCGTGCATGTGCAGGTGGAAAGCGCCGCGGCGAGGCTGACGCGAGAACAACAGCCGTACTGCGAGCTCGTTCTTGCCGACGCATGTGATCGCATGACGTTGCGCGTCTGGAGCGATCATCCCGCCTACAAAACGTGTAGCGCACTCACGACCGAGAATTTCATCGAGCTCTCCGGCGATTTTTGTCGGCATTCGCAATACGGACTGGAAGCGCGTAAATGGACCGTGCGGCCGCTCATCGAGCAGGAGAAAAGCGAACTGCTGCAAGGTCCTGCGGATTTGCGCGCGAAACAAAACCAAGATTGGCATTTCATTTTGGAAACAACTGGGAAAATCGGCGATCCGCGCTTGCGCACACTGTGCGACGCATTTCTCAAAGAATGGGGCGAGCGCTTCCGGCGAACCGCCGCGGCGCGAAAATATCATCACGCCCGACGTGGTGGATTAGTCGAGCACACCGCGCAAATGATGCGGATCGCTATCGCCGTCGCGCCGCTTTATCCGCAGCTGAATGTCGATCTCTTGATCGCGGGGATTCTCTTTCACGATTCAGGCAAGCTCTGGGAAAACCAGTTCTCCGAGACTGGTTTCGTCATGAGCTACGACGAACTCGGCGAATTGGTCGGTCACATTTCGATTGGCCTTGAGCTGGTCAACTCACTTTGGCGAAAACTGAGCGCCGAAAATGCCGATACCTGGAAGGGGTTCATGCCGCCATCCGAGGATGTGCGTTTGCACCTCTTGCATCTCGTTGGATCGCACCACGGCGAAAAAGAGTTTGGCTCGCCCGTTGAGCCAAGGACGCCGGAAGCAATGGCACTGCATTACATCGACAATCTCGATGCGCGCATGGAAATGTTCGCCGCCGGTTACCTGACAGCCAAGCCGCTGGCTGATCGTATTTTCGAACGTGTTTGGCCATTGCCGGCAAATCTGGTTAAATCGCTCGACAAATTTCGACAGCCGTCGGGTGCTACGAAGGAAGACGGTCGGCTCCTGTGAGAACTTCTACTTCTGCAGCGCGCGGAACCAACGCAACGCAATAGACGTTTGCGCGTCATTGACTTCATGGCCGCCACGGAAAGTCCCGATTCGAACTCTGTTAAAGCCGGTTCGTTTGATGGAACCCGCGACATCATATTGCTGCTCTAAGGTCGCGATTCGGTCATCGTGTCCAGCACTAACGTAAATTGGCGTACTGAGAAAATCCGTGCCGGGCTGGGACCTCGCATATCCTCCGCTTAGGTAGTCCTGGTTCACGCCGGTCAGGTAAATTCCAATGATGCGACAACCATTTCGGGCAAGGACAGGCGCGATGGAGCCGGCGCCTTTTGCCCCTCCGGAAAAGCCGGCGCACGCCATCGGCCACTTCTCCGACCCGGGAAAGCTGTGGTGAAGTGCGTCGATCGCGGCGAGGGTCATGGCCAAGCGCCATGCCGCCGTGTCGTTCCGCGCGTGTTGCGGGCCGTCCCCCGCCAGGAGCACCCAGCCTTCAGCAAGTCCGACCCTCTGATAAAACTGGACTAGATCATCTCGATTCTGACGTTTGAAATCGCTCGTGGAGCAGGGTACCAAAACGGGCCAGCTCTTTCTCGGATCAAAATTTGCCGGCGTTGCCAACACCGCGACTGCGCTTTGCGGCACGGGGTTGCCGCCTTGCCCCGCGTACGATTTTTCCTGCGCGCTCAATGGAACATTTGCCCGGACAGTTGAACCTGGAGAAAAGGGAACGCCGCCGAACTTGAAAGGAGCGTCGGCTGCTTTCGCGACAGACGTTGAGACAACGTTAAGAGCGACGACCAGCTGGCTAACTAAAAGGAACCTATTCAGGGTAGCGCACGCGTCTCGCGTGTTGCTCGCGGCGTCCTCGCTGCGACGGACTTTTCTTGCGATCACCACTTCTTCAGTTTATCACGCTATAATAAGTTCGCGAAAACGGGACATCTTCGCCAGCACGCGAGACGCGTGCGCTACCCGATCCGCCGCTTCGCTTCTGCCAGATATGTCTCGTCGATTTCAAATCCGATAAACTTTTTCACACCGCTGCGCTGCGCCGCCATGGCAGAATTTCCGATTCCGAGAAACGGATCCAGCATTGTATGCACACGCGAAACGCTGTGCAATTTGACGCACCATTCGGCTAACTGCACCGGAAACGTCGCCGGGTGCGGCCGCTCCTTCGCCCGCCTCTGAATCGTCTCGTAAGGGATGAACCACGTGTTTCCTCTGCAACGCAGATCGCTCCCGCGCGTGTGCGACCAACGAGAGATATTGCTCTTATCCTGATATGGCACTCCGAGCGCAAGCCGGTCAATCTCCACGTGACCGGTCTTTGTGAAGTGGAAAATATATTCGTGGCAGTCATTTAGGAATCGTTTCGAGCTGATGGGTTTGAAATGTCCGTACGAACGGACATCGCCATCACGATCTTCAATCGTGATCGATTTGATCCAGTGAATTGTGTTCTGCAGAACAAACACGTCGCGCAGCTCGATTGCGATTTCATGCGGCAGCATCGGATTCGATGGGGCCGCGCCGATGTTAAGAAAGAATGAGCCACCCGGCTTCATCACGCGCCGAACATGGGCCGCCCATTCTCGACACCAGCGCAAATACGATCGTCGATCTTGCCTGTCAGAAAATCTGCCGTAGCGAATGCCGAGATTGTAAGGCGGCGACGTGACCACAAGATCGATACGTTCACCCGGGAGCCGCGACATTCCTTTCACGCAATCTTCACGGCGGAGATCAAACTGAGTCATCGTTATTGAATTCTTAACCGTTTCATCGCGCGTACAAGAAAAATCGGCGCGCAGCAGCGGGATTCACAGATTCAGATAAATCAATTAGGAAAGCAGGAAGAGAGGATTACGGATCTCTATTTTGTAAAATTCTGTCCAAGTTCCCTTTTCCAGGTTTCCTGCTTTCCTGATTCGTTTAACCGCATTGCGGGCAATTTTGCATCGCCACGATTTGTCATAGATTCATTCAAATGGCGGACAAGCCCTCAAAACTGAAGATCGCCGATCGCGAATTCACCTCACGCCTGCTCGTTGGCACGGGAAAATTCGCGTCGAACGAATTGATGCGCGACGCGCTCATTGCCAGCGGCACTGAACTCGTGACGGTCGCATTGCGGCGCGCCGATCTATCGGGGAAGGGCGATCCGTACGCGAACATTCTCGATTTTATTGATCCGAAACATTTTCTTCTCCTGCCGAATACGAGCGGCGCGCGCAACGCGGCTGAGGCCGTCCGCCTGGCGCGACTGGCTGCAAGCGCAGGTTTGCCTACGTGGATCAAACTCGAGATTCATCCGGACCCGCGCTATTTGCTTCCCGATCCGGTTGAGACACTGGCGGCCGCGGAAATTCTGGTGAAAGAAGGATTCACAGTGCTCCCGTACATCAATGCCGATCCCGTGCTGGCGAAACGCTTGCAGGACATCGGCACTGCGACGGTGATGCCGCTCGGTTCACCCATCGGGAGTAACCGCGGAATCGAAACGCGCCCACAGATCGAGATCATCATCGAGCAGGCCACCGTGCCGGTGGTCGTGGATGCCGGACTTGGCGCGCCAAGTCAGGCGGCGGAAGCGATGGAGATGGGCGCCGATGCAGTGCTGGTCAACACTGCGATCGCAATCGCTTCCGATCCTGTTCGCATGGCAAAAGCATTTAGAAAAGCAATTGAAGCAGGACGCGAAGCTCGCGAAATCGGCCTGGCGGAAAAATTGAGCTCGGCCGCGGCAACGAGCCCACTGACCGGCTTTCTGACGCAATAAATTTCCGAAGTGCCGCGCCATCGCCTGGTGCACGACCCGTCTGGCTGAAAGGTCTTCGGCCGCGAGGATACGGAAGACTGAATCGAGCAACTTAGTACAACTCAGCCAACGCTGCTTGATTCCGAAAATCCAAATCAGTTGGGAAACCTCGATGCTCAAACCTGGGATCCGAAGCGCAACGAATTTTGAAGGTGGTTGCGACTACCACGCGCATCATTTCGCCAGATAGAAGAGAATCGCAAAGAACCGCTGACCGCGATATAGTCACGACGATGCGTGCCGCGCGACAGTAATTATGGATCTCACTACCACATATCTGGGAATGACGCTGCGCACGCCGCTCGTCCCCTCGGCTTCGCCGCTCTCCGAGGACTTCGACAAGATCAAGCAGATGGAGCAAGCCGGGGCGTCCGCTGTCGTACTGCATTCATTGTTTGAAGAACAAGCGGAGGCGGATGCGGCGGCCAAGCCGGAATTTCGAGTCGGACCAAAAGTTTACCTGGAGCATATCAGGAGGGCGAAGAGCGGCGTGAAAATTCCGATCATCGCAAGTCTGAACTGCACGACTCTTGGAGGTTGGATTAGCTACACGCGCCAGATCACCGAGGCCGGGGCCGATGCGCTGGAGCTCAACATCTATAGAATACCGACCCAACCGAAAGTTGCCGGCAGCATAATCGAAGAAACATATGTCGATATTGTTAGAACCGTGCGATCGGCCACCAAAATCCCATTGGCGGTGAAGCTCAGCCCATATTTTAGCAATTTCGCAAACATGGCCCAGTGTTTCGATGCACTCGGCGTAGACGGGTTGGTTTTGTTCAACCGATTTTACCAACCTGATATCGATCTCGAGAAGATGGAGGTTACGCCAAATCTCACACTTAGCGTACCCGCTGATATGCGCCTATCATTGCATTGGATAGGGATTCTTTACAGAAAAATTCGCGCCAACCTCGCCGCTACCAGCGGCATTTATCAAGCCCACGACGTGATCAAGCTGGTTATGGCTGGCGCCGACGTGACCATGCTTTGCAGCGCACTAATGCGTCATGGGATCGAGCATATCCAACGGATCGAGATGGAGCTGGCCGCCTGGCTGAAAGAGCATAACTACGATTCTTTGAGCGATCTCAAGGGCATTATGAGTCAGAAGAATTGCCCGGATCCCAGCGCTTTTGAACGCGCGCAATATGTGCGCGGTCTTTCGAGTTACACTTCGTTATTTCCGATGCGGCGATGACTTGCCGCCGAATCAGGCTGGCAACGGAACCGACCTAAAGCGTACTGGCCTGGGTTGATGATTTGATCGGATCCAGGCCTTCATTTGTTTCTGCGACGATTTGATCGACAACGGCTTTCATATCTTGAGTACGTTCCCACACCATAAGTTGTCGATCAGCGCCGGTGCCTTCGCGTATGATGCTCTCGATATGTGCCACCTCTGCGTGGCTGCCGAGCTCGTCCACTTCCGCGCCAATGAAGTCTAGCATTTCATGGAGCAATTCGCGTTCATCCATTTCGCACTTGCGGCCAAGGTCGATCAATTTGCCGTCCAGCCCGTAGCGCGCAGCACGCCACTTGTTTTCGTCGACCAAACGACGTGGATAACTGCGAAAAGTGACATTCTGCCGCCGTAACTTGTGCAATTTCAGGACGATGGCCTGCATTAAAGCGGCCAGTGCGATGGTGTCATCCACGCGCGTTTGCGCATCGCAGATTCGGAATTCGATCGTGTCGAAAAACGGATGCAACCGGATGTCCCACCAGATTTTCTTGGCATTGTCGATGCAGTTGGTCGAGACAAGCAGCTTCAGATAGTCGTCATACTCGGATAAGCTTTCGAAAGCGTCTGGAATTCCAGTGCGCGGAAAACGCTCAAAGATCATTTGCCGGTATGCTTTGAGACCAGTGTTTTGGCCTAACCAAAACGGCGAATTGACCGAGAGTGCGTAGATATGCGGGAGGAAATAGCGCGCCTGGTTCATAATGTCGATACCCTCTTCGCGGTCTGGGATTCCCACGTGGACATGGAGTCCGAAAATCAAATTTGTCCGCGCAACCTGTTGCATATCCTTGACGATGGTGGCGTAGCGCTCATCCATCGTGATAAGTTGATCCATCCAATGCGAAAACGGATGGGTGCCGGCGGAGGCGATCTTCAATCCGCTCTGCCCGGCGACGTTCGCGAGTTCACTGCGCAACTTGATGACCTGTTCGCGCACACAAGTCGTGTCGCTACAAATCTTCGTGCCGAGTTCGACCACTGATTGATGCATCTCGGGCTTGACGTGCTCTTTCAAGAGCATCTTCCCATCCGCTAGGATCTCTTGAATGTGCGAACGCAGCTCGCGCGTCTCCGGATCGATGATCTGGAATTCCTCCTCGATGCCAAGCGTGAAAACGTGATCGGTTATCCGCGTTTTCTTTCGTCCCGCACTTGCTTGAGCTCGGGATTTTTTTTCAGAAGACACACCATTGTTTTTCATCTTGATTGAAGGAACCCTCTTCGAAAAAGAACTCAGAAGCTCTGCGGAGTTTGCGATTCACTAACTCTTTTTTGTGCGACGCCTAGAGCAAGCAGCGCAAGAAATGCACACGATTCGCCAATAGCTGCCGAGCCGTTCATCGACAGAGCGTCGAGAATTCAGGCAAATGAAAACTCAACTTATGGAAGCGGAGAGTGTCGTTGATTTGGTCCCACAGATTTTGCATCTCAAGAAGATTCTCGTGCCGATCGATTTTTCCGATGCCTCAAAGAAGGCGCTGAAGTACGCATTCCGATTTGGCGAACAGTTCGATTGCGAAATCGTTCTTCTTCATGTTCTCGAGCCGGCGGG
>Ga0137384_10005156_pt1 | contig 10463 bp, 7 predicted proteins | sample SagtaG_2_FD_104922 | JGI IMG/M metagenome (GOLD analysis project Ga0137384, IMG submission 104922) | Vadose zone soil microbial communities from Sagehorn Ranch, Mendocino, California, USA - Sage2_R_60_16 metaG | ecosystem: Environmental > Terrestrial > Soil > Vadose zone | place: USA: California...
GCTCGGCGAGAATCGTTCCCACGAGCCGCGCGATCTCCTGCGCGAGCAGCGTGACGCGCGAGCGTGCTTCGTCGCGGCGACGGTCGAACTCGGCGCGGGTGCGTGGCCAAGACTCCTGCATGCAGGCACGATCGAAAACTGCGGCAAGCAGCTGCTCCTTCAACTCGGCGACCTCGCCGAAAGCGGCGAACTGAAGCACCATCGCCTGCGACCCGGGCAGGTTCTTCTCGATGTGGCGAGCCTGCTCTTTCAACTGCAGCCTGAACAGTCGCCGCAGCCCCGGGCGATGCGCTTCGCGCGCCTTGTCCGCAGAATCGAAAATCTCGAAACTGACGGAATCCCCGTGATCCACCAATCCTGGATAACCGATAAGGGTCTGGGACCCGCGCCGGACCTCCATCACTTCCTCGAGGTCGCCGAATTTCCAGGCGGTAACCTTCTCGGATCGCGCATCAGCCCGCGCAAGCTCCGCGAACTGATCACCGGCCTTCTGCCCCAGTTCGGCGCGCAGCTGGGCAAGATTGCGGCCCATCTCCAGTTGCCGGCCGTGCTCGTCCACGATTCGGAAATTCATCGAAAGATGTGCGGGCAGCATTTCTTGCCGGAAAGCATCGCGTGGAACGGCGAGGTTCAGCTCCCGGCGCGCGTAGCGGGCGATGGCCTGGGCGAGCGGCACATCCGCACGCTCGTTCGCTCGAAGAAACGCGTCGACGAACGCCGGCAGCGCGCCCAACTGGTGGCGGAGCTTTTGCGGCAGCGACTTGGCGAGCCGCGTGATTTTCTCGCGCAGCAACCCCGGCACGAGCCAGTCGCACCGCGCCGCATCGACCTGGTTCAGCGCGAGAAGCGGCACGATGAGCGTCACACCGTCGCGGGGCGAGCCCGGCTCGTGATGGTACTCGAGGGCGAAGCCGCGTCCCGCCATCTCGATCAGGTGGGGAAACTGCTCCGTCGTGATCTCCGTCGCCTCGTGGCGCATCAAGTCCTCGCGCTTGAGGAACAGAAGGTCCGGATTTTTCGCTTCCGCTTCGCGGCGCCAGCGATCGAAATCCGCCCCGTTGTGGATGCCTTCGGGGACGTGCCTCTCGTAGAACGCGTGGATCAGCTCGTCGTCCACCAGCACGTCGGGCCGACGTGACTTGTGCTCGAGCTGCTCGATCTCCCGTACGAGCCTGCGGTTATGCAGAAAAAACTGCGCGCGCGTATCGTAGTCCCCCTCGACCAGCGCCTGGCGGATGAATATCTTTCTCGATCCAACCGGGTCTATCGGACCGTAGTGCACGCGCCGCTTTGCGTACAGCGGCAACCCGTAGAGCGTTCCGCGCTCGAACGCGGCGACGCGCGCGGGCTGCTTCTCCCAGTGCGGTTCGTACAGATGCCGCTTGACGAGATGCGCGCCGACCGACTCCAGCCACTCGGGTTCGACGGTGGCGACGCAGCGCGCGTACAGCCGCGTGGTCTCGGTCAGCTCCGCCGCCATGACCCAGCGCCCGGCCTTCCTTCTCACGCCCGAGCCGGGATGAACCCAGAACCGGATGCCGCGGGCGCCCAGATAATTTCCGTCTTCGGTCTTCGTTCCGACGTTGCCGAGCATGCCGGCGAGCAGCGCCCGATGGATTTGCTGATAGGTGGCGGGCGTTTCGGAAATGCGCCAGCCGAGCTCGGCGACCAGCTCCTTCAACTGCCCGTGGATGTCGCGCCACTCGCGCATGCGGTTGAACGAGAGGAAATGCTCGCGGCAGACCTCGTGCAGCTTGCGGCTGGATTTCCTGTGCTCGAGCGCTTCCTCGAAAAACGTCCAGAGCTTCAGCCAAGAAAGGAAATCGGACTTCTCGTCATTGAAGCGCTTCTGCGCTTCGTCGGCCGCCGCAGCCCGTTCGCTCGGCCTCTGGCGGGGATCCTGCACCGAGAGCGCGGCGGCGACGACGAGCACCTCGCGGAGCGCGCTCTCCGATTTCGCCGCGAGCACCATGCGGCCGACGCGCGGGTCCACCGGCAGCTTCGCAAGCTGCTTTCCGGTTTCGGTCAGCTCGTTGGCTTCGTCCACGGCGCCCAGCTCGGCGAGCAGGGCATAGCCGTCCTCGATCGCCTTGGACGTCGGAGGATCGATGAACGGAAATTCCTCGACCGTGCCCAGGCCGAGCGACTTCATTCGCAGGATGACGTTGGCGAGCGAGGAGCGCAGCACTTCCGGATCGGTGAACGCTGGCCGCGAGTTGAATCCCTCCTCGCCGTAAAGACGGATGCAGACCCCGCTCGCGACCCGGCCGCAGCGGCCAGCGCGCTGCTTCGCCGAGGCCTGGGAAATGTTCTCCACACGCAGTTGTTCGACCTTGCTCCGGTAGCTGTAGCGCTTGACGCGCGCGAGACCCGTGTCCACCACGTAGCGGATACCCGGCACGGTGAGCGAGGTCTCCGCGACGTTGGTCGCGAGCACGATGCGCCGGCCGCCGTGCGGCTTGAATATGCGCTCCTGCTCCTCGGCCGAGAGCCGCGCGAACAAAGGCAGGATCTCCGTATGAGGCGGGTGGTGCTTGCGCAAGGTCTCCGCTGCCTCCCGGATCTCGCGCTCGCCCGGCAGGAACACGAGAACGTCGCCCTCGCCCTGGCGCGCCAATTCATCCGCCGCGTCGCTGATCGCCTCGTTGAGATCGTAGTCGTCGTCCTCCGACTCGACCGGGTGGTAACGGACATCCACTGGGTAGAGTCGTCCGGAAACCTCGATGACGGGGGCACCTTCGAAGTGCTTCGAGAACCGCTCGGCATCGATGGTCGCCGAGGTGATGACGAGCTTCAACTCCGGGCGGCGCGGCAAGAGCTGCTTCACGTACCCGAGGAGAAAGTCGATGTTGAGGCTGCGCTCGTGCGCCTCGTCGACGATGAGGGTGTCGTATTGGCGAAGCTCGCGGTCCCCTTGCGTTTCGGCGAGCAGGATGCCGTCGGTCATGATCTTGATGTAGGAGCGCGGGCCAACCTTGTCAGTGAAGCGGATCTTGTAGCCAACCGCGCCCCCGAGATCGGTCTTCAGCTCCTGGGCGATGCGCGAAGCGGTCGCGCGTGCAGCGATCCTGCGCGGCTGGGTATGCCCTATGAGACCTTGAATCCCGCGACCCAGCTCCAGACAGATCTTGGGCAGCTGCGTGGTCTTGCCCGACCCGGTTTCGCCGCAGACGATGACGACCTGGTGCGAGGAGATGGCCTTCGCGATCTGCTCGCGCCTCGCGCAGATCGGCAGCTCGGGCGGAAACTCGGGGCGCGGCACAAGCGCGCGGCGCTGCTCGATCTCGGCCGGAGAGAACGCCATTGCCAGGTCGTCACTCCCGCGGAAGCGGGAGTCCAGGAAGCGGTTGCTCGCTGCAGCTCACTTTTTCCCGAGCAGGCGTTCCGCGTAGCGCGCGAGCGGGTCCGCTTCGAGATTGACGCCGTCGCCCACCTGTAGATGCTTGAGAGTGGTCACAGCGAGGGTGTGCGGGATCAGGTTGACCTCGAACTCGGAGCCCCGCACCGCGTTCACCGTAAGGCTCACGCCCTGCACCGCGATCGAGCCCTTGCGCGCGATGTAGCGCGCGAGCCCGGCAGGCGCGCGCACACCGAGCAACCGGCTCTTGCCCACCGCTTCGAAGCGCACGACCTTCCCGACGCCGTCGACGTGACCGAGAACGAGGTGGCCGTCGAGTCGGTCTGAAAGCCGCAGCGCCTTCTCCAGGTTGACCTCTCCCGGTCTGTCCAGCCCGGCGGTGCAGCGCAGAGTCTCGCGGGAGACATCGACGCCGAAGCTTTTTTTTCCGTGCTTCACCACGGTGAGGCACGCGCCGTTGACCGCGACGCTGCCGCCGACCTTGAGGTCGCCCAAACCCAGCTCGCCCGCGTCGATGTCAAGGCGCAGTCCGCCCCTCGCGGACTCGACCCGGCTGATTTTTCCGACGGCGGCTATGATTCCGGTAAACATGGAAAAGAATTCTACTTGGCTTTGTCCGGTGAGTCGCCGAGGCGGCCGGTTTCCCCTTAAGCGACGGTCCCGTCCGTTTCGGACCCGGGGCGCAGAGGATCTTTGTGCGCGATCAGGATCGCAACGCGATCGAGCTGCACCAGCGCGGCTGATCCGCTGCCTCAAACCCTCGCCACGATGCGAAGGTCCTCGCCGATACGCTCGACCTCGCGAATCTTCAGTGCCGTGGTCTGCGACAGATCGGTCAGCTGCGGCAGGCCGAACATCCCCCGCCCCGAATCGCCGATGACGCGCGGCGCGAGATAGACGAGCAGCTCATCCACCACGCCCGCCTGGAGCAGCGAGCCGTTGAGCTTCGTTCCCGCTTCGACGTGAATCTCGTTGAGTTCCCGCCGCGCGAGCTCTTCCATCAGCCTGAACAGCTCGACCTTGCCGCCGTCGTTCGGGATGATCACGACTTCGGCCCCCGCCCCTTTCAGCGAGGCGATCCTCTTCGCATCGTTCACCGCGCCGACGACGAGCGTCTTCCCCTCCTTGAGGAGCCGCGCTGAAGGGGACGTCTCGAATTTCGAATCGACGACGATCTTGAGCGGCTGCCTCGGCGTATCCACGCCGCGCACGTTGAGCTGCGGGTCGTCGTCCCTCACCGTGCCGAAGCCGGTCAAGATCGCGCAGGCGCGCGCCCGCCAGCGATGCCCGTCTGCCCGAGCCGGTTCCCCGGTGATCCACTGGCTCTTGCCGTTCGCGAGCGCGGTGCGGCCGTCGAGGCTCGCGGCAATCTTCATGCGTACCCAGGGCCGGCCGCGGGTCAACCGCGCAATGAATCCGTTGTTGAGTTCGCGCGCTTCGTTTTCTTTCAGCCCGTGCTCGATTCCGATCCCGGCGGCGCGCAGCCTGGTGAAACCCGAACCGGCGACTTTCGGGTTGGGATCCTGCATCGCCGCGATCACGCGCTTGATTCCCGCCGCGACGATCGCATCCACGCAGGGCGGGGTGCGACCATGATGGCTGCATGGCTCGAGATTGACGTAAAGCGTAGCGCCCCGCGCGCGATCGCTGGCCTCTTTCAGCGCGAGCACTTCCGCGTGCGCAAGACCAGCCTTCTCGTGCCAGCCCCTGCCGACGAGCACGCCGTCCCTGGCGATGACGCAACCGACGCGCGGATTGGGTGTCGTCGTATAGAGGCCGCGCCCGGCAAGTTCGAGCGCCTGCCCCATGAATTCATGGTCGGCGGCCGCGACCATTATTTCTCGATGCGGCGCGCGCGCTTGGTGCCGGGCTTCTTCACCTCGAGTATCGCGTCGCGGAAGTCGTCCACGCGCTGAAAGTCCTCGTACACGGAGGCGAAGCGGATGTAGGCGACATCGTCCATCTTCTTCAGCTCGCGCATCACCATCTCTCCGATCACGCGGCTGGCTACCTCGCGCTCGCCCAGAGCGAGGACGCGCTGCTCGATCCGGTTGACCGACTGGTCGACGTATTCCGTGGGAACTGGTCGTTTATGCAATGCGCGCATAAAGCCGGTGCGGAGCTTCTCGCGATCGTAGGGGACTCGATTGCCGCTCGACTTCACCACCATGGGCATCGAGAGCTCGACGCGCTCGTAGGTCGTGAAGCGCTTCCCGCACGCCTCGCACTGGCGCCGCCGGCGCACGCTGTCGCCGTCCTCGGACTCACGCGAATCGATGACCGCCGTGTCCTCGGCTTTGCAGTACGGGCATTTCACCGCGCTTCTCCGGCGCTAGGCCGCAGCGACGCGCTGCCCGCCGCCCGCCTCCGCCGCGCGGTATACCGGGAAGCGGTGGCACAGTTCGGACACTTCCACCGTCACGCGCTTGATGATCTTGTCGTCGTGCGGAGCGTCGAGAACGTCCGCGATGAGCTCGCCGAGATGCGCGGCTTCGGGCTCCCGACAGCCGCGCGTAGTCATGGCCGGCGAGCCGATGCGGATGCCGCTCGCCACGAACGGCTTTTGGGGATCGTTCGGTATCGCGTTCTTGTTGACCGTGATGTGCGCCCGGCCGAGCGCGTCCTCGGCGTCGCGGCCCGTGACGTTCTTCGCGCGAAGGTCGACCAGCAACATGTGGCAGTCCGTGCCGTCCGAAACGATGCGCACCCCGCGCGCCTGCAAGGTCTTGGCAAGGGATCTTGCGTTGGTAATCACCTGCTTCTGGTAGGCGCGGAACTCAGGCGCGAGGGCTTCCTTGAACGCGACCGCCTTGGCGGCGATGACATGCATCAGGGGCCCGCCCTGCAGGCAGGGGAAGATAGCCGCGTTGAGGATTTTCTCGTGTTCGGTGCCGGCGAGGATCAGCCCCCCGCGAGGGCCGCGCAGCGTCTTGTGGGTCGTACTGGTGACGAAGTCCGCGATCCCGATTGGGCTCGGGTACAGCCCCGCGGCGATCAGCCCGGCGTAGTGTGCGATGTCCGCCATCAAGTACGCGCGAGCCTCGTCGGCGACTTCCCGCAGTCGCCGCCAGTCGATCACGCGGGAATACGCCGAGGCGCCGGCAACGATCATGCGCGGTTTGTGCTCGCGCGCAAGGCGCCCCACGTCGTCGTAGTCGATCGTCTCCTCGGCGTTCAGGCCGTACGACAGCGCGCGGTAAAGCTTGCCGCTCGCGTTCACCGCCGCGCCGTGCGTGAGGTGTCCGCCGTGCGCAAGCGACATGCCGAGAATCGCGTCGCCCGGTTTCAGCGCCGCCATGTAGACGGCCTGGTTCGCCTGCGACCCCGAGTGCGGCTGCACGTTGGCGTAGCCGCAGCCGAACAGCTGCTTCGCGCGGGCGATTGCAAGCTCTTCTGCGATATCGACGAATTCGCAGCCGCCGTAGTAGCGCTTGCCGGGATAGCCCTCGGCGTACTTGTTGGTGAGCTGCGACCCTTGAGCGGCAAGCACCGCAGGGCTCGCGTAGTTCTCCGAGGCGATCAGCTCGACGTGGTCTTCCTGGCGCTGGTTTTCCTGCTGGACCGCCGCCCACAAATCGGGATCGACTTCGTGCAGGGTCTTGCCGGGATTGAACATTTGGTCGATCTCGCAGCGCAGCGAAAGCGGCATATTAGCATTACACTCTGGGAAACGTGATCGAGTACAGTTCTGCAACATCGCTCAACATTGAAGGGAATTTCCAGGTGAGCCGCCCGATGTTCCGCGTCATGGCCCTCGCGTCGTTGATCATGCTTGCGTCCTGCCACAGGCAGGCCGCCGCGCCGGCCGATGCACCGACCGGACTGGCGGTCGCGCCCGGAGATGGGCAGGTAACGGTCACCTGGGATCAACAACCCGGGCTGACTTATTGGATCTTCTTCCAGGCAGGCGACACCGTCACGGCAGCCGCCCCGGGAGTGCCTTTGCTTTTCGATGTTCAGTCGCCTCGCATCGTCTTCCCCCTGGTGAACTTAACCCAGTACGCGTTCGTCATGAACGCAACCAAGGACGACAGCCGCGCAGGGCCCAGCACACCCGTGATGACCCAGACCCCAAGGCCGTCGGGTGCGAGTTGGACTTCGGGCACGCCGCTTGGAAGCCCGCCTCAGAATCTAAACGGGGTCGCCTTCAGCCCGACCCTCAACAGCCTCGTGGCCGTGGGCAACTCGGCTCCGGGAACACCTCCAACTCCTACCATTTTTGCGGGCCCCTTCAACTACACCAGCACGGATCCTCCCGGCGTGACTGCATGGACTCCGCCGACGTCGATCCCGGCCGGATTCGTCGGCGACCTCAGCGCGGTAATGTTTTCCGGCAGCCAGTTCATTGCGCTGGGCACTGACGGCTCGATCTTGACCAGTGCCGACGGCAACACGTGGATATTGTCGACGCACCCCGTTCCGAGCGGTGGTACCGCGGGCCCCAGGATGAACAGCATAGCGTTCGGTATTGTGTCCAACGCCACGATATATGTGGCAGTAGGTGACGGCGGAAACATATTCACGAGCCCAGACCTCGTCACTTGGACCGCAGCGGCGTCCCCCACAGTGAACTTGTACAACGTCTCCTTTCCCAACGGCATATTCGTCGCGACCGGAGCAAGCGGCACATTGCTCACTAGCACGGATGCGAGCACATGGACTCCCCAGATTTCGAATACCCCGAATGCTCTTCGCGGCACCACGTACGGCACGGGCTCAGCGGCCGGGGCGTCCGCTCAATACGTGGTCGTCGGGGATTCGGGCACGATCGTGACCAGTCCCGATGGAACAACCTGGAGCGTCATCACGCCCGCGCCGCCGCTGACGCAGGATTTGCGAGCCATCCGTTTCGGCACCCGGTTCGTCGCGGTCGGGCAAGGCGGACCGGTCGCGTACAGCGATGATGCGATCAAGTGGCTGCCGACATCGTCAGACTCTACGGCAGATCTTGCAGCCGTTATCTTTACACCCGGGATGTACCTTGCGGTGGGAGCATCAGGGGCAAACGCCGTTTCGAAATAAACGCTGACCGGGATTCAGCGGTTGTCCGCCGCAATCTCCGCGGTGCTCCATCCGCCGCCCAGGGCCTTCACCAAAGTCACGGCCGCGACCAGCTGCCGGCCGAGAATGCCCACCGCGGTGCGCTCGTTGCTGAGCTGCATGGTCTGCACCGTGACCACGTTGGTATAGCTCACGATGCCGGCTTTGTATTGGTTGGTCGTAAGGAGCACCGATTCGCGCGCGGCGCGCACCGCTCCTCCCTGAACTTCCGCTTCCTCTCCCAGGATGCGCAGCGCCGCGAGGTTGTCCTCGACTTCCTGAAAACCGGCGAGCACGGCTTGGCGGTATTCGGCGACGGTCGCGTCGTAGGCGGCGATCGCCTGTTCGGTCTGCGCGCGGCGCAAGCCGGCATCGAAGATCGACTGCGCGAGCGCCGGGCCGATCGACCAGAAGCGGCTCGACGCCGCGAACAGGTCCGTTGCCGCCGCGCTGCGGAATCCCGTATTCCCTGAAAGCGTCAGCGACGGAAAGTACGCGGCCCTGGCCACGCCGATCCGCGCGTTCGCCGCGGCGGCGCGGCGCTCGGCCGCGGCAACGTCGGGCCGGCGCTCGAGGAGCTCCGACGGCAGGCCGAGCGGAACGCGCGGCATGGTCACCGCAAGCGGCACAGGGGCGAGGGAAAACTCCTAGGGTGGCTTGCCGATCAGGACCGCGATCGCGTGCTCCAGCTGCGCGCTGCACGCCGGTATCGATCGCCTGGGCCTGAGTGCTCTTCAGCTGCGTTTCCGCCTGCACCACGTCCTCCTTCGCTGCAACGCCCGCCGTGTAACGATTGCGGGTGAGCTCGAGCGACCTATCGAAAGCCGTGGCGGTATCGTCGAGCACCTGCTTCTGCGCGTCGAGGACACGCAGCTGAAAATAGTCGGAAGCGAGCTCGGCCTGCGCCGAGAGGCGCGCCGCCGCGAGATCGGCCGCGCTCGCCTGCGCGCCCGCCGCGCTCGACTCGAGCGCGCGGCGCAGGCCTCCCCAGAGATCGAGTTCCCACGATGAGCTGAGGCCCACGGAGCGGTTGTTGATGATGCGCCCCGCGGTCGTGCCGCCGACCAAGCCCGTCGGCGAGCGGCTGCGAGTGATCGAGGCGTTGGCGTCGAGCGTCGGAAAGAGCGCGGCGCGTGACTGGGCCGCCAAGGCCTGCGCCTGGCGGAATTGCGCCTCGGCCAGGCGCACGTTCTGGTTCGATATGTCGATGCTTTCGATCAGCGCGGAGAGCTGCGGATCGCCGAAGATCTCCCACCAGTTGCCGCGGTTCGATTCGTCCTGCGGCTCGGCGACTTTCCAGCCGGTCGCTTCCTTGTAGGCATCGGAGACCGCGGCATCCGGCCGCAAGTAGTCCGGCCCGACCGCGCAGCCGACGAGCGCGAGAACGCACCACCCCGCCGCCTGCGGCGGCACCCCTCCTCGGCGAGGAGGGGAAGACGTTCTTGTCATCGCGCCTCCAGAGAGGGCCGCCCTGCGCGACCCGTCCAGACACGCGCGCACCACAGCCGGAAGCGGTCTAGGTACAGGTACACGACCGGCGTCGTATAGAGCGTGAGCAGCTGGCTCACGATCAGGCCGCCGACGATAGCGATTCCGAGCGGCCGGCGAAACTCCGAGCCCTCGCCGAAGCCGATCGCGAGCGGCACAGCGCCCAGCATGGCGGCCATGGTGGTCATCATGATCGGGCGGAAGCGCAGCAGGCACGCCTGCAAAATCGCCGCTTCGGGGCTCTTGCCTTCGCTGCGCTCGGCTTCGATCGCGAAGTCGATCATCATGATGGCGTTCTTTTTCACGATGCCGATCAGGAGAATCACGCCGATCAGCGCGATGATGCTGAACTCGGTGCGAAACGCCAGCAGGGCGAGCAGCGCGCCGACACCCGCCGAGGGCAGGGTCGAGAGGAGCGTGATCGGATGGATATAGCTCTCGTAGAGGATGCCGAGCACGATGTAGACGGTGATCAGCGCGGCGAGGATCAGCCACGGCTGGCTATCGAGCGACTGCCTGAAGGCGCGCGCCGTGCCCTGGAAACTGCCGTGCACGGTGGTCGGCACGCCGAGCTGCA
>Ga0137384_10005161_pt1 | contig 10459 bp, 9 predicted proteins | sample SagtaG_2_FD_104922 | JGI IMG/M metagenome (GOLD analysis project Ga0137384, IMG submission 104922) | Vadose zone soil microbial communities from Sagehorn Ranch, Mendocino, California, USA - Sage2_R_60_16 metaG | ecosystem: Environmental > Terrestrial > Soil > Vadose zone | place: USA: California...
ATTCCCCTGCCGGCCGCCACCGTCGATGTGGTCATCTCCAACTGCGTGGTCAACCTGTCGGTCGACAAGCCGGCGGTGTTCGCCGAGACCTTCCGGGTCCTCAAGCCCGGTGGGCGGATCGGCTGCTCACGGCATCACGGACGTGGTTGCCGAGGACCACCTCACCCCCGCGCAGCGAGCCGAGCGAGGCAGCTACGTCGGCTGCATCGCCGGCGCCCTCTCCCGAACCGAGTACCACACCGAACTGGCCGTGGCCGGCTTCACGGGGGTGTCGATGAGCTTCACCCACCAGATCGCCGACGGGCTGCACTCGGCCATCATCAAGGCCACCAAGCCAAGCGGCTCAACCACCGCGATCGCCGAGACCCGCAGGGCGGAGCTCCCGTTAGCGAGTCAGCCAGGTTGCTGCTGACCTAGTCGGCAACTCACACGCCCTGAGCGCCCTTGCTGTCCGGCTAGACTCCGGACGCGCTGGTTCGAAACGCGCCACGAGGGGCGAAGGTGAGGCGACGATCATGCAAGACTGGCGCGGGCGGCCAGGCTGCGCCGTGTCGCCCGGCCGCTGAGCGCCAGCCGAATGATGCTGGCCGCCGCTGCGAGGGCGACCGCTGCCGCGGCAACGCCGGACCCAGACCTGGACCCGGATGGGGGCGTAAGCGTGCCGGGGGTGGTGATCACTTGGCCGGCGAGCATGCCCAGCAGGGTGAGGTCGACGACGATGGCGGCGATCGCCACGATCGCGGCGGCCATCGGCGCACGCCGCGGGCGGGGGGCCAGCCAGCGGCTGGGTCGGCCGGTGGTGGCGACGGTGAGCATGGTGGCCAGCGCGGCGGTGGCGATGCCAAGGCCGATCAGCGGCAACCCCAGCCACACCCCGGTCAGCTCGTGCCGGATGGGGAGTGCGTGGGTGGCGGTGAAGGCGGCGATCCACAGCAGGCCGACCAGGGGGCCGGTGCGGGTGAGGGTGAGCGCGGTGCGGCGGGCGTGGATGCCGGCCAGCTCAGGGGCGAAAGCGGCGGCGACCGTGGTGGGGTGGCCGAACTCCTCCAGCGCGGCCTGGGCGGCCTGCTCTGGGCGTAGTCCCTGCTCCAGGTTGGCGGTGGTGGCCTCAAGGAGGCCGTCGCGCAGTTCAGCGATGATTGCCTGGCGGGCTTGGCGTGGGCCCGCGAGGTCAAGGCTGGTGAGGCGGGTGGCGATCGCGGCAAGGTAGGCTTGGATCTCAACTTCGATCTGGGCGTCGAGGCGCTGAGGGCCGGCTGGCTCCGGCAGCGACGTCTCCAGCGTTTCCAGCGTGGGTCCAGGGTGGCTGGCGACGGTTGCGTCGGCGGCTGTGCGGCCAGCCAGACGACCGGCTATGCGAGCGACTCTGTGGTCGGCTATGCGGTTGCCGGGGCGGGGGTGGGCCATGGGCGTCCCTTTCCCTCCAGCAGGGCCGAGAGGGTGTCGGCGAACTCGCGCCAGGCGCTGCGTTCGCTGTCCAGCGCGCGGCGGCCGGCGGCGGTCAGCTTGTAGACCCGGCGCGGTCGCCCCTCGGCGGTGGACCAGCTGCCCGAGATCAGCCCGGCCCGCTCCAGGCGGTGCAGGACCGGGTAGACGGTGCCGGTCGGCAGGTCGATGCGGCCACCAGAGCTCTCGCGCAGGGCGTGGATGATGGCGTAGCCGTGGGCGGGGCCGGCTTCCAGGGCTGCCAGCAGCAGCGCATCCAGGTGGCCTTTGAGGACTTCTGCCTTCATGCCGTCGACACCTCCAGCAAATACGTAGTGATCCTACTCCCCATTTCGGCCTATGGGCCAGTGGCCCAGGTTGTGGCGTGCGTCAGCACCATGGTAGTAGTGACGCATGATAGATAGTGATGCTATGGTATAGCAACGCTACTGATACTGATTTGGCTGCGTCGGGCAGCAGACGCCAGGCAGCACGCAGTGGGTTGCCGACGGTGCGGCGAGGAGGCCCGGGTGATGGTGATCGAGCGACTGTCGAGGTTCGTGCTCCGCCATCGGCTGACGGTCGCCCTGGTGTGGCTGGCCGTCCTGGCGGCCGGGGTGGCGACCGCCGGCAAGGTGTCTGGCCGGCTGTCGCAGGAGTTCTCGGTGCCAAGCGCCCCAAGCTACAGGGTCAACCAGCAGATCCTGGCGACCTACGGCACCGGGGCCGACGGCTACCCCGAGGTCGCCGTGATCACCCTGCCACCCGGCGCCACCGTCGACACCCCCGGCGTCCGGCAGGCATTGGGCCGGGCGTTCGCTCGGGTTACGGCCGACCCGCGGGTGCGGCTGCGGGTCGTCTCCTACGCCGACCCCGGCCCCGGTAGCGGCGGTGGCAGCGGGGATCGCCGGCTGGTCTCCGCCGACGGGCGCACCACCATCGGGCTGATCTTCACCCCCCACCACGGCGAGCTCCAAGCCACCAACCTCGCCCCCCAAATCACCACGACACTCCAGCGCGCCCTGCCAGCCGGCACCACCGTCCAGGTCACCGGCCTTGACGCCCTGGCCGCCGGCGGCAGCAGCGGCCAAGGCCCCGGCGTGCTCGCCGAGACCCTGCTCGGCGGTCTGGGCGCGCTCGGGGTGCTGGCGTTTGTGTTCGGGTCGCTGCTCGCCCTGGTCCCCCTGCTGGTTGCCGCAGTCGCGATCCTTGCGACCTTCCTGGTCATCCTCGGCCTCACCGAGCTCACCCAGATCAGCTTCATCGTGCAGTTCCTGGTCGCCCTGATCGGCCTTGGCGTGTCGATCGACTACTCGCTGCTGCTGGTGACCCGCTGGCGCGAGGAACTCGCCCGCGGTCACCGTGGCGACGAGGCCGTCCATGCGGCCATGGCGACCGCCGGCCGGGCGATCGTCTTCAGCGGCCTCACCGTGGCCGTCGGTCTGTTCGCCCTGGTACTGGTCCCGGTGCCGTTCCTACGCTCCATGGGCTACGGCGGCATGCTCATCCCGGTGGTCGGCGTGCTGGTCACCTTGACGCTGCTGCCGGTGCTGCTTGCCTCGGTCGGGCGCCGTCTTGACTGGCCGCGGCTGCGCCGAGAGGCCCATGCCAGCCGCGGCTGGACCGCTTGGGCCCAAGCGGTCGTCAGGCACCGCTGGCTGGCCGCGCTCGGTGCCCTTGGGGTCCTGGTCGCGCTTGGGGTGGCGGCGCTGGGTATCCAGATCGGCGAACCCGCCGCCACCTCGTTGGCGGGCTCCACCGCAAGCTCCAGCCCGTCGATCGAGGGGCTACGCGCTCTGCAACATGCCGAGATACCCACCGGGGTGCTCACCCCCATCGAGGTCCTCATCAGCACCGGCCCCGGCACTGGTACTGATACTGGCGTCGACCCCGCGCAGGTTGCCGCTCGACTGGCCACCGTGCCAGGCATCCACACCGTTCTCGCTCCCATCGGCCCGGCCTGGCGCCGCGGCGACACCGCCTTGGTCGAGGCCCTCCCGGCCGCCGAGACCAGCACCGCCGCCGGCCGGGCGACCCTGACCCGCGTACGCGACACGATCAACGCAGCGCCCGCACCCCGCCGCCTGAGCGTCATGGTGGGTGGTGCCGGCGCCAACCTGGTCGACGAGACCCACGCCTTCTACAGCCGCTTCCCGCTCATGCTCGCCGCGATCGCAGCGATCACCTTCGTGTTGCTGGCCAGAGCATTCCGCTCCCTGCTGCTCCCCCTCAAAGCCGTCCTGCTCAACCTCGCCTCCGTCGGCGCCACCTACGGCGTGCTGGTGCTGGTCTGGCAACACGGCCACGGCTCCAAGCTCATCTGGAACATCCCCGCCACCGGCGCGATCACCAACTGGGTCCCCCTCATCACCTTCGCGTTCCTATACGGCTTGAGCATGGACTACGAGGTCTTCATCCTCGTCCGCATGCGCGAAGCCCACGACCGCACCGGCTCGACCACCACCGCGATCACCGAAGGCATCGGCCGCACCGGCCGGCTGGTCACCAGCGCCGCCCTGATCCTGTTCCTGGCCTTCGCGTCCCTTGGCGCCGGCCCCGAGACCGACATCAAGGTCGCCGCCACCGCGCTTGGCGCGGGGATCCTGCTGGACGCCACCGTCGTCCGCGCGCTGCTGGTGCCCGCCTTGGTGTCGCTGTTTGGCCGTTGGAACTGGTGGCTGCCCGTCTGGGCCGCGCGCCTGCTGCGGGTCCCACCGTCGCCGGCACGCGACCAACCCGAGCCTGAACCCAATTTCGCTTCGGCGCCGACTCGAAGCGACCGGCCCCACCCCATCCAGCCCCGATAATCCAGCAACCAGCAAACGCCGGACACCGACAACCAAGGAGAAGCCACGTGACCGGGCTCGTGAGCCAAGCCTCGACGACTGCAGACGGCGCCGGAGCCGGAGCGGAGCTGATCCACGCCGGCTCGACGGTGCTTCACCTACTGCTCGGCGTGCACATCCCTGCCGGGCTCGCCGGATGGGCGGCCCGCCGCTGCCTGGCCATTCGAGCCGCACTCACGTGATGACTTCGCCCGGCGAGCAGCTTGACATCCTGGTCGTCGGCGCCGGGCCGACCGGCCTCACCCTGGCCGCCCAGCTGCAGGCATTTGGTGCCACCGTTCGCATCGTCGACCGGCAGCTCGACCGCGTCCACGAGTCGCGCGCGCTGGCCGTCCAACCGCGCACCCTGGAGGTGCTGCGCGGGCTGAGCGTGACGCAGGAGCTGGTTGCGCGCGGCAACGACGCGGTCTGGGTCCAGCTCCACGCCGGCGACCGCACCGTCCGGATCCGGCTGTTCGGCCTCGGCCTGGCCGACACCGCCTACCCCTTCCTGCTGTTCGTCTCCCAGGCCGAGACCGAGCAGGTGCTACTCGACCATCTGGCCGCCCGCGGCGTCCGCGTGGAGCGGGCCGTGGAGCTGGTCGGCTTCCAAGCCGACCCCGACGGCCTGACCTGCACCCTGCGCCACGGCGACGGGCGAACCGAGCAGGCGCGCACCCGCTACCTGGTCGGCTGCGACGGCGCCCACAGCACCGTCCGCCACGGCGCCCGGATCCCGTTCAAAGGCGGTGGGTACCCGCAGACCTTCGTGCTGGCTGACCTGGAGGTCGACGGCGGCCTGGATGCCGACACCGGCTACGCCTTCCTCGGCCAAGAGGGCATCTTGTTCTTCTTCCCGCTGGGCCGGCCCGCCAGCTGGCGGCTGCTGGGCATGCACCCGACCCTCCAGGGACGCCAGGAGCCGGAGCGGCCCTCGCTGGAGGAGCTGCAGGCGCTTGTGGACGCCTTCACCGGCGGCCGCTTGCGGTTGCACGACCCCGTCTGGCTGACCTACTTCCGGCTCCAGCACCGCCACGCCACCCGCTACCGGGCCGGGCGCGTCTTCCTGGCCGGCGATGCCGCCCACGTCCACAGCCCGGCCGGTGCCCAGGGCATGAACACCGGCATCCAGGACGCCTGGAACCTTGGCTGGAAGCTCGCGCTGGCCACCCGCGGGGTGGCCGAGGAGGCGCTGCTGGACTCCTACGACGCCGAACGCCGCCCAGTCGGCAGCTTCGTGGTCCGCTTCACCGACCGCGCCTTTGCCATCTCCACCTTCACCAACCCGCTGATCCGCGCGCTCCGCACCCGGGTGGTCCCGCGGGTGCTGCCCCTTGCGCTGCGCCTCGACCGAGCACTGGCGTACGGGTTTCGGACGATCTCCCAGCTCGGCATCAGCTATCGGCACAGCCCCGCCGTCCAGGAAGGACGCCCGGCGCCACGGCGAGGGCCGAAGGCTGGCGACCGGCTGCCCGACGCGCGCATCGCCAGAGACGGGCAGAGGTGCTGGCTCGGCGAGGCGCTGGCCGCGCCGCGCTTGCACCTGCTGCTCTGCGGCCGCCCCGGCGGCTGGGACGCAAGCCAACTCGCCGCGATGCGCGGGCGCTACCCCGGCGCGCTGGCCGTGCACCATCTCACCCGCCAGGCCACGCCCGGCGCCCTGCACGACGTCGACGGGCAGGCGCTGGCGCAGCTTGGTGTCAACGACACCGCGCACTACCTCATCCGACCCGACGGGCACATCGGCTACCGCGCTGCCGGCACGGACCTGGACGGGCTCGGCCGCTACCTCACCCGCTGGCTCCCCAACCCCACACCAGACCCAGCCTGACAACCAACCAGCGCACCGCTTCACGCCAGCTCCCAGGCGCCGACCATCCCAGCACCGACCAGGCACCGACCCCAGCACCCGCCATACGGATGACAGCCACCGGCCCGCTCTCCTCTCAACCCGAATCCTTCCGACGACAGCAATGCACCAAGGGTGCTGGCTCTCAAATCGATTCAGCCACGGCATCGGGGGCCAGCGGGTTCGAGGAACACTCCATCTTTGGCTCCTGCTCCGACACGTACGGCACAAAGCTCCGAGGCCCACGTGGCAAGGCGGCGCCCAGCGCCCGGCCCCGTCACGGATTTGCTGAAACCCGACCTTTGGGGATCAGACCGGCGGAGCGGCCGCGGCTCGGAAGCCACCCCCGCTGAGCTGACGCTATGTGGGTCGGGCCCCCATCCCCCTGCTCAGCCCGACAGCCATAGGCTTCGGGGATCGACGAGCTCGTGGATCCGCCAGGGCCGCGAGGTGTGGGCGGTGCTGGGCACCCTCATTCGCGGACGTCCGTACGGGTCGCTCACGCGCACGGTTCCACGTCCATCGGCTGTCTGACCAACCGATCGGGAGGCGCCAAGAGCCTCCAACTCAGTGGCCATACGCTCGCGCAAACCCAAGGCGGCAGACAGAGGCCTGACCATCACGGTGAGCTGGTCGACGAGCCCGTCCTGGTCGTGGTGCAAGAAGTCGCAGCCCTGGATCTGCTTGTCGCCGACGCGAGCGCGGAACATCAGCGCGTGGTCATGGCCATCCTCTGACGCCAACTCCGTCTCGTAGACGAAGTCCTCGAAGACCCGGAGCGCCGCACTGACGACGGCAGCGGTGACGGTCTTCCCGGCGTAGGGCTTGAAGACGATCGGGCTACGAAAGACGACGCCGTCGGCGAGCACTGCAGCGGCCGCCTCGGCGTCGTTCGCCTCGATCGCGGCACGGAACGGGTGCATCACGTACCTCCTGCATGCAGACGGAGAGCTGGTGGGCGCGGGCCGTAGTCCCAGAGGGATGGCCCCATCGGTCCCGGTAGTAGTATACATACGTGTATGTATTTATTGGCCGTCAACGACACGCTGGGCGACGTAGGTCGCCGCGCTCCCCGAAGCCACAAGTGCGCTCGAGAACGCCACACGCCCCCGTGCACGGATGTGACGCCTGATGCCAGCTGAGACGCGGCGCCCCCCTCGCGCACAGGCCGACCGCCGGGCGGAGACCCACGCGGCGCTACTGGCGGCCGCGGCCCGGGGCCTCTCCCGCTACGGCTACGGCAATCTGAATCTGGCCGAGGTCGCCGCGGAGGCCGGGTACACGCGGGGGGCCCTCTATCACCTCTTCGACGACAAGGAGGATCTGGCACTCGCCGTCGTGGCCTGGGTCTGGGAGACCTGGCAACAGCAGATCACGCCCCTGGCGGAGGCGCACGATGAGCCTTTTCAGGCGCTGGTCGCCTTGGCGCGCGGTCACGTTGCCTACTGCCGAGACGGACGGGCGCGCGTCATGATGACGCTTCGCGTCGAGTTCGCCGAACGCGAGCACCCGGTGGGAGACGCCGTCTGGAAGATCGCGGCGGCGCTGCGTCAGCGCGTCGAGCGGCTCGTCGTCCGTGGGCGCCGCTCCGGGACGATTTCCCCCGGGCCGCCGGCTCGGATCCTGGCGGCGGCCTACCTCTCGGCGCTTGAGGGTCTGGCCATCGGCGTCGCAGGACGCACGCCACACGACGAGGCCCTGGCCGAGCGCATGGTCGTGGGGTTGCTGCGGGGCGGCGCTCCGTGAAGCTGACGAAGCGCTGGAGCGACGCGGGTGAGCACCCAGCGGCGCATTTCGGTGCTGGGTGCAACGACAAGAGTTGAGCGCCGTTGACCCACAGCAGTCCGATACCAACACCCTGGCCGTCAGTTCGTCGTTCCACGACCGCTGCGCTGCTGCCTGGAGGACGCCGCTCACATCGCATCCGTACTGGTCAGCGACCTTTCGCCACGGTCGACCCAAGATAACCATCGAGAGCACCTTCTCCCCGGTGCGGGCCAGAACCCGGATGACCAAGGGGCCGGGCAGCAAGGCTGCGGCCGCTCGGGCGGCGGCCAGGGTGCCGAGGACGCAGAACGTCCACACCTGGCCATCGGCCGGGTCCCGGCGACCATCAGTCGGATGCCAAATGACCCGCAGCCAACGGGTCGGGCCACTGCCGGAGCGGTCCGGCGCGGGTAGGATCAGCCCATGGCTCCGCAGGATTTCTTACCCTCGCGGCTATGACGGACAAGCCGGGCCCGCGTGAGCGCGAGAAGCAGGCCTCCCACAGCCACCTGAGCGCACCGACCTGCGGGTCTGACCGATGACGGAGCCCTGCTTATGAGCATGCGACCAGCCGGAACAGCGGCGGCCGCCACCGCCGAGCAGCTCGACCCGCGTCGCTGGCTGGCGCTGGGGGTCGTGCTGATCGCGGTGTTCATGCAGCTGATGGACATCAGCATTGTCAACGTGGCGATCCCGTCTATCCAGCGTGACCTGGATGCCAGCTACTCGCAGGTGCAGTGGGTGCTGGCCGGCTACCAGCTCGCCTTCGCGGTGGTGCTGATCACCGGCGGGCGGCTCGGCGACATTTATGGGCGCAAGCGGCTGTTCCTGATCGGCGTGAGCGGCTTCACCGTCGCCTCGGCGCTGTGTGGCTTTGCGCAGAGCCCGGTCATGCTGGTCGGCTCGCGGATCTTCCAGGGCGCGATGGGTGCGCTGATGTTCCCCCAGGCCCTGTCGGTCACACAGGTCGAGTTCCCGCAGCGGGAGCGCGGCGCCGCCTTCGGCATCACCGGCGCGGTCATCGGCCTTGCCACCATCTCCGGCCCGTTGCTCGGGGGGCTGCTGATCGCCGGTAATCTGTTCGGCCTGGACTGGCGGCCGATCTTCCTGGTCAACCTGCCGCTGGGCGTGCTGGCGGTGGTCGCGGCGGTGGTGCTGCTGCGCGAGTCCAGGGCCGAGGGCGCGCTGCGCCTGGACCCGGGCGGGGTGGCGATCGTCAGCGCCGCGCTGCTGATGCTGATCTATCCGCTGGTGGAGGGCCGCGACCTTGGCTGGCCGGTCTGGACGTTCGTGCTCATGGCCGCGTCGGTGCCGGTGTTCGCGCTGTTTGTGCTGTACGAGCGGCGCAAGACCCGCAAGGACAACTCGCCGCTGGTGGTGCTCGGCCTGTTCGGTGAGCGGGCGTTTGTGAGCGGCCTGCTGCTCAACCTGGTGTTCTTCTCCGGGGTGGCCGCGTTCTTCCTGACCTTCTCGCTGTTTCTGCAGATCGGGCTCGGCTTCACCGCCCTGCACTCCGGGCTGACCACGATCCCGTTCTCGTTCGGGACGGCGATCGGCTCAGCGGTGTCGGTGCGGCTGGCGCCGCGGCTGGGCCGTGCGATCCTGAGCCTTGGCTGTCTGCTGCTGGTCGCCGGCATGCTCGCGGTGATGGCAACGGTCAGCCGCTACGGCGAAGGCATCCATTCCTGGCAGCTCCTGCCCGCCCTGGTGGTGTGTGGCCTCGGCCTTGGCTGCACGATCCCGCCGCTGCTCAATGTGATCCTGGCCGGCATCAGCGGCCGCAACGCCGGTTCGGCCTCCGGTGTGCTCTCGACCACCCAGCAGGTCGGCGGTGCCCTTGGTGTGGCGATCATCGGTGTGATCTTCTTCGGGCTGCTGGCCAGCCAGGCCAAGCCCACGATCGCGGCGGTCGTCCCGCGCCTGCGCAGCCAGCTCCAGGCGGCCCACCTGCCCGCGCCGGTCGCCGACCAGGTGATCGCCGGCTTTTCCACCTGCTTCCACGACCGGGCCAGCGCCAAGGACCCCTCGGCCACCCCGCCGAGCTGCCGGCAGGCCACCTCCCCGGTCCAGGCGCAGGGCCAGGGCGGCCAGGCGATCAGCCAGGTGCTCCAGTCCGCCGGCGTCGACGCGCGCAAGCGCGACTTCGTCGCCTCCATCAAGGGCACCCTGTGGTACGAGGTGGCCGTCTACGGCCTGAGCTTCCTGGTGGTGTTCTTGTTGCCCAACGTCGGCGGCCACCACCTGCGCCAGGCGGGTGGGGCCGCGGCATAGTCCGCGGTCGCCAAAGGGTCACTGGTGGATGGTCCGCTGGTTGGGCGGTGCTCGGGCTGCTCGAGCTGGAAGGTCGAGTGCTCGATGTCGAAGTGCGCCGCCCAGGCAGTCACACAGCCGGTCGAGCACCTCGGGGCGCGGCGGCGCCGGCCTGGCGCATGACGTAGGCCAAGACCACGTTCATGCTGCTGGTGACGGCCCACACGTGCAGGTCATGGCAGTCGCGGACCCCGGAGCCCTGACGATCTGGCGGCGCACCTCGGCCAGGTCGACGCTCTTCGGGGTCGCCTCGAGCAGCACGTCGACCGCGTCGCGCAGCAGC
>Ga0137384_10005162_pt1 | contig 10459 bp, 9 predicted proteins | sample SagtaG_2_FD_104922 | JGI IMG/M metagenome (GOLD analysis project Ga0137384, IMG submission 104922) | Vadose zone soil microbial communities from Sagehorn Ranch, Mendocino, California, USA - Sage2_R_60_16 metaG | ecosystem: Environmental > Terrestrial > Soil > Vadose zone | place: USA: California...
CGTTGGCGCTGGAGAAAAGATTATCGGACGCGCTCGGGCTCAACGTGAGCGTGGAGCATCGCGGCAACGGCGGCGAGCTGAAAATCCGCTACCGCAGCCTCGAACAGCTCGATGAGGTGGTCCGCCGGCTGGAACGCGGCTGAGCCGCTGATTCCGCGACGAGGAGTCAGGTGCAAATTTTCCGCCGCGCCGCCTGCGCGATGCCGAGCAAGGCGCGGCTCACGAGCGGATCCGACAGCGCCGCCGCCGAGCCGGTCAGTCGCCGCGTCTGCAGCCCGGCTTCGGCAAGCTGCGCCATGACTTGCTCGAGCCGCGCCGCAGTCCAGTTTCTCAGCGCCGCTTCGATCGCCGGCACGCGGCGGAACTGCGCCTTCGGCGTGATCCGATCGACCGCTTCCACGACCGGCGTTCCGGACTCGACCGCGAGCCGCGCACGGTGCAGCTGACTCAATTGGTTGAGCGCGGCCGTGACGATCCGGCCGGGCGCGATGCCGGAGGATCGCGCGCGGGCGAACTCCTTCTCCACCTCGGCGGGTTTTCCGGCGAATGCGGCGTCGACGACGCCATCGAGCGCCAGCGCGGCCGCGTCGGCGACCACGGCCAGCACGTCGTCGAGCTCGACCCGCGGCCTGCCGCGAGCGTAGAGCGCGAGCTTGCGGATTTCGCTCAACGATGCGCGGCGATCGCTGCCGAGCAACGATACCACCACGGCGCGCGCCTCCGGCGCAATCGTAAGTCCGGCGGCGCGCATCTCATCGTCGATCAATCGCGCCAGCTCGCGCTCGCCGTCGGCATAACACGGGATCGCCGCAACGTTGCGCGCCCGCTCGCACAACGTGCGCAACGCCACGCCGCGCCGCAGATCGGCGGCCTCGATCACGATACGGCAGTCGGCAATCGGCGTCGTGATCAGCGCCTCGACCGCGCGGACGAAATCGCGTCCGCCCGCCTTGACCCAGATCGCCCGCTTGCCGCCGAACAACGGGATCGTGCCGGCCTCGTCCAGCAGCCGGGCGGGGTCGGCCGCAAGCTCGTCGCCTTCGAGCCGAACCAGACGAAACGGATCGTTGAGGTCTTCGACCGTGGCGCGCAAAATCGCCTGCACCCGCTCGGAGACGAGGCCGGCATCGGGCCCGAACACCAGCGCGACGGGCTGGGCTGCATGCGGCTCGGCAAGGTAGGCGTCGACTGCCGCTCGGTTCAGCGCGACCATGCGGCTCGGCGCTCAGGTCCCAGCGACGAGATAGGACGCGAGCCGCGAGCGGATCTGGTCGGCGATCACCTTGGCGGCGCGGTCCTCCGCGTCGCGTTGGGCGCGCGAGCGGGCGAACTTCTGCTGCTGGCCGGGAATATCGGAGCTGACCCGGGCGAACGCCGTCGAATGGACCACGGGCCTGCCGGTCGCGAGCTCGGTCAGCGTGTATTTCACGTCGATGCCCGTGACCTCCGCCTCGGTCCGGCCGGTCTGCGGGTCGACGATGAGCGCCGAGCGCGAAGTGGTCATCTTCACGTTGAGCCGATGGGTGGGGGCAATGCTGCCCTCGCCGCCCGTCAAGTCGAACAACAGGGCATTGCGCAGCTCGATGGCGATGCGGGCGTCGGCCGAGCCCCTGGCGGAATCGATCTGCTGCACATCGACGGCGGCGAGCGCGTTGCCGAGCGTGGGGCCGCCGCTCAGCGGCGGCTGGCCGTAGAGCGGCTGAAAGCACGCCGCCAGCAGCCCGGCACTGCCGATGGCCAGAGCGGCGCGGACGAGGCGGCCGAGCGCCGCCCTATGGTCAGGCGACCACATTGACGATTCTCTGCGGGACAACGATGACTTTTTTAGGGGGTTTTCCGGCGAGCGCCCGCCGTACCGCCTCGAGCTCGAGGACCGCGGCTTCGATGTCGGGTGCGCCCGCATCCCGGGCCACCGTGACGTCGGCGCGTTTTTTGCCGTTGACCTGCACCGGCAGCGTGACGGTCTCCTCGACCAGCAGCTTCTCCTCGAGCGCGGGCCAGGAGGCTTCCGCGACGAGCGACTTGCGGCCGAGCGCGGTCCAGCATTCCTCGGCAAGGTGCGGCATCATCGGGGCAAACATTTTCACCAGCATGTCACCGGCTTCGCGTAGCGCAGCATGTTCGGCGGCGCCGGCACCGCCCCGGCCGGCCAAATCGCGAACCGCCATTTCCAGCGAATTTGCCTGCGAATAGATGAACGCGACCGCGGTATTGAACCGCAAGTCTTCGATCGCTCGGGTGACCTTGTCGAGGGTCCTGTGCGCGTCCCTGCGGATCTCCAGGGCAGCCTGGCGGTCCTCGTTGCGATGAACCGGCCCAGCCGTGATCTCGGCGATGTCGCTGACGAGCCGCCACAGCCGTTGCGCGAAGCGACCGGCGCCCTGCACGCCCTCCTCGGTCCAGATCACGTCGCGGTCGGGCGGCGAATCCGACAGCATGAACCAGCGCGCCGTGTCGGCCCCGAACGTGGCGATGATGTCGTCCGGGTCCACGGTATTGCGCCTGGACTTCGACATCTTCTCGATCGGGCCGATCTCGACCGGCTCGCCGGTGGCGGCGAGCACGGCATGGCGGCGATCGCCTTCGGTCTTGATCTCGACCTCGGCAGGCTCCGCATAGGTCCCGTCGGCCTTGCGATAGGTCTCGTGCACGACCATGCCCTGGGTGAACAGGCCGGCGAACGGCTCGTCGAGCCCGATGTGGCCGGTCGCCCGCATCGCGCGCGTGAAGAACCGGCTGTAGAGCAGGTGCAGAATCGCGTGCTCGATCCCACCGATATATTGGTCGACCGGCATCCAGGCGTCGACCATTTTGCGATTGGTCGGCGCGGCTTCGATCCAGGGATCGGTGAAGCGGGCGAAATACCACGATGAGTCGACGAAGGTATCCATCGTGTCGGTCTCGCGGCGGGCCGGCGTGCCGCAGGACGGGCAGGGGACGTGCTTCCAGGTCGGATGGCGGTCGAGCGGATTGCCGGGCCGGTCGAAATCGACGTCCTCGGGAAGCTGGACCGGAAGATCGCGATCCGGCACCGGGAGGACGCCGCAGGCCTCGCAATGGATCACCGGAATCGGGCAGCCCCAGTAGCGCTGCCGGGAGATGCCCCAGTCGCGCAGCCGGTATTGCACTTGCCGCGCGCCGACCGGCCGCCCGTCCCTGAGCTCGCGCTCGAGCCGGCGCGCGACCTCCTCTTTCGCTTGAGCTACCCGCATTCCGTCGAGAAAACGCGAGTTGATCATGAAGCCGTCGCCGTCATAGGCGGTATCGGTGATCCGGAAGGTGGCGGGGTCCTGGCCGTCCGGGCAGACCACGGGGATGACGGGGAGCCCGTATTTGTTGACGAAGTCGAGGTCGCGCTGGTCGTGCGCCGGGCAGCCGAAGATCGCGCCGGTGCCGTACTCCATCAGGATGAAATTGGCGACATAGACCGGAAGCCTGCGGTCCGGAGCGAACGGATGGATCGCCTGCATCCCGGTGTCGAACCCGAGCTTCTCCGCGGTCTCGATCAGCTCCTGGGCGGTGCCGGTGCGCCTGCATTCGGCGATGAAGCTCGTGAGCGCCGGATCACGACTGGCCGCCGCGGCCGCGAGCGGATGCTCGGGCGAAATCGCCAGGAAGGTCGCGCCGAACAAGGTGTCATGGCGGGTGGTGAAGATCTCCAGCTCGCGCTCGCGATGCGGCGTCGTTTCCGGCTCGAGCGCGAAGCGGACGCGCAACCCTTCCGAGCGGCCGATCCAATTCTGCTGCATCACCCGGACTTTTTCCGGCCAGCGCTCGAGCTCCTCGAGCGCCGCCAGGAGATCGTCCGAGAACGCGGTGATCTTGAAGAACCATTGCGTGAGCTCGCGCTGCTCGACGGGCGCGCCCGATCGCCAACCGCGGCCGTCGATGACCTGTTCGTTGGCGAGCACGGTCTGATCGACCGGATCCCAATTGACTTTCGACTGCTTGCGCTCCACCAGGCCGGCGCGCAGGAAGTCCAGGAACATTTTCTGCTGGTGTTTGTAATAGGCGGGATCGCAAGTCGCGAGCTCGCGGGTCCAGTCGAGCGACAGTCCCATCGATTTGAGCTGCGAGCGCATGGCGTCGATGTTGGCGTAGGTCCACCGCCGCGGGTGAACCTTGTTGGCCATGGCGGCGTTCTCGGCCGGCATGCCGAAGGCGTCCCAACCCATCGGATGCAGGACGTTGAAGCCGCGCGCGCGCATGTAGCGGGCGACCACGTCCCCCATGGCGTAATTGCGCACGTGCCCCATGTGGATGCGGCCCGAGGGATACGGAAACATTTCCAGCACGTAGTATTTGGGACGCGGATCGTCGTTCGGGGTGCGGAAAATTCCCCGCTCTTCCCATATCTTCTGCCAGCGCGGCTCGGCCTCGCGGGCGTTGTAGCGCTCCGTCGTCATCGGCTCTGGTTAAATTCCGGCGGTCGCGAAAAATCGTCCGGACTAGGACACGAAAGCCGGCGTGGGGTCAACCGGGCGAGAGCGAGAGCCGCGCCGCGGGCGTCTCAAGACGCCAGCGCGACCGGATCCGGGCACTCCGCCACCACCATGTTGCGGCCGCCGCGCTTGGCGGCATAGAGCGCGGCGTCGGCCGCTTCGACCAGCACCTGCGTGTCCTGTTGGCGCTTGGGCTCGAGCAAGGCGACCCCGATGCTGATGGTGACGAGCCCGGCGGGCGCCTCTGCGTGGGCGATGCGCAGGTCCTCGACCTTGCGTCGCAGCTGTTCCGCCGTCTCGATGGCGACCCGCGCGCCGGTGTTCGGCAACAGCAGAGCAAATTCCTCGCCGCCGTAGCGCGCGCCGAAGTACGATTGCTTGGCCGCCGCGATGCCGATGACCTCGCCGATCAGACGCAGGCACTCGTCGCCTTCGACATGGCCATGCCGGTCGTTGAACGGCTTGAAATGATCGACGTCGATCATCAGCATTGCCAGCGGCTGTCCAGTCTTGGCGGCGCGCCGCCATTCGGCGCTCAGCGCGGCGTCGAAGCTGCGCCGGTTGGGCAGCCCGGAAAGTCCGTCGATGCTGGCGAGCTCTTCCAGATGCGCATTGGCGATGCGCAGCTCCTCTTCGCGCGCGGCGAGCGAACGAGCCATATCGTCGAGCGCCGCCGCGAGCGGCGCGAATTCTGCAGCCCAGGCGTGATGGGCGAGCTTGGCTTCGAGCTTGCCGCGGCCGATCCGGGCCGCGGCCAGGGACAGCGAGCGGATCGGCCGCACGATCAAGTGCTCGCCGCCGAACCAGACCGCGAACAGCGCCAGTACGCATACGGAGCCCAATTGCACATAGGCGAACCACATTTCCCGGTCGATCCGGCCGAGCACTTCGTGTTCGTCGAGGCCGACGGCGATTCGCGCGTTGGTTCCCGGAACCTGCAGGAATCCGAAGATTCGCCGCGTGCCGTCGAGCCCGGCGGTGGTGATCGTGCCGGAGGGGCTTGCCAGCATCGCTTTGACGAGCGGCACGTCGGCAAATCGCCGGCCGACCCAGTTCTCGGAACCCGGATCTCTGGCCAGCACGACGCCGCTGCCGTCGATGAGCAGCGCGGAGATGCCTTTGCGGCCGGTGAGCGCATCGCCGAGCCGACCGATCCATTCGAGATCGATACCGGTGGCGATCACCCCCGATATGATCGCATCCGGTCCGCGGATGGGCAGCGCGGCCACGACCGTGGGCGCCCGCTGCAGCCGGCCGAACAAATAGTCGCTCAGAACGAAATCGCCGGTGCGCAAGGCCTGTTGGAAATACGCACGATCGGAGAGGTCGAGGCCGACCGTGTCCGGGAAATTCGAGCAGGCGATCCGTCCGTCGCGGCCGATGATCAGCAAGCTCTTCATCCACCGCACGTCGGCACCCACGTGGGCAATGAACCCGTCGCAGCTCGTGGAAGCACCGGCCGCATAGCCGCGGGCGATCACCTGCAACACCGAACGCGCCGCCAGCACGATTTGCTGTTGCGCTTCGATGCCGCGGCGGGCGAGGCTGGTGGCCTCTTGCGAGGCGGCGGCCACGCGGTCGACCCGCTCGGCCTGAAGCAGCCGGATGCGGTCGAACAGCAAAGGTGCGATCGCCAGGGCGACGAGCACGAGGACCCGGGTGCGGATGCTCAGTGCGGGTCTTGGTCGCGCCAGCGCGCGACCCGAACTTCGATCGTCATGCAACATGGATGCTTCCCCCAGCGGGACGAATCTGCATCCATCGCGTTAAGATCCGGTCGGACAAATTGCTAAAATTGCGACGATCGGCGACGAAGATCCAAGGTACGAGGGCCGAATCGATGCGCGACGCTGCTGATCCTGTGGCCCCGGGTCGTGCGCAGCCGCCGGCGGCGGCGCTCGCCGACGTGCGCCGCGAAATCGAGGCGGCCTGCCGTAAGGTCTCGCGCGATCCGTCCTCGGTGACGCTCGTCGCCATCACCAAGACGTTCGCGGCCGACGTGATCGAGCCGGCGATTGCCGCGGGCCAAAGGGTGTTCGGAGAAAATCGCGTGCAGGAGGCCAAAGCCAAATGGCCGCTTCTGAAAGAGCGTCACTCCGATCTCGAGCTGCATCTGGTCGGGCCGCTGCAATCCAACAAGGCAAAGGAAGCGGTCGCGCTGTTCGACTGCATCCACACCGTCGACCGACCCTCGATCTGCGAGGCGCTCGCCAAGGAGATCGCCAAGCAGGGAAGGCGGCCGCGCTTGCTCGTTCAGGTCAACACCGGGGCTGAGCCGCAGAAGGCCGGGGTCTTGCCCGAGGCGGCCGACGATTTCGTCCGGCGCTGCCGCACCGAGCACGGGCTTGCGATCGAGGGACTGATGTGCATCCCGCCGCTCGAGGACCCGCCGGCGCTGCATTTCGCCCTGCTGGCCAAAATTGCTGCCCGCAACGGGCTTGCGCTGTTGTCCATGGGGATGAGCGCCGACTTTGCCCTCGCCATCGAGTTCGGCGCGACCCACGTGCGCGTCGGCACCGCGATTTTCGGTGCGCGGGGCAAGGAAGCGTAAGTTCGCGCCTGCTCGGCGATCAAAGCGCTTCAGCGGTCTGCCGGTTTCAGCCGATCACGATCCGGGTCTTGGGGCCGAGACGGACGAGAAGCCGGCGCAAGCTCGCCGGCGCGAGCGCGACGCAGCCCGCGGTCGGGCGAAATCCGGGACGCGCCAAATGGATGAACACCGCGCTGCCGCGGCCGGCGACGCGCGGTCGGGTGTTGTGATCGAGCTCGATGAGGAAATCGTAGAGATGATCGCTGCGCCACAGCCGGTCGCCCGCGGCATCGCCGGCCAGTTGCATCGGCCGGTTGTAGCGGCGGTCGGCCGGATTCTCGCACCAGGCGTCGGACTGCCGGATGGGCCGAATGGGCAGGCGGGTGCGGGGGCGGCGCGCGCGGTCCTTGCGCCACCACAGCCGAACGAGCCGGAACGCGCCGCGCGGGGTCGCGCCGTCGCCCTCGCGCTTGTTCGCGCGGATGCCCGCGGAGCCGAGCGCCACCGGCAACCGAAGCAGGCCGGCGGCGAGCCAACCCTGGGTCGCGCGTCCGGCCCGGGCGCGAACGCGAATTTGCTGCAATGGGCTCCCGGCGCGCAGTATTTTGCCTTCGAGCACCCGCTTGCGTCGCATGGATTTCTCCGACCCGCCGGAAAAGCGCCGCCGTGCTTGCTCTTTTTCCCGCGATTGGTCTACTTCGAAACTGCCGTCGGCCGCCCGGCCGGCGATCGGTGCGTAAGGCGAGAACGATGGCCAATTCCCGCAGAATTCTCGTCGTGGACGATGATGCCGACATGCGCGAAGCGCTGGTCGAGCAATTGGCGTTGCACGAGGAGTTCGAAGCCGTGGCGGTCGACACCGGCACCAAGGCCGTGCAATCCGCCAAAGCGGGCGAGATCGATCTCGTCATCATGGACGTCAGCCTGCCCGACATCGACGGCCGCGAGGCCGTCCGCATGTTGCGCAAGAACGGCTTCAAGGCGCCGATCATCATGCTGACCGGACACGACACCGATTCCGATACGATCCTGGGATTGGAATCGGGCGCCAACGATTACGTGACGAAACCGTTTCGCTTCGCCGTGCTGCTCGCGCGCATTCGCGCCCAGCTCCGCCAGCATGAAGCGAGCGAGGACGCGGTCTTCACCATCGGCCCGTACACGTTCCGGCCAAGCTCGAAGCTCCTGGTCAATCCCAAGGGCAACAAGGTGCGTTTGACCGAAAAGGAGACCGCGATCCTGCGCTACCTCTATCGCGCCGGCCGGCGCCCGATCTCGCGCGAGATCCTGCTGCAGGAGGTGTGGGGCTATAATTCCGGCGTCACCACCCATACGCTCGAGACCCACATCTATCGGCTCCGCCAGAAGGTGGAGAAGGACGCCTCCAACCCCTCGATCCTGGTGACCGAAGCGGGCGGCTACAAGCTCATTCCGTGATGGCCGCATGAGCATCGAGGACGATATCCGCTTCTTCGAGCAGGTTTCGCCGCTGGCGCTGCTGGGCCGCGAGCCCTTGCGCATCCTGGCGATCGGCGCGGAGAGCCGCTACGTCCACGGCGGCGACATCCTGTTCCGCCGGGGCGAGAGCGCCGATGCGGCTTATGTGGTGCAGGAGGGCTCGTTCCGGCTCGCATCGGAGGGGAAGGGCGAGACCGGCGTGACGGTCGGGCCCGGGGCGATGATCGGCGAGATGGCGCTCCTGACCGAGACCCAGCGGCCGGTGACCGCGACGGCATGCGAGCCGTCGACCGTGATGCGCATTCCGCGCACGTTGTTTCTCAAGATGCTGGAAGGTTATCCGGACGCGGCACGCCGCCTGCGCGATAGCCTACTGGTGCGCACCGAGCAGGCGACCCGGGACATGCGCAAGGTGCGCGGCAAGCTCGGCGGCACCGAAGGCGGGAAGTGACGCCCGAGGGGCGTCATCCCGGCGCGCGCCGAAGGCGCGAACCCGGGATCCAGCGATGAGTGGAGCGAGACGGGTTTCAACCCATGTCACCTATCTGTAGAGAATGGCTGGTTCGACCTTCCTGGGCTTGCAGGGGAATGCGCGCGAGCTGCGGTTGGGCGCTTCTGCTCGCCGCGGCGATCTCGGTCGGCGAGGCGCACGAGCGCGCGCCAAGGGTAGTGATCACGCAGGTAGAAAGATCAGGCGTCGAATTGGGGGATTCGCAGCGGCTCGAATGCCAAGGCTCCACTTGTTTCGGTTTGGTGTCGCTCGAAGTCCGCGGCAGTCCGCGGACATTCCGGGCATTCGCAACCTTCGGTCCTGGGTACGTGCGAGTTGGATTCGAGCCGACGTTGACGGCCCGCGAATCCCCGGTTTACCTCGACCGTAGTCCTCGGGACCCAGTGGTTGTGCCTGTCGGTCGCACCGGAATCGCAACCGGCACTTTCTGGCTGGCGCAACTCGCACGCCCGGACCCGACGTCGAACATCCTGCATCCTGTGTTGCGCGGGCCGCCGATCATCGGCGTCCGCATCGATGTCCTCTTCGGCCCCGCGCTGCAACCCCGTCCTCCCGGGGCCGCGATCTAAATCGATTTCGGCGGGCTGTCGCCTCGGCAGCAACCGCCGGACGCGACCCCTCATACCTCGATGCTCGCAACGACCGGCACGTGGTCCGAGGGCCGCAGCCAGGCGCGCGCGCCTTTCGCGACCGTCATGGCGGACACCCGGTCGCCCAGCTCCGGCTTGACCCAGACGTGATCGAGGCGGCGGCCCTTATTGGCGGCGGCCCAATCGGGCGAGCGATAGCTCCACCAGGTATAAAGCTTGGCGGGTTCGGGAACGAAGCTGCGCATCACGTCGATCCAGTTCCCGGCCGCCTGCACCAAGTTGAGCTTTTCGCATTCGATCGGCGTGTGGGAGACGACTTCGAGCAGCCTTTTGTGGCTCCACACATCGTGCTCGAGCGGCGCCACGTTGAGGTCTCCGACCAGGATGGCGCGCGGATGCGGCGCGGCGGCGAGCTCCGCGCAAGCGCGCATCTCGTCGAGAAACGCCAGCTTGTGGGCAAATTTGGCGTTGATCTGCGGATCGGGCTCGTCGCCTCCCGCCGGCACGTAAAAATTATGGATCGCGAGAGAATCGCGCAGGCCGGCGCGTTCGCCGAGAACCACCGCGATGTGCCGGCAATCGCTTTTCCCGCAGAAGACCTGCATGTCGGTCCGATCGAACGGCAGCCGCGAGAGCACGGCGACGCCGTGATAGCCTTTTTGACCGTTGAGGGCGCAATGGACATAGCCCAATCGCGCGAAGCGTTTCAGCGGAAACTTCTGGTCCGGACATTTGGTCTCCTGCAGGCAGAGCACGTCCGGGCCGAACGCCCTCACGAATCTGGCGACCTGATCGATGCGCAGCCGCACCGAATTGATGTTCCAGGTGGCAATGGTCAGGCGCATTTGATCAACGAATGACTGAAATCGATTTGCTTGGGTAATCCGTCACCCTGAGGTGCTCGGCGCGCTTGCGCCGAGCCTCGAAG
>Ga0137384_10005167_pt1 | contig 10456 bp, 9 predicted proteins | sample SagtaG_2_FD_104922 | JGI IMG/M metagenome (GOLD analysis project Ga0137384, IMG submission 104922) | Vadose zone soil microbial communities from Sagehorn Ranch, Mendocino, California, USA - Sage2_R_60_16 metaG | ecosystem: Environmental > Terrestrial > Soil > Vadose zone | place: USA: California...
CCATTCTGCAGCTGGCCGCCGGGCTCGCCAAGCATGGCGATGGGGCCCTGTCCACGAGGTACTGGGTCGCAGCCGTCCAAGCGGAGGCGTTCGCTGGTCGCAGCAAATTCGAGGAATGCCAGCGTGCGCATGGTATGGCAGAGCAAGTGCAGCAGCTGCACGGCCAGATCCACAACAGTGGCTGGCTCCGCTTCGATGGTTCCCGTCTCGCCGAGGAGCGCGGCACATGCTTTGTTCAACTGCGACGTCCCGACCAGGCCGAGGCAGCCCTCAAAGACGCTCTACGCCAGAACCTCTCCGTACGTCGTCGCGGCAGTGTGCTCACCGATCTTGCTGCGATCGGCGCACAGCGCCGCGATCTTGACCAGCTGGTCATGCATGCCGATGCCGCCCTTCACTTGGCGAGGCAGAGCGGTTCTGGTGTCATTGGTCGCAAACTCCAGGGATTGCAACCGCGCCTCGCCCCATTCCGCGGGGATCGTCGTGTTCACGATCTCAGCAAGCAGATCGCTGCCCTCACCAAGGTTTCGCCACCTGATCAAGCTGAGGAGAGCCACATTGGAGGTTGAAGGAGCGCGGATCTTCCGCGAGGCATGGATCGCTGGTGTCAAGAAGCACTATCCCGGCGAACCGAAGCCTGGCTACGTTGCGCCGTGGGACGAGACACCTGATTGGGAACGTGACAGCGCCGCAACTGTCTACGGCCAGATCCGAGCATTCGTCGAGGCTGCGGGCGGCCAGACGGTCAGACTCAGCCGAACCCAGAAAGGCCGCTTTGTGGCGCTCTGCTGGATCGGTCAAATCTACAAGCACTTCCCCGACCCCAAGCCGGCCTATGTCGCTGACTGGGACGAACTGCCTCCCTGGCAGCAGGAAACAGACGCCGACATCTTCGAGCGCATCGAGCAGGACGGTTCCAGGGCCAACAGATAGGTTAGGCCTGGGCCAGCTCCATGGCGGCCTTTTCGATGGTGTCTTCGTCGAGGAGGACGTGGAGGGCGGCGTCGCCGAGAGGGATGAAGCTGTCTTCGCTGGTGACGCGGGCGAGGGGGCCGCGGAAGCCGGCGTCGCTCAGGGCGGTGACGACGGCTTCGGAGACGCCGCCGCTGCGGCGGGTCTCGTCGACGACCAGGACCCGGCCGGTGGCTTCGGCCTCGCGGAGCAGGTCGGCGACCGGCAGGGGGGCGAGCCAGCGCAGGTCCAGCACCCGGCAGGCGACCCCGGCGGCGGCGAGGCGCCGTGCCACCCGCAGGCTCATCGGCACGCCGTTGCCGAAGCTGACCAGGGTGAGGTCGCCCTCGCCATCGCTGCTGACGGCGTCGGTGTCGACGCGGGCGCTGCCGAGCGGCACGTGGGTGGCGGCCCAACCCTCGGGCGGGGGATAGGGGGCGAGCCAGGCGCCGTCGCCGTCCTTGTACAGGTCCCGGGTGTGGTAGAGGGCGATCGGCTCCAGGAACACGCAGACGCTGCCGTCGGTCCTGGCGGCGGCGACGCAGGTGCGCAGCATCGCGGCGGCGTCGTCGGGGCGGGACGGGGAGGCGATCACCAGGCCGGGGATGTCGCGCAGCACGCCGACGGCGTTGTCGTTGTGGAAGTGACCGCCGAAGCCCTTCTGGTAGCCGTAGCCGGCGATCCGGGCGACCAACGGGTTGCGGAAGCGGCCCTGGGAGAAGAACTGCATGCTGGCCGCCTCGCCGCGCAGCTGGTCCTCGGCGTTGTGGAGGTAGGCGAGGTACTGGATCTCCGGAATGGGCAGCAGCCCGGAAAGCCCGGCGCCGAGCGCGAGCCCCAGGATCGACTGCTCGTCCAGCAGCGTGTCGAACACCCGTGCCGCGCCGAAGCGCCGCTGCAGCCCCCGGGTGAGGCCGTAGACGCCGCCCTTTCTGCCGACGTCCTCGCCGAACACCAGCAGCTCCGGATGCAGGGCCAGCAGGTCCGCGAGGGTGCGGGTGACCGCCAGGGCAAAGGTGAGCGGACCCTCACCCTCGGGGAGGCGCCCGTCGAAGGCGCGGGCGCGGGCTTCGGGACCAGCGGCGCGGGCGGCCTCGGCTGCGACCCGGTCGGGGCGGTGCGGTGCGAGCGGCGCCAGCACCGCCTGGGCGCTGGGGAGCTGCGGGTGGGTGACGGCCTCCTCGGCGAGTTCGCGGACGCGGCGGCGGGTCGCCTCGTAGCGCTCGACCAGCTCGGCGGGGGTGGCGACGCCGGCCTCCACCAGCAGCCGGGCGCTGGCGACCAGCGGGTCGCGGGCGTAGTCGGCGGTGATCTCGGCGGGGGTGCGGTAGGCGACCTCCGCGTCGGAGCCGGCGTGGCCCAGGAAGCGGACCATCTTGAGGTGGAGGAAGGCCGGCGCGCGCTGCTCCCGCACCCACGCCGCCGCGCGGACGGCGGCGGCGTAGGCGGCCGCCAGGTCGCAGCCGTCGGCGGCGAAGTACTCCAGCCCGTCCCGGTCGCCGTAGGCACGCTCGACCCAGCCGGCCGGCGTGCGGACGCTGATGCCGAGCCCGTTGTCCTCGCACACCAGCAGCAGCGGCAGCGGCAGCCGCTGGTAGGCGCAGTGGCAGGCGGTGTTGATCGCCCCGGCCGCCGTGGAGTGGTTCACCGAGGCATCCCCGAAACTGCACACCACCAGCGCGTCGCCGGGCCAGGCGCTGGCGACGCCGAGCCGCGTGGCCCGCTCGATGGCGAAGGCGGTCCCGACCGCGCGCGGCAGGTGCGAGGCGATCGTGGAGGTGAGCGGGATCACCGCCAGATCGGGATGGCCGAAGACCTTGTGTCGCCCGCCCGCGATCGGCTCGCCGGTCGCGGCGACCATGCCGAGCAGCACGTCGCGCAGCGGCTCCGGCGCGACGTCCGGCGCCTGGCGGGCGCGCTCCAGGTAGAAAGCGCTGGAGCGGTAGTGCAGGAACGCCGGGTCGGTGGGCCGCAGCGCCGCCGCCAGGGCCGCGTTGCCTTCGTGCCCGGCCGACCCGATGGTGTAGAAGCCCTTGCCCTGCCCCCGCAGCCACCGTGCGGCCAGGTCCAGGTGGCGGCTGCCGAGCTGCGCGTCGAACAGCCCCAGGGCCTCCTCGCCGGTCAAGTTGGAGCCGGGGCGCAACGGCGCCCGCAGGTCGCCGGGCGGCCGCGCCTCCAGCCCGGCGACCGCCTCGGTGAAGTGCGCGTCGAGCGGCTCGACCATGGCCTGTCCGCCCTCCCTACCTCGACATTTCGGCTTGAGGGCGCACGGTAGCACCCATAGGCCGCCTCAGCCGCGCGGCGGGGCCGGCGGGGGCGGCGGGGGCGGGCTGAACACCTCCCGTTCGAAGGCGTCGGCGGCGTGGAGGATGGTGGCCTCGTCGCCGTGACGGCCGACCAGCATCATGCCGATCGGGAGGCCGTCCGACATCGCGCATGGCACGTTCATCGCCGGGTGGCCAGTGACGTCGAACGGGGCGGTATTCGGGATCATCTCCAAGGCCCGCGCGACGTACTCCTCCAGCGGCGCGTCGGGCGCCGGAATCACCGTGGCCTTGAGCGGCAGGGTTGGCATCAGCAGCAGGTCGTAGTCATCGAGGACCGCGTCGTAGGCGGCCCGGGCGGCGCGGGCGAGGTTCTGCGCCTTGGCGTAGTAGCGCCCGTAATGGGCCTGCGCCATCCAGCGGCCGGTCAGGACGGTCAGCTTGACGGTCTCCGACAGCCGCTCGCCGCGCTCGCGCCGGCCCGCCCCGAAGGCGTCGACCAGGCCGGTCGCGTAGCGGCCCTTGGCGCCGAAGGCCATGCTCTCGCCGGCCACCATGATGGCAGTGGCGCCCTCCAGCGCGACCGCGTTCCAGGCCGCCAGCGCGTCATGGTGCCAGGGGATGGACACCTCCTCGACGCGGGCGCCGAGCTTGCCGTAGGCGCGGGCGGCCTCGCGCACCGCCTCGTCGACGTCGGCCTCGGACAGGCCCTCGTAGCCGAAGCCCTCGCGCACCACCGCCAGCCGCAGCCCGGCGGCGTCACGGCCGAGGGCGGCCAGGTAGTTGGCCGGCTGGAGGGCAGCCTGCTGGCGTGGGTCCAGGCCGTCCGGGCCGGCCAGTACCGACAGCAGCAGCGCCACGTCGCTGGTCGAGCGTGCCATCGGGCCGAGGTGATCGAGCGACAGCTCGATCGGGAACGCGCCGGTGTAGGGGACCAGCCCCCAAGTGGGTTTGAGGCCGTAGATCCCGCTCCAGCAGCTCGGGATGCGCACCGAGCCGCCCTGGTCGCCGCCGATGGCCAGATCCACCTCGCCGGCGGCGACCAGCGCCGCCGACCCGGTCGACGACCCGCCGGTGCTGCGCGCCGGGTCGTAGGGATTGCGGACCGGGCCGGAGTCGGCGGTGTGGCTGCCGCCGGAGAAGCAGAGGCTCTCGCAGACCGACTTGCCGAGGATGGTCGCGCCCGCGTCCAGGACCCGCTCGACCACGGTGGCGTCCTCGTCGGGCGTGTAGCCGTCCAGCAGCACGGTGCCGTTGCGCATCGGCACCCCAGCGACCGCGATGTTGTCCTTGATGGCGATGGTCCTGCCGGCCAAGGGGCCGTCGGCCGCGCCGGGGATGGTCACCTTCCAGGCCCAGGCGCCGAGTTGGTTCTCCTCCGGGCGCGGCGCGGCGCCGCCGTCGCGCGGCCAGCGCGGCGCCTGGATGGGCTCGTCGAGCTGGTCGAGGCGGTCGTAGGGGGCGATGAAGCCTTCGATGAGCGCCTGCACGGTGGTCATGCGCTCCTCGGGGATGGAGAAATGGAACTCGCGGGCGATCGCGGCGAGGTCATCGGGTCCGGGGCGTCGCACGGCCATGGCACACACTCCCAGAAGGCGGGGCAGTCGTCCCGCTCTGCCTACCTGTTCGCTTTGCCGGTGTCAACGCCCCGGTCCCGCCGGGGCACTGGTTACGGCACCAGCCCGAAGATCGTCGCGGGGGAGCCCGAGCCGTTCCGGTTGCGGGGGCCGCCGACGATGATGAAGCCGCCGGTGGCGGGCATCTGCTCCAGGCCGGTGAGGTTCTCCAGGTCGATGCGGTGGGCGTGGAAGATCAGCGAGCTTTCGCGGAAGTTGGTGTCGAGGCCTGGGTCCGGGCCGAAGGTGTCGGTGCCGAGGGCGCCGATGTGGCGGTTGGCGAGCAGCCAGCGGACCGACGCCAGACTGAACCCTGGCTGGTGCACGTTGCCCTGCTTGTCGTAGTTGAAGTAGGCGGGCGTGCCCCACTTGGGGCCCCAGCCGGTCCAGGCGATCACCGCGGCGTCGGCGGGGATGCGGCCATGGGCGGCCTCGAACCGCTGGACGTCGGCGACGCTGACCTGGAAGTCGGCGTTGGCGGCCGACTGGCGGCGCACGTCGATCACCACCGCGGGCCGGAAGAAGTCACGCGGGTCCAGCTGGTCGGCGCACAGCTCGTTGGTGTGGAAGTGGCAGGGGGCGCCCCAGTGCGTGCCGGTGTGCTCGCCCTCCTTGACGTACTGGAGGTAGAAGCCGTCCTTGGGTACCGTGAACGGGGTGCTGAGGGTGAACGCCGGGTCGCCGGGGAACAGCGGAGTCGTCTTGGGGTCGTTGACGTGGCTGAGGAACACCGCCCGGCTGAAACCCGGCAGCGGTCCGGCCCCGCGAGCCGCGGACGGCTTGGCCGCGGCAGCAGCCGTGGCGCTGGTCCCCGGCCGTGCCGCGAATAGGGTCGCGCCGACCAGCACGCCGACCGCAAGGACGGCGACTTGCTTGAGTGCTCCGCGCATGGTCCTCCCTCTCTGGGTTGCCTGAAACGGGCTGCGACACCTATGGGCTGAACCGCTCGGCAGTCACCGCAGGGGCAGGGTCGCGGTGACCGTGGTGCCGCGGCCGAGATGGGACTGGACCTCCCAGGTCCCGCCGGCCATCTCGACCCGCTGGCGCATGCCGGCGAGCCCGAAGTGCTCCTGCCCGCCGTGGCGCTGGGTACGGCCCACGTCGAAGCCGACGCCGTCGTCTGAGACCTGCAGCTCCGCCATGCCGTTCTCCACCGCCAGCAGCACCGACGCCCGCGTGGCGCAGGCGTGCTTGCGCACGTTGGTGAGCGCCTCCTGGGCGACCCAGTACAGGACCGTCTCCAGCGGCCGGGGCAGGCGGATGCGGGCGGTGCTGCGGACCGCGCAGCGCACGCCTGAGCGGCGCTCGAACTCGGCGGCGCAGTCGGACAGCGCGGCGGGCAGGCCCAGCTCGTCGAGCACCGGCGGCCGCAGCTCGATCATCAGCTGGCGCAGCGCCTTGACCTCCACGCCGATCTCGCCTTCGAGGCCCTCCAGGATGCGGCTGCTGTCGGCGGTCTCGCCCCGCTCGACGTGCAGGCGTGCCAGCGCGGTGGCGTAGCCGAGCCCGGTCAGCCGCTGGATGGGGCCGTCGTGGAGGTTGGCGGCGATGCGGGCGCGTTCCTCCTCGGCGGCCTGCACGGTCCGGTCGAGCAGCCGTTTGCGCTCCTCGGCCTGCCCTGCCACCTGCCCGGCGAGGCCGCTGAGCCGGACCAGCACCAGCAGCGACAGCAGCACCGACGCCACCGCGATCGCGGGCGCCTCGATCGGCTGGTGGCCCAGCCACTCCGCCGCCAGCACCGCAGGCGCCATCAGCGAGGCCGCCGCCAGCAGGAAGAGCCGGCCGCGGCCGAGCTTGACCTCGGAGCGGGTCACCGCCTCCGACAGCCGCGGCATCGACGGGTGCAGCGCCGCCGCGCCCCAGCAGGCGTACCAGGCCATCCAGCCGACGTCGATGGGGCTGCCGGTGTGGTAGCCGCCGGAGAGCTGGATCACGCTGTAGGCGGCGTCGGTGCACAGCAACGACAGCACGCTGACCAGCAGCAGGTGGAAGGCGGGCGGCCGGGCGCCGCCACCGACCGCAAGCCGCACCACCGTGGCGAGCAGCAGCACGTCCATCAGCGGGTAGGACATGGACACCAGCCGCGCCGGCAGCGACAGGGTCGGGTCGCGGGCGAAGGGGACCATCAGGAAGGTCCACGACGCCAGGCCGACACCGGCGGTGATCACCAGCGCGTCGATCAGGCTGGGACGGTCGGTGCCTGGGCTGCGGGCACGGATCAGCAGCAGGATCCCGGCCATCATGAACGGGTAGGAGGCGAGGTAGAAGACGTCGGCCGCCGACGGGAACACGTTGAGGCCGAGGATGTCCTGCAGGGTGTAGAAGATGATGTCGGCGGTGGCGAAGGAGGCCAGCCCCGCCGCGAACAGGTACCACGCCAGCGCGGGCGCCGGCCGGAACCGCCGCGTGCCGGCCACGATTGCCACCACCGACGACAGCCCGAGCCCGTTGTAGAGCACGATCTTCGGCACCCACGCGGGCAGCAGCCCTGTCCTCGGCACCACGTAGTAGGCGACCACCACCAGCGACGCCACCGCCAGGTAGCGCCACGACGACCACACCGGCTGCGCCCGGCTGGCCCGGGTCGCCTGTACGGTTTGGGTCGCTGTGCCTAGTTGGGGGATCTGCGCTGGCGCCCGCGTGGCGTCGGCGCGTTCCACCGGTGGCGCCGTCATAAACAGGACAATCTCACATGCGCAAGTTTGGAGCAATTCTCCTCAACGCGAATTACCACGCTGGAAGCGGCGGGACGGTGCGCTGCGGCGCGGGTCGTGTAACCATGGCTGGGACTGACGATTGGAGTGGACCGTGTGGTTGCTGGTCTGCGGCGGGTTGACCGGGCTGGGTCTGGCGGCGAGCTTGCCGGCGTGGCGCCGCCGTGGCGCTGGTGCTGGTCTGCGCGGTATTGCCTGGTCGCTGTTGCCGATGGTGGCCTACCTGACCGGGGTCGCGGGGTTGCTGTGGAAGCTCGGCACCGCGGTGTCGGACTGGGCGCTGGGGTTCGTGTTCTCACCCAAGGTGTGGGCCGGTGTCGCGCTTGCCGGGCTGGCCGCGGTGTTGTTCCTGGTCTCCGGCCCGCTGCGCCGCCGGGCGCCCGCGAAGTCCGCATCGACGGGCCAAGGGCGGGCGATCGAGCCGTCGGCGCGGTCGCGCCCGCTGCCGCCCGCCAAGGCCAAGACCAAAGGCAAGGCCAAAGCCGGCGCCAGCGCAGGATTCGATGAGGAGTTCGCCGACGTCGAAGAGATCCTCCGCCGCCGTGGCATCAGCTGAGGCATCAAAGAAGGGCCATCCGGAAGGAGCGATCGTCAATGGCCGAGCCGACCGATCCCACCACCGCCCAGGGTGACGACACCGCTCTCGAACACTTCTATGCGGAACTGCACAGCGAGCACCTCGAGGCGCTGTGGCTGGTCAACGCCAAGCTCATGCCCTTCGAGCCGAAGCCCCGCATGCGGCCCTACCTGTGGCGCTTCGACACCCTGGCACGGCTGGCCGACCAGGCGGGCAAGCTGATCCCCATCGAGCGGGGCGGCGACCGCCGCGTGCTCGGCTGCATCAACCCGAGCCTCGGCGGCAGCTACGGTGCGACCTCGACCTTGTGGGCGGCGGTCCAGTACCTCGGCCCGCAGGAGTCCGCCCCTGGCCACCGCCACAGCCCCTCCGCGCTGCGTTTCGTGGTCGAGGGCGAGGGCGCCTGGACCACCGTGGACGGCGACCGCTGCCACATGAGCCCCGGCGACCTGGTGCTCACCCCGTCCTATACCTGGCACGACCACAAGAACATCTCCGACCGGCCGATGATGTGGTTCGACGGGCTCGACCTGCCGCTGGTCAGCTACCTGGACGCGTGCTTCTTCGAGTTCTACCCGGTGGAGGAGCTGCAGCCGCTGCTCGACACGCACGGCTCGCAGCGGGCGTTCGGGACCGGCGCACTGGCGCCGGCGACCTCGGCGCTGCCAGCGGTGGCCGCCGGGGCGGGCGCGGCCTCGCTGCCCGACGGCGCCCGGCCGGCGCCGCGCTCGCCGCTGCTGCGCTACCCCTGGGAGGACACCGCCGCCGCGCTCGACGCGCGCCGCGACGATCCCGGCGACCCGTTCGATGACGTGCTGCTCCGCTACACCAACCCGCGCAGCGGCGGGCCGATCATGCCGACCATGGACGCCTGCATCCAGCTGCTGCGGGCCGGCGCCACCCTGCGGCCGCACCGCCACGTGCACTCGACCGTCTACCAGGTGTTCCAGGGCGAGGGCGAGACGCTGATCGACGGCGAGCGCTTCGCCTGGCAGCGCGGGGACATCCTGGCGCTGCCACCCTGGGCGATCCACCAGCACCGCAGCAACGGCGACGCGATCCTGTTCAGCATCACCGACCAGCCGGTGCTGGAGGCGCTCGGGCTGGAGCGGACGGTCGCGGCGACCTGATCCGACGCGCCCGCTCGACCCGGACGCGAAACAAAGGATGCACGGCAAACTGATTGCGTAGCGCACGCAATCAGGGGTAGCCTGGCGCGCATGGCGGACTCTCGCGAGGTGGCTAAGGCGCTGCTGGACTTCTTCATCGTCGTGCAGTCACGGAGCGGTGGGGAGTACTTCCGGCTGCTCTGCGAGGCCGGGCTGACGGTCTCCCAGTACCGTGCGCTTGCGGTGCTGGCCCGCGCGGGCGAGCCGATGACCGTCAAGGAGCTGGCCGACCGCCTGGCGCTGTCGGCGCCGGCCACCAGCCGCGCGATCGACGCGCTCGTCGGTCGTCTTTGGGTAGCCCGCTCCGAGGACGGCCACGACCGCCGCCAGAAGCGGCTCCAGGCGATGGCCGCAGGTCGCTACGCCTTGCGCCGCTTCGACGAGGCCCGCCTGGAAGGGCTGCACGGCTTCCTGCAGGGCATGCCCGCCGAGACGCGCGAGGCCCTGTAGGCGGCCGTCTGCCCCTTCCTGGCCGCCCAGCGGCAGCGCCCCAACGCCCAGCCCGAGCCCCAGCCCGAGCCCCAACCCCAGCCCGAGAGCTTCGAACCAGCGAGCAGAGAGGATCGGCATGACCCTGCCGTCGTCCAACGGTGACCATGCCAGCGCTGCGCCCGCCATCGTGGTGCGCGGCCTCAAGAAGCACTATGGCGACATCGAGGCGGTCGCCGGGGTGGACTTTGAGGTCGTCCCCGGCGAGACCTTCGGGTTCCTCGGCCCCAATGGCGCTGGCAAGTCGACCACCATCAAGATGCTGTGCACCCTCGTCGACCCAACCGCCGGCAGCGCCACCGTGGCCGGCTACGACGTCGCCCGCGAGCAGGGCGCGGTGCGCAGCTCCATCGGGCTGGTGTTCCAGGACCCCACCCTGGACGGCTACCTCTCCGCTGAGCAGAACCTGCGCTTCCACGCCGAACTGTACGGCGTGCCCAGGAAATTCGTCGGCGGCCGCATGCGTGAGGTGCTGGAGCTGGTGGGGCTGTGGGAGCGGCGCGCGAGCCTGGTCAACACCTTCTCGGGGGGTATGAAGCGCCGGCTGGAGATCGCCCGCGGCCTGCTGCACGCGCCGCGGGTGCTGTTCCTGGACGAGCCGACGGTGGGATTGGACCCGCAGACGCGCAGCTCGATCTGGGGCTACATCGACGAGCTGAAGGGCCGGGAGGACATC
>Ga0137384_10005169_pt1 | contig 10452 bp, 10 predicted proteins | sample SagtaG_2_FD_104922 | JGI IMG/M metagenome (GOLD analysis project Ga0137384, IMG submission 104922) | Vadose zone soil microbial communities from Sagehorn Ranch, Mendocino, California, USA - Sage2_R_60_16 metaG | ecosystem: Environmental > Terrestrial > Soil > Vadose zone | place: USA...
CAGGAACATTTGCGAGCGAAAATCGGCTTTGTGCCGCAAAAGGCAGTACTCTTTTCAGGAACGGTTACAGGGAATATTCGTTATGGCAAAGAAGATGCTTCGGAGGAAGAGATAAGGTATGCAGCTGATATTGCCCAGGCCAGCGAATTTATCACGGATATGCCAAGCGGCTTTGATGCTGAGATTGCGCAAGGAGGCACAAATGTTTCGGGTGGACAGAAGCAGCGTCTCTCCATTGCACGAGCCTTGATAAGAAGACCAGAAATTTACGTGTTTGATGATAGCTTTTCAGCACTTGATTTTAAAACCGATGCCAAATTACGAGCAGCACTCAAAAAGGAAACTCTCGATGCGACCGTCTTCATCGTCGCGCAGCGAGTGAGTACCGTTATGGATGCGGATCAGATTATCGTCTTAGATGAGGGACGCATTGTTGGAATTGGCAATCATCGGTGGCTGATGGAGACCTGCGAGGTCTATCATGAAATCGTCTCCTCACAGCTTTCATTGGAGGAAATCGCATGAGTACAGAGCGCAGAGAGATGGAACCTGGCAGACCAGGAGGTCAGCGTGGAATGGGTATGGGGCCAATGGGTCGAGGCATGAGTATGGGCATGCCGGTGCAAAAAGCCAAGAATTTTAGAGGCACCCTCTACAGGTTTCTTAGATACTTCATGCCATACAAATATCGCTTGCTCGCCGTGCTTATTGCAGCTGTGATCGGCACGATTTTCAACATTGTTGGCCCAAAAATCCTGGGATTAGCTACAACTAAGCTCTTTGAAGGCTTGGTGATGAAATACAGACGTGTGCCAGGGGCTCAGATTGATTTCAATTACATTGCGCAGGTCCTACTGATTCTAGGTGTTTTGTACATTATCAGCTCCGTGTTCATATATATCCAACAATATATCATGGCAGGTGTGGCGCAAGAAATGGTGTATACGCTGCGTCAACAGGTGGAGGAGAAGCTTTCACGTTTACCTCTGAAATTTTTTGACTCGCGTACACACGGGGAAATTCTCAGCCGCGCTGTCAATGACATGGATAACATCAGCACCACCTTGCAGCAGAGCCTGACGCAGTTGATTACCTCCGCGGTCACGCTCATCGGCGTGATTGTGATGATGCTGACCATCAGTCCCTTGCTATCCCTGGTGGTGGTGCTGACTCTCCCACCCAGTGTGTTCGTCACTACTTTCTTTGCAAAACGCTCGCAAAAATACTTTGCACGGCAGCAACGCTCACTTGGAGAGCTCAACGGCCATGTAGAGGAAATATATACAGGTCATAAGATCGTCAAGGCCTTCGGACACGAGGAGCAATCCATTGCCGAATTTGATGAGCTGAATGACAAACTCTACAATGCAGGCTGGAGAGCACAATTCATTTCTGGGATGATCATGCCACTCATGATGTCTATCGGCAACCTTGGCTTTGTCTTCGTGGCGGTCATCGGTGGAATCATGGTGACGAATGGAGCGATTACAATTGGCGATGTGCAGGCCTTTATTCAATATGCGCGGCAGTTTACCATGCCAATCACCCAGTTGGCCAATATCGCCAATGTAATTCAGTCAACGATTGCATCAACTGAGCGTATCTTCGAACTGCTTGATGAGCAAGAAGAGATACCAGAAGCTGCTGACGCCAAGGTCATTGCCTTTCCCGACGGTGAGGTCACATTCCAACATGTCAATTTTAGCTATAAAGAGGATGTTCCTCTGATCGAGGACATGAATATCAATGTTCAACCGGGACAGACCATCGCGATTGTCGGCCCGACTGGCGCAGGCAAAACGACCCTGGTCAATCTGCTGATGCGTTTCTATGAACTCAACGGTGGGAAAATACTGGTCGATGGTGTGGACATCACAGAGCTTCGACGAGGGGACCTGCGTCGCACGTTCGGTATGGTGCTGCAGGATACCTGGCTCTTTAATGGGACGATACGCGAGAATATCGCCTATGGTCGTGAGAATGCCAGCGAGAAAGAAATTATTCAGGCCGCCAAAACCGCGCAGGCTGACCACTTTATTAGAACGATTCCTGAGAGTTATGAAACGGTTTTGAATCAAGAAGCAACCAATATATCGCAGGGGCAAAAGCAATTGCTAACCATTGCCCGTGCATTTCTGGCCGATCCGGAGATTCTTATTCTGGATGAGGCAACAAGTAGCGTCGATACCCGCACAGAGATTCTCATTCAAAAGGCGATGGGCGAGCTGATGAAAGGAAGGACAAGCTTTGTGATTGCCCACAGACTTTCGACGATTCGCGATGCAGATTTGATCCTGGTCATGAATCACGGCACGATCATCGAGCAGGGAACTCACAAGGAGCTGCTTGCCAAGGGTGGCTTCTATGCTGATCTGTATAACAGCCAGTTTACGGGGCGGGCCCTTCAGGAGGAGGCTGTATAAGTGGCAGCGAGTTTTGGCTTCGCAAAAAGAGGATGCGTTGAAACCGCATCCTCTTTTTGCGAAGCCAAAACTCGCTGCTGGGTTACAGCGTGATCATCCACATACCGCGACCATGCGTTGCCAGGAAAACCTGAGTACTCCCAGGGGCAGCAAAGACCTGTAATACACCAACTTCAGGCAGACCACTGCCTAACTTAGCCCAGGTAGAACCATTGTTGGTGCTGGTGTAAACACCGAGGTCACTGCCAACGATGATGCGCCCTGAAAGGATGAGAGTTGTGTCCATGTTTGTCCATTGTTGGTGCTCTCATAGATACCCGAACCATTGTCATCACCTCCAAGACCTGCGAAGACGATATTGGGGTTGGCAGGATCGAAAACGACATCCGTTGCTGTGAGTGAATAGCTTGTAGTACCGGTAAGCACCTGTGTCCATGTTTGGCCGCCGTTCTAAGCCCTTTAAAAGCAGTGGCTTCGCCAAAGGAGGGCTGGCCGCATGTATCCAAACGCCACTCGTTGAGAAAAGCAAGCCCCCCGATAAGGAGTACCAGGGCTAGAGAGGTGACGGCTTTGGCAATAGTAGAGAGGGAAAGTGCCGAGTAAAATACTTGACTTTTGTCTACGCTATAGATAATAATGACTATGAAGTCATTCATTCATCAGCTACGTCATCACATAGCTTCCAGGTCATAACGAAAGTAATGGAGGTTTTTTACTATGGACACAGAGATTGGCCGCCGTTCTCTGAGAGAGAGGCAGCGTCAGGAGCGAGAGGAGCTGATCTTGCAAGCAGCAGAGGAAGTAGTATTGGAAAAGGGCTATCGTGAGATGTCAATGGATGAGGTTGCTGCACGAGTAGGTATTGCGAAAGGAACGGTCTATCTGCATTTTGCAAGTAAAGAAGAACTGGTGTTTGCGCTTTTTGAACGCGATATGCGCAAGTTTCTGACCGTTGTGGAAACAACAAATGCTTCGTCAATGACGCCACATGAGAAGCTAGCAACTATTCTGCGCTATATGTACGGTGGGCTGTTCAATAAGGGCTTCCAGTTATTGCATGGTTTTATTGATAATGCGGCATCACGTGATATTTTTGTTGAAAAGAAGGAAGATTTAAAGAGGGAGTGGGGGCGGCTGGCAGAGTATATTAGTGCGATCATCGATGAAGGCAAGGCAGTCGGCGAGTTTGATCGGACGCTGCCCACGTCTGTACAAATGAGTATGTTTTTTAGTTTGCTTTCTCCAGCAGGATATAGATATCTTGTCATGGAGAAGCAGATGCAGCCAGACGAACTGGTTGCCTACCTGGAACGAGCCTACTTTAAGTGCCTGGCTGCTGATACATAGGGTGCGCATACGATTTTTGCAGAGTGTCAGGAGGTCTCTTCCAGCAAAGATGTAGGGGCGGCATTGATCTGTCTTTTACCCACAATTTTCTAGTGAAAGGATGATAGAATGGAGGAAAAGAAAGCGAAGAGAAGGGAAGGAAAGGAAAGAAGTGATGGAAGCCTCTGCGATCCTGAGTGCAAAAGAGTGGGCAGTTCTGACCTATGGCTCAGTGCGGTTAGGAGATCAGCGACGCACAGAACGGGCAGTGATGCTCGCAAGTGATCTGGCACGCAAACCGGAGGCGTCGCTGCCAGCACAAATGGGAACCCCTGCAGCCCCCAAAGCGGTGTATCGTTTTTTGCAGAGTTCGTCAGTGAGCTATGAACGGCTGATGCGTCCACATCTGCAGCAGACCAAGGAACTCATGAAAGAGCAACGTCGGGTGTTGCTGATCCAAGATACCACCGAAGTGGATTTTTACCTGCATCCCAAAACAAGCGGGTTAAGTCAGGTTGGCAAAAAGGCAAACCATCAGGGCTATCTGCTGCAAACGGTGTTAGCCGTGGAACCGAGCAGCAAGCACGTTTTGGGAATCGCGGCTCAGGAAGCCTTTTTGCGTCAGTCGGCTCCCAGAGGAGAAACCAGCCATCAGCGAGGCAAGCGAAAGGACAAAGAAGCGCTGGTGTGGCAGCGGCAAGTAGAGAGCATTGGGCCAGCCCCCCAAGGATGTGAATCCATTCCTGTGGGAGATCGAGGCAGTGATATTTTTGCTTTCCTGCGCGAGTGCCAGAAGCAAGGATGTGGCTTTGAAGTGCGTGTTCAACACGATCGGCGTGTGGACCTCCAGGTCGATCAAGCTGAGGCGGCCGTGCCAGCGGCCGCGCGTCGGCATGGCAAACACCGATCCGCCAAAGCCGAACCGGTGCGCCACCTCTTTGAAGAGGGGAGAAGCTGGCCGGAGATGGGCCAACAAACGCGGGAGCTGGATGGCAATCAGAAACGCAAGGAGCGCGAGGCCAGGCTCTCCATCAGTTGGGGGACGGTGCGTCTGTGGCCACCCGATGGAGACGCAGGCCAAGAAGAGCGGCCGATGGTGGTCACGATCGTCAGAACCTGGGAACCCGAGCCGCCCGAGGGAGTGGAGCCGCTGGAATGGCTGCTGATCACCTCAGGGGAGGTGGAAAACGAAGAACAAGCATGGGAGCGGGTGCAGTGGGATCGGATGCGCTGGATCGTGGAGGATTATCATCAATGCCTCAAAACGGGATGTCTCATTGAAGAAAGGCAACTGCAGACCTTTGAAGGATTGCACCGACTGCTGGGGTTTCTCGCTCCATTAGCCGTTCGGTTGTTGCAATTGCGGTCGATGGCTCGCCAAGAGCCTGAGCGGCCAGCTCAGGAGATCCTCCCACCAGATGTCGTCAAGGTCGTCGCGCATTTGGCCAGGGTTTCTCCTGACCAGTTAACCACGCAAAGATGTTGGCGTCGCATCGCCCAGGCCGGTGGGTACTTAGGACGCAAGGGCGACGGCGAGCCTGGTTGGAAAACCCTCTGGAAAGGGTGGTTGTACATCCAAACCCTGCTCGAAGGAGTTGCCCTTGCATCTCAACTTTCACTGGAATAGAAACATGTGGGTAAAAGACAGGTCATAAATGCCGCCCCTACCATGCCTCACGAGCTTCATGCAAAAATCCGACGCGCACCCTGATACATAGGTGGTGTTGCGTTTTGTGCTACAATCAATAAGCAATTTACTGCTTACTGTAGAGAGAATAGAGAGCCATTGCGGTTGTCAATACCATGTGTTAGTGCATGAGGGGATATGCTAGGTGACGACTCATAGTTCGAAATACCGTTCTTCTGCCGTTGGACACGTTATCAGAGAACATCGCAAGGCACGCGGGCTTACTCAAAAGCAACTCGCTTGTGAGCTGGGTGTAGAAGCGCGTACGCTGCGCATGTATGAGAATGGTGAACGTGTGCTAGAAAATATCTCGGATCTGCGTCGCATCGCGGACCTGCTGGAAATAGATCCTGTGGAGCTTGGTCTGGCTGCCTCAAGGCATGATATCGCTACTGTGACGCAGGTGCAAGAAATTGTTGAGCGCGTCGCATCGCTGATCCCGCAGGCCCGCTTTGTCGAGGCACGCACGACCATGGATACATTTTTCCGCAATCTAAAATGGCAACCTGGCAATGAAGATGCTGTTTTACTGCGTGTTCTCGCGCATGCCCACTGTTTGGACGGTCAAGTTCAGGCAATCACGCGCAGGACACGCGAAGTGGAGCATATGCTTCACCACTTCCACGAGATGGCCCAGATCGCGCAGGTCATCGATGATCAGACGTTGCTCAACCTCGCGCTCTCCTACCAGGGTGATATGCTGCGTCGACGGGGTGAGGCTGCCCAAGCTATCCTCTACCTTGAGCAGGTGCGTGAGTGTACACCGCTTGCCGATGCAGAAGCACGTGGTAACAATGCACTATTGCTGGGACGAGCATACGCAGGCAATGCAGACTACGATGGTTTTGAACGCGAAATGGCATGTGCCGAGGAGATAGCACAGACTGTTTCCGCAACACCTGCCCTACTCACTTCATATAACCTTGGCTCCGTCTACGAAGAGTACGCGAGTAGTTACGCAAAAATGGGCAAGCTCGAAAAGAGTTTTCACTATCTCCAGCTTGCTGAAAAGCACTTGCCCACCAATAATCTCTGGAGTATGTTGCTCAAGGCCGATCGCGCTGAAGCACTAGTTCATAGTGGTGAAATTATTCAAGCCATGCCGCTTTTGATCGAGGTAGCGCATCTTGCTCAGATGTATGGTCATCAACGCCTCATCGAACGCCTCTATCGTTTGCAGTACTATCTCGATGATCAATCCTTGTTGATGAGACAGGCCAGCCGATCCCTAAGCGAAATATTGCATGGACCAGTGGAGCCCTGACCTTTCTAGCAAACCTCTGCACCTCGCACGCTATCTTCTTACTTTTGTATTCCGTCTTGTTTGAGAAGGAGGCAAACTTCTATGACTACAACAACTTCCACAACATTCATGGATCCCCAGATCTGGACTGGGAAGATCTTCAATGGCGACTGGATCACGCCAACAGGTGGCGAGTACCCGGTCGTCGAGTCGGCCACTGGAGCCCAGCTTGGTGTGGTCGGGCAAGCAAATATCGAAGATGTGCGGCAGGCGGCCGATCGGGCTGCTGAGGCACAACAGGCCTGGGCGCAAGCGCCGTTTGACCAGCGAGCACGCGTTCTGCGCCGTGCCGGCCAGATCTGGGAGGAGCAGGCCGACGATATCCGGGAGTGGATCATTCGCGAGTCGGGTTCGACGGTGCCCAAGGCCGGCTTTGAACTGCACGTGGCCGCCAATGAATGTTATGAAGCCGCGGGCCTCGCCTCGCAACCCTATGGACAGCTCATTCGCTCGGAGGAGCCCCGGCTGAGCATGGTGCGCCGCTTGCCGGTCGGAGTGGTGGGCGTGATCTCCCCGTTCAATGCTCCGGTGATCCTCTCCATCCGCTCCGTGGCACCTGCCCTGGCCCTGGGCAACGCTGTTCTGCTCAAGCCAGATCCCCGCACCGCTGTGTGTGGTGGTGTCGCCCTGGCCCGCATCTTCCAGGAGGCCGGGCTGCCAGCAGGCCTGTTCCACGTGCTACCAGGTGGCGTGGATGTCGGGGAAGCGGTGGTCACCAATCCCCACGTGCGGGTGATCAGCTTCACCGGCTCGACCGCTGCCGGACGAGCCGTGGGCGAACTGGCGGCCAAGTACCTCAAGCGAGCACACCTCGAACTGGGGGGCAACAATGCCCTGATCGTGCTGGACGACGTCGACCTGGAGCAGGCGGTGCAGACGGGAGCCTGGGGCTCGTTCTTCCATCAAGGCCAGATCTGTATGGCCACTGGCCGTCACCTCGTCCATGAGCGCATCGCCGACATCTACATCAAGCGCCTGGCAGAGACCGCCGATCACGGCCTATGACAACGATTCGTACAATTTTGGGCCATTTGTGCCTTAAATACCTCTTATATTAGATATAACATCTTTGCATACTTATAGCTTCCAGATTGTTAGGTCTTTAAACGCTACTTCGCTTTGAGAGCGTGCTGTGGTAACTTCAGAGTGATTTTCGACAGTTGTTACAAACAGTTTAACTGTTTGAGGAGAAGCAAAGTTTGCCATTGCATGGTCTATATACTGACCGTTGATATAAAGATCAATTCGATGAGATCGAGCAACGATTGCGATAACATTTGTTGCATGACTGCCTCTTTTTATCAGAGGAGTCGTGTTTGTTACTATCTGGGTGCTGCCCTGTACTAGTTCGTATGAGCCATTTGGGTTGAGGAAAGCCGTAATATCGTCTGGGCCTGTTGAAGAATTAGGGCTACCTATCGCTTGACCAATGGCAATGCCGCCCCCAGGTCCCCGGATGAAGGTCATTGTTACTTGAATGGCAAGATTCTGAGGAAGTGTGAAAGAGCCGTCGCATGGGAAGTCGTAATAAGAAGAACTTACATAGAATGCGCCCTGAGTAAAAAGACATGCTCCAGAGCTGTTACTGTATGTGTCAAACTTCCCGCTTCCCCCATCGTGGAGGCTATTTTGAAAGACAGGTGTTGCTTCTGGGGGAGGAAAGGCTCCTAGACTGTCCGCAGGCGTCGGTGGAAAAGGTGTAGAGCTTTTCGTGACTAGATGTTGTCCCAGGCCAAGTATCGGAAAGGAATAGTGTAGAGACAAGCCAACCAATACTAAAAGAAGTATGCTGCAGGTGATCAGCACTGAAAGTTGCCGTTTCTTCTTCCATTGAGGCGCGGAGAGTGCATGCTTGTCTTGACCTACTTGGGCGGGATCACTTGGTCCAGGAGGCGGTGAGACGACCATATCAACTTGCTTCGACTCTGCTTGTGATGGAGTAGGTTCCATCATCCTCCGATCCATTAGGGTCAGAGAGGGGTCAGAAATCACTTGGGAGTGTGACGGAGCACCAGAGCCAGGGTCAGATGAGGCTGCATTTGAACCTCTGCTCGTTGTACTCACTCCGTTTTTCTCCGCAGCAACATCGCCAATAGCCTGAGAAATTTCTTGTACTACATGAGAGAAAGCTTCGTCCTGCGTATGCCAATAACGATCGGTCACTGGTTTGCCGTTTGTTGGTAAGGCCTTGAGCTTTCCAAACGGAGCTTCCTGCCAATCTGCCACAGGACGTATGATAATCGGGATCACATGTGCTTCTCCTCGTTCATGTCGCTCCATTGCTCGTTTCATCTCAACACTGTAACAGTAGTCAGAAGCCGCGAAATCGGGACTGACAAGCAACAAGATGATCTGCGCTGTGTTCAAATGTGCATCGACTTCACGCTTCCACTCCCTTCCTGCGCTAATGTTGCGGTCATTCCAAGTGCTGATGATTCCTTGCCTTTTGAGTAAGGTAAGATGTGTTTCGAGTCTCTTACAAAGTTTCTCGTCTTCGTGAGCATAACTAAAGAAAACATCGACACTCATGTCTTATCTCCTCTTACTATACCCAGGCAATCGTCTCCACTGCTTGTTGGAGATCACTGCTCGTGCCTTGGACGTAGCGCATCGTCGTATTAAGCGAATCATGACCCATGAGTTGGGCTAAACGGTGCAAAGGGACAGACATAGCCATACGGTAGCCGAAGCGATGACGCAAGTCATGAGGGCTAACATTATGCAGATTCGCTTTCGTGGCATACTTTTTGATCAAGTAGCCTAATCCTCGTTCTGTGAGTTGCGTGCGTCTTTTTTCAGAAGGAAATAACGGAGTCGTGTCATGCGACGGTTTCTGCAAAGTAGAATCGTAGGCCAACAATGCTGCACGTGCTGTTGCATTGAGAGGGATCTCTCGATATTTATTATGCTTTCCGCATACAGATATGCTTCCACTCCGTTTGCTAAGCTTCACTTGAGCTCGAGTCAAGGTACAGAGTTCTCGCGCACGTAATCCTGTATGAAGCATCACCACGATGATCGCCCGATCTCGTAGATTTCCTGCCTCTATTACAGCAGCCACAAGGGCTTGTTCTTCTTGGTCATCAAGGTGACGAGGAGCGGAGACCTCCTCCCCAACAAGCTTGACGACCTTTGCCGGATCATATCTGATCTGTCCCGTCGAGAGTAACCATGCGAAATATCGCTTAAGACTGATCAGGCTCCGATTGACAGAGTTCGGTTTGAGGTGAAGCTCCTGTTGCAAGTAGATCCGGTAGTCAGTGAGCGTCGGTGTGGTCACTGCTGCAGGTGTGAAGGGAGATTTTTCCTCTCGTCCTTGGCTCCAGACTGACTCACACCTAACGGCAAAGTGACGCAGATCACTGAGATAGTTGCGAATGGTGACACTGCTTAGGTCCTCTTCGGTACGAAGTCGTTGCTCGTACTGTGCAAGGACTTGTTCCCCGGTCCCAGATAGCAGCGGTCGTTTGGCTCGTTTCGCGATCGTCTCCATGCAGAGAACCTTAGCAGATGAAGAAAACGATAGTTTTTCGTCACCTTAGCAGACATATGTCCTACTCTCTTGCCCTATTTGGTACTGCTAAGGTATCTTATCTCGACTTGATTTTACCATAGGTAACAACGTAGAGAAAGTACTTTCTGTTGCCTTTTTTCATGCATGATGGATTGTTTATCTCGCTGAGCACCATTTGGTAAAGCAGGTATACTGAGAA
>Ga0137384_10005170_pt1 | contig 10451 bp, 6 predicted proteins | sample SagtaG_2_FD_104922 | JGI IMG/M metagenome (GOLD analysis project Ga0137384, IMG submission 104922) | Vadose zone soil microbial communities from Sagehorn Ranch, Mendocino, California, USA - Sage2_R_60_16 metaG | ecosystem: Environmental > Terrestrial > Soil > Vadose zone | place: USA: California...
CAACGTGGCTGGTCCGGCTGTATCGTCACCAACGCCAACTGTTGTGCTACTCCGCTGGTCATGGCGCTCAAACCCTTACAGTTGAAATTCGGTGTGAGCAAAGTCCTGGTCTCCACCATGCAGGCTATTTCGGGCGCAGGCTATCCCGGCCTCTCTTCCTACGATATCCTCGATAACGTGATCCCTTATATTGGTGGAGAAGAGGAGAAGCTGGAGATCGAGACGCTCAAGATGCTGGGTGAGTGGGAAGAGGGACGTGGCTTTGTCTATGCTCCGATGGTCGTCAGTGCCCATTGTAACCGCGTGCCGACGCGTGAGGGACATCTGGAGTGCGTCAGCCTCACATTAGAGCGCGATACCAGCCCTGAAGAGATCATCGATGCCTGGGAGAGCTACGTGCCTGAGCCGCAGCAACTCAAACTGCCGAGTGCCCCTGAACGTGCGCTGCTCTACCGCCACGAGCAGGATCGCCCCCAGACCTTGCGCGACCGCGATGCTGGTAATGGCATGACCACTACGCTTGGCCGCTTGCGCCCCTGTCCTCTGCTGGGCTATAAATTCGTCGTGCTGGCGCATAACACCATTCGTGGCGCTGCCGGTGGCTCCGTGCTCAATGCCGAATTGTGCGTGAGCAAGGGGTTGATCTGAAGACAAAATATCTTAGGAAAAGTGGAGGGGTCACGGGGGCCACATTATAGATAATTGAAAATTGAGAACTGAGAGCTGAAAACTAGCCAGGGAAGAAGAACCCTGGCTAGTCATATGCACTTTCTCCGCTTGTGAGGAGGCCATCAACTTTTCGAGGCCGCGATCAAATCTGGGATCAGTTTCTCTACATCGGGACTTCCCAGACCCGTAGCGGCATCCCACCCTTTCGTTGCGCTATATCCCTTTACTTTAGCTACATGGTTCGTGTTGTTGCCAATCGTGATATCATGAAAATCCTCTGCATAAGTACTGGAACTTGCCAGCTTGTAGAGTTTGGGATTGATGAAGCCCAGAGGGCGACCCGCCATCTGGTCGGCGATTGCCATGATGCCTGCCCAGAGCGGCGCGCTGGCGCTGGTGCCACCGGCAAGTGACCATGCACCTCCCTCATAGAAAGCCAGGCCGGTGTTGGGGTCCGCTACGGCTGACACATCGGGCACACCTCGACGATTCTGAAATTGCTGCTGTACTGATGTCGGCAGCGTTTTCTGATAATCTGGCATGCTATAAAACTGGCTGAAACCACCGCCACTGGCTGCATCAGCACCGTCATTCCAGACCTGTTCGTTGAAGGTTGAGCCACTGCGTACTAACGTCGTGCCTCCCACAGCGGTTATCCAGGGAGAGTCGGCGGCGAAGCCGGTCGTTGGCACAGAGCCAAGGTGATGAGATTGCATATCGGCGAAATCGGTAGAGCCATGATCGCCGGACGAAGAGAAATACGTAATGCCCTGCTGCGTAGTGGCTTTCTGGAGCAGATCGTTCCATTTTTGCATTTCTTGCTTCCCTTGCCCATCCTGAAGCGTCAATTCGGAAGCGCCCCAACTTTGAGAAACGATGTTGCCAAGCTTATGGTCGATGACATATTGTTCCAGTTGGCGAAATTCAGGCAGGCCAATCGTCCCCTCCGTCTCCGCTACCGGACTGACCAGCACGACAATTTTTGCATCAGGCGCGATGGCATGAATAATCTGTACGTCCAGTGTAGTTTCACCTGCCCAGCCATTTTTGTCTCTATTGGGATCAGACTCAGGTACGTTAAGTGGCGAGATGACCTGTACATCGGCGGCTGGTAGACCAAACTGCCGGTCGAAAACTTGCATGTCCTCCTGGAGGGTCGGGCTACCAAAGGATACGATATCAATGACCGTCTGCCCCTTCCCTGTAAAACCTTTATCGAGTAATGGTTGGATGCCATAAGCAAGGCGTAAATCGAGCGGAGTAAGACAACCGGGCCCTGCTTCCTTGCTTAGTTCTTGCGGACATTGACCGCTAGTGGAGGCGCTGGCTGGCGTTCCTGCAACAGTTGGCTGGCTCGCCGCTGTTGGCGATGCTGCTGCTGACCCAGTTTTGCTGGTAGTTCCATTTTGCCCGGAACTACCAGGAGCAACACAGGCCGTCAGTAAACAAAGCAATGCCAGAAGCGGTAGCAAACGTCGAGAGAAAAACATCATGCGAAAAACTCCTATTTGAGAGCAGTGATCAGATCAGGTATGAAATGGTCTGCCAGCGGTGCTCCCCATCCCGTCACAGCATCCCATCCCTGCGTTGCTGTAAAACCTTTCATTTGAGTATTGCCGTGTATGTATGCGTTGTTGTTGCCAATAGTAATGTCTCGAAAATCTGTGTGGGCTGCAGGCGCTATCCCTAATTTATATATGCCGGGATTGATAAAGCCCAGCGGATGCCCGGCCATTTGATTGGCAATGGCGATTACTCCTGCCCAGAGCGGTGTGCTGGCGCTGGTGCCACCCACAAGGTGCCATTTCCCATTGATATAAATGCTCATCGCCGTCGCTGGATCTGCATTACCTGCAATGTCTGGAATCCCTCGTTGACCCGTATGCCCTGCGAAGCCAGCTTTCATCGTCTCTGGTATCTGTTGTTGATAGTCCGGTTCCGCAAAGAACTTGCTAAAACCTCCTCCACTATTGGGCCATGCATATTCCGCAAAACCCTGAGCTGTATGTACAAGAGAAGTGCCACCGACGCTGGTCACCCAGGGCACATCGGCTGGAAAATTGACGGTCGGCGTAGCAGCCAGGTGTGTAGAGGCAATGTCAGCCCAATCCGTTGCGCCCTGGTCGCCTGAGCCGGAAACGACGGTCCAGCCCTCGCGCGTCGTGATCTGCTTATAGAAATCCGTGAATGTTTTGACCTGTGCTTGCCCCGCATGATCTCCCAGCGTGGCTTCAGATGCAACATAGCTTTGCGAAAAGATCTGCCCAAGATGGTGCTGTACAGCATATTGCTCCAGTTGCAGAAATTCGGGCAGACCAATCGTCCCCTCCGTCTCGGCCACGGGACTGGTCATGACAATGATATGCGCATCAGGAGCGATAGCATGCATAATCTGTACATCCAGCTCTGTTTCCTCTGCCCATCCGGTCATATCTCCGTTATGCGCATCAAAAGGGACTGTCCCCAGCGGCGCAATGACCTGGATCGTGATGGCAGGCAGATGGAACTGGCGGCAAAATACGTTCATATCTTGCTGTAACGTCGGACTGCCGTAAGACACGATATCGATCATGGTTTGACCTTTTCCGCTAAAACCTTGTTCAGTTAATGTCTCTATATTGTATGCAACGCGTAAAGCATGCGGAGTGAGACAGGTTTTGGACCGGCTAAGCGTGGCAGGGCAGAGATCGAGTCCAGTGCTACTGGCTGTTGGCGTTGTTTTTCGTGTGAGTGTGGGCGTGCTAGATGGGCTATTTGTGTTGTATGGAATACTTGAACAGGCAGAGCCAGCAAAAAGCAGAACGAACACGAGCAGTACCTGGACTCTTGAATGCATAGGAAATACCCCTTCTATAGAAGAAATACTGCGTTTTTTACATGATGCGACGATCTTCATTATATCTTAACGTAAGAACATATTGCATTGTTGGTCTGGAGAGCGGTGGAACCAGGCTCTGAACGGCATGGTGTGAGTGTTGTTTTTGCGCAAATTGATGAGTGAACGGCAAATGTGTGCTAGGCCTATAGTCCTACGCCACGCTGCTCAACTTGACCGATGGGTTGTGCTTAGGTAAATTTGCTTTTAGGTGCTGAACATGCGAACTGTGAAAGCCGTCTTTATTGTTTTGTGATTCTACTGGATTAAAGGAAACTTGTATGTCGTTTATGGATAATCGTCGAAGTGGCACTGATGAAGGACAGGTTGGGGCGAGACCAGAACAAATGCCTGGCTGGAGTCCTCAACTGGTGCCTGGGGAACAGATGCCTTTTCCTGAGAACACTCCTGTGCCTGTTGGCTCACTACAGGGGCAGTCGAATCAGCCATATTCAGCGCCTCCAGGTGGGACGCCACTACCGTTAACCGCTCCAAATTCCTCGCCGGGAACGACCAAGGCTCTCATTGATCCCGCCACAGTAATAAACGTGTCGCGCCAGTTACAAGAGGTGGATACAGGCGCGCTTACCACCGAACCCAAAAATACCTCTAGCTTGCGTGAGCCGGTGGTTATTGGACCTACCTGGAGTAAGCGTACCGAGTCGATTCGTCCCCCCAAAGGAAGACGCCTGGTTGTGCATATTGCCGTTACTTCTCTGCTCCTGATAATTATGATGGGTACACTGATAGCCGTGTTGCCTACGAGTAGCGGTGCACATAGTATTCTTAGTTTATTTAAACCCGACTCTGGTACGGTGAATACCAAGTCTAACAATACTGCCCTGGTCGAATCGCAAGCAGCCACTGCAACGGCAGTCACGCAGGATGGTTTTGATCCGGGCGTCAATACCGGACAGTATGCCGGTATTCCGGCGGCACCATCGGGCTTCGATAATACCAGCAACCATTTTTATTATGGGCAATGTACCTATTGGGCTGCTATGCATTATCACGATCTGACCGGGTTGTGGATACCCTGGAATGGTAATGCCAATCAATGGGTCTCTGGTGCAGCTGCCAGTGGTTGGGTAGTCTCAAATACTCCCAAATTACATTCCATCATTGTACTGCAAGCGTATATTCAAGGGGCTGGCTATTATGGGCATGTCGCCGTTGTTGAGCAAATTAACCCGGATGGGAGCGTGTTGACCAGCAACTGGAACTGGGCTGGTGCCTGGGCATATACCACGAATGTCACGTTTCGTCCTGGCTATGGCGTTAATTTCGTCTATGCACCGGGACATTAATGCTATGTCTGCCTGACGAGATTTGATAGTAAGGGCAGGGTTGGGTATAGTAGGGGTAGGGTTGAACCCTACCCTTACTATACCCAACCCTGCCCTTCAAATCTCCGAAAAACCTGGCAACATATTTTTTGCAAGAGATAGACAGAGAAGATAGGTAAGGAACACGGCCTATCTTCTCTTTTTTGTTTTATCTGATGGCCCCCCAGCGTTCTAGTAGCCAGTGGTAATGTTGGACCATTGCACGATGATATTCCTGTTCTTCCTTCGCTGTGCATTGTGAGAGCCAGTGCTCATGAGCGCGTAATTGCGCCTTCGCCCCTGCCACCGCTTTGGGCGAGACGCGCATACGACGCACGCGCTCAGCGGGAATAGGCTGCCATGCAGGATCACTGCGCCAGTTGACGTATGGGCAGTTGCGGCAACGATTGGCGCAACAATAACCACGGCGGGTCAAGAAGCCACGGGTAGCTATATAAAGTCCTTCTGATGTAACCTCCCAATCTCCCTCTTCCTGGAATGAGACCATAGAATCGATCCTCTAGCGTTGCTGGTTTGCAATCGGTGTGTCTAAGTATGTGCTGCTAAATAGTGGTACTTCTTATAATACCTTGAGATACGCGATGGCGCAATGGAGAATTTACCCAGGAGGAATTGTTGTGCTATGGAGAAGCCACGAAGAGCACTATTTTTGGATGGTTCAGTTTTATCTAATTTGGTACCCATGACTTGACAGATGGGATTGTTGTCCATATTATAGTGCATTGTGATGGTTATTTTACAACAATCCACACAGGATTGTTGTTGTTTGAGTTTACATAGTGTAACAAATGGAAGCTTTTTGTAGGATGGATAGCTCTTATTGTCAGCAATGGAATGCTCAACTGGGTCGATTGAAAGTGGCGAGATGGCAAGTGGGTAAGTGGAAAGGGTTCTTCAAAAAACTGGTCTCCTCAACGATTTCATTCCTCTGGAATGTACTTCAGCTTCTGACACCTCTTTTTCAATGGAGCAATGCTCGTTCCTCTAATCTAATTGGAAAATATGCTATCCATGGCCGGATTATTACCTATACAGCGTCGATCTTTTTTATAGAAGATCGCAATAATCATACACCTCTCTGCTTAAAAATGTGGCGTTTTCGTGATGATGGAGTATATGATGCGACATCTGCGGAGAAATGCACACGCTATATTCTGGATGGCTTGCAGCTTAATCGGCGATTCGCACCGGACATATGTCTAGGTGTAGCTCGTATAGAATGTTTGAATGAGCAATATATCGTTATTGAAGAGTTTATTGAGCAACCAGAACTAGAAAACCTCTTGTTATCAGGAAAAGAACATGCTTTAGTAATGAAGCGTCTTCCTGATAAATGGAGGTTAGATATTCAGTTAGACCAGGGGTTGTTGGATACACAGGAAACTCTAAATTTTCTTGCATGTGAGATTGCCCGGATGCATAGAATGGTCGAGGTATCTCCCTTTGAGGAAATGGGAAATGTCAATTCTCTTGAGAAAAAATTACATGCCAATGTGGCTTTGCTTGATCGCATAGACTGGGTACAGAGGCAACATGAAAAAAACGAACGAATCAACAAAAGAATTAAAGACATCTTGTTAAGAGTGTTTGATCATAACAAGGAGTATTTCAAGAAAAGATGGCAGGAAGGGCATATTAAGCATTGTCATGGTGATTTGAAAGCAGGTAATCTCTGGTTGCGTTTTGGACAAGAGATGCAACCAGAACAACTGCTGGCTCTTGATTGTGTTGATTTTAACCGTCCCGAATTTTGTCACATTGATACGTTAAGTGATATTGCCATGCTGGCAATCAACCTTGAGTTTTCTTTTACTCGACGCCTGGGGAGGAAAAAAGGGCAGAAACTGATACGGGATTTTTTAACCGCCTATTTGGAGTATGCCAATGAAGACCATAAGCAAGCGCTTCCGATCCTGGAATATTATATGGCAGAGAAAGCCATTGTTTGTGCATATACAAGCAATGTTTATGATAATTTGCGGCCTGGTGTTGTTGATAGATATCTCAAGCTAGCGCTCTCACATACTGAGAAGTTAAAAATATATCGAGCGTCAACATCTTCTCCAAAGAAAAATCTTCTTCAGAGGAAACCCTCAACGGAAGAGTCAGCAGTATTACCATACAACCCGTTTAGAGAGAGACCTCCAACGAAAGAGTCGGCAGTAGCGCAATCTGCTTGCGTTTATTCTAAATGAAGCCACTCAGCGTGATTAAGTGAATATTGCCCACCATAGTGATTGGTAATCATGTCGTGATCTTGACTGTGCTTGCGCAGCTTCTTTTTAAGATGATGCATGCGCTGGGTGAAGGTTGCTTTTTCTATAATATTGCCCCATGCCCCTTTCATCAGTGCTTCTTCGCTACACCTAGTTGGATGTTGTTGTAGTAGAACTTTTAAGAGATGGTATTCGAGTTCTGAGAGCATTAACCGCTCTGATGGTTGACCTGGGATGCTAATAGTAAACCAGTAATTACGTGCAATTGTTGGGCCAATTTTGTTTTCCTGCTGTATCTGTTGCAGTTGTTGTAGCAAGTAGTTGCGTAGAATGGCTCCTGGATGATAAACGGGTTGTAGCAGATCATAGCGAATAAGTCCTTCATTAGAAAGAATATAGCGTAATTCTGTTCCCATCCATCGCCAGGTGGAGGCATCGATTTCATTATCTGTTCGTCTCTGCGTAAGAGAAGAGACGAATTCGTAGAAATTGTTTTTTGTCTCAGAGCTACCCTTTTCTAATACCTCCTGAAGGCGTTTCCAGAGGCGCGAAAGAAATGGCGCAATGTCGTTGTTCACCTTTTCGACCAGCGCTTTTTGTAGATCTTCTGAAGACTCACTTGAAGACTCACTCCAACAATGATGTGTGGAGGCATAGGTTTGTTTCAGTTGGAACATCTGGAAACAGAGTTGTTGGAGCACGTAAGGATGTGTGCCTGCCTGTTCACGTATCCATGTTTGTTCATGCTCCGCGAAGAGAGTGTTTCCTCCCAGCTTTTTAAACAGCTGTGCCCAGTCTTCGCCGAAATCTTCTGGTTGTTGGGCTAAAAAAGCTGCTGTATCGTTCCAGGTGAAACATTGTAAGATGGTGGTGGTGAAGCGAGCTAGATCTACTGAGACATGTACAAATTGATCGAGCATGCGAGGTTGAGGAAGGCTTTCTATAGAAAGGATAACTCCGAAATTGTTGAACTCATCGATCATATCCACAAGAGTATGGATGATGTCGCTATGATTGAGCAAGGAGATAGCACGCTCTTGCGGCGTTTGTGCAACACTGCTTACCAGGTTAGGTACTTGTAGCCCCGTTTGTAGAAGGCGTTCAATGGTGTCGAGCATCACGAAATAGCGTGCTTCTGGATACTTTTTTTCCATATCACGTAATAACTCACGTAAGCCTTTGAGACCACTAAAGCTGGAGCGCTGTCCTGGTTGGTGAATTTGCCATAATGCGTGTATACACTCGTTGATGAATGATTGATACAGATCGGACAATTGAGAGATCTGTGCTTGTGGTGCCAGGTCGATTTGTACAAAATAGACCTGATCCAGAGGCACCAGGTTGTGTAATGTAGCCAACTTCTCTTCCTTACGCCAGGGCCATGTTGTTGCCTGGTGCGGCTCTTTTAGATAGCGAATGAACGTCGTTTTGCCAATGAGTGGCGCTCCCGTTAAGATAATAGCGCTCTGGTTTCCTGTAATGATGTTCTTGATGTCTGTGCTTCTTCCCGAAACGTGACCGATAATGGTGCTGTTGGCATCGTTAATGCGAAAAGGATTGGGCAGCGTTTCCCATGTATGTTGAAAGGTAGACATGGTAATACTCCTCATACAATATGATCCTGTAATGTAAAAAACCAGCGATTGTGTGCCATCCAGCGCTGGACTAGCTCAATCTTGAGAGCATAGTAGGGAGTGGATGAGGAACGTTCTTGTCTGTATTCGTTCAGTATGAGTCCATTGCGCAAGCGTTCCAGATGAGGTCTGATCGAGCTGGATGATGTCTGTAACCACTCTGCAATTTTTTTAAGCGAAATGATAGGTTGGCTGGTTCGACTGGTAAGATCGACAATGGCTTCTACAATACGTACTTCAACATCGTTTTGCAATTCTTTGCGATGGAACAAAAAGTTGTATGTTGAACCGGACTCAATGATGTGATCCACAGCCATGTTGAGATCTTCTTCGCTAATGTATTGCTGCTTCGTATCCTGGTTAAGCTGAAAAATGAGTTGCTGACCGAGCAGCGCAAGATAATATGGATTACCACCGGTCAGACGGATGCTATAGGCTATGGCGTTGGGATACATAGCGATGTGCTGTTCTCGTAATGGCTCGGCCAGCAAACGTTCAGCACTCTCTTTGTCTAGATAGGCAAGAGGTAGGGATTCGGTAAAGCTAAAGGCGTTAGAAAAGATCGGAGATGTTAAAAAGGCATGTGAATGAGTTGGCAATGCAAAGAGCAGACTCAGTTGTGGTAATTCGCTGACCAGTTCGCGCCAGTAGGTGAAAAAACGTGGTTCGAGGAAGTGATGTTCGTATGCTTCTAATGCCCCCCCAAACTCATCGAGTGCCAGAATGAGACGTGATCCCGGTATCTGTGCCAGGCAATGTTGCAACAAGCGCTTGAAACGTATTTGTGGATCACCATCAACGTATTCCGACCAGAAGGGCGCTGGTCGATGGAGTTGTTCATAGAATGTCTGGCAGACAGCATCGGCAATATGGTTAAGAATGGCTTCTTCATTTCGTTGCCTGTGGCCTTGCAAAGAAACGAGGGTATGCCAGTGAGGAGGTACGATGCAGCGTTCCAGAAAGTTCTTGCAGAGTGACGATTTTCCTGAGCGGCGGGGACCATAAAGTACAAGAGCTTTGCCGTGTTCTCCATCGCATAATTCTCTGTAGAGTTTGTTCATTTCAGTGGTGCGACCAAAGAACATATTTTTGGTGGCTGGACGCGAAATGTCATAAGGGTTTTTCAGGACAGCTGAGCGAGTACTCAGAGATGGTAGGGAGTTCTCCCAGGAGGGTAGAGATGGTGTGTTCTGTCCTGTCTGGTGCTGCTGAAACAGATGTTGTAAACGTTCGTAAATATGGGGAAGGGTAGCAGAAGAATCGATTTCAACGCTTAAAACACTTTCAATCCTGGATATTTCGTCCCAGATGTTCAGCGCCTCTCGATCGTCATGGGTTTCGATGGTCAGCCGAATGGTTGCTTTTTTAAACCTGCTAGTAGCATCAGCATGGAGAGAGAGTAAAAGAGATTGGTAGTGATGCAACCGCTTTGTGACATCGTTCACCAATCCTCGGCGATCTTGAGCTGTAATCAAAAAGGCGACTTTAAAGGCTGGAGGAGGATATTGCCATACCATCGGCAGTAATCTGGATTGCTGATGGTCGGTACTGTTGGAGAGACGAGGACAATCGACGCTATGGATGACAAGCGCTTTTTTCTTTTTATGTACGAGTCCTATGATATGTTGTGTATGAGGATAAACAGGTTGACAGACTCCGCATAGGTGGCGTGGCGAAAATATAGGGGCCGTCGTGCTCAACGGTATAGGTA
>Ga0137384_10005174_pt1 | contig 10446 bp, 7 predicted proteins | sample SagtaG_2_FD_104922 | JGI IMG/M metagenome (GOLD analysis project Ga0137384, IMG submission 104922) | Vadose zone soil microbial communities from Sagehorn Ranch, Mendocino, California, USA - Sage2_R_60_16 metaG | ecosystem: Environmental > Terrestrial > Soil > Vadose zone | place: USA: California...
GAAGCCGCCCATGGTGACCTGGACCAGTGAGCGGTGGAGGGGGACCTGCAGGAAGCGCCGGCGCACCCAGGCGATCACGAGCAGCTCCATCGCCACCACGACGTACGCGACCTTGAGCGCGGTCTGGGTGTCGCTGATCAGGAAGGGCAGAGCGTGAAAGGTGCCGCCGACGAAGGTGGCGATCCCGGTCAGGGCGCCACGGACGGCCGAGCTTCCCCGACCGCTCAGCTCACCATCGTCCGAGAGCGCCTCCGACAGGCCCATGCTGATCGCCGCACCCATAGAGGCCGCGAGCCCCACCATCAGGGCGGCGTGAGAACCAGCCAGGAATGCCGCGGCAAAGATCGGCGCCAGGGTCGAGATGGTGCCGTCGATCAGGCCGATCAGCGACGGCTGGACGAAGCGCAGGATCTGCGCCCGCTCGCCCTGCAGCCGCCACCGCGACACCAGCTCGCACCGAATCGCGTCGGCAGACGTCGCAAACGAGAGAGGGATTCCGATCGTCGTCAGCATTGCTCTGCGCATGCCAGGAGAATCCCGCGCCGGCAGCTGTCGAACATCCACCAGGTGGTTGAACTTCCGGACTGGTGGGTGGTTGATTTTCATGGGAGACTGAGGCCCTCCTACGGGGGTTTGCGAGGCCCATGACGCTCCCCATCCCGCTGACCCGTTTTGTCGGTCGCGAGGCCGAGCTGGCCGAGGCTGCCACCCTGCTTGCCGCCACCCGCCTGCTCACGCTGACGGGGTCAGGTGGCGCCGGCAAGACCCGCCTCGCTCTGGAGCTCGCGTCTGACCTGGCCGGAAACTTTCCCGATGGTGTCTGCTTCGTCGACCTGGCTCCTCTGACGGAAGGCGAGTTCGTGTGGGATCAGGTCGCGACCACATTGGGCATCACCGAGCCGGCATCAGGCAGGTCTCTGTCGGAAGCGGTCGGTCAATATCTCGCGCAGCGGCGTGCCCTGATCATGCTCGACAACTGCGAGCAGGTGGTGCAGTCGGCGGCTTCGGTGACGGCTGCGCTTCTCACCGCGGCGCCGGCGATCAAGGTCCTTGCCACGAGCCGTGAGCCGCTGGGCGTGGGCGGCGAGGTCACCTGGGTGGTGCCGCCGCTGAGCGACGGAGACGGAGTCGAGCTCTTCACCGACCGCGCACGCCAGGCCCGGCCTCATTTCAGCCTCCGCGAAAGGGACGCGGAAGCAGTCCGCACGATCTGCCGCCGCCTCGATGGCCTGCCGCTGGCGATCGAGCTTGCCGCCACACGCGCTCGTGCGTTCGCTCCGGCGGATATCGCCGCCGGGCTCCGCGATCGCCTCGAGCTGCTGCCCCCAGGTCCACGCACCGCGCCGGCGCGTCAGGCGACGCTGCAGGCCTCATTCGACTGGAGCTACGACCTGCTCTCCGAACCCGAACGTGCGCTGCTGCGCCAGTGCTCCGTGTTCGCCGGCGGATTCGACCTCGAGGCGGCGATTTCAGTGTGCCCCGCAGCCGGGCTCGATGTAGTCGGGTCCCTGGTCGACCGATCGCTGCTTGTCGTCCAGGACGACGAGCACCAGGGCGGACCCCGCTACCGAATGCTCGAGCCGGTCCGGCAGTTCGCGGCGGTGCTCATGGCCGACGCGGGTGAGGAAGAGCTGGTCCGGTCGCGGCACCGCGACCACTATCTCCAGCTCATCGAATCGCTTGAACCATTGCTGACCGGCCCGGACGAATATCGATGGCGGGCCCGCGTCAACCCCGAAAGAGACAACATCCGCGCGGCCCTCGCCTGGAGCCGCGACCGGGGCGACGCGGAGGTACTGGCGAGGATGGTGGCCGCAATCATGCCGTTCTGGATGGTTCCAGGACGGATCGCCGAGTTCGGCAGGTGGGTGGACTCCGCTTACGAGCGGATTACGGATATTTCGCCCCGCCGAGCGGCACAGGTCCTGAACTTCGAATCGATGGTGGCCCTCATCTCGAGACAGAGGTGGGACCAGGTTTTCACGAATGCAACCGAAGCCCTCAGGCTGGCTCGGGCTGCCGGCGACCAGGTCGAAGAGGGGATCGCGCTTGGGACATTGGGCCTTCTGGCAGGGCTGAGTCAGGGTACGGAAGCAATGCGGCCTTATATGGAGCAGGCCCGGCAGCTCGCCCGCTCGACACGCTCGATGACTGTCCTCGGCATGGCGACGATGGCATACATGATGCTCCGCATCTTCCAGTCCAGTCCGGACGAGACGCGACAGTTGATGGAGGAGGCCGTCGTCCTGGCGGAGGCCCACGCTGATCGCCACAACCGGTTGTTCACGAATTCGTTCGCCGGCTTCGAAGCGCTCGTGCACGGGCGCCTGGCCGAGGCGGGCCGGACCCACTCGAAGGTGGTCGAGATCGGACGTCCCACGAACGACAGCAACTACATCGGCAGCCTCCTGGGGCTCGCCTGGGTCGCGTTTTTCACGGGCGATTTTGAAACTGCGCGGAAGTACATCGCGGAGGCTGTTCCCATCGCGAAGCAGAGGGGCACCGACTCGGTGTCGATCACGTCGGTCGACCCGCTCTCGAGGTTCATTCGTGGCTGGATGGAGCTTGCAGACGGCGATGCGGCCACGGCGAGTGAAACCCTATCGGCAGTCGTCGCCAGCGCTCGCTCCTCGATGATTGCTCGTTTCGCTTCCCTACCTATCGTGGTCTTGGCGGAGGCGCAGGTGGCCCTCGGTGAAAGCGAAGAGGCCGGCGCATTTCTGGACGAAGCCGAAGCGCTGGCGAAGGCAGGCGACATGACGTGGGTGCTGGGCCGGGTCGCCAGGGTCCGCGCCGAGATCCGCGAACGCCGGGGCGATCTCGAGAAGGCGGAGTCGCTCGCGCATGAAGCGCTCGGCTCGGCGCAGGAGGCCGGCGACCGGATGGGCGTGGTGGACGCGCTGGAGCTGGTCGCAAGGCTCGCCTCTGACCAGGACAGCGATGGGGAGGCGGTCCGGTTGTGGGCGGCGGCGGATTCGATGCGGAACACCATGGGCTATCACCTCGTTATCGGCCGCGAGCGGCAGGACGCGGCACTTGCCCGCGCACGAGCGAAGCTCGGGAACTTCACCTCCCTGTGGTCGGAGGGCGCGAAGCTCTCATCCGAGGAGGCGATCGCCTACGCGACGCGTGGACGGGGTGAGCGCAAGCGCCCCGCCACCGGCTGGGCGAGCCTGACCCCGAGCGAGCTGGAAATCGCACGACTGGTCGGGCAGCATCTATCCAACCCCGAGATCGCGGCGCGTCTCTTCGTGTCCCGCGCCACAGTAAAGACCCACCTCGTGCACGTCTTCGCGAAGCTCGGCGTCGACTCCCGGTCAGCGCTGGCCGCCGAAGCGGTCAAGCACGCCTGATGTCGACCCTGCCGGTTCCGTTGACGCGGTTCGTCGGGCGCGAGGCTGAGCTGGCTCAGGCACGGAGCCTGCTGGCGGACAGCCGTCTGCTTACCCTGACCGGTTCTGGCGGTGCCGGCAAGACGAGGCTCGCGCTGCAATTGGCCTCGGCCGTCGCCGCCGATTTTCCAGGCGGGGTCTGGTTCGCCGATCTTTCCCCTCTGTCAAGTGGCGAGTTTGTCTGGGACCGCGTGGCCTTGACGCTCGGCGTCAAGGAGCCGGCGCCAGGGCGAACGTGGGCGGAGGCGGTCGGCCATCACCTGCAAGCCCGCCAGGCGCTCTTCGTGCTGGACAACTGCGAGCACGTCGTGGAGACCGCAGCCGAGGTGGTGGCGAGCATCCTGGAGTCGGCGCCGAGCCTGAAGGTCGTCGCCACGAGCCGTGAACCTCTGGGAGTTGCCGGCGAGGTGACATGGGCGGTCCCGCCTCTGATCGAGGCCGACGCGGTGGCGCTCTTCACGGAGCGCGCTCAGCAGGCGCGGCCGCAGTTCTCGCTGCGCGATGACGAGCGGGCATCTGTCGTCGACATCTGCCGCCGCCTCGACGGCCTGCCCCTGGCCATCGAGCTCGCGGCCGCCCGGACACGCGCTCTCGCACCGGCGCGCATCGCGGCCGGACTGAAGGACCGGCTCGCCCTGCTCTCACCTGGTCCCCGCGGCGGGCCGCGCCGGCAGGCGACGCTCGAAGCTTCCTTCGACTGGAGCTACGACATGCTGTCGGAACGCGAGCGAGCGCTTCTCCGCCAGCTCTCGGTGTTCTCCGGTGGGTTTGACGTCGAGGCTGCGCTGGCCGTCTGCCCGGCCGCCACCCTCGAGCTGCTGGCATCGCTGGCCGACCGCTCGCTGATCATCGTCGAGAGCCAGGGTGGCGCCGAGGCTCGCTACCGCCTGCTCGAGACCGTCCGCCAGTTCGCCGCCGAGCACCTCGACGAAGCAGAAGAGGTCGAGCTCATGCGAAACCGCCATCGCGACTATTACACCGAGATGGCGGAGAAGGCCGAGCCGGGACTCACCAGCCCTGACGATGCTCCCTGGCAAGCGCTCTTGTTGACCGAACAGGAGAACCTGCGCGCCGCGATGGCCTGGAGTCGCGACCGCGGCGACGCCGAAGCGCTGGCGCGGTTGGTAGCGCCCCTGGGCATGCTCTGGACCCTGAGCAACCGGGTCGTCGAGCTCAGCAGATGGATGGAGGCCGCGACGCCGAGAGCCGGCGAGGTCTCACTGCGACTCCGGGCCCGGCTTCGCTATTACGAATGCCTTACGGCGCTGTTCGCCGGCGATCGGCTGGGCGAGGTGCCGGCGCTGGCGCACGAGTCGCTCGCCCTGGCCCGAGCCGCCGGCAGCAAGCGCGACGAAGCGACGGCACTCGTTGTCCTGGGCATCGTCGCCGGGCTGGTCAGCGGGACCGATGCGATGCGAACGTATGTCGAGGACGCGGTTCGCCTCGGGCGTGAGGCCAGTTTTCCCTACGTCGTCGTGATGGGACTGGAGTTCTTCGTCCTGGCGAGGATGTTCCAGTCTCGACCGGATGAGAACTGGAGCGCGATCCAGGAGGCGATCTCCGTATCCAGGAACATCCAGCGGCATACTCAGCTCACGGTCAGGTCGTTCAGCGGGCTGATCGCATTCACAAGAGGACAGCTGACGAAAGCCGAGCAGATCCTGACGGCCGTCGTGACGGAAGGTCGCGAGATGAGCGACTTCAACTACCTGCACAGCCTGATCCACATCGCGCTCGTGCAGCTGTTTCGCGGCGACTTCGACAGGGCTCGCAGCCTGATCGACGAAAGCCTCGCCGCGGGGGAGCGATCAGAAGCCGAGCAGAGATCGGCGGCCGGCGTCACCCTTCACGCCCGGTTGGTGCTCGGCTGGATGCAGCTGGTCCGAGGTGAATCCGCTGACGCTCGGGAAGCGATGGCGATGGTCGTCGAGGCTGCGCGCGGCTCCATCATCCGGCCAATCGTGCCGCTGCCCCTCATCCTCATGGCCGATGTCTGTGTATCCGAGGGCGCGCTCGACGAAGCGACTGCTGTTCTCGCCGAAGCCGTCGCCATGGCCCAATCCCGAGACCAGACATGGTTCCTCGGCCGCGCCGGCCTGGTCAATGCCAAGCTGCGCGTGAGACAGGGCGACCTCGCCGAGGCGGAGTCGCTGGTCCACGATGCTCTGAATCTGGGTCGCGACGCAGACGACCAGATAGGCCTAGTCGACGGACTGGAGCTTCTCGCCCGAATCGCGACGAACCTGGACAGTCACGAGGAGGCAGTGCGTCTGTGGGCGGCGGCTGACTCGCGGCGGGCTGCGCTCGGCTACGCACGCTTCCCCGTAGACGTACCAGGCCACGAGGCTTCCATCGCGGCGGCAAAGGGTGTCCTCGACGCAGATCAGTTCGCGGCTATCTGGGCGGGAGGCGCGAAGCTGTCGGTCGAAGACGCGATCGCCTACGCCGCACGGGGTCGTGGCGAGCGCAAGCGTCCATCCACTGGCTGGGCCAGCCTCACCCCGAGCGAGCTCGAGGTCGTGCGGCTGGTCGGCCAGCACCTGAGCAATCCTGAGATCGCGGCGCGTCTTTTTGTCTCGCGCTCCACGGTCAAGACGCACCTCGTCCATATCTTCAGCAAGCTCGGCATCCAGTCGCGCTCGGAGCTCGCCGCCGAGGCCATCGTTCGCTCGGACCACGCCAAAGATCGATCTCGCGGCTGACGACCGTTGCGCCGGACGACGCTAGCTTGTTCGCCATGAAGAAGCTCCTCTACGCCGGCGTGATCGGTCCCCTGCTTTTCATCGTTGTATTTCTGCTCGAAGGCTTTACGCGCCCTGGCTACAGCCAGTGGCGGAACTTTGTCAGTCAGCTCTCGACAGGGGAGGGCGGATGGATGCAGGTCGCCAACTTCCTCGTGTGCGGCGCTTTGGTCCTGCTTTCCGCGATCGGACTCAGAGAGGCGCTGAAAGGAACACGAGGCGCAATCGGCGCTCCGGTTCTGCTGGGGCTCTTCGCGATCACCCTGCTGGTCGCCGGCGTTTTCAGCACCGATCCTGTCCTTGGCTATCCACCCGACGCTCCAGAAACCCAGACGACCCACGGCGCTATTCATGGAGTCGCCGGACTCCTGGCCTTCACGCTGCTGCCCGCCGCGTGCTTCGTCATGGCCTGGCATTTCGGAAGTCAGCCAGGCTCGCGACGCTGGAGTGTCTACTCGATCGCCGCGGGGTTGATCGTGCTAGTCATGTTCTTCGCATCGGGGACGACCTCGACGATGGACATGTCAGGCACCTGGCACAATGCACCGACTGGAATCCTGCAAAGAACTGCGATCATGACGGGCTTTACGTGGATCTCAATCGTGGCCCTGCACCTGGTCCGCCGAAAGGCGTGATCCAGCTCCTGATGAGCTTCGATTTTCGATCCGCCGGACCGCGATCTGATACGCCTCGGTCAGGAACGGTTTGATTCTTTCGAACGTGGCCTCGCTCGGATTCAACACGCAGATGAAGTGGTTGGGGCCGTAGACCGGATGTGGCATCAGAGTGTCCAGCGCGGTGAAATCGTGCTCGGCCTGGTCCGGAAACAAGGATCGAAACGTCTCCTTCGATACGCCAATGTTGAGGCGAAACACGCCAGGCCGGTCCAGGTTGGACAGATTGTCGAACTCACCGTAGTCCTGGGTGACGATCGTCGCGAAGGGAAAGCGCCGCGGCCCCTCCAGGTCGCGTTTCGGGTCGTAGATGAAGAACGTGTCGCCCCACGCCATTTCGGGTGCCCCGTTCTCGGCTGACGCGACCTGCACGTCAACACCCGGATACGTCTCGGAGACAAAACGTCTGATGTCGGTTTCGTCCACGTGTCCAGAATAGTCGGGCGCTCGATGGACTCAAGTCGGAGCGCGGAATCGTCGACGTACCGAGCAATCACTCGGTCCCGTCTTAGCTCATTTAGAAAATCGCTGCGTGGAGAAGTTGGCGGAAGCCGTCATCGAATAGGAGCCGGACGAGGGGTCTGCATCCTCCTCGAGGATGACCTGAAAAATCGATCTCGCGGCTGACGACGCGACGCCTTCCGAAACCTAGCTTCATAGGCATGGAAAACACCACCGTCGTCGAGACCCACAGTCTCACCAAGCGATATGGCAGCGGAGTCCTAGCCGTCGACTCCGTTGACATGAGCGTGCAGCGTGGCGAGGTCTACGGCTTCCTCGGTCCCAACGGGGCCGGAAAGACCACGACCCTGCGCATGCTCGTCGGTCTCATCCGGCCGACCTCGGGCACCGCAACCGTCGCCGGCCAGGCTCCCGGCCATCCAAACGGGCTGAAGCGCATTGGCTCCCTCATCGAGTCGCCCGGCTTCTACCCATACCTGAGCGGTCGCGAGAACCTGAGAGTCGTCGCGGACCTCGCCGGCGTCAACCAGAGGCGCGTGGACGAGGTGCTCGACGTCGTCGAGCTGGGCACACGGGCTCACAGAAAGTTCGGCACCTACTCGACGGGGATGAAGCAGCGTCTCGGTGTCGCCGCTGCGCTGCTCAAGGACCCCGACCTACTGATCCTGGACGAGCCCACCAACGGCCTCGACCCGCAGGGCATGGCCGAGATGCGCAAGCTCATCAAGGACATTGGCCAGGGCGACCGCACGGTGCTCCTCTCCAGCCACTTGCTCGGCGAGGTGGAGCAGATCTGCGACCGCGTCGGCGTGATCAGCAACGGCAAGCTCGTCAAGCAGTCGACCGTTCAGGAGCTGCTCGGTGAAGAGGGCGTGCTGGTCCGGGCTCAGCCCATCGACCAGGCCAACGAAATCTTGTCGCGCATGTTCGGTGCGGACGCGATAACCCGCCAGGACGGCGCACTCCACTTGAAGACCAGACCGGCGCAGAGCATGGAGATCAACCGCCAGCTCGTGGCCGCCGGCATCGGGGTGAGCGAGCTGCGCCCATTCGAGAGATCGCTGGAGGAAGTCTTCTTCCAGCTCACAGGAGAGAAGCAAGGATCATGATCGCAACCATCAGAGCGGAATGGCGTAAGAGTCGATTTCGACCGGCGTTCCTCATCGGCACCGGGCTGCTCGGCGCCCTCACGGTGCTCGCTTATGGCGTCAACTGGTATCTCGCGCATCACCCGGGGTCGGCGGAGAGGCCGGTTTCGATACTGAGCCTTTACCCCGACCAGTTCGTCGCCACCGTGCTCGGCGCCGGGTTCCCACTCGGGGCTGCCATGGCCATAGTCGTCGGTGCGATCTACGCCGGGTCGGAGTTCGGTTGGGGCACGCTGAAGACGATGTTCACGCAGCGTCCTGGCCGGCTGACCGTCTGGGCGGGTCGCATGACGGTATTTGCCGCGTGGATGCTCATCATGACCCTCGTCCTGTTCGCCATCGGCGCAGCAAGCAGCGTGGTTGTGGCCACATTCGAGAGCCACGTCATCACGTGGCCCGCGGCCATCGACGTTGCCAAGGGCATCGGTGCGATCTGGCTCATCTTCACGGTCAACGGCGCGATCGGGATGGCGCTCGGCGTGCTGATCAAACAGCCGGCGGCCGCGCTCGGCGTGGGCCTTGTGTACTTGCTTTCGGTCGAGATCATCGCGGTCCGCTTTGTCGACGCTCTCAACAACGGCGCCTACAAGTGGATCGGCAACTTGTTCGTCAACCAGAACGCGAGCGCTCTCTTGCAGAGCTTCACCCCGGCGCGAAACGCTTCCGCGATCAGCGCTGAGCAGGCGGTGATCGTGCTGGCCGCGTACGGCATTGGCCTCGTGGTCATCGCCGCCGGGCTGCTGCGCCTGAGGGACGTCACATAGAGCAGAGATATCAGCGACAACCGCTGCGGAGCCGGCCGTGGTCGTGGATTACGGGCCGGCCTCGGCTTACCGACGGCCTCATCGTCGCCTTCAACCTGCTGGCCGGCGGCCTGTCGCTGCTCGGCAGCGCATTCCAGCCGTCGCTGCTCGTGGTCATCCTGCCCGTGATCACGATCCAGGCGGGGGCGTTGTGGTGGCGCCGCCGCCATCCTGTCGTCGTCCTGGCGGTAATCATCGCCGCCGCGCTCGCGTGGTGGCTGGCCGTGCCCTCACGCGAGCCGGGAAGTCCCGCGCTTGCCTTCGCCGTCTATGCGGTTTCGGTCTACGACAACAGCCGCGTACGGCTGTGGGTGGCCGGCATTGCGATCGCACTCATCGGCGCCGCCATCGCTCTACTGATCCTGGGCGACTTCCCGATCAGCCGGAACCTACTTCCGGCGGGCGCGTCGTCGCTCGTCGCCTGGGTGGTCGGCGACTACATGCGCTCGCGCCGCCAGTTCTTTCTCGACGTGGTGGCCCGCCACCGGCAGGAGCGCGAGCAGGCCACCGAGGACGAGCGCCTTCGCATCGCGCGCGAGCTCCACGACGTGGTCGCCCACAAGGTCAGCCTGATCGCCATCCATGCCGGGGCGGCCCGCGTCTCGGGCAGCTCCGGAAACGAGGCCCTCGCGACGATCGAGCAAGGAGCGCGCGAGACGCTGGCCGAGCTCAACAAGCTGCTCGGCGTGCTGCGCAAGACTCCCGCCACTCCCGAGCTCGCGCCGCAGCCGACGCTCGACGCCGTCGACACCCTGCTCAAGCCCGCCCGTGAGGCAGGCCTGCAGGCGACGCTCAAGGTGACCGGCGAGAAACGGGAACTGCCTGAGGCGCTCGACCTCTCCGCCTACCGGATCGTCCAGGAGGCGATCACCAACGCGCTCAAGCACGCCAACGCGAGTCGCATCGAGGTCACGGTCGATTACGCACCGGATGCGCTGGCGCTGACCATCAGCGACAACGGCACTGGAGCCACGAACGAGCCGTCGACCGGCCACGGGTTGATCGGGATGCGCGAGCGGGTGGAGTTGTTCGGCGGAGACCTGACCACTGGATCGTCATCATTGGGCGGATTCAACGTGCGCGCAACGCTGCCTGTTAAGAGTTGATCCGCGTCGCCATAGTCGACGACCAGGCCATGGTCCGGGCAGGGTTCAAGATGATCGTCCAGTCCCAGCCCGACCTGCAGGTCGCGGGCGAAGCCGCGGACGGCCAGGAGGCGATCGACA
>Ga0137384_10005175_pt1 | contig 10446 bp, 9 predicted proteins | sample SagtaG_2_FD_104922 | JGI IMG/M metagenome (GOLD analysis project Ga0137384, IMG submission 104922) | Vadose zone soil microbial communities from Sagehorn Ranch, Mendocino, California, USA - Sage2_R_60_16 metaG | ecosystem: Environmental > Terrestrial > Soil > Vadose zone | place: USA: California...
GTCGCGCGCGCGATCCGCACCTCTGAAATTCCGGTGATCTCAGCGGTGGGCCATGAAACCGATTTCACCATCGCCGATTTTGCCGCGGACCTGCGCGCGCCGACACCCTCCGCCGCGGCCGAGTTAGTGGCCGCGAAAGAGGATGAGATTTGCACCGCGCTCGAACGGTTAGCCACTAGTCTTGTGCGCCTGGTGCGCTTCCGTGTCATCGACGCGCGCACGCGCGTGCAGGAGCAGGCGATGTCACAGGCGTTTGATGACGTGCGTTCAAAGCTGCGAGATGCGAAACTCGGCGCGGCCAGGGCGACGCATGAGTTACAGACGTTGATGGGCATCGCGTTGCAAACGGCGCAGCGGCGCGCGGACGCTGCTCTGCACAAGCTATCGCCCGCCCAGCTTCGCGGTCTTTTGTCAGATGCGCGCATGCGATTCGATTCGGCGTACGCTGGAGGTAGCGCGGCGACCACTGCGCAACTTGAAGCAGCACGCAGGCGTCTTGGTCTCGCAGCAGCCGCGCTTGATGCGCTGTCGCCGTTGGCCGTGCTGCAGCGCGGCTATGCAATTGCCCAGCACAAAGACGGACAACTCTTGCGCGACTCGAGTTCGGTATCGATTGGCGATCCGGTGCGCTTGCGACTCGCGAAAGGAAGACTGAATTGCCGGGTCGAAGGCTCGGAGGAGACTTGATGTCAGTTCCCGCAGAGAAAGCGCCGCGCCGGCGGCTCGTCATTGCGCTGGATCGCGGAAAGCAGGCTTCCTATCGGCCCGGACCGGGGGCGCCGCGGAAGCGTCGTGCGGGAAAAGTGCTCGCCATCCTGGGCGTCGGCGCGCTGGTTGTTTTTTTGTGCGTAGCCGCCGGCGCGTTCTTTTGGTGGCAGCACTACAAAACAACTCCCGCCTACTCGCTCGCCTTGCTCGTTGACGCAGCGCAGCGAAACGACATGGCCACGGTCGATAAGATTGTCGACACAGACAAGATCGTCGATAACTTTGCCGCTAAAGTCGCCGAGAAGACCGCTGGCCGCTATGGCGTCGCGCTCAGCAATTCGATGCGCAAGCAGATCGAGTCGCGTGTGCCCTCTCTGCTGTCCGCCATCAGGCAAAGCGTTCGTGACGGTATAGCGGCGCGTGTGAAAGAGATATCCGAGAACGCGCAACAGAAGCCATTCATCATTGTGGCCGTGGCGCTGCCTTACTTCGTGAACATCACCGAGAATGGCGACACGGCCAAAGCAACCATGATCATTCACGACAGTCGAGTGGAGGGCGAAATGCAACGCGACGACCAGGCCTGGAAACTCGTCGCGGTGCAAGATGATGCTTTGGTGCAGCGGATTGTTGATCAAGTTATCAAAGATTTGCCGGCGATCGGTGAAGGCGATCAGGGGGTCATTCGAAAAAATCTCAGGAATCTGCCGCGCAATCTACCCGAGATCCGGATTCCGTGATGACTCTGTCCGACAAACTTCAGTTTGTCGTTGATCATTGCTGGTCGACAAATTGGCGAAAGAATGTTTGCAGGTAACAGGAACGACAAATTGAAGTTTGTCGGACATTAATGAGGCCTGAAATGAAGCACAACGAACAGCAAGTCAGAACCTTCGAAGCATCGCTCGAGGCGCTCGAAGAGATTGTCCACAAGCTTGAGCGTGGCGACCTGCCACTGGAAAACAGTCTCGAACTTTTCGAACAAGGCATTCGCCTCTCGCGTGAGTGCCAGGAGCGTTTGAGCCAGGCCGAGCGGCGCATCGAGGTCCTGTTGCGCGACCAACAGGGGCACCCGGTCGTCGGCGCGTTCGAGAAAGAAAAGGAACTGGGTGTCGAAACGGAACCAGATGAGAACGGCTTCTGAAATCTTATCTGTTACGCGCGGGAACGATCCGCCCGGCTTCTTCGCCGAGTGTCGCGCGCTGGTCGACGCCGAACTGAATCGACTCATTCCTGCCGAGACGGTTGAGCCCGCGGCAGTGCACAGCGCGATCCGCTGGAGCGTGTTTGCCGGCGGCAAGCGCTTTCGTCCCGCACTGGTTTTGGCCACCGGTGAGACCTTCGGAGCCCCCGTCGACCTTTTACTTTCAACCGCATGCGCACTGGAAATGATTCACACCTATTCGTTAATTCACGACGACCTGCCCTCCATGGATAACGATGAAATGCGTCGTGGTCGAGCGACCTGCCACGTCCGTTACGGCGAAGCAACGGCGATCCTTGCAGGCGATGCGTTGCAGACCCTTGCCTTCCAGACGATCGCCGAAGACGAACGACTCCTGCCTGAGACGCGGGTGCGGATCATCAGCGAATTGGCGAGCGCAGCGGGAACCCCATGCGGTATGGTCGCCGGACAGGCTCACGATCTCGAGGCAGAGTCACGTGAGGTCGGAGGGGATGAACTTGAAATGATTCATCGCCAGAAGACGGCCGCGCTAATCATCGCGGCGGCGCGTTGTGGAGCAATTATTGCCGGGGCAAATCAGCCGACGCTTGAAGTAGTAAGTGAGTACGCCGCTCATCTCGGACTCTTGTTTCAAATCACGGACGACCTGCTCGACGTGACCGCAACTGCTGAAGATCTCGGGAAGACTCCCGGTAAAGACGCGCGCTCCAGGAAAGCGACTTACCCGGCGCTCTACGGCATTGACGCCGCGCGAGAACGAACAGCCACTGTTCACGAACAAACTTGTGCCGCGCTTCGGCGGATCGAGACAGACACCAGCCTCTTGCGTTCAATTGCCGATTTCATTTTGCAGCGGAATACGTGATCGGGGTTGTCATCGACACTCAGTTTTACCCGCCAATGCCCGCGCGCTTCTGCATCGCTTTCAATGTTTCCGGAATGAAGGAGGTGATGTGGTGGGTCTCGGCGCGGCCGTCGGCGAACGCCTGGTAGAGCGTGAAGTCCGGCAGCGACAGACAGCTCAGCGGCGACTGCTGATTGTAGCCGGTGTCGAGACCGACGGCACTGTTGAAAATGTAAATGCCGTGACGTCCGAGTCGGCCGCGCAAAGGCAGAAAAGCTGTCGGCGTGTGACCAAACACGCATGGTTTGCCTCGATAGTTTTTGTAAAAGTCCATGTCGCGCGACCAGAGCAACGATTGCGGCGCGCTGTCGCGTGGGTGCTTGCCGTGGTCCAGACCTGCATGAACATAGAGCGCGTAATCGTCCTCATGGTAGAACGGCAGTCCGCGAAAGAAATCCAAGTGCTCGCCGGGAACGCTCCTGGTGATCGAGGCGCGGGCTTCGCCGAGTTCCTTTTCGGTTCCGGCGAGCAAAGGGCGCCCTGTGTACTGCTCAAAAGTACGCTCGCCTCCGGTGACCGGCGTCACCCAGATGTTGGCTGTGCCCTCAATGAAATCGAGCATCATCTGTTCGTGGTTGCCGCGCAAACAGATCACTCGTTCAGAATTCCCGCGACAGAGTTTGATTACGTAATCGACACACCCGGGCGCATCGAGGCCGCGATCGATCAGGTCCCCAAGAAACACGAGCGTGTCCGAAGACTCGTCGCGCGGCAACATCTCCAGCAGAGTGTAAAGCTGGGCACAGCGACCGTGAATGTCTCCTACTACGAACGTCTTCATCCTATTTACCATACCATGATACTTATGTTTGAGGTGTTACCTGGTCTAACTTGATTGAAATTGCGTGTGGCTTACCACCACAAATCGAAAGTCCGGGCTAGTTGGCTTTCCCCGCCTGAAATCTTTTTTCAAGTCGCCCCGTCAACTCCTTAAACCGCGGGTCATCGTGTAGTGAAGTCCAATTGGGGTCGGTCTTAAACCATCGATAGTTCTCGTTGCCCAACCGAATGGCAATCTTCAGCCATCTCAGAGCTTCGTCCTTTTCCTCCTGCAGGGCGTAGACGGACGCCAGCCAGTAGGCGATATCGTGATCGGCGGTCGCTATCTCCTTGACCTTCGCCGTCAACTGCTCGTTCGCTTCCTGGAGCCTGCCCTGGGCGCTCAGGCACATGGCCAACACCGGGCGAATGCCGTCCATCTTCGGATGATGCTCGAGCACCTGCTGAAGTATTCGCGTCGCCGAGCCCACTTCGCCGCGATAGTAGAGCACCCACGCGCGGAAGGTTTGAATCATCGGGTGGCTGGGCTCTATAGCCGCGCCCAGATCCAGTTCATGAAGCGCATCTTCATAGCGTCCCTGGCTCGTGAAAATCCGCGCACGGTTATAACTTGCTACTACCTGCTCGGCCGGATTCAACCGTACCATACGCTCAAAGCTGCGGAGCGACCGTTCCGCATCGCCGTCCAGGCGTGCCAGCACGCCCCGCACAAAATGGACCCCAACGTCGCTCGGATATTCCTCGCGCAAACTCGCGGCCTCCTCGCGAGCTTTCTCCTTCTCGCCACGATTCATATAGATGAAGACCATGTGCAGCCGTGCTTCGAGCAGCTTCGGATCGAGCGCTAGCGCCTTATTGAAGGCTGTTTCAGCTTTCTCCGGATCGCCAGGCTCGCCCAGGCCCTTGAGCACGCGGTGCACGTAAGAGCTCCCCAGCGCGGAATGGGCGAGCGCAAACTGGGGATCGAATTCGACTGCGCGTTTAAAGTGTTCGATCGCCGCGTCAACATGTTCGCGCGCGATGGTGTGATAAATAAATTGGCCCAGGCAGTCGCGCCCGCGTAGATACTGCTCGGAAGCCGCCGCGTTCGTGGTGCCAACCTTTGCCAGTTCCACCTGCTCGTCAGGACTCAGTTCCAGGCGCAACCCTTCGACGATGTGGTGCTCGATAGCGTCCTGCACTCCAATGATGTCGCCGGCCTTGGCGTCGATGCGATCGCTCCAGAGAATCTCGCCCGATCTGACTTCAAGCAGTTGGGCCGTGACCCGTATGCGTTCGCCTGCGCGCAAGAAGCTGGCGGTAAGGATTGAATCGACACTTAACTGACGTCCGGCTTCCAGCGGATCGACCTGCTGCCCCTGATACTTGACAATCGCTGACGACGGACGCACAACCAGCGAACGAACATGAGCCAGTTCCGTAATCACGGCGTCGGCGAGCGAAAACTCATAAAAGCTCATCTCCTGGTCATTGCTGAGATTCTTAAAAGGAAGTATCGCAACGCTCTTGCGCCCTTTATCGCCAATGCTCGTCGAGGGAGTCTCGTGCTCTTCCGCTTGCTTCACGCGCGGTGAAGTAGGAGTGCCACCACCGGACTCGCTGCCGGTTCTGGTCTTGAGCCAGTGCAGCGCGCGGGTAACCGGGCCCTTCGAGGTTAAGTGACGTGGCGCGACTGGCGCGGTCACCTCATCAAGCGGCGTAGCGACGCCGCTCGTGATCTCGCGGAGCACGCTCTTGAGATCGTCGCGCAGTTCCGCAACTTTCTGGTAACGAGCGCGCGGGTCTTTTTCGAGTGCATGATCGAGAATCTGCTGTAAACGCGGCGGCGTTGGCCCAGGTCTCATTTCGGAAAGTGGAGCCGGCTCGTCGTGTAGCACGGCGTGGCGCACGTCGACTGCTGTCTTCCCGCGAAATGGCCACATGCCCGTCAGCATTTCGTAGAGCAGGACGCCAGTGGAAAAAATGTCGGCGCGCGAATCGACTCGGTCGCCGCGCGCCTGTTCGGGCGCTGCGTAAGTCGCCGTTCCGTAAGGCACACCAAGCTCAGTGAGGTCTGTATGATGAATGCCTGAAGTTCGCGCTGCATCTGCGTCCAGAAGTTTGGCAAGTCCGAAGTCGAGCACCTTCGCCTGCCCGGTGCCGGTGACCATCACATTACCCGCCTTGATGTCGCGATGAATGATGCCGCGCGAGTGCGCCGCAGCGAGTGCGTCGGTCACCTGAATGGCAATCGAAAGCGCGCTCTGCAAATCGAGCGGTCGGCCACTCACCAACTCGCGCACGTTGCGTCCCTCGATATACTGCATCGCGATGTAGTTGATGCCGTTGATCTCGTTTAGATCGAAGATGGTGCAAATGTTCGGATGATCCAGTGACGAAGCGAGCCGCGCTTCGCGCTCGAACCGTTTCAGGTTCGCCTCTTTCGCCGTGAACTCCTCGGGCAGAACTTTAATCACGACTGTGCGGCCCAGCTTGGTGTCAAGTGCTTTGTAGACAGTGCCCTGCCCGCCCGCACCGAGCTTGTCGAGGATCCGATAATTCCCCAGGCTGGTTCCGATCATTGCCTTTGTTGAGGACTCTATTTAACTCCCAACCCACGCGAATCGCAATGTTCGGTTCAGGAAATCAGTCCGCGTAGCGGCCGAACGAAAATAGCCCCGCGATCTAGCGCTGGGTCGAGATTAAGTGTTGACAAACTAAAAAGGCGGCTCCTTGGCCGAGCCGCCTTTGCTTGGTTAGTTCCAGTAAGGCTATTCCGCGATCCCCATCTGCCAGAGCATGAAGGAATAGTCGAAGGCAATTTCTTTCAGCGCGTCGTAGCGGCCTGACGAGCCGCCGTGACCGGCGCCGAAGTTTACCTTCAGCAGCAGCGGGTTGTTGTCGGTCTTCATCGTGCGAAGTTTCGCGACGAACTTCGTGCCTTCCCAATAGGGCACCTGGCTGTCGTTGTACGAAACCTTGACAAGCATCGTCGGATAATTCTTGCGCGCGATGTTGTCGTAAGGCGAATACTGCTTCATGTAATCGTAAGCTGGCTTCTCTGCCGGGTTGCCCCACTCGATGAATTCGCTGGTAGTCAGCGGCAGCGACGCATCGAGCATCGTGTTGATAACGTCGACAAATGGAACCTGTGCCACGACGGCTTTGAAAAGATCGGGTCGCATGTTCGTCACGGCGCCCATCAACAATCCACCGGCACTGCCGCCGTGAATCACCAGCCGGTCGCTCGAAGTGTATTTGTTCCTGACCAGCTGTTCGGCGCAGGCGATGAAGTCGGTGAACGTGTTCATCTTTTTCATCATGCGGCCCTGCTCGCGCCATTCTTCGCCCAGCTCACCACCACCGCGAATGTGCGCAATCACATAGATGACGCCGCGATCGAGCAGCACCAACCGGTTTGAAGAGAAACTCGGCGGCGTTGAAAGGCCGTAAGAGCCGTAAGCATAAAGCAGCAGTGGCGCTTTGCCGTCGCGCTTCATGCCTTTGCGGTAGACCATCGACATTGGGATCTTCGTTCCGTCGGCAGCAGTCGCGAACACGCGCTCCGAAGCGTAGTTCGCTTTATCGAATCCACCCGGCACTTCGTTCTGCTTTTTCAACGTCGCCTGTCGCGTGTTCATGTCGTAATCAAACACGGAACTCGGCGTGACCAGCGATTGGTAGTTGTAGCGGAGCATGCCGGTGTTGAACTCGGGGTTTCGGCCAACCCCGGCGGCATAGACGGGCTCGGGAAACTCGATGCGGTGCCGCTTGTTGGTTTTGAAATCAATAATTTCGATTTGCTGCAAGCCGTTTTCCCACTCGGACATGACGGCGTGATCGGCAAACAGATCGAGGCCTTCAATCTTGATGGCTGGCCGGTGGGCGACAAACTCTTTCCAGTTCTTTTCTGAAGGATCGGAAACCGGCGCGGTCACGACGCGGAAATTCTTTGCGCCCTTGTTGGTGCGGATATAGAAAAGGTCGCCGCGATGATCGACATCGTACTCGTGATCTGCCTGGCGCGGCAGAATAATTTTCCATTCAGCGCTCGGATTGTCAGCGGGGAGGTAGCGAAACTCGGTCGAGGTCTTGCTGAAGGCTCCCAGGAGAATTACCGCCTTGTCCCGCGAGCGTTGAGTTCCGATGTCGAATAGTTCGTCCTTCTCTTCGTAAAGTAGATCGTTCTTGTCGCTACCCAGCACATGGCGAAAAAACTTGTCGGAACGTTTAGTAACCGCGTCTTCGGTAACATAGAAGATTGTCTTGTTGTCCGTGGCCCAGGCGAGACTATCGACTCGCTCGATCTTCTCCGGAAAAAGCGCGCCCGTCTGCAGGTTCTTGATTTGCAGAGTGTACTGGCGGTAGCCGGTGTTGTCAGTCGAGTAGGCGAGCAAATTGCCGTCGTCGCTGGGAGCGAACGCGCCCACGCTCATGAACTTTTGTCCCTTGGCAAGCTCGTTCTGGTCCAGCACGACTTCTTCTTTGGCATCGAGGCTACCCTTCTTGCGGCAGAAGATTGGATATTGTTTACCCTCCTCCGTGCGCGTGTAGTAGAAGTAATTACCCAAACGATAGGGCACGTTTTGGTCCGTCTGCTTGATGTGGCTGAGCATCTCTTGGTAGAGCTTCGCCTGCAGGCCTTCGGTTGACTTCATCATCGCCAGGGTGTAGGCGTCTTCGGCCTTAAGGTACTCGAGCACCGCCGGGTTCGACTTTTCGCGCAGCCAGAAATAGTCATCGACGAGCGTGTCGCCGTGAATCTTGGTTTCTTTGGGTTTTTTCTCGGCCATTGGTGGTTGCGGTGTGGTTGACGCTCCGTCCATCTGGGCCAGGACGGGGGTGTCAGTGATTAGGATTACGGAAACGAAGAACAGGAGCAGCGTATAGATGTGGAACTGTTTTCTCATTTTGGACCTTCCGTTGTGAAAGCGTTAGTAGTTCAGACATTTTTTCGTTCTGAGCAAACGCAGACTCCCGCTTGTTTCGTGAATGAGTTGCCAGTCGGAAATCCGTCGATAAACGTTTTTGGGTCTTTCTCCGTGCGTCCTCAGTGTCCTCTGTGACTCTGGGTGAATGGTTTGTGCTGATAGTTCACCACAGAGACACGAGAGGACACAGAGGTTGCACAGAGGATACTTTCCCGACAGACTGCCATGTTTTCTAATTCTCAGTCAATCTCTTGCCGGCGCACGGCCCGCTCAGTCGTGCACGGTTCAACCCCGCAGCGGATCACCCCACCCTGATTGCACATGCTTACCGTCCTTGACGATGCACGGCACGGTTGGATCGCCGCCGGAGTAGGCGAACATCTCGGCCCGACGCGCCCGATCGGTCTGCGCATCATAGTCTGTAAAGGGAACACCTTGTGAATTGTAATAATCTCGCGCCTGCTGGCAATAAGGACACGCCGGTTTGGTATAAATGACTAAGCCCAACTTTGTCACCTCCGTGTGTCCCTAGTTTAGCAATGTCCCGGCAAAGATGCATCCACAGAATACGCAGATTACACTGATTCAGTCTGTGAAATCTGCGTAATCTGTGGAAGGAGAAACAAAGAAACGATATACTTACGCCGATGTCGGAACAGAGTCTTCAAGCGATGCCACCAGCACCGATCGAGAGCGATCTCCTCGACCCGTTCGAAAAACTCATTACGATTGAAGTCCTCGGTAGGCGCGTCGAGGTCCCCGAAAAGAACCGGTTGCTCCGTTGCTTTCAGTATCTTTCCCTCAACACGATTTCGTACGGCGATTTTTGCTGGAACGGCGAATGCACGAATTGCCAGATCTGGTATCACGGCGCCGGGCAAACCGAAAGCTCTGACCGGCCCGCGCTCGCTTGTCGGATGGAAGCGATCGACGATATGGTGATTACGAAGCTGAGCCCCTTCATCAAGCTGGAAGAAACAGGAAAGTAGCTTGCGGCATTTGCGTCACCGCTTGAGGGTGGATATTTCCGATTGCCGTGGTTGAAAAGAAAAAGGGACGAGTGTGCCTCACGTCACTCGTCCCTCTTTTAGCGTGACCGTGCGAGTTGATCCGGATTCAGCCCCTCCGAACCTCGCGTTGATCACGCAAATCGATAGTCTTCTGCCAGCGTTCTAGCGACCACGCCGATCGTGTCGCAGATAGCGAACGTCTAATCGGCGGTCGCGACGATCCCAGCGCAAGTCGCGCCGGTCATGACGGATATCGCGCGTGTCGGCCTTGATGTCCTGCCGATCACTTCTCAGTTCCTGTTTGGATTCGCCTTCTTTCCTGTCCTCGCGAAGATCGCGAATGTCGGCACGGCGCTCCCGCTCATCTCTGCGCAGATCGCGGCGATCCGTGCGGATGTCCCTGGTGTCGCGGCGAATATCTCGGCGGTCAGCGCGCCTGTCCCAGCGTCCGCCTCCCGGTATTTGCGCCGTTGCAGTTGTGACAACGCCGGTTAGCGAGACGAGGGAAAGTAACAAACCTTTCAAGAGTGTGATTCTCATTTTTGTGGTCCTCCATAACTTGTTAGTGTGTGATTCATCAGGCTCCAGACGCTGCCGTCCGAGCTCGGCGCCGAAGTCACAGAGGAGAGACAACAACACTCAGCCAGAGGAGAAGACGCTTTTCGTGGCATCGTTTTCGACTGGCTTCGGCAACCCCCTTGTCATCCCGTTAGACGTTGGGTGTCGGCGAGTGGCCGAGGTTTTTTGTGAAGGTCCGATCAAGCTGGACGATACTGATTTAGCATTGAAGTTCGCGATGCAAGGTTTTATACCGCGAAGCGGTAACGCCCTCCAGCCCAACGTTGCCGCTTGGCGGCTACGTTGGGAAGAGGAGTGGAAGAGGACACAACCCCATCAGAGCTTCCTTCAGTTTGTCGTGGCGGTAACAGTCGCCCTTTCCGATGAATA
>Ga0137384_10005178_pt1 | contig 10444 bp, 10 predicted proteins | sample SagtaG_2_FD_104922 | JGI IMG/M metagenome (GOLD analysis project Ga0137384, IMG submission 104922) | Vadose zone soil microbial communities from Sagehorn Ranch, Mendocino, California, USA - Sage2_R_60_16 metaG | ecosystem: Environmental > Terrestrial > Soil > Vadose zone | place: USA...
AGGCATTGTATACAGCCATAACCGAGGCGCCATTGCGGCAAAAATGCCGCACGATGGCCTCTTCAATAGTTCAACAATTTTCCGCGCAAACCATGGTGAAACAGACTATAGATGTATATGAGCAAGCAGTTGCACTACACACTGCCTTGCCAGAGCGTCCTCAACATATGTCGTTCGTTCGCTAGTAATGAATGTAGGATATAAAGTGAACCGTGAACAGCAAAGTAACACAAACAACCCATCTGAGTCCTGATACTGACAGGACAGGAGCTTTAGATATGGCGATGGGAGCGACCGGCCCCGTAATGAGAGCCATATCCCGGCGACGCTCCCATCGCCAACAATGGGCCGTCTTCGAGATCATTGCTATGCTTATTCTTGATACGTGGTTAGTACGTATTGCTTTCGATCTAGCATATGATGTCCGATTTAATCTCATTCCTCAAAATACCTTTCTTAACACTATTCTGAATTATATTCATACTAATCTTGCCGAGAATGCCTCCCATGCAAAAGGGGGAATAGGGATTCCTCCACCTGGCAACTTCGAACTGCTTCGTATCAGTATTACGATTGGTTTGGTCGCCATTTTCGCTTTGAAAGGTCTTTATAAGATTCGTCTGACCGGTACCTGGTTTCGCCAGGTTGTAACCATTGCCAGTTCCGCTACTATTGGGCTTGCTGTTCTGATTACCTACTTCTTCGTCTTTCAACCACCTTCAAGCTCACGCTTAATCGTGCCATTTGTATGGGCAATCGCGATCGTCCTGCTTTCAGGTGGACGCCTGATCGTTTCCGTGACAATGGGCTTGCTCTACCGTCTTGGGCTGGGCGAGACACGCCTCCTGGTGGTTGGTTCGGGACGACTCGGCAAAATGATCATGCAGCACATTGCGGCCAGCCCCAATCTTGGTTACTCGATTGTGGGCTTTTTGCACGATATGACCGAGCCACCCAGCGACTTTGGCCGTTTTAAGATGCTTGGTACCCTGGAAGACCTGAGCTTAGTTATCCGCTCTTTGCATGTAGACGAGGTAATTATCGCGCTACCTTCCAATATGCATGAGCAATCTATTAAGAGCGTCAAACTTTGTGAAAAGCTGGGAGCGTCCTTCAAACTAGCCCCCGACCTGTACGAGTTGAGTCTGTCACGTATTGATATGGAAACCATCGAAGGCATTCCACTGATCGGTATTAAGCAGGTTTCGTTAAACACGGTGCAAGGGCTCATTACCCGCGTGGTTGATATCGTGATTTCTACACTGATCATCGTCCTAGGCTCACCTCTCTGGCTTTTCATCGCATTAGCTATTCGTCTTAGCTCACCAGGGGAGATTATCTATACACAAACGCGCATAGGCAAAAATGGGCACCCCTTCAAGATATACAAGTTCCGTTCGATGTACAAAAATGCCGAGCATATCCTGGCAGCTCTATGGTCACATAATGAGGCCCAGGGGCCAATCTTCAAGATGAAGGATGATCCACGCACAACGACCATCGGGAAGTTCTTACGCCGCACCAGTCTTGACGAAATTCCTAACCTGCTCAGTGTGCTAAAAGGTGATATGAGTCTGGTAGGGCCACGCCCACCTCTACCGAGCGAAGTAGCACAGTACGAGGAGTGGCAGAAAGGGCGCCTTGCCATTAAGCCTGGCATGACCGGACTATGGCAGGTACGCGGTCGCAGCAACTTGAGCTTCGATGAAGGGGTGTTGATGGACCTGTACTATATTGAGAACTGGTCGCTACGCCTATATTTTATGATTCTCTTCCGCACTATTCCAGCGGTTTTATTCAGCCGAGGAGCGTATTAATGAAAGTAGCCTTAGTTCACGACTACCTTAATCAAATGGGTGGTGCTGAGCGCGTGGTGCTGGCCTTTCACGAGATTTTTCCTGACGCGCCCATTTATACATCCATCTATGACCCAAAGCGCGTTGATCCAGCCTTCCAGAAGATGGATATTCGTACTTCTTTTATGCAAAAATTCCCTCTGGTGACTAAACATCACCAGCCCTACCTGCCCTTCTATCCCTTTGCTATGGAGAAACTGGACTTGCGGGGCTACGATCTGGTGTTGAGCAGTTCCAGTGCCTTTGGCAAGGGGGTGATTACTAAACCCGAAACGATGCATATTTGCTACTGCCATACACCCATGCGCTGGTGCTGGAACTACGATGAATATGTAGAGAGAGAGCAGCTAGGGAAAGTGGCCCGCAGTATTTTACCGTTTATGATTACGGGCCTACGTACATGGGATCAGACCAGTGCCATGCGTGTTGATTACTTTATTGCTAACTCACCGGCAGTGGCTCAACGCATTCAAAAATACTATCGTCGTGAGGCCGTGATTATCCCGCCACCCGTCGAGGCCAGCTGCTTCGTCTTTGATCCAACCGCGCAGCCAGAAGATTATTTTCTGATTGTTAGTCGTCTCATTCCTTACAAACGCATTGATCTGGCAATTGAAGCTTGCAATCGGCTACACCTGCCACTGATCATTATTGGCAGTGGACGCGACGAGGGACGCCTAAAAAAGCTGGCCGGGCCGACCATTCGTTTCCTGGGACGGCTCTCGGATGCAGAAGTCCTCTCTTATTACACGCATTGTCGTGCCTTCCTCTTTCCAGGCGAAGAAGATTTTGGCATCACTCCTCTGGAAGCCCAGGCATCCGGGCGTCCAGTAATCGCCTACGGTGCGGGAGGCGCACTCGCCTCAGTGGTCGATGGCGTGACCGGTGTATTTTTTCATCAGCAAACGGTAGAAAGCCTGACAGACGTACTAGCCTCCTTTAATCAGTGGGCTTACGATCCACAGACGATACGCAATCACGCGCTGGAATTTGATATGCCACGCTTCCATCGACGTATCCTTCAATTTATTGAGGCCAAATTGAGCGAAGGCAAAAAGCAAGATTTGCGTACACCAACAAGCGAGTTAGTACGAGTAACACGTTTATCACGTTTATAAAGAAGGCAGACGAGCAGTGGAACTACGGACATATGGGGCAATTATTTGGCGGCGTATCTGGCTAGTGGTACTTGTAGTAGGAGTAGTGGGACTATACGTCAGCTATCAACTTTATCATCTTTACATAACACCAGGAGCATTGCGAGGCTATCGCTCAGAGATTACGATAGAAATTGGTCTCAAGGCACCTCCTGCTGGCTCGAATACCAGCTATGCTGATAGCGTTATAGCTACGGAGACAATGGCGGATGCTATTGTGACTGGTTCTCTACTCTCATCCAAAAAGTTTGATACGCAGGTTTCACAACAGGTAGGTATTGATGTCGGCCAGCAACGCTATGGCACTAATCCCGTTCTGGGCGATTGGCAGAATGTGGATGCCATTGGTAGCGCATTGAACTCGGCACACACTCACAATTTCATAACGGTAAGCGTGATATGGAGCACACCCCTCGGAGCAAAGGCGATTGCTACGGCGGTTGGCGAAGTGAGTACCAGCAGCCTCTGCCAGTACTTGTCCTATGTGGTTGCCGGAGATGCCACCTGTACCCCGACAGATACAAATGCACAACCGGTGGTAACAGCCCAGGTGATCAATGATGCGACCGATGCTATCTCCGCACCAGGGACAGAAGCCAATAAGCTAACGCTGTACGTTATTCTCCTGCTCGTCGCTCTGATCGTGGGCATTGCCCTCACCTTCCTGGCCGACTACTTCGATGACAGTATTCGCAGCAAAGATGATGCCGTATTGCTCTTGCAACTGCCGGTGCTTGGTGAGGTGCCGCGTGCGCCGACCACAGGCAAGTAGCAGAGGGAACATAACGACCTCTCGCTCCATGACGACCGCAAGGGTCGTCATGCTTCGTGCAAAACAATGGCCCTGACTTTTGGCGAAACAGATTGACAAAACCTGATACCATGTCTATAGTTACAAAAGGATTACACCTCAGCAGGTAAGATCATTGATAGAGGAGCGATTTTTGTGAGTATTGGATCATCAGAGCAGGTTGCACTGCTGACAGACTACGATCCACGCTCTGCGTATAGCCAGGCGTACCATACACTCTATGCAAACATTCGTTTTAACTGGGATAGCGCGAAAAGTAAGCAGCATACCGTCTTACTCACAACACCAGCCGCTACTCCCAGGCAGGCTACAATCGCAGCCAACGTGGCTATTGCGGCAGCACAAAGCGGCACGCCAACGCTGCTAGTCGATACGAATTTACGTACGCCGGAGCTTGAACAACGCTTCGGCCTGGGCAAGAGTGCTGGTTTGTATGAGCTACTGAAGACTACAGAACCACTTTCTACACAGCAGATTGCAAACTATTTGCAAGCTACATTCATTCCCAGTCTGCACTTATTAAGTACAGGCAATAGCATGAATACCGGCGAGGAAGCGAATCTCCTCTCGACGGTGAAGTTAGAAGGTGTTGTACAGTGCTTGCGTGCCTATCTGGCAGAAACAGAGACACAGCCAGGGATTGTTATTTTTCACAGCGCACCGGTATTAGCAGGGCCCGACGCCTCATGTATTGGAGCTTTGGTTGATCAAACACTCCTGGCTATCGTCAAAGGCCGTACAACACGTAATTCAGCGATGCAGGCACAAGAACAGTTGCAACGCGCTCATGTGCAACTGGCTGGTATGGTACTATTGGATATGTGAAAATTGTACTATATTTTTCTCGTTGTGAGGAGGAGAACTCATTATGCAAGGGCGTCCGGAGTGGGACAGGAATAGAGAAGCTTTAGATCGGGCAATTAGCGACCATCTGGCCGCGGTCAATGGTACAGGAAAACAGCGTGGTATACCTAAACGTCCCTCAAATATGGCGCGTGTCGAACAGCCTCCTCCTACACCACGGATAGCTCGCCCACGGCGGGAAACGCCTCCACCGACCAACTGGCGCAAACGCCTCTTTTTCTGGGGCATCCTTTTTGTGGGATGTAGTATTCTGGCTTGTGTTATAGGCTATGCCGCTGTGAGCTTCTATGAGGCAACTAACGCAACCGCTGGATCTGCCGCCACAGTGACTGATTTCCTCTCATCTCTTTCGACTCAGAACTATGAGCAGGCTTATAACGATCTGGATGCCACAATAACCGTAGAAACGACGCAGAATGATTTTACGCAGCAGGCTCAAGCCTATGATAAGTGCTATGGCGCAGTAACGAACTATAGCGAGGTGGCAAATAGCGCAACTGTCCAGGGAACAACTCAAAGTTATAGCTATACCATCACACGGAGTAAACTGACAACGCCCTATACGCTTCGTCTAACCCTACAGCAGGATAAGTATGGGTCGTGGAAGGTCATTAGCTATACCAACAACAACAAGGCCACTCTTAACACAAATGATCTGGGACCAGGACAACCGCCTTGTAATCTTTGAAACAAAGGGTCAACGTTATCATCAGCAGAACGCCTACCCACTCGTGTAGCTAACATTGACGACTCTTTGATCTATTCGGTATACTGCACCTGGAAGAATGTGTGAAATACATATTTACCGGGGTTAAGAATATGAAAAAAGCACTACTCTATGTTATTCTGCTACTCACTATCATTGTCGGAGTGATGGCCTATAATATTGCCAATCACACGCCAGTGCAGAATGCAGAGGCGACGCCAACGCCTGAGCCGTGGATGCCTGCACAGCTGCATATTCCTGATCTGCATATCGATGCGCCGGTGATCAATGTCGAAGCAAGTGATACAGGCGTTATGGAAGCGCCAACATCGAAAGCACTTCATTCACCCTACTGGACAAGTGTGTTCTGGTATGCACCGGGGGTTGCACCGGGACAGACTGGCAATGCAGTGATCGCTGGGCATGTGGATCGGGTAGGCGGCGACCCGGCGATCTTCTGGTCCCTGAACAGCATGAAACTGGGTGATATTGTTTCTGTCGAGACACTTGAGGGAAAGTCACTTCAATTCATGGTCAAACGGGTAGTGACTTACCCGGCCACGGCTCCCAGCCAGGATGTGATCAATGCCATTTTTGGCCCAACCAGTGAACATCATTTGAACTTGATCACCTGTAGCGGCGTGTGGACAGCGCATGGCTATGATGCGAGGCTGGTTGTCTTTACGACGCAGGTGAATTAAAAACAGCGAGGAGCGTTTCATGTTAGCACTCATCTCTTCGTTACGTCGTTCTGGCAATCGCCGCGTACTGCAAGCGAAAGAAAGACACCGCCTCATCTCTGATGAGAAATCAGGTTCGGTAAAAAAATTGTAAAGTCGTTCGTGTAGAGAGAGAAGTGGCATATCTTTGATGGCAGAAATATGCTCACCAGCGAACGAACGGATGATACCAATCTCAGGGGGACCTGTCATAATTATCCTGCCAAGGAGTGCCCATTATTTTCATGACCACGAACAACATCGCGATTGTGATCCCCGCATTGAATGAGGAAGATGCATTACGCCATCTCCTTCCAGAAATTCCTTCAGGTCTGGCACATTGGACGATCGTGGTTGACAACAACAGTACAGATGCAACAGCCTCGGTTGCCAGTGCGGCAGAAGCCATAACCGTTTCCGAACCATTGCGCGGTTATGGGCGAACTTGCCTCCATGGTCTTCAAACCGCTATTGCTCTGGGAGCCCAGATCGTCGTTTTTATGGATGGAGATGGTAGTGATGATCCTGCGGACTTGTCCAGCATGCTGGCTCCCATTCTCGAAGGACGAGCAGATATCGTTATTGGATCTCGTGTCGGTAAAAGCTCTGAAGCAGGCGCAGTTCCACCCCAGGCCCGTCTGGGCAACTGGCTAGTCTGTCGCCTGATCCGCTTACTGTATGGAGTTCATCTGCACGATATTGGCTCATTTCGTGCTATGCGTTGCTCTACTCTGCAAGCCTTGCAGATGTGCGAAATGACCTTTGGTTGGCCTGTTGAAATGCTCATCAAAGCGGTCCGCGCCCACTATGTCATTATGGAAATACCCATTCACTACCGCCGCCGCAAATATGGCCGCTCTAAAGTCGCGGGTACACTTTCCGGGAGCATACAAGCTGCCTACGCTATGCTGCGGACGACACTACACTACGCCAGAGCGAGGAAAACCCATGTCTGATACCGCGTTAGTTATTATGGTTCGCTATCCAGAGAAGGGAAAGACAAAAACACGCCTGGCGCACAGTATTGGCGATGAAGCCACCCTTGGCCTGTATCAGGCCTTTCTCACCGATCTTGCCCAGCACTTTGTGGGCTGGAAGTACGATTTGTACTGGGCCTATACACCCGACGACATTGATTTTAGTCCCTTTGCCGCCACGCTCGCTCCATCGTATGCATCGACGATGTGCAGCTTTCCGCAGCGCGGACCGGATCTCGGAACTCGTCTCCACCAGGTATTTCTTTTTTTACGAGCACAACAGTACCAAAACATCATTGTCATCGGTTCTGATTCCCCACACATTCGTCGATCAACGATCCTGCAGGCACAGCAGGCACTTGCCAGTGCTGATGTCGTGCTTGGACCTGCTGAAGACGGAGGCTACTATCTAATTGCCATGCGAGAATCCTATGATGTCTTTAGTGACATCCCCATGAGCACAAACGTCGTCTTGCAGTTGACGATTGAGAAAGCCCAGCACCAGGGACTCTCAGTGCATCTCCTGGAATCTCTCTTTGATGTTGACGAATTGCCAGAACTGCTGCGTCTTGCAGAACTGCTGCGTGTGGAAAACACACGTGCGCCAGCTACTGCTATGTATCTTGCTCATTTGGAGAGTGAACTTCTATGACTATCACGAACCTGCCTCGTTCGATATATATCGAGCCTACCAGTCGCTGTAACGAACTCTGCCAGCAATGCCCGCGGACGCTCCTCTCACGAGAGGATGACCGTGACCTGAGCTTCGATCAGTTTCGCTATATCGTCGATCAATTTCCTATCCTGGATCGCGTCGTGCTGCATGGGTTGGGCGAGCCGCTGCTCAACAAAGATTTGCCACGCATGATTCGCTATCTCAAAGAGCGCGGCACATACGTTCTGTTTAATTCGAATGGCATCTTGCTGAATGCCAGGCGTGGACAAGCTCTCATTGATGCTGGCCTCGATGAGTATCGTCTTTCCATGGATGGTTCAACCCGAGAGATGTATGCTCGCGTGCGCGGTGTGGATGCCTTCGACAAAATATGGCGCAACGTGCAGTCCTTCATCGTTATGCAGAAGGAACAACACGCAGATAAGCCAGCAGTCTCACTCTGGTTCACTGCCATGCGCGAGAATCTGCACGACCTTCCTGGACTCCTGGACCTGGCTGCGAACCACGGCATACGCGAGGTCTACATGCAGCGCCTGGTGTACTTTGAGGCTGGATTAGCTGCCTCCAAACAAGCCCTCTTCCGTCGCTCAACACCTGAAGAAGTAGCGTTGATACAGCGTTGTGAGGAGATCTGCAAAGAGCGGGGCATTACCTTCCGGGCAGCAGGTGCCTCTACTCCACTAGAAAGTATCACACGAGACTTTGGTGACCGCCCGTGGTCTGGTTGTCGACGTCCTTACACCCTCACCTATATCACCTCTAGTGGCAATGTACTCTCTTGCTGCTTCGCGCCTTTCGGCCACAGAAGTGCAAAAGAGTATCAAGAAGAGCGGGTGCTGGGCAATATCTTCCAGGAGCCAATACAGCGTATCTGGCATGGTGATCGTTACACCGCCTTCCGCCGTGCCTTCGAGAGCGCTTCTCCTATGCGACACTGTGCGCAATGTGGAGTCAACTGGAGTTACTAGCAAGGTCTGCCATGTCTGTGCCGACTCTACGATTTCAAGCACGAACGACTGCTCTATTTACGGTGTTCGATGGCACAGGTGCAGTGAAAATCTTACTGCGCCGTCACCACTACCTTGTGGTACCCTGTTGCCCCATTGGGCACTGTCCCTTGCTCCTGACTGGTCTGCACTGCGCCAGTCCCATCTGTAGCACGACAAACCAACGTATAGCTGCCCGGCAAGAGCGGAGTCCACTGCCACGTCCAGAGCACCCAGGAATCCTGAGATAACGGAGGTTGCAATTGTGCTTGATGCCATGTCACACCACCGTCAACGCTTATCTCGACCTTCTCTATGCTTCGATTCCCTGCAAAGGCGATACCTCCTATTTCCACCGCCTGCCCACGTGCAACATTACCATATGGGCGATCAATACGGCTCATGGTATGCAGCGGGCCATTGTACCACCCCTGATCGGAATAAAGACCACCCACAAAGTGATCGGTCAGTTCAACGCGTGTTAGCCATTTAGGATTCTCTTCTCCAAAACGTCCGGGGATCAGCACACGCATTGGAAAGCCATGGCGTTGAGGCAGTTCGGCTCCATTCATACGCCACGCCAGGAGAGCATCAACCGCCAGTACCTCATCAAGCGGAAGACTTACGTTATAGCCATCAACCGAGTAGAACGCGACATGAGTAGCATGCGACTGCGCTCCACCGTGCAAGCCCAGCAAGGTTTTGAGCGTCACGCCCTGCCAGATCGCCGTACTGATCAGATGATCACCACGCCCATTGGCAATGCATTCCAGGGTCACAGCACGCGACGTTGAGGGTAGTTTCTGTACCTCTTCATAGGTGTAAGAGCCTTCGCTTCCCACCAGACCCGTTACCTCCAGACGCCACACATCAGAATTGGGCATGGGGTCGACGGTATTCTGCGTGACGACATAGTGCTCGTTATTGGGAGTAATCGGTGGCACTATCCCGTTATGAACTGCCGATTTCATCCCGTCATACGCGGCATAGTTGCTGAGATACTCACGGATCAACTCGACTGTCGCACCTGCTCCCCCTACACTCAAAGCTGCGACGGCGGCTCGAGCCAGCAATTGACGACGACCCTGTGCAGCTTTGCTAGCCCCAGAGCGCAACTGCTTGGGAAGCAATGCCCTGTAGGCAAAGCAGAGCACCACACCGTACACAGCAAAATCCACAAAAAGGCCGAGACCGGTGGTAAACGTCGCCCATGCAATAGGAAGCCCGAAGAAATTCTGCCTCAACTCGTTCCAGAATAAGATAACGCCTACCAGCGTCATTACGAGGGCAAACGCTAGTGCGCTTATCCATTCACGCCGTCCCGGTCGGTAGCTTTGTACAGGAAGTTTTACACGCACCAAAGCAGCATAGCATAGACTCAGCAGCACACCAGCGCCAATCATGCCCAGTAAGGTTGCCCCTAACGGATACGTTTTCGCATTCGGACCGAACGTGATCAGCAATTTGAGAAAGGTATTGACATCAATATGCTTAAGAACATAGTCACCAAACAACTCTACAGGAGTAGGAATCCCAGCCACAAGTCGCAATATGGACATCATGACCACGGCCATCAGGCTTGCCGCTAAACCTGCCCCAGGTGCCAGCAATGCCGAGAGGAAGAAAGTTCTACGCCTCGAATAAGCAACAAAAGAATGAGATAGCTCCGCTTGCTGAGGAGATGATTGAGTA
>Ga0137384_10005181_pt1 | contig 10441 bp, 5 predicted proteins | sample SagtaG_2_FD_104922 | JGI IMG/M metagenome (GOLD analysis project Ga0137384, IMG submission 104922) | Vadose zone soil microbial communities from Sagehorn Ranch, Mendocino, California, USA - Sage2_R_60_16 metaG | ecosystem: Environmental > Terrestrial > Soil > Vadose zone | place: USA: California...
CACCACTGATGAGCAATAAAGGCTTGCCGACGCTTACAGTCACGCCAACAGCTACCGCCCAACCATCTCCGACAGCTACAAAGACGCCACGTCCGACACCTACTCCCACAGCCACGCCAACAGCTACGCCCACATCACAACCGACTGCCACTCCCACATCACAACCGACCGCCACTCCCACATCACAGCCAACAAGCACTCCTACATCACAACAGACTGCTACGCCTATAGCGGGTACCACACCTACACCTACTACAAGTGTCGCTGCTACCCCGACTACAAATCCTGGCCCTACAGCAACGCATACTGTACCAACTCTATCAACCTCTACCGCGCAAACACCTATTATTGTCACATCGGGAAATAACGGCCCAACAAACAATGGAGGAAGTAATAGTAGTACTAATGGCTCAGCATCAAAGGCACAAGGCCATTTCACCTTACCACCTCTTCCGCTCATCATCGGTGCTGTGCTCCTTCTCGGTCTAGCTGGTGTCGGCTTGTTCGGTGTCACACTACTACGCAGGGATATCTCTCCGCTCCCGGCGGGCAAGCTGCGCCTGCCCCCCAGTGGCGCGAAACCCTGGAAACGCATTCGTACAGACGAGCTCGATGACGACATCAGTCTGAACGGTAGTCTGCCCTTAAATGGTGCACCAAATCTACCTCCTCTAGCTTCTGCTATGAACAATAGATCAACGTCCAATAACTTTGCTCCCATACCCGCCTTTTCAGAGGGTGGCATATATTGGCAACCGTCAATGCACTCTGTACAAACAGAACCGTTCCCTACTCAGGACAATAGGCGCCTTTCTCCTCCAACTTCGCTTCCATACACGCCTTTCCCGCCCACAGAAGCTATACAGAACATGGGCATGACCAGCCCACCTTCCACCCCACAACCTCCTTTTATTGAACAGCCACCACCGACCTCCGTACCATCTCATCATCTACGGAGATAGGTTAAGCTGAATACCCCACCACATCCGAGCCACCTGGATCGGTGCTAAAGAAATTGAAATACATCGGTCGCTCGGCTACTATCGTGCCGTTCACCGCCTGCACCGCTATCGAAACCGAATAGCCAGCTTGTGATACCGCCTTCACAATGGGAGCAGCCATGGCGTTGATATCCAGCGTCATGCGCGTTTGTGGCCCAACCGTTACTACCTTCTCGGTGGTGATGGTATCGGCAAAGTACAGTCGTACTACCACATCCTGGCTGGTCGTATTGGGATTCTGTAGCGTCAGGAACTCCGAAAAATCGGGACCGGTATAGCCTTCGGCGAAGCTATAGGAAGACTTCGCAGGCCCAGGCTGACCAACGACATCCGTTCCACCGGGCAGCGTTCCGCCGAAACGGAAGTACTCCTGTCGCTGCGCCACAATCGGAATATCTGAAGTTATCTCAGCCGATACCTCTGCTGTCGCCGACGTAAAGCTGGCTGAGAGGCGGTTCATATCCACGAAGTACTGCGACTGCGGTGAGATAGTCAGCGTCATCGGATTGGTCGCTCCATTAGCGTATTCCAGATTGACCGTCACATTGGCCGTGGTGCTACCATCGAAGTTCGCCAACGAGAGATATTCATGGAAATTCGCACCGGTGTAGCCTTCGGCAAACAGCCAATCTTTCGCAGGAGCCTGTGTACCTACGACACAGAACGCACCGGTCACCGACCCACTAATATTGGAGCGTGACGTACTGAAGTAGGTCGGTCGCTCCACCGCTACCGGCTGATCCGAGTGAACATACAACGCTGCCGTTTGATTAATGCCCAACTGAGCCGGTGATGTTGTACCACGCTGTCCCGCAGGTACGACTATCGTCTGTGTCCCCAATTGCGTCCCACCGGCATAGTAATTCAGCGTCACATTGGCATCTTTACCACCCGGCGGGTTCAATATAGTGATAAAGCTGGAATAGTTACGCTGCGACTCCACATCAGCAAAGTAGAAATCTTGCGCTAACTTGGTCGCTCCCAGTGCATCCGTCCCGCTTTTGATCCCATTGAAGTTGAAGTACATCGGGCGTTCCGCCACAACCCCCACGCCATTCAACGAGGTCACAATCATCGACACTGAACGCCCTACTCCATTGGCCGGAGTATGCAGATCATCGTTGACGCCAATGGTGACGCGGCTCTGCGCTGGAACCATATGCGTAAAGGTCTGAGATGTATTGCCCGTAAACAGATACTTCACCTGCACTTGGGCCGTCTGTTTGGTATCAGGATTTTCAAGCGTTAAAAACTCGCTGAAGCTGCCGCCCACATAACCCTCGGCAAAGTACCACATCGTATTCGTCGCTGTCGTGCGTGTCTGCGCCCCCAAACTCAATGTGACCAGGTTCTGTGTCAGACTTAAGGCGCTGAACGAACCTAGCCCTGTTGCCAGATCATACATGCTAGCATCAGGGTATGTACCGCTATTGCCAACATAATCGTTATTATTCGCACCACCTGCTACCGGCACGACATCATGGAACGAGCTTGCATACGATGTCCCTGCCACGGCATGGCTAATTGCATACAGGCTGGGATTGAGGAAACCCAGATTGTAGCCATTGGCATTGAGCGCGGATTCATTTGCCAGTGCCATCATCGCCGCCCATACTGGAGCCGCTGCGGAGGTGCCCCCGATCACCTGCCAGCCACTTCCTGCACAACCGCCTACACTGCAATACACATCATAGCCCGTTTGTGGATCGGCATCCATAGCTACATCCGGCACCTCACGATATCCTGTGGAATACGCATTGGCCACACCCGGCCCTTGCTGCCACGAAGGCATTAGCCATACCTGGCTCACACCACCACCACTCGCCCCATTTTTGATTGTCCGGTCATTCCAGACCTGCTCTGACTGATACGTATTATCTGCATTAAGGTACAATGTTGTGCCACCCACGCCTGTGACATAGGGCTGCGAAGCCGGATCATCAACGGCAGGTGTGCTATTCGCCCCTGTCTGTGGGTTGTAGCAGGCCGTTGCTCCCAGATCGCCGCTTGCCGCCAGAATCGTCTGTCCCTGGACAGCAGCCGCCTGGAAAAAGATATTCTCCTGCTGTATCTCGTTCGCCACTCCTGCACCCTCTTCACAAAAAACCCAACTCGTACTCACTACCGACGTCCTATCGCTGATGATACGGGCCCACGCATCGTTATAAGCAGTCAGCGAACTGCTCGAAGCCTCGTACACACGCAGTGCCGCCAAGCGTGGTGCCAATCCCAGCACCATCTCCATATCTAGTTCAACTTCAACAGCATTGGCTCCCGCGGCACCATTATAGCCATCAATCGCTATGGTCTGTATCTGGGTATTCTTGCCACCAAAACACGAAGTATATATCGCAATATCGTTCGGCGAAAAACCATCCAACTCCAGCAACCCCACCGTCTGTCCCTCACCCAGCACGCCACTCCCATACAGCTTATTAAAATCGTAGGCTGTAGCAATCTGCGAAGGCACATACGCCGTTGGCAACGTCGTCGGCCCCGCCTGTGGACAGGTAATGGCAGCAGGTGACGTCGTCAGATTGAGCTTTGCCTGCCCGTGCAACAATGGCATACGCCCATATTGCACCACATTGTCTAATCCCACTACCGACGCCACCAGTGGAGCTATCGAACTGGGCAGAGATAGCAGGCTGGCGTTGGCAAAGAAACGCCTGCCATCCCCTGCCTGATAATTATTCATCTGCGTCGCAAACGCCTGCTCAGCCTGCCCTACCGTCCCCTGGGCATCAATCACCAGATGATTTGCATAGGTGGCGGTTATCCTGAATCCTTGCGACTGCAAATAAGCTATGACTGTCGCCTCATCCGCAGGCAAGGGAGCATACAGTGCCGCAAATGTATTGGCGTTCAGATAGTGATGATACAGCGGAGATCCTGGAGTTGTCACTTCCTTCAAATAAGCTGTCAGATCAGCCTGGTTGCGCAAGTTCAGTCCCACGGCAATCGACACCGGCTGACTAGCCGCTGACGCCGAGAGTACATGGCTACTACTTGTATAGCGACCAATATTGCTTGGCAACGGCACGCGCCCTGGCGAGGAACTGGCATGAGTAAACGCAGAGAGATAGGCCCACAGCCCCGTCCCAATCATCAGTACGCCCACCACTGGTACTAAAATAACCGGATAAATCGTCCGAAACTTCATACGAAAACCTTTTCCAACCTACAAACAAACCTACAAACAGAACACAATACGACATAGAAATTGCTCTCCTTATTTTGAACGCTATCTAGCAGACTTTCAGGGGATATTTGCTAAGAGATTGGGCTTGTACGCACAAATCCAACATAGAACTCAGAAAGGCAAACAGCAAAAATTTAATTCTTAACCATGAGGAAGGCTATAGCAAAGCCGCTGATCAGCCCATGATACAAGCGTCGCGTTAATTTAATATAGATCGCTAAATCACAACCCAATCTTAACCAGATCATAACCTCTTTGCTCTTCCCAAGTTCACCCATTCTCTCCACAATGTGGACAGCTATCTATATGCTTTTTATTGATGAACTGGCATGCATTAACGTTCATTTCGGGACAGAGTTCACTTATTAGGAGGATTTCATGAGTCACCTGAAGCATATCAGGGTGATAGCACCCCTCACGGTATTTCTGGTCATCCTGACAGTCATGGCCACTGTAGGTGGCCGCCTGGTTCGTGCCAGCACGACCATCACGCCACTTGTTACTGTCTCCAGCCCAAGCCTCTATGCTACCTGTACGATCGGCGGCCCCGGTACCAATTATGTGAATGCTGAGGTTGAGCCCTACGTCGCCGTCAACCCGGCCAATACTTCGAACATTATCGGTGTCTGGCAGCAAGACCGCTGGTCGAACGGTGGTGCGCATGGCCTGGTTGCTGGCGTCTCCACGGATGGTGGGAGCACTTGGACCAAGGTCTCGTTGCCTTTCAGCCAATGTGCAGGGGGGCTCGATTACCAGCGGGCGTCTGATCCCTGGGTCTCGTTCGGGCCGGATGGCACTGCCTACGCAGTCTCCATCTCCTTCGATGGCACCGACAATAAGAACGCTGTCGGAGCGGCGACATCCACTGACGGCGGCCAGACCTGGGACCACCTGCAGACAATCGTCAGCTATACGAGCAACGGCGGCCAGTTCTTCACCGACAAGGAGTCGGTAACCGCCGATCCGGTCAAAGCTGGGACCGCGTATACAGTTTGGGACACTCTGGTCGCGCCAACCGATCGCCCCGACGACAACCCGCACACGAGTGCCTTCACTGGAGACGCGTATTTCTCGCAGACCACCAACGGTGGCCGGACTTGGAGCACTCCCAAGGTCATCGTCCACACCAAGCAAAATACCCAGACGATCGGTAACCAGATCGTGGTCGACCCGCGCAACGGGACGCTCTATGACTTCTTCGATCTGATCCTGCACCCCACTGGCAAGGCGTTCAATGTTGCCTTTGTGAAATCGACCGACGGGGGCAGCACCTGGACACAACCGCAAATCATCTCCAAACTTGGCACGGTCTTTGTGACCGACCCCAACACCGGCCAGGCGATCCGAACGGGTGACATCATTCCTGAGCCCGCGATCGATCCCAAGACTGGGCAGCTCTACGTCGTCTGGCAGGACGCTCGCTTCAACGGCGGCCACTTCGATGAGGTCGCTTTGTCCACCTCCACCGACGGAGGCAACCACTGGCGCGCTCCGATCCGCGTCAACACGCCGCATGGGCGGCCAGCCTTCACGCCTTCTATCAACGTCAATGCAAGTGGGACCGTTGGCGTCACCTACTACGACTTCCGCAACCTCACCACGCAAACCACAACACTGCCGACTGACTACTGGTTTACCAGTTCGACGGATGGAGGGGGAACTTTCGGCAACGAGACGCACCTCGCTGGTTCCTTCGACATGCTCACGGCTCCCTTTGCGAGCGGTTTCTTCGTGGGGGACTACGAGGGGCTGGCCACCAGTGGTAACACTAACACCTTCGTGTCGCTCTTCGTCCAAGCGAATTCGGGAAATACAGCTAATCGGACAGATGTGTTCACCACCTCTGTAACCCCTTAGCCGCACCTGAATACTTCGCGTATCACAGCCGCGCCCAACAAGGTATGGACGCGGCTACTACTGTACCGAAGAAGTTATGCAGTTCCTGCATCTGCTCCTGTGCAAGATTCCACGCAAGCTGCTGATGATGTGGGATGGTTCGTCATTTTGAACGCTATCCTACACGTTTTCAGGGGATTCCTTCCGAGTTACTCATAATCACAGCTTCAAAGGCTAGAATGGAGGTCCATAATTGGGATGACGCTGTGAGTACAGCATACACCTGCTGCGAGCTAGCGGCCCGCAAGCAATTCGTCTTATTGATTAAGCTCAAGAAGGGGGAACAAGCTATATGACGAAACTCCGTAAAGCAACTATTTCAACCGTGATCACCTTGATTGTAATGCTGAGCAGTATGTTGGTCCCAGCGACCTTAACGTTGGCCGCCAAGCTTAATACTCATCAGAACAGCTCTACCGCGACTGCAGCCAGCCTGAGCCCCACACTCTCGGTCTCAAGCCAGCTCGACCTGCGACGCTACGCCGCTTCTGGCGACCGTGCCTACGAGCTCGGCACCGAAGACGGCCGCTACCCAGCCATGGGCTTTCACACTCGTGGCGAGATGGGCGGCATCTGGACCCCTCCGATCAAACTACTCGACGGCATCTGGTTCGGCATCAACGGCCAATGGATCGGGCCAGCAACGCGCTTCACCTCGGGCTTTGGCTACGTGCAGATGGCACTGCCGACGACTGGCGGCGTACAGATCAGCCGCACCGACTTCGTCCCCGACGGGCGACGGGCTGTCGAGTTCGGGCTTACGCTCACCTCGTCTAACTCCGCGTCGTTCGAGCTCAATGTCGACGCCCATTCCGAGCTTATGAGCGCGTACCCATGGGGCTTCACGACACCCAACCAACTGCAGTTCAACCTTCCCGACACCGCGGCATTCAACAGCAACCAGCTTGTCTTCCAGGAAGTCGGGACACCACCGGTCGCCAACGCCACGGCCCATAGTTGGGCGGCTGTCGTCGGTACGACCAGCCTCACCCCAGCCTCTGGAACGACCGGCAGTGCGTTTCGCGGCCCGCAGGACCCGCCAGTGATCTGCCCGGCATCTCCGGGACCTGACCAGTTCCGCTGCGACGACACGGCCTATGGCAAGGGGATGGGAGGTGAACTGACCTACACGCTCAAGCTGCACGCCAAAACTAGCCAGACGGTCTGGTTCACGGTGGCTGGTTCGGATCAGGGACTCTCCGCAGCCCAGACCGAGTACCAGGCAGCGAGCGCGAACCCGGCCAGCGAACTCCAGGCCAAGGTCGCCGCACGCCTCGCTCTGGACAGCCAGACTCAGGTGTCGCTACCAGGCGATCCGACCCTCGCTGCCTCAGTTACCTGGAGTAAGCAAGACCTCGCCGACCTCACACAGCAGGCCGATAACGTGAACGTCCGCCCGACCGAGCAGGGTACTGTGTACCCCGCGCCAGTTGGATCTCTGTCGAGTATCCGCTTTGAGGGTGCCGGCTTCCCAGACTACCCCTGGATGTTCGCCACCGACCAGGAGTACACGATGTTCGCCCTGCTCGCTGCCGGGCAGTTCACTACCGCCGAGGACGGGCTCCGCTCGCTCGCCGAGGTGAGCGACATCGCCAACAACAAATCCGGCAAGGTCGTGCATGAGACCGTCACCGACGGATCGGTGTACTTCGGGTTGAACGACGAGCCCGGTGACCTCGACGAGACCGCCAAGTTCCCGGACGCGGTGGCGATGGTGTGGCGCTGGACGGGCGACTCGAGCTTCCGCGACGAGCTGTACGGGTTCACCGTGCGCAACTTGCAGTACCTGGTCAACCTGACCAGTTCCGACGACGACCTGTGGCCGGACGGCTCTGGCAACGTGGAGTCCAACGTGCTGGGTGCCGATGCGGTTGACGTCGCCGTCTACACGATCCGCGGCCTGCTCGACCTCGCCGACATGGCGGCGAGCAAGCATGACTCGGCGACGGAGCACTGGGCCCTGAACCACGCCGCGGCAATGGAGCGCGCCTTCCAGGGTGCCTGGTGGCTGCCAAACATCCCGCAGTACGCCGACTCGCTCAACGACCCCAGCAATCAGCCGCTTATGGAGCGCTGGTGGACAGGCGTGACCCCGATGGAGGCTGAACTGTACTCAGGTGGGGTGCAGCAGCCGGGGCTCGCGCCCTCGGCAGACGCGCTCCCGGCTCTCGCGCTGCGCGAGACCTCCTGCTACTCCGGGCAGTATGGCATGTACGTTGAGGGGGCCCCGGGATGCGATCCCGGCACCTACACAATGACGAAGGCGCAGGTGGCGTACACCCTCAACACCGGTGTGATGGCTGTAGCACTTGGCAACTACGGCCTGCTCGGTCCCAGCGACCAGCAGCGCTACACCGACGACCTGGCGCAACTCCAGATCGGCTCGGTCGAAGAGCAGCCGGGCGCGATGCCGGAGATCGGCCCGTCGCCAGACTTCACTGCCAACATCAATCAGCCGTTCAACGAGCGCTCGTCGCTCAATCAGGCTTGGGGAACCTATGGGGTGCTGTGGCCCGTCGTACACCAGCAACTCGGGGTTGACCCCCAGCTTGGTGATGGGCTACTCGAAGTGCTTCCAAACGTCCCATCGGGCCAGTCAACTGTGTCGGGAACCGCCATCCGAGTCGGCACAGGTACGATTGATGTTACAGCCACGCACAGCGGCAACACCTGGACGACCACATTGACATCCCAGCTCACCTGTAATCTGCATGTCGGCGTGACCCTACCAGCCGGTACCACCGTCCAAAGCGTAACGCTCAACGGCACGCCCACAATCTACAGCGTGCGCGACACCAATTCGGGACGCCAGGTCTTCGTCTCAACCTCCTGCGGCTCCACCGCCCAGGTGAAGGTGGTCACAAACTGACAAGCGGGCCGATCACTTCCCCGATCGCCGAATGGCTGCTGATGCCCGAAGTAAGTATCAGCAGCCATTAGACGCAAAAAGTAATAGTTTCTCTAATGAATGTGGCATATTCGTTAGAGAAACTATTACTTTTTTGCCTTCAATAGCCTCAATACCAGTCTTCCCAACACCGGCTCATGGCCACTCTTGGTACTGGTGGCGAAGTCAAAAATGATGCTCATTCTCAGCTTGAATTCGTTCAATGGCAAGCGTGAAAATCGACTTCGCCACCAGTACCAAATCTGGACATGAGCCGAATATCTACCTTTCCAATGCCTCGCGATCCCAATGTGCCAGATTCGCTCCAGCTTCGTAGGTGCTTTGAAGAAAATCCATGAGCGTCTTTTCGGGCTCGCCTGAGTTCCGAACGTCATCATATCGTAATATGAATTCAGAAAATTCGGGACTATAAAATGCTTGACCGGGGCAAATAGAGGCTTCTTTCAGTCCAGGTGGTTCAGGTAAGGTATAGGAGTAGTAAGCCGGTGTTCTGAAATTTTCACTACCTAACCAGAATCCACTACTGATCTCTTCATGCGAAGACGCTTCTCGCATGATCCGATCTGCTCCTGGGCGTTCGGGCGTGCGCCGTCCCGAAAAACGTGTCACCGCGAGGTCAAAGCTTCCCCAGAAAAAATGGACAGGGCTGCTCTTGCCGATAAATTGGGACCTGAATGCTTTAAAGACTTTGTCCGACTGCACCAGGATGCGCCAGAAGCGGTTAGCATATTCTGGATCATAAGAGGCATGCACAAAATCTTCATCACAGCGGATGGGGTTTGTCACTTCACTTGGCAGCGTGTTGATGATCACGTTGATATTGAGGGAGCGCAAAGCTTCCATAAACTCGCGGTAAAAATCCGCGACCGAGCGTGGTATCAATGGCATGGCCTTTGAAGTGCCCTCGCTGGTTTGAATGAAGAGGTTGTGATCGATGAAGTCAAAATCGACTTCAAAGGTGCGGCTTCGATAGGGAATGGGAGACGTTGTCAGCCCACGTGCCGTGAGATAGAAGGTAACATTCCACCAGTGATTCAAAAGTGGGGTCAGCTCCATTCTGACTTTGCCAACAATCTGCGTCCACATATGAAGCGTATAATACGTATCCTTCCATTCTTCATATGGCAACGGTGGCCAGAGTTCTGCTGTTTCTCTTTCGCTTGTATTCTGTCTCGCGTCCATGTTCCTCTCCACCTGATTATCTATGATAGCTATTGCTCTTACTATGGGATAAGTAAACCCATCAATATACCACTGTGAGCACGCCAGGAAGGTGTGATACTGCTAGGACGCGCCCGCCTCTTCGAGTGTAGCCAGCAGTGCTTCCTGCTCCCAGGATCCTGGATAGAGGACGCCGTTTATAAAGAACGTCGGCGTTCCACGCACACCGCTGCGTATGCCGCTCTTAAGATCCTCCTCGATACGGCTAATGTA
>Ga0137384_10005186_pt1 | contig 10438 bp, 10 predicted proteins | sample SagtaG_2_FD_104922 | JGI IMG/M metagenome (GOLD analysis project Ga0137384, IMG submission 104922) | Vadose zone soil microbial communities from Sagehorn Ranch, Mendocino, California, USA - Sage2_R_60_16 metaG | ecosystem: Environmental > Terrestrial > Soil > Vadose zone | place: USA...
ACTGACGGTTACATTTCCGGCGAGCAGGGAGTCTTCGATTACATTCGCGAAAATCTCAATCAATGCAACGTCTTCGCTTTTGGCATCGGCTCCGCGGTAAATCGTTATCTCATTGAAGGGATAGCTAAAGCCGGAATGGGCGAGCCTTTCATCGTCACCCAGCCGTCTGAAGCCGCGGCAACGGCGGCGAAATTCCGAGAATATATTCAGACACCCCTCTTGACCGACGTTCAAATCCGAACAAACGGTTTCGAGATTTACGATGTGCAACCCGGCCACCTTCCCGATTTAATGGCGCAGCGCCCGGTAATTCTCTTTGGCAAGTGGAGAGGACCTGTAACGGGAACCTTCGAGCTGCGGGGGAGAACAGGCCAGGGCGAGTATTTCAGCAAGTTCGAGGTTGCTGGTGCGCAGCCGGATGAAGGCAACAGGGCCCTTCGTTACTTGTGGGCCCGCTCGCGAATCGGCGAACTTTCGGATTACGGATTCGGAAGTCCGTCTGACGACAAGATTAAGGAGATTACCGCGCTGGGTCTGAAGTACAACTTATTAACCCAGTACACTTCGTTCATCGCAGTTCGCCAAAAAATCGTGAATGGCCAGGGTCTGGCTGAGGATGTGGATCAACCCCTACCGTTGCCGGTTGGCGTGAGCGATTTGGCGGTGGGAAGCGAACCCGAACTCGTTTGGTTGCTGGCGGCGTCCCTCTTAATGGCTTTAGTCGCCATTCTTCGCTGGCGTTTTCTTAGCAAGCGAAACGCAAGTCAGGTGACGTTGATATGAAGCTCAGACTTGATGGGAAGCGTAAAGCGCAACTGATTGTCGTGTTGCTGGGAGGCGCAGCACTCAAGCTGTATTACTCCGCGGCGACCGTCAACCAGTTGCGCTGGATTCTCGCTCCGACAACTTTGCTGGTTGAATTAATCAGCAGAACCCGTTTTGAATTTGAGTCGCATGCAGGATACATGAGCAGTGACCACACTTTCCTGATTGCGGCTTCCTGCGCCGGGGTGAATTTCCTGATTACTGCATTTCTGATGCTCTCGCTGGGCGGTCTCTGGCGAAACCGATCGCGAAACATTCCGTGGCGATTTATTCCGGCGACGGTCTTGTTTGCGTATCTCGCCACCATTGTCGCGAATACCGTGCGCATTTCCACGGCTCTTCAACTACGTGACTTCTCCCTGGGCCGCAGCCAACTGAGCTTTGACGAGGTTCACCGGTTCGAGGGAATCTTCATCTACTTTGGTTTTTTGCTCTTGTTGTTTCTGGTTAGCGAAAAACTGCCGTTCGGGAAGCGTACTCAACCCCTTTCACCAATAGCTCGGACTGATTTCCTGCGGCGAGCTTTGTTTCCGGTCCTCGTTTACTACGGAGTAACCCTGGCAATCCCAGTGGTCAACGGTGCATATCGCCGCGGAACGGGTTTTTGGGAGTATTCAGCTTTCGTGCTGGTAATCCCATGGCTGCTGATACTTCCGCTTGCCGTCTTTCGGTTCTGTAAAGAAAGGTATGTTGAAACAAAGCTGGTTAAGTTACCCAGGAAAGATTGGAAATCCAGTCACACGATCACAATCGCTCGTGTGATATCGAGCGGATGATCAATCAAGGTTTGTACCAGCTCGAGAAATTGAACCGTATGTGGCAAACCGGCGTGATGTAGAAAAGCCCCGGGTCGCGGGTCGAACGAAACCCATTAAGGCTCAAGCAGCCCGGTTCTTCTCGAGAAGGCGGAATAACCTTGCGAATCGCATCCGCAACTGCAGCTTCTTCGCCGGCGCGGGCATGAAAGCGAGCAAATATGTATAGCTCCACGGCTGCCTCAACCAAACTTACTATAGATTCGAAAGACGCTGCGGTTGGCGATCCGCCAGGGGTTGCGGCAGGTCCGGTGTAAAATCTTCACCGGGATTGATGAACTGGTCGCGCTCGAATTTGTACTGCTTGTCGTAAAGCTGCTTGTATCGGCCTTCAGCCGCCAACAACTCCTCGTGCGTGCCACGTTCGACAATCTCCCCGCCTTCCAACACCAGGATCTGATCGGCGCTGCGGATTGTTGAGAGTCGGTGGGCGATGACGAAAGTAGTACGCCCGCGCCGAAGCGATCGCAAGCCATCCTGAATCAGCGCTTCGCTCTCGCTGTCGAGACTGGAAGTGGCTTCGTCAAGAATCAGCAGCTTGGGATCGGCGAGAATGGCGCGCGCAATCGCGATGCGCTGGCGTTGCCCGCCGGAAAGCTTCACCCCGCGCTCACCGACGATCGTTTCGTACTTCTGCTCGAATTTTTCGATGAACTCTTCGCAGTGTGCAATGCGGCTTACTGCTCGAATCTCATCCACGGTGGCCCGGGGATTCGAAAAGGCAATGTTCTCGGCAATCGTGCCGTCGAACAGAAAATTGTCCTGCATGACGACGCCGAGATGCGAACGGAAGTCGCGCAGGCGCAGAGTGCTCAGGTCTTTCCCGTCGACTTTGATCTTCCCGGCGAGCGGATGATTGAAGTTCATTGCCAGACTGATGAGTGTGCTCTTGCCTGAGCCGCTCGATCCGACCAGCGCGGTCGTGGAACCGGCAGGGGCTTTGAAAGAAACGTTCCTGAGCACCGGCACCCCTTTGTTGTATTCGAACCAGACGTTCGCGAATTCAATCTCGCCCTGGACTTGCGGCAGTGATGCGCGAGCTGTGTCCTCTTCGTCTTCGGTGGGCATGTCCATGATTTCGCGAATGCGATCGAGTCCCGCGAAAGCCTCGGTAATCTGAGTCCCAATCGCGGCGAACTGAATCAACGGCATCGCCATAAGTCCCGTGAAGAGGACATACATGAACAGATCGCCGATAGTCATTTGTCCGGTCACGACTGAGCGCCCACCGACGACAATGATCACTACGCCGACCGCGCCGATGACCAGCGATGAGAAAGCCGTCGTAGCTGAAACACCGGTCATTGATTTAGCGATATTGCGGAAGAGCTTGTGCGCTCCCCGCGCGAAGGTCAGAGCTTCGCGCTTCTCGGCCGTGTAGGCTTTGACGATGCGAATGCCGCCGAGCGATTCCGCCAGACGTCCCGTTAGGGTTGCCGTAATTTCTCCGCGCTCACGGAACAATGGCCGCAGGCGAGTGAAGGCGAACGCCAGCGCGCCGCCGAATATGCCCAGCACGAGGATGGTGATCGAAGTCAAACGCCAGTTGAGCCAGAACAGCACGCAAATCGCTACGATTGCAGTGATGAAACTGCCGACGAGCTGCACCAGACCGGTACCCACCAGATTACGGATCCCCTCAGCATCGTTCATGATCCGTGAGATAAGCTTGCCGGTCTGGGTCGAATCAAAATAGCTGATCGGCAGTCGCGCGATTTGCGCCTGTACTTTCTTGCGCATCTCTGTGATTGCCCGCTGAGCTGCAACTCCCAGCACTTGCGACAGACTGAAGGACGTGAGGGCCTGGACAATCGTGGCGACAGCTGCCGCGAGCGCGATCTTCCAAAGCAGATCGGTGCGGCCTTTCACGATCACCGCATCAATCAGATATTTCGTCGATGCTGGTAGCACCAGACCCATGGCCTGATTGACAAGCATCAGAACCGCGCCCAGCGCCAGACGCGAGCGATGCGCCCAGACCAGCTCGCGCGCGTCGGCCCAGGCGGATGACCAGCGTACCTTCTTTTTTTCTTCAGCCATTAGCTTTCAATCTACGCGCAGGAGCAATAAAGAGTTTCGAACATGATTCTCTGCTTCAGACAAACCAGGCATTGTTTGACTCAGCTTAGACGGTACCTGGACTTATGCAAAGCCTGGATCAATCGGATATGCTTACAAATCCACACTCAGACTACACCGGGGCGAGAGTTACTTGAACCTCCAGGCTTATCTCGAACGCATCAACTATCACGGATCGATTGCTCCCACGGCCGAGACGTTGCGCGCATTACAAGTCGCGCACCTCTTAACTGTGCCGTTCGAGAATTTAAGTATTCACGCCGGGGAGCCGATAGTTCTCGAAGATGAAGCGCTGTTTAGTAAGATTGTCGAACGCCGCCGCGGCGGCTTTTGCTATGAAGCGAATGGCTTGTTTGCCGCGCTGTTGCGGGCGATCGGTTTTGACGTGACCATGCTCTCCGCCGAAGTTGCTCAGGCAGAAGGTAGCTTCAGTCAACCGTTCGATCACATGACGCTAATGGTTAAATTAGAGCAGCGCTGGCTTGTCGATGTGGGCTTCGGCGACTCATTTCTCGAACCGTTGCTGCTTGATGAACGGCGCGAGCAGGTACAGGATAGTCGTGCTTACCGGATCAGCGACGACGGAAGGTATCTGACTCTCAGCCGGCGCGATCCCAGCGAATGGAGGCCGCAGTATCGTTTTACCTTAAGGGCGTACGAATATGATGATTTCGCGGAAATGTGCCGTTATCATCAATCTTCTCCGCAGTCGCATTTCACCCAGGGACGTATCTGCTCGCGCGCGACTGACGAGGGACGAATAACGCTAAGTGACATGCGTCTCATCACAACTCATAGGAATGGCGAGCGAAAAGAACAAACCTTGCAGAGCGATGAACAGTACCTGGTTGCGCTGCGAGAGCACTTTGGCGTTGTCATGAGCCGTTTTTGATCCCAAAGGATTTCTAACGAGCAGGAGGCTAAGTGAAGTTCGAAAGCATCCTCATCGACCCAACGCGAGTGATTGTAGAAAAGTCGCGCGTCGCGCGTATGAACTCAGCGTATCGGCAAATAACAGACGAGCACATTTCCATTTCTAAAGGCCCTGGTGCTCTTGACCTTGAACCGGAGCCTTTCTTTCACGCCTTCGAAGAGAGTCCTGCCGTCGCCCAGCACGATCGGATTCACAATAATCTGGTATTCATCGACAACGCCTGCCGGCGCTAATTGCGAAACGATCGTGCCGCTTCCCATCAGCACCATGTCGGGCCCCGGCTCCTCTTTGAGCTTTCGTACTTCCTCCGGCAGGTCGCCCCTAACCAATCTAGTATTGTTCCACGTCGGTTTATCCATGGTGCGCGAAAACACGACCTTCGGTGCGTCGTTCATCTGTTTGGCGACGACTGGAAATTGCTTCGCTGCCTGGGGGGTGGGCCAAAAACTCTTCATGAGGTCGTAAGTCACCCTGCCAAACAGCAGCTCGCCGCCGGACTTTGCATTCTCGTTCGTGAATTCAGTCCATTCGCTGTCGGCCTGCTGATGCGCCCAGCTCATGTCATTGTTCTTGTCCGTAAAATAGCCGTCGAGACTCACCGAATTGAAAACGAGTAACTTTCGCACGTTTGTTCCTCCCCGTTGCGTCGCACTTTTGTCTGGTCCTGATCGGTCACGCCGCGGCAGGCCTCATTTGTAATAACGCCGCGCGTCTCACGAACAATCGACGATTAGCAAACCAATTAGGCAAATCAGATTACCAGCAGGCGATTTTTCAATTACGCATCGACTAAGCGACCAATCCGCGCTTCAGTGCTGTTCATGTCCGCTGCACAAATATGCCGGAGAAGTATTGGCGATGCGCATAGAAGACAATCAACCACAGGATTAACACGACTACTGCCAGCGGCGCGCCACTCGGATTCAGGAACGCGTGATAACAAATTATGTTCACAATCACTGGTCCAAGCAGCACCAGCGCAAGAGGTACGAAGCGATTGATAAGGAGCAGCACGCCGCCGGCGACTTGCAGCGCCGCGACTACCCAGTAGTAATGGGACAGTGCGAGCGCGCCGATAAATTGTCCGGCCAATCCTGAAGGCATCGGACCCATATTGAGAAAATTCAAAAAACCATTCAGCCCAAATACAACGAAGATCAGCCCTAGTAGCAAACGGGCGATCAAGGTTACGATTTTCATCTTAGATTCCCTTCCAAAGCAGATTTGAGTCCGAATGCAATCAGGGGATTTACTTGTTGGTCTGGTTGCGAGATTCCACCGGAGTTACCTCAACACTTAGTCGCTCCGTATTTCTAATGACCAATAAAGTTGATTTGTGTCCGATACGGTCCTCGGACAGCAGCTTATGGAGATCGTCAATGCCGGCGATCGGTTGATTGTCGACCCCGATAATGATGTCTCCTTCGCGTATTCCACCTCTTCTTGCCGGGCTTTCCGCCTCGAAGGATACGACTAAGATTCCGGTCTCAACAGCAAGGTTATAGTAGCGCACGATTCGGCGCGGAAGCGGAACGTTCTGTCCAGCCAGGCCGATATAACTGCGACTCACTCTTCCGTCGCGAATTAAACGGCTGGCCACGAACTTGGCGGTGTCAATTGAAGTAGCAAAGCATATCCCCTGGGCCGGGAGAATCATCGCCGTGTTGACGCCAACGACTTCGCCGCGAGAGTTAACCAGTGGGCCACCCGAATTGCCGGGATTGAGCGCGGCGTCGGTTTGAATCACATCGTCCATCAATCGTCCTGACTGTGCGCGTAACGAGCGCCCAAGCGCGCTCACCACGCCGGCAGTGACGCTGTACTGGAAACCGTATGGATTGCCGATCGCTACAACTAATTGCCCCACGCGAATCTTTTGCGCTTCACCCAGTTGCGCCGGAACCAGATTGGGAGCGTTGATCCTGATTACCGCCAGATCGGTGTCCGGGTCGTCTCCGATCAAGTCCGCCTGGTGCTTGTGCCCATCAGAGGTAGTTACCTCGATTCTATTCGCGCCATGGACGACGTGGCTGTTAGTCAGAATGAAACCGTCGGGAGTAAAGATGAAGCCCGAGCCGCTGCCCCGGCTTTCCCGCGGCATTCGGCGGGCGTTTTCCCGCCGGCTCTTAATCGGTTGATGGACTTCGATGTAAACAACTGAGGGGCTCACCCTTTCGGCTGCGGTGATTACTGCGCGGGAATACGCATCCATGAGATCATCGTCAGCTTGCGGGTGCCCTAAATGATCTCTGGCAGTCCGCGCATCCCCAGCCTCAAACCGCTCGTCGCTTAGTAATTCAATTTCCTGTTGCATGGTAATTAAGGTTCTATCCTCCCTTGTGCTATTCATCTCCTGGAAAGCAGTCTTTTATGAACCCGAATGTGCCCTGAACGAAGCAGCCGCTTCTCTGGCGGTCAATTCTTTGTTGTAGACAGCAGTACCGGGCTGCTGGCTGCGGCCACCTTCATGCAGTAAGCCGGTATCGACCGCCGCAAATCCGATTTCCTCAATCAAGCGGGCGACGATTTCTTTTGCCCCTGAATCATCGCCGGCGATGAAAATCGCGCGCCGCTCCTCCAGCGGTTTGCTTGAATCGCCCTGAGTCGCCAGGTGCTTAAAATAGATTGTGTTGAAGCCTTTGACCAGTCGCGCCTCTTTCAGTTGCGAAGCCATTAGTTCGCTGGACGTAGTCTCGTCACGATCCAACTCTGCGAACCTTCCGTCACGCTCTGGGTAGTAATTTCCGGCATCGATTACGACCTTGCCCTTGAAGGCGCCCGCGGGAAGCGTGCTTAACTTGCCGAATGGAATGGCGACCAGGATTACTTCGCTAGACTTTGCGGCGGCCTCAATGGTCGTCGCCTGCGCCTTGCCTCCGAACTCTGCCACTAACGCCTCCAGACCCTGGCCGCCGCGCGAGTTGCTCAGTGCGACTTCGTGCCCGGCGCGGACAAAAAGCCGCGCCGCGGTCGCTCCAATATTTCCCGAACCAATGATTCCTATTTTCATTTTCCTCTGTCCTTTCTCTATTGGTTTGCAACTCACAGCTGGCTCATGCCGCCATCTGCGACTATTTCCGTCCCGAGCAGGAATGAAGAGTCGTCGCTGGCCAGAAAGAGCACTGTCTTCGCAATCTCTTCCGGCCGTCCGAACCTCTTCATTGGCACCTGCGCTTCCATATTCTTCGCCGTCTCTGCGATGACCTCCGGCGGCAATCCCATCCGGCCGAGGATTGGCGTCGTGACCGGGCCTGGACTAATCGCGTTGACGCGAATGCCACGCCCGACAAGTTCACCGGAAAGCGTTCGTGCCAGGGTAATCAGCGCTGCTTTGCTCGCCGCGTAAACGCTTGTGTTCGGCATCCCGATATTGGCACTGATCGACGCGTTGAGAATGATCGATGCGTTGTCGCTAAGCAGCGGCAGCGCTTTCTGAATCGTGAAGTACGCGCCCTTGAAATTAATGTCCATGATCGAGTCAAAGAACTCTTCTGTCACAGCATCAACCGGCGCAAACTTGCCGATACCGGCATTAACGAAGAGCACGTCAATGTGGCCAAACTTTTCCTTTATCGCCGCGAACAGCCTATCGATCTCGGTCAGGTTGGAGGTGTCCGAACGCAATGCCACAACATTACCACCAATCTCCCGACTGGCCGCGTCGAGCGTCTCCTGGTCACGGCCCGTGATAATAACTTGTGCGCCCTGTTCGTTGAACTCTTTCGCGGTTGCCAGACCAATGCCCGAATTGCCGCCTGTGATGACGGCGACCTTGCCTTCCAATTTACCCATTTGAGTTTCCTTTTCCTTTCTGGTTTGTCATTTGCTCAAACGCTCGCGCGTTTGCGCCTTAGTTGTTTTGGAACACTCGTTCCAGAACGGTTCAAAAAAAATTAATCGAGGACGGACAGTGTGACCTTCACGACATCCTCGAGCTTCCTGCGATCCTGCGTGGCTTTCGCCATTAGCGACAGACCCTGGAGGCTGCTGTAGAGAAACCGCGCCACGGCGCGCAGATCACGAACTCCTTTGAGTTCACCATCCTTCTTCCCGCGCAACAACGCGCGATAAAAACCGTCCTCCATCGCGGCCATGTTACTGCAGGCCCTGGCTGCAGTGGCCTTGCAGCGACCGGCCAATTCGGACATCGCATTGCCCATGAAGCAGCCGCGCCGCTCCCCGTGGCACAGCGCTCCTTCAACCACACCTTCAAATAACTCTCGCAGATTCTTCTTCACCGGCCCCGGGCGCTCCAACAGCTCAAACAGCTTGTGGCCCTCCACTTCGCGATAGCGATCCAGGGCCTTTAAATAGAGGGCATGCTTATCACCGAAAGTGTCATAGAGACTCTGGCGGTTGATACCCATTTGATTGACTAATTCCTGGATGGAGGCTGCTTCATAGCCGCGCGACCAGAAGACCTCCATTGCCTTATGGAGCGCCTTGTCCCGGTCGAATTCTTTGTGCCGCGCCATCCGACGTCCGCCTCTGGATCACTTTTATACGCTTTCTGGAACGCCCAGTCAAGAATCGATGAGTGCTGCGCAGAGATGTTGAAAGTATCTGGTCGCTTAGGGACTTCCGCAAACTTCCGAATACCTTGCTCGAGCATTGAAAGGGTAACTGTTCCCCTATAGACTTCGGGGGGAACCGACCCGGCTGCCGCACGTCAGAGTCTGATGAATTCGCCAGGCGGGATTCCGCTCGGCCGACCTAACCGCCCGGATGAAGTTGCAGAATTGGTCGCCTTCCTTGCTTCCGACCGCGCCTCTTCAATCACCGGAAGCGAATACGTCATTGACGGCGGAAACATTCCAACAATTTGAGGAACGAACGGCAAATTGACGTTGGTGTTTTTGGCTAATGATCGGGTGTCGGCGAAACCCGTTGTCGATTTCCATTGCCATTTTGCTCGCTGGTTTTACAGAGACAGTGAGCGTTCGTGGTAAATTTTGTCCCGCGCCAGAGTTTGATAAGCCATGATAACGAGTCCGGTTCGAAGTGAGATCGTCTCCAGTTTCATCGCTCTCTTGATGATTCTGGGTGGGGCGCTTTCGCCATCGACCGCTGTTTCACAAGAACGCGAACGACCAAAGCTGAAGGACTTCGGATCAAGTCTCAAACAGCTCAAGTGGGACCCCGAACGAAATGCCGCAGTAGAAACCAAACCCAAACCAGCTACAGCACGACCTTCGGAAGAGGACAATGTCGTGCGAGTAGAAACATCGCTCGTCGTCTGTGATGTTCTCGTTCTCGACTCTCGCGGGCAGATAGTCCAGGGATTAACAGAAAAGGATTTCGTGTTGAGCGAAGACGGCAAGCCACAGCAGGTAGGCATGTTTTCACTCGGCGATAATGTGGCCGTCCCGCGCTCAATTGTGCTGATCATCGATTACAGCGTCAGCCAGTTTCCTTTTATCAATACCAGCATTGTCGCGGCCAGGATGCTGGTGGACAAGATCGCTCCTGGCGATCGCATGGCGATCGTTTCAGATGACGTCGAACTGCTCCAGGACTTCACCAACGACAAAAATGCGCTCAAAGACAAGCTCGAGTCTCTGCGACGGCGAAGCTCCACCTGGGACACTCCTAACACGACACCCAAGCAACATTTCGGCCGCAGCGCCCAGTACAGCGCGCTTCTGGCTACACTGCGAGAGATGTTCGATGAAGAAGACCAGCGGCCCATCATCATCTTTCAAACAGATGGAGATGAAGCGGCTCTTCTTCGTAATCCGATCACGGTTCGACAGGTCCCTCCTAATCTGCCTAAAGATATGCGGAA
>Ga0137384_10005194_pt1 | contig 10430 bp, 7 predicted proteins | sample SagtaG_2_FD_104922 | JGI IMG/M metagenome (GOLD analysis project Ga0137384, IMG submission 104922) | Vadose zone soil microbial communities from Sagehorn Ranch, Mendocino, California, USA - Sage2_R_60_16 metaG | ecosystem: Environmental > Terrestrial > Soil > Vadose zone | place: USA: California...
GAAGAAGGCCGGTTCGTAGCGCATCGCCCAGGGGTTCCACGCGGACTCCTGTTCGACCACGGAGCAGACGAGAGCGGGATCGAGCGATTGCGCGGCGGCGGCTTTGCGCGCCAGCGTCAGGAGTTGAGAGGGTGGGCCCACAGAGAAGTCCGAAAGGTGAAGAGTCCAAAAGCTTATTTTGTCTAAGAGTTCCAGAGACTCGACGAGTGGAATCGCCTACCAGCGCCGGCGTCCGTTCAAATCGACGAAACGCACGAGCGGCGTTTCATCCAGTTCAATTCCCTGGTGCGCGGCGATTTTTTGCAGCGCGTTGTAGATGTGCGGCAAATGATTTGTGGCGATATCGCGGACGAAAGCGCGCACGATTTCATCGTTGCGCATGCGGCGATGCAGCCAGCGGAGAAATAAAACAAATTGCACGCCGGCGGAAACAAGCGCAGTCAGTATGCCGTACCAGTGTGCGGGCATGGGTGGATCCTTGAGAAGTAAAGGAAGCAAAGGAGGTAAAGGAGGTAAAGGAGGTAAAGGAGGTAGATGAAGTAAAGGAACTGCGGCGGGCGTTGCTCTTGCGCGGGCAAAAGCTTTAGGGCGCAGCAGCGTTCTAAATCCTTTATCTCCTTTACTTCCTTAACCTCCTTTATCTTCGGAGTAGAGTTCCTGGAAAAGGGTTCGACCACCCGTGAGATCAGAAGAACGCGCCGGGGAGCGCGCCGAGCGTGGAGCCGAGGCCGGAACCGAGCGCGGAGAAGAATCCTCCGCCGGAGTTGCGCGAAGCGTTGGCGCGCACGTTCAGCAGTTCGGCGGGAATGCCGAGCGTGCGGCCGAGAAGATTCGAGTCGATGCCGAAGAGGCCGGAGAGACCTTGCAATGCGGCCATTTGCCGCTGGAAGGCGCTGTTGGTGAAGGCGAGCTGGTTCTTCTGCGCCTGGCCGGCCTCCGCAATGCCCTTCTGGCGCGCGAGTTCGTCGGCCAGCTCGCCGAAGCCGGCGGAATTGCGCGTGCGCGCGAGGCGGTTCTGCGCGGATTGTTGCAGCGCATCGAAGGCGCTCGCGAGCGCGCCCTGCGATTGCCCCGTGACCGCGGCTTTGTCCGCGGGGCTGAGGCCGGGATTATTCAAAATGCCTTGAAACTGCGGGAGCAGCAGATTGCCGACCTGCTGCTGCTGGCCAAAGAGTTGCTGGTTGAGCGCGTCAATGCTGGCGCGCTCCTGATCGGTTAGTTGCCGTGTTGCTGATTGTGTTTAGCGCCGGATTTGTTGGACAGTGAATTGAGTGTATTCATGCAGCGGCTCCGAGCGCAAGGAACTGCTGGCGCGCCTGGGCTGGCGTGAGGTAGCCCAGGCGCTGAACGATCCAGCGCTGGTTGTAACGCTCGCGAAATTCTGCCAGGGCTTGTCGCAGCTCCTCGATGGTCCGAAAGGTCTTCACCCACAGCAACTGCTCCTTTAGTGTGCGAATGAACCGCTCGACGCAGCCGTTGCATTCTGGCTGGCGCACGAACGATGGCGAAGACTCCATGCCCAGAAAGGCGATTTCCGCCTGATAGTCGTCGCTCAGGTACTGGCTGCCGTGGTCGTGCCGGTTGCGAATGCCCGTCGCCGCGCCGGCGCGGAAGCCGCCGCAGTAGTCGCGCACCCCTTGCCGCAGCGGTTCCAGCGCCTCGAAGCGCGTGGCTTTCTTGGCCGCGTGCAGGCCCACGCATTCCGTGGTGCAGTGATCTACCGCGACGAACACCGTCACCGCGCCTTCTTCGACCGTGGCTGTCAGGGTGTGGTCACTGGCCCAGACTTCGTTAGGCCGCGCCGTGATGATCGTGCCGGTGTGCGGATTCTCGGCCTTCGGAAACATGCGGGACGGCGCCAGCAACTGCGCTTCGCGCATCAGCCGCAGCACCCGCGCCTTCGACGTGCGCACTTGCTCGAAGCGCAGTCGCGCCCACACTTTGCGATGGCCCTCGCCGTAAAACGGCGAGGCCGCCAGCAGCTCGCGGATCTTCTCGAGCAACGCCGCGTCGCTCCAAGCGGTCTTGGGTCCCCGCCGCCCGAGCATTCGCCCAGGTTGTGCGGCGATTCCTCGCTGATAGTAAAAGCTGGAACGCGCCATCTCCCATTCGCGCGTCACGCGCACCACGCCGTAACGTCGTCCCGTGAAGGGCGAAGCGGCGCGGCTCATGGCTTCGGCCTCCGCCAGACCAAAGGGCGTCCGGCCTCCAGGCGGTGGATTTTTTCGCGCAGCAGTTCGTTGCTCATGCTCAGATCGGCAACCAGCGATTTCAGCCGCTGCGTCTTTTCGTTGTCCACATCGGCTTCCCGCGCTTTCAGGTTTGCTGCGCCGCCCTCCAGGAACTGCTCCCGCCAGCCGGACAGCGTCGCGGCGGTCACGCCCAGTTCGCGCGAGAGTGTTTCGAGGTCCTCACCACGCAGCAGCCGCAGAACCGCTGCCAACTTGCGTTTCGCCGACCAGCGCCCCCGGCCGTCGCGCCGCTCTTCGGGAGCCCCTCCGGTCGCCCTTCGGGCTCCCTCCGCGGCTCCCGAAGCTGGTTCTCTCTCCTTGCTCATACACACCTCCTTGTGATCTCTGACTCATTCTCATCACAATTCGGTGTCCAAGAAAATCCTAGGGCGCGGGACTCACCTTTGACGAATGTGTGCGCGCAATTTTCAGTCATGCTTCCGTTACTGTGCCCGAGCCGCCGGTTGCGAATCGCTTACGGTGATTTGTGAGCTTAGGTGTAACAGATCAACCCTCGCGCCGTTATTGGTGATGCGGCGGCGCGCACGTCCCGCGCATTCTCTGAGGAGATTAGAAGGCCTGTAGGTGGTGTCTTAGCGTCTGGGTTGGTCAAAGCGGCAAAACGCCCCTATTTACATTAATACGGGCAGGAAGTCGAAACTGTACCAGTGCTTTTGCGAAATAAATTTGTTCCTTCGAACTGAAAACCCTTCCTTCCATCCACGAAGTTGCTATAGTTTCCCCAAATGTATCGCCCTGAATGTGTCCAGGGTTTTTGGTGCGCAGTATTTCGCTAAGTGCCCCGGCGAATCGTTTCGCAGTGGCGAGAAGCAGGGATGGGTACACGGCCGCAAGCCCGCGAGGTCGCTCCCCGTTTGGTTTGGGAGGGAGGACGCATTCCGTCTGCCTCGATGGTCGATTTCAGTGTGTCCTTGCGGCCCACCGATGAAGAACTGATTGCTGGCCTTCGCGCAAACGACTCCGCTGCACTAGAAACCCTCTTCGAGCGATATTCGAGGCTCTTTATGGGAATTGGCCTTCGCATCCTCGGCGATTACGGAGAAGCCGAGGATCTCGTGCAAGAAGTCTTCGTGTATCTGCATCAAAAGGCGGTGCTGTATGACCCTGAAAGGGGCCCGGCCAACAAGTGGATTGTGCAAGTGGCGTACCACCGAGCACTGGACCGGCGGGAATATTTGAACCGAAGGGCCTTCTACGTCGGTACAGACATCAACTCTCTAGCCGATACTCTATTGGGGGAGACAGATTTGGACCGGGAAATTGGTGCAAAGCTCAGCCGGGCTCAGCTCGAAAAGGCCTTCGCAGATCTCCCCGAACGCCAGCGGCGAACACTTGAGCTGTTCTATTTCGAAGGCCTGGATTTGCCTGAGATCAGTGAAAAGCTGAACGAACCTTTGCCGAACATCCGCCACCACTACTACCGCGGTTTAGAAAAACTGCGAAAGAGTGCATTCATACAGAAAATGCGGGAGAAGTAGGTCATGACATCGGGAAGGGACGAGTTGCAAGGACACGAAAAATTCAAAGAGCTCTGTGCTATGTCTGTGGCCGGCAACCTGACGGAAAATGAATCAGCCGAACTCAGAGCGCACATGGACGGGTGTCAAGAGTGCCGCGCTGTCTACCAGGAGTACCGCGTCCTGGCGAAAGAGGGGATGCCGATGCTTGCGGCACGATTCGACCGTCCGGAGCAAGCGCGTGGCTGGGACAACTCCAACACACGCCGGAAAGTCTTTGATCGCATAGCCGCCGAACAGCGAAAGCGAGTGGTCCTGCATATCGAGCCGCTCGTTGGGCCATCACCAAATGCTAATAATCCTTGGAGGCTCACCGTGCCTTCCTTGCTGAAAGTCGCGGCTGCTGCCTGTTTTGTGGTTGTGGTCGGACTTGCCGCGTATCGGGCCGGCTGGCATGTGGAGATGCCCTCGAAGCAACCCGACCCGTCCGGAGAGGCACGATATCTGAAGCTGGCGAACGAAAAGCAAGCCGTCGACAATTTGCTGAGTGCAGACGACCTGAAATTGAGGCAGTTGCAAGCGGAGATCGCGAAAAAACAAGCTGCGCTTGAAAAGCTGCGCGCCGAATTGCGGAAGTTGGAGGAGCGTTCGAAGGAGGTAGGGGCCGCGAAGAACAACTCAGACGAGCAGGTCCAGTCCGTATCACAGGAGCGGGATACCCTTAGCAAGAAACTCGGGGATGCGCAGCAAGCGTACCAAGGCATTCAGGCCGAATTTGGCAGCCTCAAGGCAGAGCGCGATCAGGCGACGATGCGCTCGGTTGCGTTGCAGAGGCAAGTGGACGATCTTGTCGCGGAGAACCGGGATCAACAGCGGCGACTGGGCAATCAAGCTCAGTATCTCTCGGCAGATCGCGATATTCGCGAGTTGATGGGCGCGCGGCAGCTCTACATCGCAGACGTATTCGACGTGTCGAGCGACAGCCGGACCCGCAAGCCTTACGGGCGTGTTTTCTACACGAAAGGGAAATCGCTCATTTTTTACGCCTTTGATTTGGACCGCCAGCCGGGCCTCAAGAACGCCAGCACATTCCAGGTCTGGGGCAAGAGTGAGTCGGCCCAGGACAAGCCCGTGAATCTCGGCGTTCTCTTCGTGGACAATGAAGCGAACCGCCGCTGGGCACTTCGCTGCGACGATCCCGAGCAGCTCGCAGAAATCGACGCCGTCTTCGTGACTGTCGAGCCAAATGCGCATGGCAACAGGCCCACGGGCAAACCATTCCTTTACGCATCCCTGCGAAAAGAACCAAATCATCCATGATTCTGGAAGCTAGAGGCTGGACGCTTGATGCTTGATGCTAGAAGACCTCCCAGGCATCGAGCTTCAAGGTTCTAGAGCTGGTACAGAACTCTCCGCGGTCCCGTATTAGTCAAATGGAACCACAAACTAATTTGGGATCGTTGTAGTGGAGAGGAATCCCCATGCACAGACTTCTTTTTGTTGTGGTGTTACTAACCGGTCTTTGTTGCGGTGAGCTTCGTGCGCAGTCGACGCATGCATCTGTGACGGGTTATATCACAGACCCCACCAAAGCGGTTATCGTCGGTGCGAAGGTCATTGTCATCAACGTGGGAACAAACATCCGCTATGAGGCAACAACAAACAGTGCTGGAAGTTATGACGTTACGAATCTTCCGGCTGGTCCGTACCGGATCGAAGTGGAAAAACCTGGTTTCAAGACGGTTGTGAAGTCGGATGTGATCCTTCACGTCCAAGACACCGCCGCAATAAATTTCGAGATGGCATTAGGATCCGCGTCGGAAATCGTCACCGTCACAGCTGGCGGGCTTGTGGTCAACACGACAGATGCAACCGTGAGCACCGTTGTGGACCGGCAATTCGCGGAGAACCTGCCGATGAATGGAAGGAGCTTCCAAACGTTGATTGAGCTCACGCCAGGCGTTGTTGTTGTTCCGAGCAACCCTGAAGACGATGGACAGTTCAGCATCAACGGGCAGCGTGCCACGTCCAACTACTGGATGGTGGACGGCGTGAGCGCCAATATAGGTGTGAGTTCGGGCGTCAATCCTGGAAATGGGATCGGAGGTACGCTCGGTTCGTTCAGTACCTTAGGTGGAACAAACAGTTTGGTTTCGGTGGATGCAATGCAGGAGTTTCGGATTCAAACTTCCACTTACGCCCCGGAGTTCGGGCGCACACCGGGAGGACAAATTTCCATCGTTACGCGGTCTGGTACGAACCAATTTCACGGGACGGCCTTCGACTACTTGAGGAATGACGTCTTCGACGCGAACAACTGGTTCAACACGTCGGTCACGCCAGCACTTCCCAAAGCGGAGGAGCGGCAGAACGATTTTGGCGGAACATTGAGCGGACCGATTTTGAAGGACCACACTTTCTTCTTTTTTTCATATGAGGGCTTTCGCCTTCGACTTCCGCAGACCACGCTTAGCAGTGTCCCTTGCGATAGCACATGTCAAGTTTACGGCAATGCGCGCGCTAACCCTCCCAACCCTGCGATGCAGCCTTATCTGAACGCTTACCCGCTGCCAAATGGCCAAGAAGTTTTCACACCGTGCACTCCGAATGTAAACGGATGCCCTGCATCGGGCCAACGACCGACTGGCATGGCGCAACTGAACGCAAATTATTCCAATCCTGCCACGCTTGACGCCTACAGCCTTCGAGTTGACCACCGAGTGGGCAGCAAGATTGCCGTTTTTGGACGCTACAACTACTCCCCGTCGGAAATTGCTCAGCGAGGGGTCATTGGAACGGCTGCTTTGAGCGCGGTGGAAAAGAGCCGCATCACGACTCAGACTGGCACGGCGGGAGCTACTTGGAGTGTCTCTCCAACCGTAACGAATGATGTCCGATTCAATTACAGCCGAACCGATGGCTCTAGTAATTTCTCTTTGGATAACTTCGGGGGGGCCGTCCCGTTAGCGACTCTGCCTTTTCCGAGCTCTTTTACCGTTCGGAATGGACAGTTTATTGTCTTTGTCTTCTCACTGACTGGGGGCCGTTCGTTACATGTCGGGCAGCAAGCAGAGAATCTGCAGCGGCAAATTAACGTGGTTGACAACGCATCCGTACAGAGGGGCTCACACGCTCTGAAGTTCGGCGTGGACTTTAGGCGCTTGTCGCCACAGGTAAACTTGCTGCAGTACGAACAGTTTGCGAACTTTACCACCGTATCGGCCTTTGAGAACGGAAATGGCAACGGCAGGGTTTTTTCAGGCGCTCCTGTAACATTCGCGTTTCATAACTTGGGCATATTTGCGCAAGACACTTGGCGCGTAGGCCCGCGCTTAACTTTGACGTACGGACTTCGATGGGATGTAGATTTCGCACCTTCATCTCTGAGCGGCCCCAGCATTCCAGCGGTGACGGGCTATAATTTGGCTGACCTTTCAAGCTTGGCCGTAGCACCCGCAGGAACTTCGTCTTTCAAGACCACGTATGAGAATGTAGCGCCGCGCCTCGGGCTGGCCTACCAGCTATCTCAGAGTCAGACGTGGGAAACCGTCCTGCGCGGTGGATTTGGTGTGTTTTATGACCTTGTGAGTTCGGAAACTGGGACTTCGCTTGGTGGTTCTCACCCTCCTTTTGGGAATTCCGCTCCGGTTTCTGGGCCTTTCCCTTTCGCGTCCTCAACAATCGGCGCTCCAGCGATCCCGCCCACTGGCACTCTTTCGAATTTGTACGCCTTCAATCCCGGTTTGAAGCTTCCTTACACACTGGAGTGGAATGTCGCGCTAGAGCAAGCTTTGGGGAGGGAACAGACAATCAGCGTTACATACCTTGCCGCCGCAGGAAGACGCCTTATACAGACATCGTCGTTCGTCTTTCCGCCGACAAACCCGAATATTGAATTCGCAAACCTTGTAGATAACCTAGCTACCTCGGACTACGAGGGTCTGCAGGTTCAATTCCAGCGACGACTGTCGCATGGGCTGCAAGCCCTCCTTTCTTACACTTGGTCGCATTCGATTGATAACGCGTCAGCGGGATCACTTTTTTCCACCTCCAATTCGGGTTTGCCCGGTGATCCAAACTCGAACCGGGCCTCTTCCGACTTCGACACTCGAAATGCATTTTCTGCCGCCTTGACATACGACATCCCCTCACCAAGAGTCAATTCTGTCGCAAAGGCGATTCTGCGTGGTTGGTCGCTCCAGAATGTCATTCTGGCTCGTTCCGCACCACCCGTCGATGTGAGTGATGGGAGCTTCCAAGGAAGTTCGTTTAATAGTGGTATAGCCCCGGATATTCGACCAGATTTAGTTCCGGGACAGCCTCTGTACGTTCAGGGATCTCAATATCCAGGGGGTCGGGCCTTTAATCCAGCCGCGTTCACCGATCCACCGGCTGACCCCAATACGGGCAACCCTGCTCGGAATGGCAACGTACCAAGGAACTTCCTAAGAGGATTCGGCGCGACCCAGTGGGACTTTGCGGTCCATCGTGATTTCCCGATTCGCGAGTCGCTGCACTTGCAGTTCCGCGCTGAAATGTTCAACGTGCTAAACCATCCCAATTTTGCGCCGCCCAGTGGAATATTCGGCCTGGGTGGTTTTGGAGTTTCAACCCAGCTGTTAGGACAAAGCCTAAACAGCGGGAACCTGGGTGGTGGCGGGCTAAGTCAGCTTTACCAAATTGGCGCACCGCGATCCATGCAATTCGCTCTGAAGTTAGTATTCTGAGGATACCGTAGCTGTCTTCCGTCAGCTTCCTAGTTTGTCGCAACGTGTGGATCGCCTTAAAAAGGTCTATAGAAGGGCCGCGCGAAATGTCTTTTCGTCTACTGATCGGTGCAAGCTGCAAGTGGTTTGAGACTGGATTCCTTCTTTTCGCGATCCTTGCGAGTTCAAATAGTTCCGCTCAGCAAATTCGCGTGGAATCGAGGAACAAAGTGAGCCCGCGGGATGGCGCGTGGTATCCGTGGTATGAGATAGCAGCCGATCCAACAAACCCGAATAGGTTAATCGTATGCGGTCATCGATGGGTTGCAAGAGACAACGCCATGTATGGCTTTCTTTATTCCACGTCGGATGGTGGAAAGACTTGGGGCACCGCAGTTGAGGACAAGAACAGCGCTTGGGTCTCGGAGCAGTCCTGCGCCTTCGGTGTGAACGGACAGGCTTATTTCGTTTCAGCAGCTTCAAAGGTCATCGATGGAATGCCACACCATGACATGGGGACAACAAGGATTCTTGTTTCCAGTGATGCTGGCGATACTTGGGCCGAAGCTACGAAGACAGGCTGGGCGGACTATTCGATTTCTGTGGTCGAGACCCTATCCGGGCCTGACCAAAACCGGCTGTATACGTTCTACAACGGCACTCATGAAGCTGGAGGGGAAGCAAAACGGGCCGGGGCCCGCGTAAGCGACTTGAGCCTCATCACCTTCAAATACGGCGAAAAACAAGTGAAGGGACCAATCGTCAACCACAACATGGATAACCACGTTTATTTTCCTAAGAAAGTATTTCTGCTCAAGGACGGATCCTTGCTGGCGCTGTATCTCTCGGGCGTCAGAGCAGATAAGAATTTGGACGGGATCATTGGTGCTGCGCGCGTGAACACTAAGAGTCTAACTCTTAGTGACCCCGTACTTGTGATTCGTGCCCCCATGCAGAGCGGCAACATTCCAGGATGTGGCGCCCCTAACTTTGCGGCGGCATACGACTCTTCGGATGATCGCGTGTATGTGGCGTATCACACATTCGAGAATCAGCAGTGTCGATTCATGCTCACGGCTTCAACGGATGGCGGAACGACGTGGTCGAAAGGGGAAGAAATTCCCGAGCCGCTGACAATGGGCCATCGCTATTATTCGCCAGCGATGGCCGTTAATGCGAACGGAACCCTCGGTCTCTTATGGCGTGACGGCCTGACTTCAGATTGCTGGTATTTCTCGGCATCCTCGGATAGAGGCACGAGTTTCCTTCCTGCGCAATCTCTCTCTCGATGCTCCAGCAATCAGATTCTGCCTGTAACGGAGTCCAACGCATTTTTGAGCATGTTGGGCGTTGTGCCGTCCGATCATCTTGACTTGGGCCTCCAAATCGTAGATAAACGAAATTACATCATCAGGAATATAGGTTCTCTCGCGGCGACATCGGATGGTGTCTTTCACCCGGTTTGGATTGAATTTGGAAATGGAGAGGGCCAACTTCGAACCGCCACTGTAACAGTGGGCGCTCCAGGACAGCAACAGTTTCCTCATTTGTTCCTGCAAGAGAAAGATGCGAGTGATATCAGCGAAGAGGTGGCTCTCCTCTATGGTGGTGATCAGCACTACGATGTCAGCAGCGGGACACTTGCGGAGACTATCGTGCTGAAGAATAAAAGTAAGCAGCCAATTAAGGGACCACTGCTTCTCAAAGCCATCACACTCAACAGTACGCTCGGTAAACTTGAGATAGCGAATGCAAGTAACGGAGGTTCGGGGCCAGGAGCTATTTGGGATTTGAGTAAGACGCTCCCGAATGGCGTGCTGGAGCCAGGTGCCACTACGGAGCCATATTCCCTTGTGTTCCGTATTCCTTCGGATGCTGCTCCGCTGTGGGAAACCGAAGTAGTCTCTATGCGATTAACGGTTCTGGCGGCTGCGGCACGGCCTCCGTCGTCACGCTAGGCCGTGAGCTGCGCGCGGACTCTAACCGAATGGTTCTGAAAGGCAATGCCTGGGACA
>Ga0137384_10005201_pt1 | contig 10425 bp, 9 predicted proteins | sample SagtaG_2_FD_104922 | JGI IMG/M metagenome (GOLD analysis project Ga0137384, IMG submission 104922) | Vadose zone soil microbial communities from Sagehorn Ranch, Mendocino, California, USA - Sage2_R_60_16 metaG | ecosystem: Environmental > Terrestrial > Soil > Vadose zone | place: USA: California...
CGCACGTCTGAAGGACGCGGAGACCGGAGCCGAGCGCGAGTTCACGGCGACTCCCGCGACGCAGGCCTCGTACAGAACGGCGCTGGCCCGGCGGACCGATGAGATCGAGCGCGCGGCCCGCCGCCGCGGCCTGCGCTTTGTGCGCCTCTCCTCGGACCAGCCCGTGGAGGGCATGGTGGAGAGGACCCTGCGCAAGGTGGGCCTGCTCGGATGACGTTTCTCGCGCCGGCGGCGGCAGCGCTCGCGCTCACGCTGCCGGTCATCGTCACCCTGTATTTCCTCCGCATCCGGAGGCCGACCCGCATCGTCCCGGCGCTGCACCTCTGGCCCGACCAGATCCGCGACCGCCAGGCCAACGTCCCCTGGCAGAGGCTGCGCTTCAGCCGGCTGCTCCTGCTCCAGCTCCTGGTGGCGGCCGTCCTGGTCGGCGCCGCGGTTCAGCCTGTGCTTCCGGCCGGCGCCGGCCTCGCTCCGCACAGCATCGTGCTGCTCGACGCCTCGGCTTCCATGCAGGCAAAGGACGTGCAGCCGTCGCGCCTGGAAGAGGCGAAACGCGAGATCGGCGCGATGATCGATCAGCTCGGCCCGCAGGACCGCATGACATTGATCGCGATGCAGTCGAAGCCGCGCATCGTGGCGTCCGCCTCCGGAGACCACGACGCGATGCGCCGAGCACTGGACGATGTCACAGCTTCCAACGGTCCGGCCGATATGACGGCCGCCCTTTCACTTGCGGCGGGAATCGCGCGCGCGGGCGAGCAGTCGCGTGCCTACCTGTACAGCGACGGCATCGTCGAGCCGCTGCGCACCGCGTTCGCGAACGGCCTGCCCTTTCCGATCGAGTATCACCGCATCGGCGTGTCGGGCGAGAACGTCGGACTCACCTCGCTGGTGGTGCGCACGGGCGCCCAGACGCGCGCGGCCTACCTGCGCGTCCACAACTTCGGCCAGCAGTCGCGAACGTTCACGGTCGAGTGGCGCTCCGATGCCGGGCTGATCGACGTCCGGCCTCTCAGCCTGACCGGCGGCCAGGCGCAGGACCTGGTGCTCCCCGTGCCGGACTCGGCGTCCACGGTCACGGCCCGCATCGACGCACGCGACAACTTCTCGCTGGACGACGCCGTGACCGCCATCGCGCGCACGCCGAGCGCGTTTCGCGTCCTGCTGGTCACTCCCGGCAACGTCTTCCTCGAGCAGGCACTCCGCCTGCGCACCGATTTTCAGGTCGACGTCGTGGCCCCGGCCGCCTATCGAGGCGCGGCCGCGTACGCGATGACGGTGTTCGACCGCTTCTCGCCCGCCACCCTGCCCAACGCGCCGTTCGTCCTGGTCGACCCGCCGGCCGGCAGCCAGCTCGCGGGCGCAGCTGCCGTGGGCATCGGCCGGGTGCGCGCGTCGGATGCCGGCGACCCCCTGCTGACAAACGTGTCTCTGCAGGACGTGCACGTCGCCAGGAGCCAGGACCTGAACACCTCGCGGTTCGGCCGGGCCCTCATCACCAGCGTGCAGACGCCCCTGGTGCTCGTGCGAGACCAGCCATTTCGGCAGGTGCTCGTCGGCTTCGACATCCACGACTCCGACTTCCCGCTGCGGATCGGCTTCCCGATCCTCATTCAGAACCTGAGCGAGTGGATGCTGCCGCCTTCGGTGCCGAGCCGCAGCTTTCATCCGGACGAGTCGGTGACGGTCGTGCCCGAGACCGGCGCGACCGTGGTGAGCGTCGTGCGGCCGGACGGGAGCCGCCGGGAGCTCACCGCGGGTTCGATCGCGACGTTCGCCGACACCGACCTGGTCGGGATCTACACGGTCGAGCAGACGGTGGCAGGCAAGGTCGACCGCGCGTGGTTTGCCGTGAACCTCTTCTCCGAGGCTGCGTCGCAGCTGGCGCCTGTCGACCGCCTGACCTTGCCGCCGGCGCGAGCGTTCCCCGCAAGCCAGAGCGCGCATCGCGGATTCCTGCAGGTCTGGCCGTGGATCGCGCTGCTCGCGCTGCTCCTGGTGGTGGCCGAATGGCTGGCTTTTCACCGTGGGCTTTGACCTGACGCGCCCGCTCCTGCTGGGAGCGGGTGTGCTCGCCATCGCGGCAGTCTTCTTCACCTGGTGGCGGCTCGCGCCTCCACTACCGCCCGGGCGGGCGCGTCTGTCGCTCGGACTCAGGGTTCTCATCGTCCTGCTTCTCACCGGCGCGCTTGCAGGCTTCGAGCTGCAGACCACGCCGCCTGAGCAATCGGTGATGGTGCTCGCCGACCTCTCCGCCAGCACGCAGAGCGCGGTCGACCGCGAGACCACGCTCGTCCGCCAGATCCTTGCCCTGCGGCACGGCGACGATCGCGCCGGCGTCGTGAGCTTCGGCCGGGACCCGCAGGTCGAGGTCAACGTCGGCACGAGCCCGCAGTTCGCCGAGTTCGAGACGCGACCCAACCCGAATTACACCGACCTGGCGTCAGCACTGCAGCTGGCAGAGTCGATCCTGCCTTCGGAAACGCGGCGTCACATCGTGATCGTCAGCGACGGCCGCTCGAACCTGGGTGACGCGATCGCAGAAGCGCGCCTTCTACACGCGGCGGGTGTTCGGGTCGACGCGATCGCAGTGTCCGTGCCCGTAGGGGCCGAGGCCCGGGTCGATTCGCTCACCGCTGCCGGCACGGTCAACCAGGGCGAGCAGGCGCGCGCGCAGGCGGTGGTGGTCAGCAACACCGCGACCACCGCGACCGTGCGTTGGTACGTCGACCGGACGCTCTTGAGCACGTCACAGGTCGACCTCGCCGGCGGGGAGACGACGCTGACGCAGGTCGTGAGGCCGGTCGGCGCGGGCTTTCACACGGTCAGGGTGACCATCGACCCCGTGCTCGACACGTACGCGGAGAACAACGTCGGCGAGACACTGCTCCAGGTGGTGGGCCCGGCTCGCGTCCTGCTGGTCGAGCAGGCCGACGGCGATGCGGCAAGCCTCGAATCGGCGCTGAGCTCGGCCGGAATCCTGTCGACCACGATCGCCCCCGCCCAGCTCCCGAAGTCCGCATCCGACCTTGCCGCGTACCAGTCGGTCGTGCTGGTGAACATTCCGGCCGCGAGCCTCGGCGCCGACGGCATGGCCCTGCTTCAGGCCGCGACCCGTGACCTCGGCACCGGCCTCGTCGTCATCGGCGGCACCGAGAGCTATGGGCCCGGCGGTTACGCGGGCACGACGCTCGAAGCGACGCTTCCGGTCCAGATCGAGCTGCCGCAGAACATGCAGAAGCCTCCGGTCGCGGTGATGCTCGTCCTGGAGACGAGCGAGTCCTCGAACGGGGACCAGGTGCTGCGCGGTGCGGCCAACGCGGTCATCGATCAGCTCACGCCGCGCGATCTCGTCGGGGTCACCAACGGCCTGGGCGGCAACATCGTGGTACCGCTCACGCAGCTGACCGACAAGGCAAAGATCAAGTCGGCGATCGCGGCGATGCAGCTGGGCGACCCGCCCGGCTACGGCGCCGACCTGAACGCCGCCGCCGCGCAGCTGGAGAAAAGCAAGGCGTCGCTCAAGCACATCATCCTGCTCGGCGACGGCGACGCCACCAGCGACAACTACAAGCCGATCGTCGATGCGATCTACAAGAAAGGGATCACGGTGTCGACGGTCGCGGCCGGATCGTTCGGCACCGACCCATTGCTGATGCGCCAGATCGCGCAGTACGGCCACGGCCGCGCATACGTGAGCACGAACCTGAGCGAGGTGCCCCAGATCTTCCTGAAGGAGACCAACGAGGCCCTCAAGCCGTGGATCGTCGAGGGCAGCTTCGTCCCGCACCTCGCCACGCTGCTGGAGGCGCTGCCCGGCGTTCCAGTCAACGCGTTCCCGACGCTCACCGGATACGTGGCGACGACGCCGCGCGCGGCCGCCGACACGATCCTCCAGAGCCCGACAGGCGATCCCCTGCTCGCAACGTGGGAGTACGGCCTGGGCCGCGTGATCGCGTGGACGAGCGATGCGCAGGGCCGCTGGACCTCCAACCTGCTGCGCTGGTCGAGCGCGAATCGCTTTTTCGGCGACATCGTCCGGTACAGCCTGCCCCAGGCCGGCGACCCCGCCCTGCAGATCGAAAGCCAGGTCCGAGGCGACCACACACACCTTCTCGTCACGGCGCCGAGCTATTCAGGTGCCGCGGTGACGGTCAGCGCGGTGACCCCAGACTTGTTGGACAACGTGCTCACGCTCGCCACCACCGGTCCCGGAAGATTCGAGGGCGACCTGCCGACGGACCAGGTGGGCAGCTATCTCCTCCACGTCACCGAGACGGCGGGCGGGGCGGTCAAGCACGCGAACACGTTCGGGGTCGTCGTTCCTTACTCGCCCGAGTACCGCGAGCTCGGCACGGACGTGAACAGCCTCGCCGCGGTCTCGCGCGCGGGAGGCGGCGCCGTGCTGAGCGACGTCGCGGACGTGTATCGCGTGCCGCTGCCCGAGGCGCACGCACCCCAGGCGCTCGATGAGCTGCTGCTGGTGCTCGCGATCCTCCTGTTCCCGATCGACGTCGCGCTTCGCCGGCTGATCCTTCGCGTCGAGGACGTGCCCGCATGGAAGGAGGCTTTCAAGCGGAAGCCGGCGCGCGCGCTCGCCGCCGAGGCGACAGTGACCCGGCTGCGTGAACGCGTCGCCGGGGTGCGGTCGGCCCGAGCCGAGAAATCGGCGCCACCCGAGACCAGGCCGCCGGAGAAGACGATCGAGGAGCTTCGCGCGCGCCGCAAGCGCTAGGCATGAATTAGCCGCGAGTGCCGGCGCTGGCGGCATTGGCGCGACTGTGAAACCCGCGAGTGCCGGCAGCCGCGGGAAATCCCCGCACGCTAGACCTCGACCTGCTTCGCCTCCATCTTGCGCATGAAGTCCATCGCCTCGTCGACAGAGGGCGCGTTCAGCACGTTCTTGGTCGCGAACTCATCGGCGTTCGGCCAGTCCATGGCCCGAATGCGCCGTGCCGCAGCTTCGCGGTCGTAGTCGGTCCTACGCGACGTCAGCTCCGGGCCGAGCATCACCCAGTACGCGCCCGGCTTCCCGTACGGCATGCCCACGCTGCCCGCGTTGACGACGCGGATTCGATCGACCATGCGGTCGAACTGCATGTGCGTGTGACCGCAAACGACCAGGTCCGAATCGACGCCGGCCAGGTGGAAGCGCATCCGCTCGAGAGGCGTCTCCACAGTCATCACATCGACGTTGTTGCGGGGAGTGGCGTGGCAGAAGAGGACCTTGCCGGCTCCGTCGACGTCGTCGACGGTGACCGCCGGCTCGAACGAAGCAAGGAAGTCGCGCTGCTCAGGCGTGATCTGCTTCGCGCACCAGTCGGCAAACGGTCCGGGCATCGGCAGCTGCGGCGCGCCGTCGAACTCGTCGATCAGGCCGCGGTCGGCGTTGCCCATTACGATCCGCGCGCGGGGCAGCGTCATCAGCAGCGCGATGGTCTCGGCCGGCATAGGCCCCGAAGCGACGTCCCCGCCGAAGACGATCAGGTCCGGCTTGTCCTCCTCGAGCTCGGCGAGGACTGCTTCGAGCGCCGGCAGATTGCCGTGGATGTCGCAGAGAGCCGCGACTCGCACGTGCCTAGGCGTGGGTCTCGGTGATGCGCCGCGCTTGAGCCTCGGCCGAGGCGTGGTCGGGGTAGGGCCCGTCGAGCCTCACGCCTTCGGCCCGGCCGTCTTTGTCGATCTCGGCGCTGACCACGTACCAGCGCTTGCCGAGGTGCAGCACGCCATGATGCTGTTCCGCGGTCCAGCTCCGGGGCGTGATCCCTGCGCGGTCGCCCTCCCCCACGAACGTCAGTCTACTGACGGACGCTCGCGCACGAAGAGGCCCACGAGCGCGAGCCCCCCAAACCCGATGGCGAGCACGATCCCGATGAGCAGCAACGGGCCGCTGAACCCGTACCGAAGCGAGCTCAGCAGAACCACCCCGCCACCAACCAGGACGCCGAACACGACGCCTACGACCCAGGGTCTCGGCATACCTGAGAAACGCGCAGCCTAACGTCAAAGACCGCGTAAAAATTAGCACCCGTTAGCCTTGGCTCGTGAACGAAGCTCCCGTCGGGATCTTCGACTCAGGTGTCGGTGGCCTTTCCATCCTGCGCGAGATCCGTAGCTCCCTGCCCGCGGAATCCATCTGCTACGTCGCCGATTCCGCGAACGCGCCGTGGGGGGACAAACCGCCTGAGTTCGTGCGCGACCGGGCGCTCAAGATCGCGGGTTTTCTCGTCGCGAAGGGAGTCAAGGCGATCGTCATCGGCTCGAACACAGGGACGGCCGGCTCCGCCGAAGCGCTGCGCGCCACATTGCAGATCCCCGTGGTGGGAATCGAGCCCGGCATCAAGCCCGCGGTGGCCGCCAGCAGGTCACGCGTGGTCGGCGCGATCGTTCCGGCGGCGGTCGGCGATTCCGACCGGCTCGCGTCCCTGCTCGACCGCTTCACCAACGAGGTGAGGATCATCATCCAACCCGTGCCCGGGCTGGTCGAGCACGTCGAGGCGGCCGACGTCGACGGCCCCGAGCTGAGGCGCAAGCTCGAGGGCTACGTGCGGCCAATGCTCGACGCGGGCGCGGATACGATCGTGCTCGGCTCGACGCACTACGTGTTTCTCAAACCCGTGCTGGCGGAGATCGCGGGACCGCAGGTGGCGTTGATCGAGACGGGCGCGGCGGTGGCACGCCAGCTCGGGCGGGTGCTCGACGAGCGCGGCCTGCACGCCAGTGGCGACGCGGGCCAGGAGCGGTTCTGGACCAGCGGCGAGCCGGACGCGTCGGCCCGCGCGATCTCAGCGCTGCTCGGGCGAGACGTGAAGGTGGAGAAGCTGCCGGCGCTATAGATGACGGCGGAGCGATACCTCGCCGAACTCGAGCTCGCTCTCCCGCTGCAGGATGCGAGCGATTCGCTCGGCCTGCTCCTCGATGGAGGCTTGCTGCTTCCGATTGAGGGACACGTGCGGATCGACTCGGATCAGCAATCGCTTTCCCTTCGCCCGGCGCTCCCAGACGCCCGCGACCCGGCCGCCGCGAACCAACACCGCAAGTGGAGCTGCCGTTCCGGGTGATGCTTTCGCCACCGGTGAGTCCGGCTCGATCAGCTGCTCACGCGGATGCGAGCCCACGACAAAGACATCGAAGTGCGGAAGGAGATGCACCGCATCGTTCACCTGTACGGCGGGCGAGTCAAGGTCCGACTTCAAGATCCACCGTTTCGAGCCCTCGACCTCGACCTCGGCAAGTTCTGCGGACGCTGCTTCGAACAGCCTCTTCGTGATGGCCGGCTCGAGGGAAAACCAGCGCGAGAACTCGGCCGCCGTCGAAGGTCCGTACGCATGGAGGAATCGGCGGAGGACGAACGCGCCACCTGCCATCGGTTCGACTTCGCGCCACCCGGACCAGTCGGCAAGCCGGACAAAGGTGCTCCGGCCGCTCTCGCCGGGCCCGTAGCAAACAAGGCCCATCGCCGCCGCCCATCCAAGGGCGAGCGGCCAGTTCTTGTAGCTTCCGGCCCAGCCCTGGTTGGCAGCGGTGGCCCAGCCGCCGACGCGCCCTTCGAGCTCGCGCTCGAGCTCGAGGCGGCTGATCGGCTGCGGACCGACGATGGCGGCGATCGCGGCGACCACGTTGTGGAACTCGTCGAGGTCGACGCCCACTCTGGCAAGGCGTCTCTCACTGGACTCGACGGTGAGGCGGTTGGCCGCCATCCACAGCGGCACCTCGCCGGCCGGGAACACGTGGAGCGTGCCGCGCGGGCCGACCGTCTTGACCAGGGTGCGGTGCTGCCACAGGGCAGCCCGGACCTCCTGGCGCGTGATGTCGCGTACCCGGATTCCGAGCATCAGCTCGGTGCTCGCGCCGACCTGCGCATGGGCGCCTCCGATGTCCGATACGACCTGGACCAGGTCGCCCGCCGGCGCCGGTTCGAGGAGGTGATGTCGGGCGAGGCGCCGGCCGATCGCCTGCGGCCACGTCAGCAGCAATTTGCAAAAACCTTACCCGGGACACAGAGATTTCCAAAGTCCCGCGTGCAGCGTGGTCGACGTGATCCGGCTCCCGCTCGCGATCGTGCTGGCCGCGGTTGCCTTCGCCGGTGTCGCCCCGGCCGGCACCGAGGTGCGAGCCACCAACAGCGGCGAGGGCCAGAGCAGCCGGCTCACGTTGGTGACTCCGGTGATGACGATCACCTCTGCCGCGGCGACCAAGCAGCTCGTGCAAACGCTGAACCAGATGGTTGCCCGCAGCCCGATGACTCTGACCACCTCGGTCCAACGGCTCGTCGACGCGAGCGGGGCCTCGGTTGGCGTCGCCATGATCGAGCTGGGCGGTGTTGCACCCCTTGCCTGGTCGTACCACGGCGACCAGGTCTTCACCGCCGCGAGCACGTACAAGCTCGGAGCGCTGATGATGGAGGCGCAGCACATCGCCGCCGGCACGACGGACCCGAACGGTCTCGTCTGCTATCAGGAGTCGGACTACGAGGACGGTTGGTACGACGACTATCAGGACGGCGCGTGCTTCACACGGACCGAGCTCGCGCAACGCGCTGGTCTGATGTCCGACAACACGGCCGGCCACATGCTGGTGCGCGACGTGGGCGGCGCCGATGCCCTCAACGCGTGGGCCGCGACCATCGGGGCCACCGATTCGGATTTCTTCAACGCCAACTCCACCTCGGCGCACGACCTTGCGGTGCTGTGGGCCGCGGAGGCGAACGGCCGGCTCGGCGGGCCGGCGGCGCGGCAGTGGCTCTATCCGGTGCTGACCGGCAGCCGGACTGAGTCGGGAATCCCGGCGGGCGTGGCAGGCAGAAGCAGCGTCGTGCACAAGACGGGGACCATCGACCTGGTCGAGAACGACGCGGCGCTGGTCGTCTCCGGACCGAACGGCGCCTATGTGCTGACGATCATGACGGACGGTCTGGGCGGTGCGGAGGGATGGCAGCTCATCGCATCGATCTCTTCGGCGGTCTGGAGCTACGAGGCAGTACGGGCTACGTGAGGGCCGCGGGCCGCCTTTGGCTGGGGCCGCTAGCCTCCGATCCTGTTGACCGCCAGGCCGACGGCGTACGTGATGGCGCCGACGATGATGCCGGCCAGCGTCATCTCCAACCCCGCCGACCACCAGGTGCGCAGCGTGAACAGCGCCTTCGCCGCGCCAACGAGGAAATGCGCGATGAGAGAGACCACCGCGGCGGTGATCACGGCGCTCGGGCCGCGCAGCCAGAAGAACGGCAGGACGGGAACCATCGCACCGATGAACGTGCTCACGCCGGCCGCGATCGCCGACTGGACCGGCCGGCTCGCCGTCTCGAGACCGCCGAGCTCCTCCGGCGCGTGCACCTTGAGCAGCGCCTCGGGGTTCGCGGACAGCTGTTCCGCGAGCCGGTCGGCCATGTCTTTGTCGATGCCCTTGAGCTGGTAGAGGAGCGAGACCTCCTCCTTCTCCTCGTCGGGGTTGTCGATGATCTCCTGGCGCTCACGCTCGACGTTGGCGGCCGCGACCTCCCCCTCCGAACGCTCGGCGAGGAACGCGCCGGTGGCCATCGAGAGTCCGGAGGCAATCGCGCCGAAGAGGCCCGCGGTGAGCACGAAGCTCGAGCCGCCCGTCGCCCCCGAAACGCCGGCGACGATGCCGAACACCGCCGCGAGGCCGTCATTGGCGCCGTAGATCGCGCCCGAGATCCAGCCCGCGCCGGTGCGGTGCCATGACTCCCGGCCGAGGATCCGGTTGAGCCGGGACTGCACGCTCGAGGGCACCGGATCTATCGCGGCGTGCGCGACCTCCATCGATTCCAGGGACTTCGAGTGACCTTGCTCTTCGATCCGAATCGACTCGAGGACGGCGTCGGTGTCGGGATCACCCGTCGACCGTTTGTAGCGGTCCGTGATCTCCACCGCCTCGGCGGCTTCCATCCGCGAGATCACCATGTCGATCGGCGCGAGCCGCGCCTGAAGGCGCTGAAGAGGCGAGAGCTTGACCGATGACGGATTCGGCACCCGCACGCCTAGCTCGCCCAGCCGCTTCTCGATGCGTTCGCGATGCTTGCCTTCCGCGTCGGCGATGGCACGAATGATCTCGGCCCGGCGTGAGTCCCCAAGGCGCGCGGCGAGCAGGGTGTACATCGCGCGCGCCTGGACCTCGCCATGCCACGCCTGGAGCAGCCGGTCGACCGCCTCTTTTTGCGCTGCTGGGGCAGCCACGCAATCAGGCTAACGAGAGTCGGCGGGCACCTGCGTCCTGTCTGCCGGGCCGACGATCACCTGGACGCGCTGCACCGCGTTGTTCTGGACGCCCTCAAAGTTCCAGCGTGGGCCCGTGGGCTGGACGTTGCCGGCCGCATCGCTCGCGCGGGCGCAGAGCTGGTACTCGCCGGGATGGGTTGCGTCCCAGCGAACACTCCACCCGCGCCAGGCATGTGGTGAAACCGGC
>Ga0137384_10005209_pt1 | contig 10416 bp, 8 predicted proteins | sample SagtaG_2_FD_104922 | JGI IMG/M metagenome (GOLD analysis project Ga0137384, IMG submission 104922) | Vadose zone soil microbial communities from Sagehorn Ranch, Mendocino, California, USA - Sage2_R_60_16 metaG | ecosystem: Environmental > Terrestrial > Soil > Vadose zone | place: USA: California...
ATTGCCTGACCGTGTGAGACTTTGATTATGAGATGAGTTATGAGATTTGTCAAGGGGAAGTTCTGTGCTTGCAGAAGTGATGTGCAGCCGCTTGAAAAAACAGACCAAGTTGTCTCATCAAACGGACCAGCCTGTTGAAAAAGTCCTTGCTGAGTTTACAAGAATACCTTGTCAAGTACCTGAGCTTGTCTACCTATCGCTTTGTCGAAGGAAGAAACCAGTGACAAGAGAAATAAAGAGGATATCTGGGAACAAGGGAGCGATGAGCTTGACAAGAGATGAGCGGGTGGAGTGCAATGGTGGAGGAGGAGCAACCATCATGATGGGTTTCAAAGAGCGGGCATTTGCCCCATTAGTCGCAGTATCCTTGGAGGAACTGGTTCCTCAGGACCATTTTTACCGCCATCTGCAGCGCGTCCTGGATCTCTCCTTTGTGCATGATCTGGTGCGCGAGTATTATGCGGCTGCTGGACGACCATCCATTGATCCTGTGGTGTTTTTTAAGCTGCAATTGGTCATGTTTTTTGAAGATATCCGCTCTGAACGCTTGCTCATGCGCCTGGTCGCCGATCGGCTCAGTGTGCGCTGGTATCTTGGCTATGATCTGGATGATCCTTTACCGGATCATTCGAGCCTGAGCCGTATCCGAACCCGTTATGTTCTCGACCTGTTTCGCCGCTTTTTTGATGCTATTCTTGAACAATGTCAACACGCCAAATTGATTTGGGGAAAAGAACTCTACATCGACGCCACCAAAGTAGATGCCAATGCCTCCGTTGATTCCCTGACGACGCGCTTTGCAGTCGAGGCGCGGGAAGCCTTCCAAAAACACGTACAACAGCTTTTTCAAGAAGAGGTCGATCAATCCCTACCAGAGCCTGACCCCTCTGCTCCCGAAGCCACTGCCCAACCTACACCCCTCCCCGATGCCTTGCCGGAAGAAGAGCGAGAAACGCTCTGTGAGCAACAGGCTGCCCGTCATGATTGGTATGCCAAAGGAGGAGAGCAGCAACGTAAGGTGCACGGCCTGTACCAGTATTATCAGCGTCGCGCAGATCAGCGGGTCAGCACCACGGACCCGGACGCGACTCCGATGCGACATGGTGGGGGACCAGTTCATCTTGGCTATCAAACCCATTATGTGGTGGATGGAGGAAAGCAGCGGATGATCCTGGCCGCTCTGGTGACCCCTGCGGAGGTCATGGAGAACCAGCCCATGCTTGATCTGCTCTGGCATGTGCGTTTCCGCTGGCGACTGCGGCCCAGGCAAGTCACCGGCGACACGAAGTATGGAACGCTTGAGAATATCAAAGCCATTGAAGACGCGGGCATGCGAGCCTACATTCCTCTCTTCAATAGGGACAATGAGCATGGGGCGTATTACGGCTCTTCCAGATTCACCTACGATGCAGCCCAGGACTGCTATATCTGCCCCAATGGTCAAGCACTGCACCTGACTCGGATGGAGTACAAAGCAGAGAAGGCGGAATACCAGGCCGATGCTGCCAGCTGTAACGCCTGCCCCCTGAAAGCAGAGTGTACCCCCAGTCCCTATGGCAGGCAGGTCCATCGTTCCTTTCACGCTGACTATCTCGAACGAGTCAAAGGGTATTATCAGACCGAGGCATACCAGAAAGCCCTGCGCAAGCGGAAAGTGTGGGTCGAACCCTTATTCGGGGAGGCGAAAGAGTGGCATGGGATGCGACGATTCCGTTTACGACGGCTCTGGAGGGTCAATTGCGAAGCGTTGGTGATCGCCTCCGGGCAAAACCTGAAGCGGCTGCTCAAAAAGCGGGGATGGGGACGACACCCGTTCCCATCAGAGGCCAGGTGTGCCTCTTTTTGGGTGTCTTTGGGCCAGGTGTTCATCCCTTTTTTGGAAGAGAGCCTTCTCTCTTGCCAATTGGTTGAGTTTCTCAAGGATGAGAAAGCTGTGTCATCCTCTTTCCTGATGAGCTTGTTGAGGACTTTTTCAACAGGCTGGTCCGTTTTTTGCGACAGCGAGACGCCAATCAGCACCGGGCTCTGGCGTCTCATTTCGTGTTCACGATAACCTGATGTATTTGTGCCAAAACTCATCTCAAATTCAACGTCTCATCATTCGAGGCTTACGATGAGTAAGTGAGACAAATTGCAGAGTTTCTTTACTGAGGATTTGAGATAGCTTGCTTCCCCATTGAATTCTACAAATTTTTACCATTCCGCCCATTTCATTCCGTGATTTTACACATAAGGATGCCACAATTTACAGAATGTTGACGGAAGAAATCAGATGGGGAGCGGTTTTCCCAGACTGTGGGTGGTCGATTCCTACAATTCGCGCCGATTTCCTATGTTTCACCTCAAAACCCGTGCATATTTGACCCAATTTACCAGCCTCTTCGCCCTCTCGCCGGGTACTCGCGCGGCTGCGCCGCGCAAATAATTTATTATGTGGTGTGGAACCTGCGCGAAGCGCAGGTTCCACACCACATAATAAAACAGGCGAGCGCCGCTTCACCAAGCAAACACAGGCGAGCGCCGCAGGCGCGAGCAAGCGAGCGGGATGGGAATGAGACAGGCTCTCAGGCTAAGCCTGGCAGGATATCATATCTCAGGGCTATCCGGTGGCGGAACATAATAACCCACGCCTGGTTGGTTATGCAGGAAGCGCGGCTGCGCCGGGTCTGGTTCCAGCTTGCGGCGCAGGTGACGTATGAAAGTACGCAGGTAGGTATTTTCGCGTCCATAATCTGGGCCCCACACGCGCTGCAGCAGTTCCCGGTGTGTCAGGACCTTCCCGGCATTGCGAGTAAGCTCGCGAAGCAGATCGTACTCGGTTGGCGTCAGGTGAATATCCTTGCCGCCGGAATGCACACTGCGGTGGGCATAATCCACGGTCAAACCGTCATCTCCACCACAGCGGTAGACCGCGCTCTGCATATCACTGCTCATCGCGCCGCTGCGCAGGCGTTCTACTTCGTCAGCCCGTCGCAAGGCCACCCGCACACGGGCCAGCAATTCGTTCATGCTGAAAGGCTTGGTCAGGTAATCATCTGCCCCCTGGTCAAGAGCCTTGATCTTCACCGGCTCTTCGTCATGCGCAGAAAGCACAATTACCGGCGCTCTGCTCCATTCGCGCAGGCGTCGTAGGAATGCAAGGCCATCCAACGTGGGGAGAGAGAGGTCCAGCAGGACCAGTTGAGGTTGGAAGATGGCTGCCAGGTCAATGGCTTGCGCCCCATCAGTCACCGCCTGCACCTGGAAATCTCTAGCTCTCAACTGGGCCAGGAGAAAAGCGCGCATTTGTGCATCATCCTCGACACAGAGGATACGAGCTTTTTTCTCTATAGTAGGCATAGCGTGTTCCTAGTGTATCTCTCTCCTGGCTGCATTTGCAGTGGGCAGGATGAATGCAAAAACTGCGCCTTGCCCTGGATTACCCTTCAATCTAAGCGTGCTGCCATGGGCCTCGATGATACCCCTGCTGATATACAACCCCAGGCCCGTGGCGGGACTCCAGCGTAGACTACCACGCCTTCTTGCCGGTGCTGACTGTCCCGGACGATCCGCCGCTGGCCGGCTCATCGCTGCAAAAGTGCTAAAACGTGTAAATAGTTCCGCTTGTTGTTCTTGCGTCAGGCCTGGCCCATGGTCAATGACACGTAGCTCAACGCCTAGCGCTTCCTGCCCTGGTGTGCTAAAAATTGTTTCCGCCTCCAGGCGTACTATATCACCCTCGGGAGTATAGCGAAAGGCGTTGCTGAGCAGGTTAGTAAGCACGCTCATGATAAGTTCGTAATCAGCCATCACGGTGGATAAGTCAGCAGGCACATCGATCTCCAGGCGGCGCTGCGAAGAGCCGATCAATGCTTCCAGGCGATCTTGCAGATCCTCGAACATCTCCGGTAATAGGATAGGCTCAAGCTCCAGCCGCAGTGCCCCGGCCTCGACACGAGATGCATCGAGAAATTGGTTGATCATGCTTACCAGCCGCTCAACCTGTTCATCGGCAGCCTCTAAAAAGTCATGCCGCTCCTGAGGGGACCATTCGAGGTCATTGGCTAGAAGTGCACTCACGTGGGCGCGAATATTAGCAAGAGGTGTCTTAAGTTCGTGCGCCATCGTAGTAAAGAAGTCATCGCGTGCCCGTTCCAGTGTTTTCAACTGCGTGATATCGTGCCAGATTGATACCGCGCTGGTAATAGTTCCATCGCTGGCTCGCAGTGGCGCTGCATTAACGAGTAGATACAACGTCTGACCACCGGGTTGCGTGACATGTAGTTCGGCTTCCCTGGCCTCACCTTTGTGTAGAGCGAGAAATAGCGGGTGCTCATCGTATGGAACTAGCGAGCCTGATGCGCCATACATTGGGATCGTGCGCAGTAGTTCTTCAATATCCACGCCCATCGTCTCTTTAGCCGCCAGGTCAATAGCATCGACAAATCCAGGCGCAGCTTTGCCGTTCAACCCTTCGTTGAGTGTTCCTGGCTGGAATTCACCGGCTTTCTCAGGGAAAGCCCCGCGTCCGGGTGTCCAGCCCATGCGCTGCAGAAGCTGCACTCCCAGGCGGTTGATGATGGTTATACAGCCATCACCGGCCGAAACCAGCATCACTCCTGAAGGCAGTCGTTCCAGCAGGAGTTGCATACGTGCGCTTTCCAACTCCTGTGCTATCCTTGCCATTTCCAGTGCCTGATTGCGTTGTGCCAGTTCTGCCGTCCGGGTGACGACCTCGGCCTCGATGCGTTCTCGCGCCGCAGCCTGCTCGGTCACGTCGTGGTAGATGACAACAAATGCGAAGATATCGCCAAGGGCATCATGAATAGGCGCTTCGGAGCGGCGCATCGTATAGCGTTGACCGTCCGCTCCTACTATCTTCAATTCATCGACCTGCCTCTTGAAGGCGCGGCGTTCTAATTCTGCTACCGGGATGTTGCTAAGATCCTGCTCAAGATGCGCATTACTGCGCGCCAGCGCTTCGGTGATATGCAGGCCAATTACATCTTCTGACCACCCCAGCAGCTTTCGCGCGGCATGATTGGCATCAGCCACGCGCCAGTGTGTATCGTAGATAATGACGCCATCAGGAATGGCCTGCATAATATTTTCGCGCTGGCGTGCGTTGCGGCTCGCAACCTGCGCCAGGTGATTGATACTGCGAAAAAGACGGGCGTTCTGAATGGCTAGCCCTGCCTGCTGGGCGAACTGTTCGAGCAGCTCGACCTCCTCGGCGGGAAAACCGCGTGCGCGCCGGTGATATACTTCTATCGTGCCCAACACCGCACCTGCTGAAGCAGGGGAGCCGCCGGGGGTAGTACCTTCTCCTGTATTATCGACAACAGCCGGCTCAAAAATCGGCACGCATAGGACAGAGCCCGGCCGCCGTGGTACACCTTCATCATTGAGCAAGGGAATTTCAATCTCAGGCACGACGCTTGTATCCTCAATAATCAGGCTGCGGTGGTAGCGCATAACAAGGCCCACCAGTACCTGCTCGCTTACCTCTGGATGCCAGTCTTGGGAGCGCAGGTGTACGCCTCTTTGCGCTGCCACTCTGATCGTAGGAGCGGGACCTGCCAGGTGCTGCTTCTCGAAATGTTGCAGCTCTTCAAGAACTGCATCGTGCAATTCGAGACTTGACATTGGTTGATCAAGGAGGATCACTGCGCAGCGTGTCGAACCCACCATCTCTTGCACAGCCTGGAGAATGCGGTCAAGCACCTGGGGGAGCGCAAAAGGTCCGGCAATAGCCGAAGAGACGTTATGAATGGCTTTGATATGCAGGCGCGAACGTGCCAGGCTCGTGTTCTCCTCTACAGTCACGAGGAGTGCATCACAAACGCGCTGGAATGCCTGAGTTTCGCTACCTGGCCGCTCCTTAGCTCCGGTCACAATGTGCGGCAATGCTTCAACGCTCACATGCCAGTAGGTGCGCCCGCGTGTTTTGAGGAGCCCCTCGTAGGCTATATCGCCGAACCTGGTACTTTGACCGCTAGAACAGACTTGTTGTAATATTGGCAGTGCTGCTGTTAGAACCTCGCCCGGCGCTATTTCTGCCAGGCGGAGGCCTATCACACTCTGGCAATGCCAGGCTTCTTCCAGCAGCGACAGGAGATACGAATTGACATAACGAACGCGTAAGTCGGCACAATCGAGAATGGCAACTCCGATCGTCATGTGCCCCAGAATATATTCAAGTTGCCTCGATTGCTCTGGTTCCATAACGTTGTTTTTCTAGGTATCCAGGGTGTATATGCAGACTCGCCTTACTCTATTTATTTCTGCGCATATACAACGATACTGATCGTACCTATTATAACTTATCCGCGACTCTTTGTTACCGATTGGTGTCTATGAGGAAAGTGACATGATAGATATTAGAGGCAAGCGTGTGCTGGTAATGGGATTGGGCTTGCACGGCTCGGGCATAGCAGCGGCACGCTACGCGGCACAGCACGGGGCGATTGTTCGCGTGACCGACTTGAGGTCTGCGCAGGTACTCGCCCCGAGTATCCAGGCGCTGGCTGGCCTGCCGGTCGAGTATGTACTTGGGCAACACCGGGATGAGGATTTCCTCTGGGCCGAGATCATCATACGTGTTCCAGGCGTAAAGCGAAACTCACCGTATTTACAAATTGCTCGCGAACACGGTGCGGCTATCGAGCAGGAAATAGCGCTCTTTTTCCAGGAGTGCCCGGGCCGCATTATCGGCATCACCGGCACTCGCGGCAAGACGACAACTACGACTCTGCTTTATGAGATACTGCATGCCAGCGGCGCGCCTGCCGTTTTAGGAGGCAACGTTGCCGGTGTCGAAACCCTTTCTTTGCTCCCGCAAATTACGCCTGAAACACTGGTTGTGCTTGAACTTTCGAGCTGGCAGCTCGAGGGCCTGGCCCCTCATGCTATAAGCCCGCCGGTTGCCGTCATGACCAACATCTATGCAGATCATCTCGACACCTATGAAAATATAGAGGAGTATGCCGGGGCCAAGGCGAATATCTTCCGCTATCAACGCGCGACTGACCTTGCGCTATTCAACTATGATAACCCCTGGACGCGCCGCTTCGGCGAAGAGTCGCCAGGTGAGACCTGGTTTACGAGTTTAGAACGTGGGGGTAGTTTTGCGCGGGGCTCCGATCACGTTGTACCTTTCGTTTATACCGGGACGCCATTAGTGGGAAAGCATAATCTTGAGAATATCTTGCTGGCGACGACGACCGCACAGCTTTTAGGCATTCCCGCTCAGACTATCGCCACTACAGTACGCAATTTCCGGGGCGTTCCCCATCGCCTGGAAGAGGTGCGCGTACTCAATGGCGTGCGCTACATCAATGACAGCGCAAGTACAACGCCGGTAGCGGGGCGAACAGGTTTGCAGGCCTTTGATGCGCCAGTTGTGCTGGTCGCCGGCGGCAATACAAAATATCTCCCATTGGAAGATTGGCCGGAGACCATTGTCCGGCGCTGCCGGGACGTAATTTTGTTGCGAGGCACTGGAACAGACGAGTTACGGCAGGCCGTGCAAGAGCAGGCGCGGAAGCTCGGCATACCCAATCCCGTGCGTGGAGTATTCGATAACTTTACTGTGGCTATGGATGCCGCGGTAGCATTGACGCGGCCAGGTGACGTGCTGCTCTTTTCACCTGGCTTCACCAGCTTCGGCATGTTCCTCAATGAATTCGACCGGGGCGATCACTTCGTGGCTTATGTACACGGGCTGAACTGAACCACTCACCTGGTTGAAACGCAGGGCCATCTAGTACTATGACTCAAGGGTCGAATGTGATACTCATCACTGTTTCTGAGCGTGACTTCGTGATGACCGGAATATTCTTTTTCAGGAATATGTCTTGACAAGTATATTCCTTTTCGGGTATACTAGAACTATGAAAACTCTCTGGGCTGCTCTGATGGAGCCAAACCGCTTCCACATTGTGGAACTGTTGCGCGATGGCCCTCTGACCGTAGGCGAGATCGCCGAGCGGCTAGGATTACAGCAACCGCAGGTGTCCAAGCACCTCAAGGTTCTGAGCGAGGCTGCCATTGTGGAGGTCCAGCCGCAGGCCAACCGGAGAATTTATCAGCTGAGGCGCGAACCGTTCCAGGAGTTGGAGGCCTGGCTGCACTCTTTTCGTCGCCTTTGGGAAGAACGCTTCGATCGTCTGGAAGACTACCTACTGGAAATGCAGCCCGCCGAGCAACACAAAAGCTCCCGAAGTGAGGACACCAATGTTTGATTCCCACTCGCTGAACCCCCATCTTGGGGAACAGGAATTTGTCGTGGAACGGCAATTCAGCGCACCCCGCACACTGATGTTTCAGGTGTTCACCCAGCCGGAACATCTCAAGCGCTGGTGGGCACCACAGCCGTACACCATTCCCATCTGCAGCATCGACTTGCGGCCTGGTGGCATCTGGCACTACTGCATGCGTTCGCCAGAGGATCAAGATCAGTGGGCGCGCAGCGTGTACCGCGAGATCGTCTCGCCGGAGAAGCTGGTCTACACCACGACCTTCGCTGATGAGCATGCCAACCCCATCGCGGGTATGCCCGAGCACCTGACCACAGTGATCTTCACGGAAGAGGCTGGTAAAACGAGAGTGACTGCTCGTATCCAGTTCAGCAGTGCAGCGGCGCTTTCAGTCGCTGTCGATATGGGTATCCTGCAAGGGATGAGCATGACCTGGGATTACCTGGTCGAGTACGTGCAAGAGTTGAGAGATTCTCTGTCTTGACCCCACTTTGACCCGCGTCAGTTCCTGGCGTTTGTGAGACCCGGTGTGTGGTGTGCGATAAAAATTGAGTGCAAGAGGAAAGGAATTCTATGAAAAACGGAGTTTTAACTAGCGATACGCCGAAGATCGAAGTCGCGGGAGCCCTTCTGGCAATCGCGGCAGCCGCGGTGGCTCTCCTGTTGCTTGCCAGCTTGCACGTTCTGAGCCCAGAATTTGATCCTTCCTGGCGTATGGTGAGTGAATATGCACTTGGTCATTATGGCTGGGTGCTGTCGCTGATGTTCCTCGCCTGGGGGATTAGCACATGGGCATTGGCGGTCGCGCTCTGGTCACAGGTGAAAACCAGAGCCGGGAAAATCGGCCTGTGGTTTCTGGTCATTGCTGGTATAGGCGAGGCTCTGGCTTCCGTCTTTGATATCACTCATGACACCGGGCACAGTATCGCAGGGGTGCTTGGGATTGGCGGCTTTCCCATCGCGGCATTGTTGCTGAGTGTCAGCCTTGGCCGCACTCAAGCGTGGCGTGGCGCTAAAAAGCCGCTTCTCTGGATTGCGAACCTGAATTGGATAAGCGTCGTCCTTCTGGTGGCAACATTGGTGCTGATGACGGTTCAATTCGCTCAGGCAAATGGTGGCCAGCTGCCTCAGCACGCACCGGCGTCATTACCAGCAGGGGTGCTTGGATTAGATGGATGGGCCGACAGGCTGATAGTCCTATCCAACTGCTTGTGGGTGTTTGTTGCTGCCTGGCATGCGATGAAGCTGGCAGGTCAAAGATGAACCTGTGTAGAGGCCGCCACAAGGGACGGCCTCTACACGGGTTCTCAAGAGTTACAAACAAAGAGAATCGAAGTAAAGGAGAACATCATGGGAAAAGTCATTTTTGGTCTTTCGGTCTCCCTGGATGGGTTTATCGCTGATAAAAATGATGACGTGTCACAGGTATTCGCCTGGATGGGAAGGGCAATGGAACAGTTTCATGAAGTTGTGGGCGATACGCTGGGCGAGACTGGCGCGGTGATCATGGGGCACAGAAGCTTCGATGAGATTGACGGTGAGCAGGGGTGGGTCTTTCCTGACGGCACGGCTCCCGACTGGCCGGTGATTGTCATGCAATCGCAGGTGCGAGAACCCGTGAAAAAGGGCAAGACGCAATTTTACTTTGTCACCGATGGCATCCAAAGCGCGATGGCGAAAGCACAGGAGCTCGCAGGCGAGAAAAATGTGGCCCTTCATGGGGCAAGCTCGGTCCAACAAGCCTTGAAGGCGGGTCTGCTCGACGAATTGAATATGAGCATTGCTCATGTGCTGCTGGGGGAGGGTGTGCGCCTCTTCGATCATCTGGGCTCAGAGCCGATCCACCTGGAACACATACGAACGCTTGAGACACCGGGAGCCACCCATCTCTCGTTCCGCGTGGTGAAATAAGATCGGCGCACGTCCCGCCGACACAGGTTCCCGCGCGAAATGGCTGGAAACGTGTGCGTCATGCTGCCATCTTTCGTGCCACACACGTTCCCGCCAGAAAGGCGGCGCTCAACAATAAGCGGCGTGGAGTCCCCTGCCTAAAGGCCTGTCTTTTACCCACATTTAACAAACCGATTTTGTGAAAGAGCCTGGCAAGCTGACTTGTATTGTAGGGATTGGCAAAATCTCTGCTTTCTAGAGCTAAATGCCAGGCGGCTTCCCAAAAATG
>Ga0137384_10005215_pt1 | contig 10413 bp, 7 predicted proteins | sample SagtaG_2_FD_104922 | JGI IMG/M metagenome (GOLD analysis project Ga0137384, IMG submission 104922) | Vadose zone soil microbial communities from Sagehorn Ranch, Mendocino, California, USA - Sage2_R_60_16 metaG | ecosystem: Environmental > Terrestrial > Soil > Vadose zone | place: USA: California...
AGTAGAAGAAATCACGGTGGCAGGTAACTTGAAAGAAATCTTCTTCAATATTTCCGAAATCGGTAACGATCTCGAATTTCGCGGCGCAGTCGCTTGCCCTACCATCCGAATTGATGGCCTGACTGTCGGCGGCGAGTAAGTTCTGTATAAATCGACAATCGGAAACTGACAATCTACAATCCCAGCATGGGCGGCTTCATCGAGCCTTCTCCTTCGATACAAGAGCGCGACTCGAATCGGATCCCCATTTTGGTGGGGATGGTGCTGGTGATTGTGATCGTGGGAATCATCGCGTTGTTTTCCCGAGGACAATCGAAAGGTAGCGCAGCTCCACATCCGTACGCTGCTAACCTTAAAATCTCTGATTTGAAAATGAGCGCGGCAGAGAACTTCGTCGGCGCAACCGTAACTTATCTCGATGGTATGGTCACCAACACCGGTGATAAGACCGTCACTCACGTTGCAGTCCATGTCGTTTTCAAGGACTCTCTTGGACAGATCGCACAGGCGGAAGATGTTCCGCTTCATGTTCTGCAGACTGGCGGCCCTTATCCCGATGCGGTCGATCTCAGCACATCGCCGCTGGCGCCCGACCAGAGCAAACCATTCCGCCTCACCTTCGAGCACGTTACCGAGGAATGGAACCATGAATTTCCTGAATTGCGCGTAATGGATGTTTCCCTGAAGTAGCCGACCTGAACGTCTCGCTTTGCAATCGTCAATCGAAAATCGAAAATCGTAAATTCCATTACAATTGCCGGATGTCCGAAACAAAGCCATTCCGGCTGACGGAATCAGTTAAAGCCGCGGGTTGAGCGTCCAAGCTGAGTCCGGCGGCGCTGGACACAGTGCTTGGGAAATTAGCCCGGCAACATGACCCCAACGTTCTTGTCGGTTTCGACCGGGCCGACGACGCCGGGGTGTATCAAATCGGACCCGCGACCGCGCTGGTGCAGACCGTTGATTTCTTCACGCCCATCGTCGACGATCCCTACACCTTCGGCCAGATTGCCGCCACCAACGCACTAAGCGATGTTTACGCCATGGGTGGGCGTCCCTTGACTGCCCTGGCGCTGGTTTGTTTCCCGGAGAAAGGCGACCTCGATATTCTGGAACGCATTCTCGCCGGCGGCCTTTCGAAAATGATGGAAGCAAAGTGCACGGTCGTGGGCGGCCATAGCATTCGTGATGAGGAAACCAAGTTTGGATATTCCGTCACCGGTCTTATCCATCCCAGCCAGGTGCTTACCAACGCAGGCGCGAAACCGGGCAATCGACTGCTGCTGACTAAGGCTCTCGGCACCGGTGTGATTTCCACCGCGATTAAAAAGGGAGTCGCAAAGCAGTCCTGGATCGACGCCGCAGTCGCTTCCATGACGACGCTGAACAAGACGGCCGCAGAGATCGTTATCAATAACCTGGAAAGCCGTTCAGCAACCGACGACCAACAACGAACGACCAACGACCCATCTTCCAACGACCCATCTCGCGTCCACGCGATGACTGATGTAACCGGCTTCGGCTTGATTGGTCACGCCCGCGAAATGGCCCTCGCTTCAAATGTCGCTCTACGCCTGCGTGCCAGCAAGATTCCGGTACTCGAAGGCGCGCTGGATTGTATTCGCGCGGGACACATTCCTGGAGGCCTGAAAGCTAACCGCGATTTCGCGGAGTGCGTGGTGGGATACGAAAAGGGAATTCCCGATGATCTCAAGACGCTACTGTTCGATCCGCAGACTGCTGGAGGACTATTGATTTCGATCGCGCCAGAAGCATCACTCGACCTTGTTCATGCGCTGCATGCTGCGAGCGTCGAAGCCGTCGAAATCGGTGAGGTAGAGCATGCCTCAAAGCCCGTCATTTTTGTGGCAGCCTGAACAGCACCTTAAAGACGTCCTCGCATATCTGAGCATCCAATTCCAAAGAAATCCAAATGTTGAATCGCTCCTGCATTCGTTGGCCCGGTGTCTTCTTTGCATGCGCCGTTTGGCTCGTCATACCGGTATTTGGCTCTCCGAAAAGCCCTGCCGACGAACACGTACAGCTGGAGCTGATTTCAGAACAGAACGCAGTTGTGCCCGGCAAGGAACTCTGGTTTGGCATCCGCATTGATTTGCAGGACGGGTGGCACACTTACTGGACTAATCCTGGAGACTCCGGTGAAGCGGCTCGTATCGACTGGCACCTGCCAGCGGGGTATGAAGCAGGAGCGATTCAGTGGCCCTACCCCGAGCGCCTTTCCTCACCTCCTTTTGCAGACTACGGCTATCAGCATCAGGTTTTGCTAATGGTTCCGGTTCGGCCGCCGGCGGAATTAAAGGAAGGGCAAACACAGAAGATTGGTGCGCTGGTGCGCTATCTTGTATGTCGCGAGGTCTGTATTCCTGGACGGAAGGAGCTTGAGTTGTCGCTCCCCGTTCAGACTCATGCTGCGTCGGAGTCGCGCGAACTGTTTGACGCTGCCCGTTCGAGGCTTCCTCGACCAGCACCACGCGGTTGGAGGATCTCGGCAGTTTCGAGAGGAGACGAGGTTCGGCTGAATCTAAGGATCGGAAAGTTGGACAAAGAGCCTGAATTCTTTCCCTTGGAAGCGGAACAAATCGAAAATGCCGCCCCGCAGGAAGCGACCGCGATTCCTGGTGGCATCCGTCTGCATTTGAAAAAATCGAAGCACCTGTTGAAGCCTGCTTCGCGTCTAAAAGGCGTCATTGTTATTAGTCCAGGCGGGGGATATCTGTTAGACGTTCCCGTATTACAAAGTGGCAGAGACTACACGCAAACAAGACATTAATGGAGGACACATGAATCGGAACCTGATACACGGTCTGATGGTCACACTCTTATTGATTTCCTCTGCATACGCGGTGAAGGTAGGCGAGCCTGCACCGGACTTTCAAGCCACCGACAGCAATGGCCAGATGCACAAGCTCTCCAGCGAGCATGGAAAATTCGTGGTGCTTGAATGGCACAACAACGGCTGTCCGTATACCCGGAAACATTACGAAAGCGGCAACATGCAGCGCCTGCAGAAAGACTGGACAAGCAAGGGCGTGGTCTGGTTTACGGTTATCTCTTCTGCGCCGGGCCAGCAGGGATACGTGACTGCCCAGCAGGAGAATGAGTACCTGAAGCAGATGAACGCTTCGCCCACGGCGGCGCTACTCGATCCTCAAGGAGAGGTGGGACGACTCTATTCTGCGAAGACCACTCCGCACATGTTTATCATCAATCCCGCGGGTGTGCTGATATACGACGGGGCCATTGACGACAAAGCGACAACTGAGCAGGCCGACATCGCAGGAGCAAAAAACTACGTCTCTCAGGCGCTGGAGGAAACTGCCGCTGGCAAACCAGTGGGTATGCCGACTAGTCGTCCATACGGCTGTTCGGTCAAGTATGCCCACTGAGAATTAGCCGGAGTTCACTGTCCTGGCACATCCAGCTTTGCCCGCTTACCGGTCTCCGTCGGGCAGGTGGCTCCGGCGGCTTGCCATTGTTTTACCTTCGCCGCAAACTCTTCGTGCGGCATGGGAATAGGAGTCCGGCCTTCGCCAGGGTTCCAGCCCCACATCACTAGTTTGTCTTCCGTGAGGTGTTCCACCAGTTGGTCGAGGTTGCGATTCTTGTTTTGCTTTGGATCTTTGATGGACCGGCAGATCTGCGCGTCGGTCAGGCCCTGCCAGATCATGGGAGTGGCGGGTGGCGGGAGTGCCCAATTTGGCGCTCCGGGAGGCAAGTGTGCGCCGACGAGATTGTGATCCTGATGGCAGGTGCTGCACTTTTCTGCGGTTACGCCGTGGCCTTCCGGGCCGCGCCGCACGTTCATCGCGTGGGGATGGCCATCATCGCCCTGGCGGGGGAAGTCGCCGCGCGAATGACAATTCATGCAGCGGGGATGGCGTAAGACGGAGAGGAAGGCGGTGAATAGTGCTCCGTCTCCTGTCGATGGAGCTGCAAAAGCGGTCGTCTCAGCGGAGGGCTTTTCCGCCGCGCTGATTGAAACTGAGAACGAGATCGCTGCGGCGAAGATCAGGACCGCTATGCCGACCGCAGGGAATCGGAATGACGCTCGCAATGGCTTCATACGGCCTCCGTCATGCGGATGGGCAGTTTGCGGATACGCTTTCCGGTGGCGGCGAACACCGCGTTCGCGATCGCAGGGGCGGTGCAGGGGACCCCGGGCTCGCCAATCCCGCCGGACTTTTCATTGTTCTCGACAATGTGAGTTTCTATTTCTGGACATTCATTCATGCGCATCATTGGGAAAGTGTGGAAATTCGTCTGCTGCAAGCGGCCATTCTCAAATGTGAACTCTTGAAAGAGTGCGGCCGATGCGCCGAAGATTGCGCCGCCTTCCAGTTGAGCGGCGATGATGCCTGGGTTGACGTAACGTCCACAATCCACCGCGCTCACAATTCGATGCACGCGGATTTTTCCGTCGTCGACCGAGACTTCGGCTACTTGCGCGTTATAGCTTTCAAAGGCGAAGTGCACTGCGATTCCCCGGGCGCGGCCTTTCGGCAGCGGCTTACCCCATCCAGCTTTTTGAGCAGCGAGGTCGAGAACGGCAAGATGGCGAGGATGTTTGGGCAGTAAAGCACGCCTGAATTGATAAGGATCCTTCTGGGCGAGCACCGCTAGTTCGTCAATAAAGCATTCGGTCGCGAAGCCGGTATGGGAGTGCCCCACAGAGCGCCACCACTGAACCGGAACTTTGACGTCAGCCTTATGAGACTCGACGGCTAGATTCGGGATGGCGTAGGGGAGATCGTCAACTCCCTCGACGGATGCGGGATCGTACTCCTTCCCTTTCATCATGGCTTCGAACATTGTTCCCGCAAAAATCGATTGACCTACGAGACGCGATCTCCAGCTCACCGGATTTCCGTTGGAATCGATGCTGCCGGCGATGGCGTGCAGAAACGCGGGGCGATACCAGCCACCTTGCATATCGTCTTCGCGCGTCCAGACGACTTTCACCGGGGCACCGGCTACTTTTGCTACATGAACGGCTTCGACTACGAAATCGGACTGCGGGTTGGCACGACGGCCGAAGCCGCCGCCCAAGTAAGTCGTGTGGATTTGCACTTTTTCGGGCGGCAGGCCGGCAATCTTGGCTGCATTCGCACGATCCACGGTTTGGAACTGAGTTCCGGTCCAGATCTCGCAAGTATCGGCGCGCAAATCGACGGCACAGTTCAAAGGTTCCATCATGGCATGCGGGAGATAAGGGACCTCATAAACAGCTTCGATCTTTTTTGCCGCTTGGGCGAAGGCTGCGTCGGGATCGCCTTCGCGACGCACGTTTGTACCGGGCGACTTTGCCTGCTCGCGAAATTGCTGCATCATTTGATTGGTGCTGAAGGTGCGCATCGCACTGTCGTCCCAATCGATGTGAAGGGCTTCTCGCGCCATTTTTGCCTGCCAGAAAGAATCCGCGATGACGGCGACGCCGGACGGCACGGCAGCGATCTTGCGAACGCCGGGCATGGTGCGGGCGCGGGAATCGTCGAAACTCTTCATGGTTGCGCCAAAAATCGGAGGGCGGGCGACGACTGCCGTCAGCATGCCCGGCATTTTGACGTCGAGTCCGAAAACGGCTTTACCATTTATCTTCTCTGAGGTATCAAGCCGTTTCACCGGCTTGCCGATCAGCTTGAATGTCTTGGGATCTTTCAGCGTCACTTCAGCGGGCGGGTTCAATTTCGCTGCAGCTTCGGCCAGTTGGCCATAAGTCAGCTTGCGATTTGTGCCGTCGAATACGGCTCCGGAGTCGGTTCGCAGCGTCGCGGGATTCACGTTCCATTGTTGCGCTGCGGCAGCGATCAGCATGCCGCGCGCGGCCGCGCCGGCTTTGCGGTATTGCTCGAAGGCGGACCATACGCTGGAGCTCCCGCCTGTAATTTGCATACCGAAGACGGGATGGTTGTACTTCGGATCGACGGGCGCGGATTCGAATCCGATTTTGTTCCAGTCCGCATCGAGTTCTTCGGCAAGCAGCATCGGCAATGCGGTATAGACACCCTGGCCCATTTCCGAGTGATTGACGATGACGGTGACTCGATCATCCGTCCCGATTCGCAGGAACGCGTTGGGCATGAAGACAGTTATGGATTGAGCTTGCGCAGTCGCGAACATGTCTGCCCCGGGAAGTGAAAAGCCGATCAGCAAACCGCCACCGGCGGCCAGCGAGAACTTCAGGAATTCACGACGTTCTATCTGGGGAGCGCTCATCGGGCTTCTCCTTTCGTCATCATGCCGGCGGCGCGGTGAATCGCCTTGCGAATACGGGGATAGGTGCCGCAACGGCAGATATTTCCCGTCATCGCCTCGTCGATGTCCTCATCCGTAGGTTGTGGCTTTTCGCGCAGCAACACGGCTGCACTCATCAGTTGACCCGACTGACAGTAGCCGCACTGGGGCACGTCTTCAGCGATCCAGGCGCGCTGCAATGGATGGCTCAAGTCGGGAGAGAGACCTTCGATGGTTGTCACTTCCTTGCCTGCGGCCCTCGATACCGGTGCTACGCAGGACCGCACCGCCTCGCCATTGAGGTGCACGGTACACGCTCCGCACTGAGCCATGCCGCAACCATATTTAGTTCCGGTGAGACCGAGGTTTTCGCGCAGAACCCAGAGCAAAGGAGTGGAAGGATCCACGTCCAGATTTACGCGCTGCTTGTTCACGATGAAGGAAAGCATCAGAACCACCTCCGTGGATGAATAGAGGTTGCCGTTGTTGAAGGAGAATATTTTACTCCTATCCGTTCACCCGCGTTCGCGGATGCTACTGGGTGGAGTTTCGAGGCAGCCGGCTCAAGCCCCGGGCTAAAGCCCCAATCGTTGAAGTTCTTTCCGCACGGCTGAAGCCGTGCCCTTTCAAATTTCACCTCCCTAGCATTTTTCTACTATTGCCGTTCTCCTAAGATCACGCTTCAATCCCAACGACGAAGCTGCAATTCAAACTTCTAGTCCATGGAAATTTGCGGAGGTAGGTCTTGGTCAAGACGTTGCTGTTCTGTGTTTTCTTGTTTTCCCTGACAGCTCTTGCCCAGAGCAACTATGCGGTATTGAGTGGGACGATAATGGATCCGCAAGGCCATCCTTTTACGGGCGCGACTGTCCGGCTTACCGCGTCGAACACGGGCGCCGAACGCCACGTCGGCAGCAATGAGCAGGGGATCTTCCAGGTGCCAGGCTTAATGCCAGGCGACTATACCCTCGAAGTGCAAGCGGCCCACTTCGCCACGCTGAACCGGGGCTTGCGTCTGGAGGTTGGCCAGGAACTCTCGCTGAATCTGACACTCAAGGTTGCCACCGTGCAGAACGTAGTGGAGGTGGCTGACCAGGCTCCAGTGCTGCACACCTCCGATGCTGCGGTGGGTGAGGTAGTGGAACCAGTTTCTATTAAGGAACTGCCTCTTAACGGGCGCATGCTGATCGACCTGGTGCTTACTGTTCCTGGCGCGCATGAGTCTCATGGTGCGCAAACGGGCAACATGAATCCTCTGTATTGGCGGCCGGGGCAGCGCTCGGCGGTAAGCATCGGCGGCAACCGTCCAAACGCAAACTATTATCTCCTCGATGGCACCACGAACACGGATCCGACGTTCAATACACTCAATCTGAGCCCATCCCCTGATGCGGTGCAGGAATTCAAAGTACAAACCGGAAGCTATTCCGCGGAAATGGGCGGGGCGGGTGGGGGGCAGATCAATATCGTGACTCGCTCCGGCTCCAACAAGTTTCACGGCACGGCATACGAATTTTTGCGCAATGGGGCGCTTGATGCCACAACGTTCAATTCCATGGGCAACAACCATCTGGTACAGAATAATTTCGGCGCAGCCTTCGGGGGACCAATAGCGCACAACAAGACTTTCTTCTTTGTGAACTATGAAGGCTTCCGCCATGCCATGGCTCACACCATGATCGACACCGTACCGACGCTGGCGGAAGTCAACGGAGACTTCACGCAGAGTGGAATCAATATCTACAATCCGTTTAGCTCGAATCCTAATCCGGCGTTCGATCCAACCAAGCCGGTAAGTCCGAGTAATCCGCAGTTCATTCGTGATCGGTTTCAAGACAACAACGTCAATAACGTCATCCCCGCAAATCTGATCAATCCAGTAGCGCAGGCCTTCCTGATGAATCATGTGCCCATGCCCAACGCCGACATGATGATGGATATGGGTACGATGCCTTGCGGCAGCGCCATGATGGGAGCGCCGACGGTGGTTGGCGCGGGCAATGATTGCAATAATTACATTGACGTTCGAAACGCTTACAACGCCAACGATCAAGGCACGATTCGCATTGACCACATATTCGATCGTGGGGATAGCTTGTCGGCTCGTTACTCGGCGAGCAGCGAACACGGGTTTACTCCGGGAGAGATGGTTTCCGGACTCGGATCTTTGCTGCCAGGCTTCGGCTCCTTTCATGACAACTTTTCGCAACAGGGCAGCATTGCGTGGAACCGGGTCGTCAATCCGCGCGTCCTGAACACGGCGTCGATCACGATTTCGCGGCTTGCGATGCACCGCTCCTCCGAAAACAGCGACAACAATGACATTGTTTCCGAACTCGGAATCGTGGGAGTTGGCTTTGGTGGCAAAGGAGCTTTTGGGTCCCCGTTCTTCAACGTGCAGGGGTTCTCGCCCATGGGAGACAACTATGCAGCGACGCCGATGAAGGCCTGGGACACCGTCATTGAGGGCCGTGATGTGCTTAGTTGGCAGCACGGTCGTCACAGTCTGAAGTTCGGGGGAAGTTACCGCGACTTCATTTGGCCGATGTGGGGCTTCTTCCAGAACCGGGGCTACTACCAATTCACCAGCGGCTTTACTACGCGGACGGCCACCAACGACGGCACTGGCTCAGCTCTGGCCAGCTTCTTGCTCGGTTTGCCGGCGGTGAAGCAGCGCCAGGCCGGCATCCCACAGATGCAGCTTCGGCAATGGTATGCGGATGGGTTTGCGCAGGACAGCTTTCAGCTCACTCACACCACCACGATTGAGATGGGACTGCGCTACGAGTACATGAATCCGTTGGTAGACATCGCTTTTACCAATTCAAACCTGACTTTCGACAGCGGTACTCCTTCAGCGTTTATCGGTGGGCAGAACGGATTTCCCGAGGGTCTGAAGTATCCAAATAGGCATAATTTCGCGCCACGCTTTGGTATTTCGCAGGCGATTCCGCGCTACGGGCTGGTGTTGCATTCGGCGTTCGGCATCTTCTATACGCCCGTGGACATGAATACATGGTGCAACCAGCGCCACAATGTCCCCTATGTCTTTCCTGAAACGCAGCAGAGCGACAACTTCACTCCGTCTGGCGGCATCGTGAGTTCTCATTTCAACTTCGGCAATCCGGTTCTCGGGCAAACTACCGTGAGCTTCGGATCGATGGATCCACGAGCGCCCTCGCAGTACATCGAGCAATGGAGCTTGTCAGTGGAAAAGAGCCTGGGCCAGCAGACTACTCTCGAGGTGGGATACTTGGGCTCACACGGAGTGCATCTGCAGCGCGCCCACCTTATTAATAATGCCCCGCCGGGACCGGGAGCTATCGGGCCGCGCCGTCCCTTCCCTCGCATCAGCTTTGTGCCGGACACCGTGCTGCCGGCCAATGTAACTTACACTGCGCCAGTGGTTGGTTGTCCCAATGGCACCATCTGCTTCCCAGTGAGCACGATTAACCTGCTGGAGAATACCGCGCAAAGTTGGTACGACGCCGGGTATGTCAACGTGCGCCGGCGCTATGCGCGCGGTCTCACGTTTCTGGGCAATTACACTTGGGCAAAAAACCTCAGTGACGCGCCTGATTTTCGTTCTCCGATGTTCGAGTCCGCGATTCCGCAGAACAATAACGATCTGGCCGCGGAGAAAGGACCAGCCTGCGATGTCAAGCACCGTTTCGCGCTAAGCGCTGTGTACGAATTGCCCGGGCTTAAGCAATCTGGCTTACTGGATAAACTGACACATAACTGGCAAGTTTCGACCGTGTATCAAATTCAGTCTGGCTTTCCCTTCACTGTCTCTGTGTTCGGAGATACCGCTAACTCTGGCACGGTACTGGGTGAAAACCCGATTCGCGCCAATGTTACCGGCCAGCCTGTCTTCCCCTCGGGCACGCGTACTGCGGCAGCGTGGTTTAATACAGCCGCATTCGCTGCGCCAGCAGCTTTCACTTTTGGAAACTCTGGTCGCAACTCGATCTATGGGCCGGGCAGGCAGACGCTGGACTTCGCCGTAATTCGCAATTTTTCCATCACGGAGAGCACCCGGTTTCAGTTTCGCGCCGAGTTTTTCAATGCACTCAACCACACCAACCTGGGGATGCCTGACCGGTTTGTGAACACACCGCAGGTGGGGACGATCACAGAAGCGGCGACACCGGGGCGGGA
>Ga0137384_10005221_pt1 | contig 10404 bp, 5 predicted proteins | sample SagtaG_2_FD_104922 | JGI IMG/M metagenome (GOLD analysis project Ga0137384, IMG submission 104922) | Vadose zone soil microbial communities from Sagehorn Ranch, Mendocino, California, USA - Sage2_R_60_16 metaG | ecosystem: Environmental > Terrestrial > Soil > Vadose zone | place: USA: California...
CGCGTTAACCAAGCGTGGCAGGATTATTGGTTCGGCGTCAGCCAAAGGACAGCCTAAAGTGACTCGCACATTTAATTGCACCCAATTGGAAAATTGGAACTGCTATTTGGTCAGGCGTCTGTCCCAGAATCCGCTACGTCGCCAGCGGTTCCTGATGGGGCTGCTCTTCGGCGCCAATCTCTTCGGCAAGTTCCAATTCTGCCGGCGCTTCTTCCACGAGACCCGGCTCAGGCTCTTCCGAAATCAGTTCGACGTTCCGATAGAAGTCCAGGCCGGTACCGGCAGGAATGAGGCGCCCCATGATGACGTTTTCTTTCAGACCGCGCAGGTAATCGATCTTTCCGCTGATTGAGGCCTCCGTCAGCACGCGCGTAGTTTCCTGGAACGATGCTGCGGAAATGAACGACTCGGTCGAAAGCGATGCCTTGGTGATTCCGAGCAACAGCGGACGGCCGGAGGCCGGCTTACCACCACTCTTCTTGACCCGTTCATTCTCTTCCTGGAAGCGGAACTTGTCGACTTGTTCGTCGACCAGGAATTCCGTATCGCCGACGTCCTCAACCTTGATCCAGCGCATCATTTGACGAACGATGACTTCGATGTGCTTATCATTGATGTTGACACCTTGCAGACGATAGACCTCCTGAATTTCGTTCACAAGGTAAGCCTGCAGTTCTTTTTCACCGAGAACGGCCAGAATATCATGCGGATTACGCGGACCATCCATCAACGGCTCGCCGGCACGCACATGTTCGCCTTCCTGAACGTTCACGTGAACGCCACGAGGCAAAGCGTATTCGCGCTCGACTCCGTTCTCGTTGAGGACCATAATCTTCCGCTGGCCCTTGGTGATGTCGCCGTACTTCACGATACCGTCGATTTCAGTGATGACCGCGGTCTCGCGGGGTTTTCGCGCTTCAAACAATTCAACGACGCGCGGCAGACCACCCGTGATGTCTTTGGTCTTCGTGGTTTCACGCGGAATCTTCGCCAGGACGTCGCCCTGGTAAACCGCGTCGCCGTCGGCCACCATCAAGTGAGCACGAGATGGAATCAGATATTTGCGCAAGACTTTGTGCTTGTCGTCACGAATCTGAATCGTTGGCTGGCGTTTCTCATCCGGTGAATCGGTAACAACCCAGCGCGAAAGGCCGGTCACTTCGTCAAGTTCCTCATGCATCGTGACGCCTTCGAGCAAGTCCTTGAACTGAACCGTGCCGCTGACTTCCGTGAGGATGGCGAACGTATATGGATCCCATTCGACGAGAGTCGCACCGACCTTCACGTGATCGCCTTCGTTGACCTTGAGTTTCGCGCCGTACACGATCGTATAGCGCTCCTTCTCGCGGCCTTTCTCGTCCATGATCGCCAGCACACCGTTACGATTCATTGCGACCAGGAAGCCTGCTTGATTCCGGACAGTCTGGAGGTTATGGAACTTGATCGTGCCGGCGTTCTTGGCTTCCAAGCTGGTTTGCTCGGCCACACGGCTTGCCGTCCCGCCGATGTGGAATGTACGCATCGTGAGCTGAGTTCCGGGCTCGCCGATCGACTGAGCCGCGATCACGCCGACCGCTTCGCCGATTTCCACCAGTTTGCCGGTTGCCAGGTTGCGGCCATAGCAGCGGACGCAGGCGCCGCGCCGTGACTCGCACGTGAGCACCGAACGGATCTTCACGCGTTCGATACCCGCCGCCTGGATCGCGCTGGCAAGATCTTCCGTGATTTCCTGATTGATCTCGACAATGACCTTGCCTTCGTAGTCTTTGATTTTTTCCAGCGACACCCGGCCAACGATACGATCTCTCAAAGGCTCGATGATTTCGCCCGACTCCACGATCGACCCTACGTAGATGCCGTCCACCGTGCCGCAGTCCGCCTCGCTGATGATGACGTCCTGCGCGACGTCCACGAGCCGGCGGGTCAAATAACCAGAGTCAGCCGTCTTCAGAGCGGTATCGGCCAATCCTTTGCGGGCGCCGTGGGTGGAGATGAAGTACTGTTGCACGGTTAAGCCTTCGCGGAAATTCGCGGTAATGGGCGTTTCGATAATCTCGCCTGAAGGCTTCGCCATCAAACCGCGCATACCGGCCAACTGCCGGATCTGCTGCTTCGAACCGCGAGCTCCGGAGTCGGCCATCAACAGAATCGGATTAAATCCGTGGCTGGCCTTCTCCGCGCGTTCCATTTCGTTGAACATCATGTCGGAGATCTTTTCCGTCACATCCGACCAGATAGCGATGACCTTGTTGTAACGTTCGCCATTCGTGATCGCTCCGTCGCGGTACTGTTGATCCACTTTTACGACTTCGTTCTGGGCGTTTTCGACGAAGTCACGCTTACCAGGCGGCACGATGAGGTCATCGATCGAGATCGTGATGCCCGCCTTCGTCGCGTAATAGAAGCCCAGCTCTTTGATGTGGTCGAGCATGGTGACCGTCATCTCAGGTCCATAGCGCAGGTACGTATAGCTCACCAACTGGCCCAGGCCTTTTTTCTTCAGGAGAGCATTGATGAAGGGCATGCCTTTCGGCATGTTGTCATAGAGAATCACACGGCCGACTGTGGTGTTGAGCATGTGGTTCTTGGCGTCGACGACTTCCGCGTGAACGATCGCTTGTTCATCGTATGCCGTTGTCATATCGATCAGCGGACCGCTATATCGCAGGCGAATGGCTGACTGCGTTTCAACCTCACCGGAATCCCATGCCATCAGCACTTCGTCAATCGATCCAAAGGTTCGACCTTCACCTTTCGCTGCCGGTTTTGGACGGGTCAGATAGTAAACGCCAAGAACCATGTCCTGTGTTGGCACAGCGACGGGTTGGCCGCTGGCCGGCGACAAGAGATTCTGCGTGGAAAGCATCAGGACAGACGCCTCGATTTGGGCTTCCGGCGACAGGGGGATGTGAACCGCCATCTGATCGCCATCGAAATCCGCATTGAACGCCGTGCAAACCAGCGGATGAATCTTGATCGCTTTTCCTTCGACCAGGACGGGCTCGAAGGCCTGAATGCCGAGCCGGTGCAGCGTCGGCGCTCGATTGAGAAGAACAGGATGATCCTTGATCACCTCCTCAAGAATGTCCCATACGACGGAATCCTGCCGCTCAACCATTTCCTTCGCGGCTTTAACCGTAGTGCAATGTCCGCCCTGTTCGAGCCGGTTGTAGATGAACGGCTTGAAGAGCTCGAGGGCCATCTTCTTCGGCAGTCCGCATTGGTGCAGCTTCAGCTCAGGCCCGACAACGATGACAGAACGGCCGGAGTAGTCCACACGCTTGCCTAACAGGTTTTGGCGGAAACGTCCTTGCTTACCTTTCAACGTGTCCGATAGCGACTTCAGCGGACGGTTATTCGCGCCACGCAAAATGCGGCCCCGCCGGCCATTGTCGAAAAGAGCATCGACGGCTTCCTGGAGCATGCGTTTTTCATTCCGGACGATGACGTCGGGCGCATGCAATTCCATGAGCTTCTTCAAACGGTTGTTCCGGTTGATGACACGGCGGTAGAGATCGTTCAAATCCGACGTCGCGAATCGTCCACCGTCTAGCGGAACCAGGGGACGCAGTTCCGGTGGAATGACCGGAATGACGTCCAAAATCATCCACTCCGGTTTGTTGCCCGACTTGACAAACGCCTCGACCACTTTTAAGCGCTTCGCAAATTTGACTCTCTTCTGCTGCGACGTTTCGTTCTTCATCTTCGTGCGGAGCTCATGCGACAACTCGTCGATATCCACACGCTTCAGGAGTTCTTTGATGGCTTCAGCGCCCATCATGGCAACGAACTTTCCGGGGTGCTCCTGCTGCAATTGCCGGAATTTTTCTTCCGTCAAAAGCTCACGTTCTTTCAGCGGAGCCTCGCCCGGATCGATCGTGACATACGCCTCGAAATAAAGAACCCGCTCCAGTTCACGCAGCGACATATCGAGCAAGTGACCGATACGGCTTGGCAATCCCTTGAAGAACCAGACGTGCGAACACGGACTCGCCAGCTCGATGTGACCTAGCCGTTCACGACGCACTTTGGACAGCGTCACTTCCACTCCGCACTTGTCGCAAATGACGCCGCGGTGTTTCATGCGCTTGTATTTTCCGCAGAGACATTCCCAGTCGGTGACCGGACCGAAGATGCGCGCGCAGAAGAGACCGTCCCGCTCAGGCTTGAATGTCCGGTAGTTGATGGTTTCAGGTTTTGTTACTTCGCCATGCGACCACGAGCGAATCTTTTCTGGGGAAGCCAGACTGATCCGGATGCTGTCGAAATCGGCAATGGATGCTGCCCGGTCATAAGGATTCGATCTAATCAATGTATACCTCCTGGAGAATTCTGGGGAAATTCGGGGTGCGTCCCCGAATTTCCCCAGAATTCCCTACGCCGTCGGTTTGCGCTTCATTAATTCAACGTCTAAACAGAGGCTCTGCAGTTCGCGAATGAGCACATTGAATGACTCCGGAACGCCCGGTTCCATGGCAGCTTCACCCTTCACAATAGCCTCATAAATTTTGGTTCGTCCGTACACGTCGTCGGACTTGGCGGTTAACAGTTCCTGCAGAATGTGCGCGGCGCCGTATGCTTCGAGCGCCCATACTTCCATTTCTCCGAATCGCTGTCCTCCGAACTGCGCTTTACCGCCGAGCGGTTGCTGCGTGATGAGCGAGTACGGGCCGATAGACCGCGCGTGAATCTTGTCATCCACCAGGTGCGACAACTTCAACATATAGATGTAGCCGACCGTGACTTCCTGCTCAAACGGCATGCCCGTCATGCCGTCGTAAAGCCGCGTCTTACCCGTTTTCGGCAGGTTCGCCCGCTCGAGCATATTTTTGATTTCCATTTCTGTCGCGCCGTCAAAGACCGGGGTCGCAAAAAACATTCCGAGCGCATTGGCCGCCCAGCCCAGATGCGTTTCAAGAATCTGACCCACATTCATTCGCGAAGGAACCCCCAGGGGATTGAGAATGATCTCGACGGGCGTTCCATCCGGCAGATAAGGCATATCTTCTTCCGGAAGAATCCTTGCAATCACGCCTTTGTTTCCATGGCGGCCCGCCATCTTATCGCCCACGGATAGTTTGCGCTTCATCGCAACGTAGACCTTGACGAGCTTAATAACTCCTGGCGGCAGTTCATCACCACGGCGGAGTTTCGAAATGCGCTCTTCGTGTATTTTGCGCAGCACGTCGATCTGGCGTGTTGTCATCTCTTCGATTTACTGAATATGCTCGTGAGGGTTGGCACCGTCTTTGAATTTCAATTTCAAGAGTTCACGCAGCGAGAGGTTTTCAACGACTTCGCTGGTCATCTCCGTACCCTTGGCCACGATTTTGCGTCCCGTGCGCTCGTGCACGAGCTCGTTGGAGACGACCTTGCCCTGGAGTAGAGCAAAAAGGCGCTTGTTGCGTTCGTCGGTAAGAATTCGGATTTCGTCGCGAAGATTCTTTTCGAGCCGCGAGATCTCCATGTTCTCGATCTGTTTTGCGCGTTCGTCCTTTTCCGCGCCTTTACGAGAAAAGATTTTCACGTCGACGACGATACCCTCGATCCCCGGAGGGCAAATCAGCGATGCGTCTCGAACGTCACCGGCCTTTTCGCCAAAGATGGCGCGGAGCAGTTTTTCTTCTGGAGTGAGCTGCGTCTCACCTTTAGGAGTGACCTTGCCGACCAGCACGTCACCGGGCTTCACGTAAGCGCCGATACGAATGATGCCGGCTTCATCCAGGTCCTTCAGGAAGGACTCACTGACATTCGGGATGTCCCGCGTGATTTCCTCCGGACCCAGTTTCGTATCACGCGCCTCGGTTTCGAATTCTTCGATGTGAATCGAGGTGTAGTAATCGTCTTTGACGAGGCGTTCGGAAACCAGAATGGCGTCTTCAAAGTTGTAGCCGCGCCATGGCATGAATCCGACAAGGACGTTGCGGCCAAGAGCCAGCTCGCCTTTCTCCGTGCAAGGACCATCGGCCAACACCTGACCTTTCACAACGCGCTCGCCTTTTCGCACAATGGGCTTTTGGTTGATGCAGGTATTTTGATTGGATCGCTTGAATTTGGTTAGCTGATAAATGTCGGCGCCGACCTCGCGTGAGAAGTGGCCATCCTCGGCGGATTCGACGCGGACGATGATCCGCTCCGAGTCGATCGAATCAACGATTCCGCTTCGACGGCAAACCACCACAGCGCCGGAATCGCGGGCTGTAATCTCTTCCATACCGGTTCCAACCAGCGGCGCCGCAGTGCGCAGCAGCGGTACGGCCTGGCGCTGCATGTTCGATCCCATCAGGGCGCGGTTTGCGTCATCGTTTTCGAGAAACGGGATGAGCGATGCAGCGACCGAAACGAGCTGCTTTGGCGAAACATCGACGTAATCGACCTCGTTCCGATGCTTGAGCACGAAATTGCCCGCCTGCCGAACATTGACAAGCTCGTGCGTCAGCCGCCCGCTTTTGTCCATCTGTTCGTTCGCCTGCGCGATGAGATACTTGTCTTCTTCCCAGGCCGAGAGGTAGAACGAATAAGGAACATATTCGGCGCGCTTCTTTTTACGCCCCTTCAGCTCTTCATTCTCCTGTTCGACAGCTTCGCGCTCGACGTGCTCGCTGACTTTGAACTTGGAGTCACCGGCGCTGATGATCGTCACATAATCGACAACGCGTCCGTTCTTTACTTTGCGATACGGACTTTCGATGAATCCATATTCGTTGATCCGCGCGTAGCAACTCAGTGACGAGATCAGTCCGATATTTGGACCTTCGGGGGTCTCGATCGGACAAATACGGCCGTAGTGCGTCGGATGAACGTCACGAACTTCGAATCCGGCGCGCTCGCGCGAGAGTCCGCCCGGACCGAGAGCCGACAGGCGCCGTTTGTGCGTGATTTCAGACAGAGGATTCGTCTGGTCCATGAACTGTGAAAGCTGCGACGACCCAAAGAACTCGCGCACCGCCGCGATGACCGGCTTGGCATTGATCAAGTCATGCGGCATAGCGGTGACCATTTCCTGGTAGACCGACATCTTTTCCTTTATGGCCCGCTCCATTCGAACCAAGCCGATGCGGAATTGGTTTTCCAGCAGTTCGCCCACCGCTCGGACACGGCGGTTTCCGAGATGGTCGATGTCGTCGACCTGCCCGATATTCTTGCGAAGTTTGAGCAGGTATTTGATGACAGCATAGAAATCCGCCGGCTCGAGGATCCGCTTGTCAAGCGGCGTTGTCAGGTCCAGCTTGATATTGAATTTCAGGCGTCCGACTCTCGAGAAGTCATACTTGCGTGCGTCGAAGAACATACCTTCGAACAGCGCAGTAGCCGTCTCCAGTGTCGGCGGATCGCCCGGACGCAGTTTGCGGTAGATCTCGATCAAGGCTTCTTGCGTGGTCTTAATCGTGTCCTTGCGCAAAGTCTGACTCAGAACGACGCCGATATCATCGCGCTCGGGAAAGAAAACCGGCAGTTCCGGCACCCCGGCATCGATGATGGACCGGATGATGTTCTGGGTCAGTTCGTTACCGGTCTCGACGATCACCTCACCCGTGTTCGTATCCACGACGTCGCCAACCGCAAATGCGCCTTCGAGATCCTCCGGATTAACTTCGAAACGCTCAACCTTAGCCTGCTTGATGTGGTTGTATACGGAGCTTGTGATTTTTTTGCCGGCGTGAACGAGAACTTCCTTCGTCTTTGGGTTCGTGATGTCCTTCGAGACCTTCAGTCCAACGATGTTATCGGAAACATTCCAGAAGACCTTCTTGCCTTCAATCGTGAGACGATCGGTCTGATAGAAGACTCGGATGATTTCCTCATCGCTCTTCAGACCAAGAGCACGCAGGAAAATCGAGGCAAGAAACTTTCGCTTGCGATCGATCCGGACGTAAAGGATGTTCTTGGCCGTCTCATATTCGAACTCTACCCATGATCCGCGATACGGAATAATCTTTCCCAGATAGTAGCTTTTGCTCGGAGTCGATTCGAAGAACACTCCCGGGCTGCGGTGCAGTTGGCTGACGATGACACGCTCGGTGCCGTTGATAATGAACGTGCCGTTCTCGGTCATCAGCGGAATTTCACCGAAATAAACCTCTTGCTCCTTGATGTCGCGAATCGTTTTTGCGCCAGTGTCGGGGTCTTTATCGAAGATCGTCAGGCGAATGATGACTTTCAACGGCGCGGCATAGGTCATGCCACGTTCCTGACACTCCGCCACGTCGTACTTCAGATTCAACTGAACCGGGTCGCCACACTTATTGCAGAACGTCACCTGGTTCCTGTTCATCGTGCCGCACTTCGGGCACATGACCGTGGGTTCGGCCTGAAACGGATTGGTTGTGATGGTTGCGCCGCAAGACTTACAAGTGCTGCGCAAATGATGCAGACCCTTCAGGTTTCCGCACTTGCATTCCCAGTTACCGATGGAATAGCTGATAAACTCGAGCGTTGAAACGCCGCGAAAATCCGAGATCGGAAATACGGAATTGAACACTGCCTGAAGGCCGGTATCCTCGCGTTCCTCCGGAAGCATATTCATCTGGAGGAACCGCTCATATGAATTCTTTTGTACCTCGATGAGATTCGGGATTTGGATTGCAGTCCGGATCTTGGAAAAATTGGTTCTCTCTCGTGAGGTACTAGTCTTGCTTTCCGTCATTTTTCACCTGCTCCTTGATAAGCGTGGGGGATAAGCGTGGGGCCACACCGGCGAGCCGTATTTGCTACTGCCCCCGTGAAGCCATAGCCGCGAATCCGAATAACCACAAGAAATCGTTTTCTTGCGCCTCTTTGGGTTCCTCCTTGAGCGTTTTGTGGTTCGTTCTGCTTTTGTTGGCAAAGTGCCGTCACGTCTAAACACAAATAGGCTGAGCTGCGGACGGACTACCGCCCCCAGTCAGCACTCGGATGCGCCGCGTTTACTTAATTTCGACTGTCGCGCCAGCTTCCGTGAACTTCTTCTTAATGTTCTCTGCTTCGTCTTTGTTTACGCCTTCTTTGATCGGTTTCGGCGCACCTTCTACCAGATCCTTGGCTTCTTTCAATCCAAGGCTCGTCACTTCGCGAACAGCTTTGATGACGCCGATCTTGTTTCCGCCAATCGCAGTGAGAATCACATTGAATTCAGTTTTTTCTTCAGCAGCAGCTGCGGCTACAGCCGCGCCGCCCCCTGCTGCCGGAGCGGCTGCGATGGAGGCTGCGGCAGCGCTTACGCCGAATGCTTCTTCCAGTCCCTTAACCAACTCCGAAGCTTCAAGCAGAGTCAATCCTTTGATCTCTTCGATAATATTTTGAACCTTGGACATTGCTAACTCCTATATATTTAGGATCGGACCCGCCGGACAAGCCACTGTCGGTACAACCTTTTGATGGCTATTTGGCTGGTCCCCCACCCATTAAGTACCTAGTCGTGAAATTTCTTTTGCTCGACGGCCTGTTTCAGCACCACAGCCAGATTGCGAGCGACACCATTCACGGCGATAGCGATTCGTTGTGCCGGCGCGTTGATTAAAAACAACAATTTTGCGATGAGCTCTTCCTTCGAAGGCATCGCCGCAATGTGAGCAATATCGGCAAGGTTGATGACGCGCCCTTCGACGAGTCCTGCCTTGAATACAAACAGCGGGTTTGCCTTGGCGTATGCGGTAAGAGCTTTTGCGAGAGAAACCGGATCACTGGCGTTATAGGCTATCGCAGTGGAGCCGTCGAACGATTTGGAAACGCTTTCAGCCGCAGTCCCTTCCGCAGCCTTTTTAGCCAGCGTATTTTTCACAACGCGATAATTGCTTTTTGTCCCGCGAACCTTATGACGCAACTCGGCATCCTGCGCGACGGTCATTCCCTGAAACTGTGCGACGAACAGGTTCTTTGCCTCACTGAGCTCCTTCTTTAGCGCGTCGAGTTCTTCCTTTTTTTTACCTTTCGATTTCATGCGACCTCGTTGTGAGTTCTATTTCGCATCCAACGCCACCAGATCCAGATCGACACCCGGACTCATCGTCGATGCGACCGTGATCCGTTTGACGTAGCGGCCTTTCACCGCGGCAGGCCGGGCCTTGATAACGGAATCGATAATCGTGTGGGCATTTTCGCTGAGCTGGTCCTTCGTAAATTCAATTTTCCCGATCGGAACGTGAATGATACCGGTTTTATCCACACGGAATTCCACTTTGCCGGCCTTGACTTCCTTGACGGCTTTAGCCACATCCATCGTGACCGTACCAGTCTTGGGGTTCGGCATCAGGCCGCGCGGGCCTAGAACCTTACCCAGACGGCCGACGCCTCGCATCATATCGGGCGTCGCAATACAGGCATCGAAATCCATCCAACCGCCGGCAATCTTCTCGACAAGACCGTCGCCGCCGACGAACTCCGCGCCGGCTTGTTCGGCTTCCTTGATCTTTTCACCTGACGCGA